>Ga0070697_100004598_pt1 | contig 10601 bp, 10 predicted proteins | sample KBSK1501metaG_FD_65475 | JGI IMG/M metagenome (GOLD analysis project Ga0070697, IMG submission 65475) | Corn, switchgrass and miscanthus rhizosphere microbial communities from Kellogg Biological Station, Michigan, USA - KBS K1-50-1 metaG | ecosystem: Host-associated > Plants > Roots >... | reverse complement strand
GGGTACGGGTTGGCGGCCGGCGTATCCGGCCTCCAGATCGTGCCAGTGGTCTATTCTGTCTTCTCCCTGCTTCCAGCACCAGAAGATTTCCTTGCCATCCAGCTTGCCGTAGAAGTCGACGAGCCCGTGCTCGAATCCCTTGAACACGCAGCCGATCTGCTCCAGCTCGAGGAGGTAGTCCTGAATCTGGCGCGCGACGGCCTCGATTTCGCCGCGCAAGTCGAGCTGCTCCTTCGACTCGCCCCAGTCGGGCCGCGCCTGCGCGGCGGCGAGCTCGTACTTGTAAACCAAGTCACGCCACTTGGGATGGAGAGCGGTAATGTCTGCAACCACTCGCTTAACGAGCGGCAGGGTCTTATTGGCTTCGGAGAGGGTGAAGTACTTGCGCGGCACGATGCAAGCTACGCTGCGACCAAAGGCGTGGGGAGTGGGGATGTGGGGATGCGGGGCTCACCAGGTAGTCCCACTCCCCCACTTCCCCACGTCCCCACGATTTTATCCGATCACTATCCCCTGTACTTGCTCCGGATGCGGAATGAACCCGATCACCCGTCTCGTCCCATCCACCACCACGATCGTCGACCTGATATGCGTGTCCTTCGCGTCCAGCCGCTCGATCCGGAACCCGTCGAGCTCCGTATCGGGCGTCACGACCGCCGTGTCGGTGCGCACGTGGTCCGCGGCGGAACATTCCTTGGGATCGTGCCCCGCGGCGACGCAGCCGGTCACGATGTCGCGATCCGAGATGGTGCCGAGGTAGCGGCGATCTTTGGGGTTGTCCACCACCGGCACGACCGAGATGTCCTTCATGCGCATCAGCGCCGCCACCTCGGCGCTGGTGGCACCGGCGGCGGCGACGTAGGGATCGGGGATCATGACTTCGGATGCGCGCAATCAGGTCTCCAGTGCTCGCTTCGTGGCATCGTAGCCCGCCCGAAGATATCTGTCCATCTCCTGCACCGCGAACGTCGCCTCCCGCTCGGCCACTGGCCTCACAAGCACGAGCTTCGCCGCATCGCGCGGCCACTCGGCGATCGCCCGCTCCGCCTGCGCCGCCATCATGATGCGCTCGGCCTCGCCGTGGGCGCGAATCAGGGGCGGCAAAGGGCGGGAACGGACGGCAACGGGCGGCAATGTTTCGTCGAAGCCCGGACCGACGTGCACGGCCACGACCAGATCGGTCGGGATCCGCTGCGCCGGCTCGAGCGGCAGCACCGCGCGCAAGCCGCCGTCGGCGAGCCGGCGGCCGTCCAACTGCGCCGGCGGATAGTACAGCGGCAAGGCGCAGGAGGCGTACAGGGCGTCGTGCAGCGGCGCGTCCTGCCCCAGGACGCCGAACAGCACCAGGTCGCCGGAATCGAGGTCCGTGGCCGTGACCGTGAGGGGGATCTTCAGCTCGGAGAATCGCGTCGCCGCGACGAAACGGCCGACGGTGCGCCGCAGCCCCTCGGCCTTGAGGATGTGGGAGGCGAACACGCCCTTGAGGAGGCTCGCGGCATCGAGCGGTGCCACGTCCTTGCGGGAGAGCGACCGCGCCGCGATCGCCACCTCGTCCGGAGTCGCTCCGGCGGCGAGCGCCGCGCCGATCACGGCGCCCATGGACGTGGCGATGATGGAGCCCGGCATGAGCCCCGCCTCCTGCATCGCCCGGAAAGCCCCGACGTGGGCGATGGCTTTGGCGCCGCCGCCGGAGAAGACGGCCACAACCCGCACCGCCGTCCCCACCCCCTAGTGCGGAATGCGGAATGCGGAATGCGGAATGTGAAGGTCAGCTTCGTGCGGCAGCACGACCTCCCACTTCAAACTCCGCATTCCGCACTCCGCACTCCGCATTTGATTCACTCCGCATTCCGCATTTTATTCGCCTGCCCCCGTATCGTATCTCCGATCCATCACCCGGCTCGCCCGCCGCTTGGCGGCTCGCTCGTAGCGCCGCTTCTCGTCCGGCGTCTCCGGCACTACCGGCGGAACCGCGGTCGGCCGGCCGTGCTCGTCCAGCGCGACGTAGGTCACGTAGCACGAGTTGGTATGTCGCCGCTCGCCCGAGAGCACGTTCTCCGCGATGATCTTCACGCCCACCTCCATCGAGGTGCGGCCGGCATAATTGACCCGCGCGTGGGCCGTGAGCAGCTCGCCCACGTGGATCGGCTCCTTGAAGTCCACCTTGTCCACCGACACGGTGACGCACGGCTTGCGCGCGTGGCGGATCGCGGCTACGGCGGCCACCCGGTCCACGAGCGACAGGATCACGCCGCCGAACACGTTGCCCATGATGTTCGCGTGCTGCGGCATCATCAACTCGGACATGACGGCCTCGGACTCGCGCGGATGGCGTGCCTGCATCAGTAGTCCACCGGTCTCAGGTAGAACTCCCCGATCGCCGTCTGCGACATCACCGCCACCGTCGGCAGCCGGCGCTTCCAATGGGTCGACTCGAGGCGCCCGCGCACGAGCTCCACTTCGGCGCTCGTGAAGCCCCGCGCCACGATCTCGTCCGGGCGCATCCCGCGGATGAGATAGTACAGGATGCGGTCCGCCTTGGGATAGGAGATCCCGAAGTCGCCCTCGTCGGTCTGGCCGTGGATCAGGTCGGCCGTGGCGGGCTTCGTCACGATCACCTCGGGCACCCCTACGTGGCGCGCCAGCGCCCACACCTGCGTCTTGAAGAGGTCACCCAGGGGGTTCACGGGCGGCGAGTCGTCGGCGTGCCACGTGAAGTAGCCGAGCAGCCGCTCCGACTTGTTGCCGGTGCCGAGGGGAAGCGCACGGTATTTGGCGGAGAGGTCGAACAGCACGATCATGCGCTGGCGCGCCATCACGTTGCCCTTGCGGTGGGGCTCGTCGTCGCCCACCTGCGCGAAGTAGCCGTCCACCGCCGCGCTGATGTCCACGGTGACGCACTCGATGCCCAGCTTGGCGATCACGAGCTGGGCGTGCTCCATGCTCTCGGGGCTCGAGCTGCGGTACGGCATGCGCAGCCCGATCACGTTCTCCCGACCCAGTGCCTCCGCCGCGAGGAACGCGGTGAGCGAGGAGTCCACGCCGCCCGAGAGCCCCACGATCCCCTTCTTGAAGCCGCGGCGCACGGCGACCTCGTCCTTGAGGAAGCTCACGAGCCAGCGGCGCGCGAGCTCGGGATCGATGGCGAGCGGATCTCCTTCGTCCACCCCTCTCCCCACCACGTGAATTGCGGATTGCGGATTGCGGATTGCGGATGTAGCAGACGCCCCGTTCACCGCCGGGTCGAACTTCACGGCCGCACGCTTACCCTTCCCCTTTCCCCCTCCCCTCTTCCCCAGAAGTTTGGCGAGATGCGGCAGGTTGACTTCCAGATCCGCCAACAACGGCGCATCCGCGCGCGCCTGGGTGATGAGGTCAAAGTCGAGGTCCGCCGTCAGCACCGCCTCCTCGAAGATCGGCCCGCGCAGCGCGATCTCCCCCGACGGCTGCACCACGAGCGAGCCGCCCGGAAACCCCTTCCCGCCCTCGAACCCCACGAGGCTCGCGTACGCGACGAACACGCCGTGCTCCTCGGCGATGTTGCGCACGATCCGCTCCCAGCGCACCACGCTGCCGGGGAGCGACTCCCCCCCGTCCGTCTTGCCCGTGCCGCGGGCGGGCGAGGCGCTGGGAAGGATGACGAGCTGCGCGCCGTCGAGCGCGGCGATCGTCGCCGTAAGCGAGTGCCAGGCGTCCTCGCAAATGAGTATGGCGGCGCGCCCGAAGCGGGTGTCGAAGGCGCGCACCTCGTGCCCCCGCTCCACGAAGCGCTCTTCGTCGAACACCCCGTAGGTCGGGAGAAACACCTTGCGGTGCACGTGCTTCACGCCCGCGTCCCGGCCGCCGAGTGTCGCGTACAGGCAGGAGTTGTAGAAGCGGTTCTGGAACACCTCGTAGAAGCCGACCGCCACGTCGATCGGCCGCTTCGCCCCCGCGGCCTCGTGCCGCGTCGTGAGGTCGCGGAACAATGTCCCCCCCGTCACGGCGACGTCGCGCACGCCGCCTTCCACGAAATAGCCCGACGTGGACGCCTCGGGGGTGATGAGGAGCTCCACCGGCGGGTCGAGCTCGGCCACCCGTGCCAGCACGCCGCCCAGCCGCTCCAGGTTGGCGGCGTACTCGCCCTTCACGGGGCGCAGCTGGGCGATGGCGATACGGGGCATGGGGAGAAAGATAGGCGGCAACGGGCGGCAACGGGCGGCACGGGGCGGCACGGGGCGGCAGCGCAACCCTGTGCCGCCCATTGCCGCTCATTGCCGCCCGTTGTTAGTGTTCACCAGGCGATGGAGTTCGCCTTCAACCGCCGCCAGCCGGCTGATGACTCCTACCCGAACCACTCCGGGAGGAGTCTTTTTCATGCCCGTGACACTGTTGAACGACAACCAGCAGCGCCGGCTCGCCACGCACCTGCGCCTGCTCGCGTCGGACCTCGAGACGCTAGCGCAATCGGCCGAGTTGAAGGCGGCCGGCCCGGCCTCCGCCCGCGTGCGCGAGGCGCTCGCCGCCACGCGCGAGGCCGCCGATCGGCTGCGCGAGGCGCTGGCACTGCCGGCCGATCGCGCGCCCAGTCTCAAACGGCGCATCGCCGCCGTGGCGGAGGTGTGGGCGGTGCGGATGGAAGACCTGCGGGCCCGCCGCTTGAAGAGCTACGGCGCCGTACATCCCGAGCTCGCCCCGCGGCTCGATCCGGGGCTGGACGAGGTGCGCCGCGCGCTCAAGGCGCTCGCGCACGCCGCCCAGGCGCTGCCCGGGACCGACCAATGATCGCCTACATCGCGCTGGGCGGGATCGCGGGCACCCTGGCGCGCTACCTGTTGCAGGGCTGGGTCCAGGGCCGCGCCGGCGCCGTGGTGTTCCCCATCGGCACGCTCGCGATCAACCTCGCCGGCTCGTTGGTACTCGGGTTCGTGATCCGCTACGCCACCGGATCGACGGTCGTGTCGCCCGAGCTGCGCGGCGGGCTCGCGATCGGCTTCTGCGGGGCGTTCACGACGATGAGCAGCTTCAGCTACGAGAGCATCAAGCTCCTGGGCGACGGCGAGTACTGGTACGCGGGGCTGTACATGGGCGGCACGATCCTCGGCTGCCTCGCGGCCGTCGTCGTGGGCGCCGCGCTGGCGAATAGACTCCTGTAGAGGAGGCCACATGCCGCACGGGTTCAAGGGCGAACGCACGTTGATGAGGGTGTTCATCGGCGAAAGCGACAAGTATCAGGGCAAGCCGCTGTACGAGGCCCTGCTGGAGCGCTTCCGCGCGAAGGGCCTCGCCGGCGCCACCGTGCTGCGGGGCGTGGCGGGGTTCGGGGCGTCGAGCAAGGTCCATACCGACAAGATCCTGCGGCTGTCGCTCGACCTGCCGCTCATCATCGAGGTCGTGGAGACCGAGGAGACGATCCAGGCGATCCTGCCCGACCTGGACGAGATGATCGGCGGGGGGCTGATCACGCTGGAGCGCGCCCGCGTCATCCTGTACCGCCCGGCGCGAGTGTGAAGAGACTGCTATCTTAGGCGGCCATGATACGCCGCCTCGTCTGGCCGCTCATCGCCATCGCGTTGATCGTCGCCGCGGCGACAACGGCGCCCACAACGCGGTCGTACGCCTCGAAGCCGCATTCCGCCGCTCTCCCCGAGCTACCGCACGCCTCCGTGCTGGTCGACTCCGAGAAGAGCGAGATCGTGGTCGAGCTCCCGGCGACCGACGTCCCCGCCGCGGGGATGGTGCGGCTGCCCGTCTTCCAGGCCGTCATCCCGGTGAGCGGCTCGATCAGCCACTTCCACATGGAGGTGGTGGACCCGGCAGGCCGCCGGCTGCCGCAGGCGATGCTGCACCACTTCAACTTGAGTGACCCGAATCGCCGCGAGCTGTTCCTCCCGATCGGGCTGCACATCCTGGCCGCGAGCAAGGAGACGCCCGCCGCGACCGTCCCCCGGCTCCTGTTCGGACTGCCGGTCGAGCGAGGGCAGCGCTTGATCGCGAGCGGGATGCTCGGCAACGAAACGACCGTGCTGCAGCGCGGCGCGCGTGTGCGGCTGGTGCTCGGGTACGTGCCCGCGAGCCGTCCCTGGCCCCTGTTCCGCGCTTATCCCTGGGTGATGGACGTGCAGTTCCCGCTGGGCCGGCGGCCCGGCGGCAGCAAGGCGTTCGACCTGCCGCCCGGCCGCACCGAGCGTCATTGGGAGAGCAGCCCCGCCGTCCCCGGGACGATCCTGGGAATGGGCGGCCACCTGCACGACCACGGCGTGAGCCTCGAGGTGAAGGACGTCACCACGGGCGAAATCCTCTGGCACGTGGAGCCCGTGAAGGACGCGCGGGACCAGGTGACGTCCATCCCGCTGGTGCTGTTCTATCGCTGGTACCGGCTCGGCATCCGCATCACGCCGGACCACACCTACCGGTTGACGGCGGTGTACGAAAACCCCACGGGCCGGATGCTGCGCGACGGCGGCATGGGCGCCGTGGCCGGCCTGTTCGTCCCCGATCGCGGAGCCACGTGGCCGGCGGTTGACCCCGCGGATTCCGTATATCGCGCGGACCTCGACGACACGCTGTGGCAGACCGACGAGGAAATGATGGGGGGGATGAAGATGCACGGCGATCACTGAGACCCGCTGCCGTGTCATCTTGCTGACAGGTTGGCCGCATAGCTTTTCCGCGTGGTGCGCACTTCCCTTTTCATCGTTGTCGTTGGCGGCGTGGCGGCGGGCCCCCCCCTCCGGGCCCAACAGCCCGTGCAGCCCGTCACCCGGGCGCAGGCGGTGGCGGCGGCTCTCACCCGCGGCGCGCCGGCCGCTTTCGGGCGCGCCGACACGGCGGCCGCCGCCGGCGTGCTGCGCGCCGCGCGGCTCTATCCCAACCCGTCGCTCGCGGCGAGTTACACCAAGGACGTTCCCCACTATCACGTCCTCGCCGATCTGGCGCTCGACCTGCCGTGGCTGCGCGCGGCGCGGGTCGGGGCCGCGGCGTCGGCCCGGGACGCCGCGCGCTACGGCTTCGCGTTCGGGCGCGCCGCGATCCGGTTCGACGTGGATACGACCTATACGCGAGCCCTTGCCGCGCTTGCCCACGCGCGGCTGTCGCGCCGCACGGCGAGCGATGCCGACAGCCTGCGCAGGATGGCGCAAGTGCGGCGCGACGTGGGGGACGCGAGTGAGCTGGACGTGCGGCTCGCGGAGGTGAACGCCGGCCAGCTCGCGAACGTCGCCGCGGACGACGCGCTCGCCGCCGTGGACGCGCTGCTCGCCGTGCAGCTCGCCATGGGCCTCCCCGCCGAGACTGCGACGATCACCCTCGCCGACTCGCTCCTGCCCCCGACCGACAGCGCGCCGGCCGCGGCGGGCGCAGCGCTGCGCGTCGCCGCCGCGGCGGCGAGCCTGCGCTCCTCGGAGCGCGCGCTCACGCTCGCGCACCGCAGCGTGCTCCCGGCGCCGAGCCTCCAGGCGGGGTTCGACCAGGGCGACCCCACCGGGCCGAGCGGCCCGCTGCCCATGATCGGGGTGTCGCTGTCGCTGCCGCTCTTCAACCGCAACGGCGGCGAGATCGCCCAGGCGACGGCGGCCCGTGACCGCGCGCAGGCGAACCTCGATCTCGTAGGCCGGGAATCGGCGGCGCAGCGCTCGCGCGCAGAGCGCGGCTTCACCGCCGCGATGGCACGTCTCGAGCGCAGCCGGCGCTTGCTCGCGAGCGCGGACCGCCTCGCGGCGATGTCGCTTCAGGCCTACGCCGAAGGCGCCATCCCGCTCGCCAGCGTGCTCGAGGCGCAGCGCAACGCGCGTGAGGCGCTGGGCCGCTACATCGACGACGTGGCGGCGGCGAACGACGCCGCGGCCGCCGTGCGGCTCCTCACCGGCGCGGACCAGCCATGAAGCGCGTCGCGCTGCTCGGCGCGACGGCCGCTCTTCTGCTCGCGGCCTGCCGGGGGGGGGGCGCCCACGGCGACGCCGCGCAAGCCGGCGCGCCCGCCGCCACCGTCGTGGGCGCCGCGACCGCCGTGGCAACGGTGCAGGCCTTCCCGCAGATCGTGCGGGCCATCGGCACAGTGGTGGCCCGGCCCGGACGCTTCGCCGAGCTCGCGGCGCCGGCCCCCACGCGAGTGGCGGCCATCTACGTCGCTCCCGGCGAGCGGGTCGTGGAAGGCGACTCGCTCGTCGCGTTCGAGCGCGCGCCGTTCGACGCCGCGGCGCAGAGCGCCGAGGCCGCGCTCGAGAGCGCGCAGCACGCTTACACCCGGGCGCTGCGGCTCGTGCAGGCCGGGATACTCCCCCAGAAGGACGCCGACCAAGCGGCCACCGAGCTGGCGCAGGTGCAGGTCGCCGCGGTGACGGCGCGCCGCTCCCGCCAGCTCGCCACGCTGCGCGCGCCGCTCTCGGGCGTCGTCACCCGCATGAGCGCCGTGCTCGGCGCCTCCGTGGACCCGAGCCAGCCGCTCGTGGAAGTCGCCGACCCCGCCGCCCTCGACATCGTCTTCAACGTGACGCCCCCGGAGGCGGCCGCGATGCGCGGCGGAGACTCCGTGGCCGTCAAGGCGGGCGAGGGTGCGGGCGGCGAGTCGCTGGGCGCGGGGATGGTGACGACCGTCGGGGCGGCGGTCGATTCCGTCTCGCGCGCCGTGCCGGTCCGTGCCCGGATCGCCCGGCCGGCGCGGCCGCTCCGCATCGGCGAATCGGTGCTCGGCAGGATCGTGACGGCCGTGCACGAGCGGGCCGTGACGGTGCCGATCGAGGCCCTCGTGCCGGCGGGCGACGGCTATCAGGTCTTCGTGGTGGACTCGGGCGGCATCGCCCACGCGCGGCCCGTGACGGTGGGCGGACGCACCGAAGTGCTCGCCGAGGTCGTGACGGGGCTCGAAGCCGGCGAGGCGGTGGTGACGAGCGGCGCCTATGGGGTCGCCGACGGCGCGAAAGTCGCCCGCGTAGCGCCGTGACCCTGTTCGACGTCATCAGCCGCCAGCGCCGCTTCGTCTACCTCCTCGTGGCGCTGCTCAGTGTCACCGGTGTGTGGACCGCCCTGGTACTGCCCTCGGCGATCTACCCGGAGCTCAACTTCTCCCGCATCAAGATCGTCGCCCAGGGCTCGACTCTCGGCGCGCGGCAGGTGGTCTTCAGCGTCACCAGGCCCTTGGAAGAGGCGGTGAGCATCGTGCCGGGGGTGACGCGGGTGCGGTCGCACTCGATTCGCGGCGCCAGCGAGCTCGACATCACGTTCGCCCCCAACACGGACATGGGCTACGCGCTGCAGCTCGTGCGCGCCCGCGTCAATCAGGTGCAGGGCAGCTTCCCGCCCGACCTCGACATCGAGATCGAGCGGCTGACCCCGTCGCTGTTTCCGATCCTGTCGTACAACCTCGAGGGTGGCGACCCCGCCACCCTGTACGACATCGCCCGCTACGACATCAAGCCGCTGATCTCGCGCGTGCCCGGGGTCGGGCGGGTGGAGGTGCAGGGCTCGGACATCCGGGAGATCGAAGTCGTCACGGACCCCGCGCGGCTTGCCGCGCGCGGGCTCACCTACACGGACCTGGCCGACGACATCCGGCGGGCGGTGACGGTGCAGGCGGTGGGTCGCGTGGCACAGGATTACCGGCAATACCTGATCGTGACCGATCAGGAAGCCCGCAGCCCGGAGGACATCGGCGGCGTGGTGCTCCAGAGCGGGCTGCGGGTGCGCGACGTGGCGACGGTGCAGTTGGGCACCGAGGACCACGTCCGCGTCATCGCGGGCGACGGCAAGCCCGCGGCCCTCATCAACGTCTCGCGGCAGATCGGGGGCAACACGGTCGCCATCGCGGACAGCGTGGCGGCGATCGTGGCGGCGCTCGGTCCCACCCTGCCGCCGGGCGTCCACCTCAAGGCCGTGTACGATCAGGCCTCCCTGGTGCGGGACGCGGTCAGCTCCGTGCGCGACGCTATGCTGGTCGGCGCCGCGCTGGCCGTGCTGGTGCTGCTCTTGTTCCTGCGCCACGGGCGGATCACGGCGATCAGCGCCGCATCCATCCCGCTGACGCTCGCCATCACCGTTTTCGTGATGAGCGTCCTGGGGCAGACCTTCAACCTGATGACGCTCGGGGCGATGGCGATCGCGATCGGGCTCGTGATCGACGACGCCGTGGTCATCACGGAGAACATCGCGCGCCATCTGGCGCTGGGTGGCGCCCGCGTGCGCGCCATCCGCGAGGCCGTGCAGGAGCTGATCTGGCCCGTCACGACGTCCACCATCACCACCGTGGTGGTGTTCCTACCGCTGGGCCTGCTGCAGGGCGTGGTGGGCCAGTTCTTCGCGGCGCTCGCCACGACGCTGACAGTCGCCGTGCTCGTTTCTCTGCTGCTGGCGCTCACGATCATCCCGCTGCTCGCCGAGCAGTTCGTGACGCCGCACGAGGTCGCGGCCATCGCGACGGGCCCGCTGGCGCGCGTCCAGCGGGCGCTCGACGCGCTGGCGCCGCGCTACGAGCGCGCGCTCGCCGCGGTGCTGCATCATCCCCGGCGCATCACCATCGCCGCGGTCGTGCTCGTCGCCGCGGGGCTCGGCCTGTGGCGCCTCGTGGGGACGGGCTTCCTCCCGGAGATGGACGAGGGCGCCTTCGTGCTCGACTACTTCACGCCGGG
>Ga0070697_100004596_pt1 | contig 10603 bp, 9 predicted proteins | sample KBSK1501metaG_FD_65475 | JGI IMG/M metagenome (GOLD analysis project Ga0070697, IMG submission 65475) | Corn, switchgrass and miscanthus rhizosphere microbial communities from Kellogg Biological Station, Michigan, USA - KBS K1-50-1 metaG | ecosystem: Host-associated > Plants > Roots >... | reverse complement strand
CACGAGGCGCGGCAACACCGAGCAGTGCATCATCCTGAACAACACGTTCTACGAGACCGAGGGCGTCGAGCTCCTGATCCAATTCAACACGCGCGACAACGTCATCCAGAACAACGTCGTGGTAGCGAACTCGGGACGCCAGTTCCTGCAGAACCCGTACGAGGAAACGTTCGACAACGTCGTCGACCACAACCTCTATTACGCGTACGGTGGTGGGGATGCAGGCACGTGGCAGTGGAAAGGAACGACCTACCGATCCTTCGCGGACTATGTCAAGGCGACGGGGAACGACCGAAACTCGGTGTTCGCCGACCCGCGGTTCGTCGATGCGGCGGGAGGGAACTTCCAGCTGGAACCCGACTCGCCGGCCATCGACGCCGGCGCGTACCTACCCGCATCGGGAGACACGGATGCGGGCGGCGCGCCCCGGGCGGCGGCCGGCGTCATCGACCTCGGGGCGTTCGAGGTTCCCGCTCCCGCTCCGTCCCCAACGCCGTCCCTGACGGGCTCGGTCACGTTCGTCAGCGACATGCCGTTCACCCCACAGGCGAACGGGTGGGGACCAGTGGAAACCGACACGAGCAACGGGGAGAAGAAGCTCGGCGACGGGCACCCGATCACGATCGGCGGCCAGACCTTCGCGAGTGGGCTCGGCGCGCACGCCCCGTCGGTCGTCACGGTGAACCTCGCTGGCGGGTGCTCCGGATTCGAGGCCGACGTCGGCGTGGACGACGAGGTGGGAGGCGTCGGCTCGGTTCAGTTCCAGGTGTGGGGCGACGGGAAGAGGCTCTTCGACAGCGGCGTGGTCCGAGGCACCCAGGGCGCGATCGGCGCCTACGCCAACGTCACCGGCGTGCAGACGATGAAGCTCATCGTGCTCGACGGTGGTGACGGCGTCGATAGCGACCACGCCGATTGGGGTAACGCGCGACTCGCGTGCGATTGATCCTCAGGTCAGTCGCGCCGTGAGGAGGGCCGCCGCCAGCAGCGGCACCGCGGCCGAGAGCCACCGGAGCGCACGCTCAGGCGCGGAGCGGAGCGAGGCGGCATCCAGGCGCTCGATGGTGCCGTCGGCGAGCTCGAGCTCGCCGCGAACCTCACGGACCGAGCGACGCAGCCGGCGGACGGGGGTCGACAGCACGCGCTGAGCCGCCGAGAGCATCGCGCACGCCCCGGCCACGCCGACCGCCGCCACCGTCGTCTTGGCCGTCTGCGCGAAGAACCCCGTGAGCGCCGGGAACGCTCCCCACGCGATCGCGAACCACAGGTCGGAGTGAAAGAGGCCCCCGAACAGCTCGAGGTTGTAAGCAACGACGATGAATCCGCCCACCACGATGAACACCCACAGCCAAGCCGACACCTCGATCGTCCCGTCGACGCCGAGTCCGATCGCCCCGAGCAACCCGACCACCGCGATCGTTTTCAGAACCACGTCCGAGATCTTGGTCTTCAGCGGGCGGCCGTTGAGCTCGTCGAGCGCGTGGGCGGCGAGCCCCATCGCGAGGAAGAACGCCCCGAGGGTCTCGAGCAGCCATCGAACGTTCACCTCGGGCGCGCTGGAGGCGCCGATCACCACGTACGACAGGTGCCACAGCGTGTACGGCGGGTGCAGCAGCGACCAGTAATCCCTCCACCCGCCGGACTCGAGGGCGTAGAACGCGGGCCGGTCGGTCTCAGTCATCGGTGAGCGGGCTGCGCTTCACGCCCCACGTGACGATGGCGACGCCCATCGTCATGACCTTCGTGCGGACGCGGCGCATCCCCGCCTCCTGCCACATCCGCACCTGCACCGGCAGCGGGTAGTCGCGATAGAACGACTCGATGTTCGGGCCGAGGAACCGTCCCGTGCGATACCAGGCCCTCGACACCACGGTGCCTGCGGCCGGCATGAGCGTGCGCGTGTACGCCTTCCACCCCGCGCGCGCCCAAGGATCCTGCGGGACGTAGAACTCGAGCTCGGCCATCACGCCCCCGGGCCTCAGCACTCGAGCGAGCTCGCCGATGGTCGCGGCGGGATCGTCGACATACCGCAGCAGGTACGTGAAGGTGACGGCGTCGAAGGTCTCGTCCGCGAACGGCAGCTGCTCGGCTTGCCCGAGCAAGAAACGGACCCGATCCTCGAGCCCGACCTGCCGGATGGCTTCGACGCCCTTGCGCAGCATGGGCTCGCTCTGATCGAGGCCGGCGACGCGCACGTTCTTGCGAGCCAGCTCGCGCGCGACGAGCCCGGTCCCCGTCGCGACGTCGAGCACCCACGACCCGGGGATCGCGTTGACCTTCGAGACGAGGAACCGGCGCCACCGAGGATCCTGCCCGAACGAGAGCAAGGAGCCCATCCGCTCGTACTCGGGCGCGATGCCCGCGAACAGTCGCTTCGCGAACCGCGTGCGGTCGGTCTCCACGCCGCGAGCCTACGACGGGCGGAGCAGACCCGGGAGTCCGGCGATCGAGTCGAGCTGCAGGTCAGGCGTCCCGTCCGCCCGCTCCAGGTCCTCCGGCCGGAACTTCCCCGTGCGCACGAGCACGCCGGTGAGCCCGGCTGCCTGCGCGCCGAGCACATCGTTCTCGAGGTCGTCCCCCACCATCGCGGTCCGCTCGGCCGAGGTGCCGAGCGTCGCGAGCGCCGACGCAAAATACGTGGCCGAGGGTTTGCCGCAGATCACGGCCGCTCGCCCCGTCGCCTCCTCGAGCCCCGCGATGTACGCCCCACCGTCGAGCTGCCACCCCTCGGCGGTCCTCCAGTACAGGTTGCGGTGCATACCGACGAGCTCGGCTCCATCCATCAACATCTGGAACACGTGGTTCAGCGTGGGGTACGTGAACTCCTCGCTCGCACCGCCGAGGACGACGACGTCGGCTCGATCGTTGACGAGCTCCACGCCCTCAAGGTCCGCACGAGCGTCGCCATCAGAGAGCAGGAACACGCGAGCGCCTGGGTGGTGCTCGCGCAGGTAGGTCGCGGTGGCGACCACGGCGGTCACGATCTCGGAGGCGTCGACCTCGAAGCCGGCGTTGCGGAGCGTCGCGGCGAGGTCGGCTCGGGTGTGCGTCGTGGTGTTCGTGATGAGCCTAAACGGCACGTTCTCCGCCCGGAGCCACTCGAGGGTCTCGACCGCTCTCGGCAAGGCTTTCCACGACACCGCGAGCACACCATCGATGTCGAGCAACAGGCCGTCGAACGGCGGGCCGCTTCCCACGGAGCCGAGTCTAGCTAGGGTCGGAGATGCTCTTCGCGCGATCGAGGCGGATGCCCGCGCGCCGATGAGCTTCCTCGAGATCCGGTGGCGGCTCTTTGCCACGTTGACGCATCCGCCACGCATCGTACGGCGCGATGTATCGGTACTTCGGCGGCAGCAGCGGCCGGGCGAACCTCGTCGCCGCGAATGTCGCGCGCATCCCGAGTTCCTTCACGGGGCCGAGCCGGAAGCCGTAGCCATCGCGCAGCGGCGGCGGGAGCGTGGCGAACGCGAGCCTCGACACACCGCGCAGGATCGGACGCCACTCCGCTTCCTTCGGCGGGTCCATGAAGAGCTCCGCCACTCTGCGCGCGGAATCCGTGACCCGTAGCTGGTTCCCAGCGGCCATGTCGGCGACGTACACGCGCAGATCGGCGACGGTCGGCGGGATGATCTCCCGCGGGATCTTCACCATCTCCGCCGCGAGCATCTGCTCGTCGTGGAACCGCTGGCGCCCGGCGGCGTCGAGCTTCCCGACTGTGAGCTCCTCGAATAACAAGGCGCTGTCGACTAGGCAAGCGTGCACCCACAGCAGCAGCTCGGGATCGAGCGCGTCGTAGGGCAGGCCGGTCTCGGGATCGACGCCCTTGATCCGCGCATGGACGCCGTTGATGCGCTCGGCCGCGGCGAGGGCTTCGGCTTTCGTACCGAACGTGATCGTGTAGGTAAGGATCAGCGTGCGCTGCAGCCGCTTCCATGGGTTGCGCTCGTAGAAGCCCGTCTCGCGCGCGCCGGCGATCACGAGCGGGTGCGCCGCCTGCATCAGCACCGCGCGAGCGCCGCCGAAGAGCACGGTCACCTCGCGATGCACCTGCCAGGACACGCTTTCGGGTCCGAAGAAGCCGAGATCACGACTCGAGGCCATCACACGATGCTACGCGTGCGGAGCTCGGGCGGTGGAGTAAGGTTCGCAGCCCCGTTCCTGCGGGCACGGCACGTTGGCCATCCGAGCAAACGAGTTGATTCAAATCATCCTCTCGTGACGCCATGTGGCGTACGACCTCCGGTCGACATAAAGATCGGGAGACTCCGCCGCCATGCGATCGACGAAGGCACGGAGCGAACGCTTCCCGCTGATGAACGCACCCATCTGCCCCTCGATCTCGAACCGCACAATCGGCCAAGGCCAAGACGGAACGACGTTTCTGATCGACCGGACCCTATTCAATGGAGCCGCTCCCGACCGGAGTGGCGCTCGCCAATGGAGCTGACCGTCCTCAAGGCGCAGTTCATATACCGACACGTACAGGTTCAACCACGAGATGAGCGCGGTGCAAGAAAAGAAGAGGATGTCGAACCCGAAGCCAGAATTCCCTGCCGACACAGCCCCTATCACAGCCACCACGAGGAACGCCGCGCAGAAGATGATCACGAAGGGCGCATACCGGGCTCTGTACATGCGGTAGACGATCGGTCGCTCGATGTCCCCAGTACCCCCACGATCCTGCATGGATCCTTCTCAAGGGCCGGGGGCGTGCGCGAGGTCACGCAGATCCTTCGCGACCTCCTCGGTGGCGAGGACGATGAGCTCGTTCCGTGCTCTCGAGCCACCAACGTACAAGTACCGCGCCAGATCCTCTTGGTGCTTGTCGCCGAGCTCGGCGAGGATCACGACCGGTCGTTCGAGTCCTTTGAACGCGTGGACGCTCGCGAATAGAACCGTGTCCGGCTCAACCTTCTCCGAGAGCGTGAAGCCGTTGACGACGCCGAGGCGACGCAGCGCGCTCTTCGAGGGTCCTGACGGCGTGAGCACCACGATGTCCTCGAGCGGCACGTGCTCCTCCTCGATCAGGTTCGTGAGTACCACGCCGAGCAGGTGCGCGAGTTCCTCCTCGTCGCGGTAGCCGAGGATCTGCGGCGGTCGCCCTTCTGGCCCCTTCGACTCGGGCTTGGTCCGTCCGTCGTAGAAGATCGAGACGAACTCGCCGATGGCCTTCGTGTTGCGCAGGTTCGCCTGGAGCGGAGGCAGCTCCGCCTCGCCGTCAACGGGCAGCACGCCGCCGTAGATGTTCTGGTTGTCGTCGGCGAACAGGTACAGCATCCCGTCGTCCGGATCCACATGGAGGGCCAGCAGCGAAGGCCACCACGACTCGCGGAAGTCCTGCGCTTCGTCCACGACGATCGCGTCGTACCGCGGACCGAGCTTCGCCGCCGCCTCAGCCAAAAGCGAGGGCAGCGTCTGCTCGAAGTACTCGTGCTCGAACTCCGGCGTTACCGAGGGCAGCATGAGCCCGGCCTCGGTCGCGAGGTCCACACACAACTGGTGGAAGTGTCGGACGTCGATGCCTGGGACCGCCGACGTCGAAGCGCGCAGGTGCTCGGCCAGTCCTTTGTTGAAGCACGTGAGCAACGTCCGGTTGCCCCCAGTGGCCAGACGCGTCGCAATCGAGATCGCGAGCATCGTCTTGCCGCTGCCGGCAGGGCCGGTCACCGCAGCTCGGCGCCGGTGGGTGATGAACGCCAGGATCCACGCTTGGTCGTCCGTGAGCTCGACGATCTTCTTGTCCTCATCGGAGAACGCGAGCTTGAGCGGCGTGCGGACCTCGACGCGGTAGCCGAGCGCCAGCGCGAGCTCGTCCATCCCTTCGGAACCGAAGGCACGGCCCGAGCGGCGCCAGTGGCGCATGACCTCGGGCACGCGCTCGGCCAATCGTTTCAGGTCGCCACGATCGATCACGATCTCGGCCGGCGCGGCCGGGTGCGCGGCCGTGTCGTACGTCCCGTCCGGCATCGCGACGGCGTACCCATACGAGGGCATCCAGCGCTTCCACCCCGGCTGGGCCGAAAGGATCTGCACGAGCGAGTGCATCTCGTCCTTGGCCTGATGAAACGGATCCTCGTCCAAATGGTGGGTGCCACTCCTGCCCGATTGGGTCCAGCGGCGCGTCGCGGGCTCGTAGGCGAGACGTCCGCCCTTCACCTCGAGCGCCAGCACGCCGTCGACCGGATGCGCGATCACGAAGTCGGCTTCGCCCTCGACCCTGCCCTTCGGGTCGGCCAAGACCCAATCGACGCTGTGGTACACGACATACGCGTCGTCGAGTTGCTCGAGGAACCCCTCGTACAGGCGGCGCTCTGCGGTGCTGTCCGTCGGCAGCATCGGGAAAGGCACCATCCGCGCCATGGCCGGATGCTAGCCTCATCGCGCCGAGATGATCCTCTTCGCCTCCGTCATCGTCGTCGCCTTCCTCGTCGGCTTGTTGTCCGGTGGTCGCATCCGCCGCTTCGAGGACCTCCACCTGCGATGGCCATGGCTCGCCGTCGCAGGGCTCGCGCTCCAATTCGTGCCGCTGCCCGAGGGCGCGGCCGGAACCGACCTGCTGGTCCGAACCGCGGTGCTCGTGTGTTCCTACCTGCTCCTACTCACGTTCGCGGCGCTCAACATCCGGCTCGCAGGTGTTTCCGCGGTGTTCGTCGGCCTCGCGCTCAACATGGTGGTCATCGGAGCGAACGGAGGGATGCCGGTGAGCCGCGGGGCGCTCGAGTCATCGGGTCAAACCGATGAGCTCCAGCTGCTCATCGACGAGGGAGCGAGGAAACACCACCTGCTCACCGACGGTGACGTGCTCACGCCGCTCGCCGACGTGATCCCGGTGGGCGGTCCAATCAAACAGGTGGTGAGCGCAGGCGACGTGTTCGTCTACGCGGGCGTGGTCTGGCTGATCGTGGCCGTCATGCGTGGACGGATTCCACCGGAGAGCCTTCGGGGGCAGGGCGCGTATCGGGGGAAACACCGGAAGGGGGCGGAGCCGCCGGCAGACCTGGCACCTCCGTCGATTCCTCCTGCAGCCACGATGTCGGGAACCGCACCGTGATCGTGGTCCCTTGCCCCACGGCGCTCTTGAGCTCGAACGTGCCTCCACCCACCAGCGCGCGCTCCCGCATCATCGTCAGCCCGTAGTGCCCTTCGGGCCCCGGCAGCTCGGAGTCGAACCCAGCTCCGTCGTCGCGGAGGATCAGCTCGACCACGTCGCCGTCGAGCCGCACGTTCAGCCACATGTTCGAGGCGTTCGCGTGCTTCAGGCCGTTCATGACCCCTTCGGTAGCGATGTGGTACAGGAGCAAGGCGATCGGGGCAGGGAGCTCGACCTCATCGATGTCGGTGTGGAAATCGACGTCCGACTCTCGTCCCGTTTCGGCGATGAAGCTGTGGAGCGCCTCCGCCAACCCAGCCCGCCCAAGCGGCGACCGGTGCAGGTCTCGGATGAGCGCTCGGATTCGGTCGGCCGTCCTGTTCTTCGTCTCCTTGATCTCCTCGAGAGTGCTCTCGGTCTCGTCGAGCTTGCCCAGCGCGAGGTGCCGCCGGGCGACGTCCACCTGGATCGAGAGCCGGAACAGATGTTGAGCCAGATCGTCGTGAAGGAAGGCCGCGATCTGGAGCCGCTCGTCCTGCCGCTCCTCCGCCATCCGGTTCGAGAGTGCGCGCAACACCTGCTCCCGATCCTTCAGTTCTCGGTGCGCCTCCTCGAGCGCCTTGCTACGGAAGAACATCTGTCTCGCAAGGAACAGCGGAATAACCGAAACGGGCACGGCCCAGAAACTAACCTTGACGAAGACCGTCGCGAGAATGAGCCCAAAAACCGCCAACCCCAGGTAGCTGACAACGAACTCAGTCAGGCGCCCGATACGCAACTCACGAATAACACGGATCGGAGTCATCCTGTAGTGGAGACTGGCCACGATTGAGATGACCCCAAAGTTGATGAGATAGTCCACAATCGCGGCGAGACTTGCAGCCGCGAGCAGTAGCAGGACTGCATCTCCCTTGATATTGGCTAAGGCATGGAAAACGGCGCTGGCGCCCCACACTGAAAGTGCCACCTGCGACCTGTTGAACAGAGCCCTCAGCAATCCGACTTGTCGCTTGAGTTCGCGAGGATCAGAGGCGGCAAGGAAAGCAACCGAACCTGCCGCAGCAGGAGGGTAGACAAAGGCAACCACCATTAGGAGCGGGAATCCCAAACCGATATGGGTGCCGCGCCAAAGAGGCACAGGGAGCAACTCGACAACGGCAGTTATCGCTGCCCAAACGACGAGCTCGACGATCTTGTCTCGGCCGAAGCTTGGAGCCGACCTTGATAGAGCCCAGCCAAGAGCAACCATCGTCGGAACGACGACCACTGTTTCGAACACCTTCTCAAGGGTGACGCCGCGGTTTGACGTCTCCTTATCCGCCGATCTGGACGTGATGCCTCCCGGTGACTGGGGTACAGAAACATACTGACGGCTAGCTCAGTAAGTTTGAATCACCTGAACGGGCAGGTTTCGCTCTACGACGCCCGCTGTAGGGGAGTCGGGCGTCTTGTCGGTCTTTAGGGGTCCCCCACATACTCAGCGCACATCCCCCAGACGGGGGGTAAGCACACGGCCATTTGGGCGAGACTCGGGAAGATGATCGAACCGAGACTCTCCGACTGAGAGTGACGAGGGGGTGGAACCGTGAAGCTGGCAAAGCGTTTCGCGGTAGCCTTGGGCTCGCTTCTGGCGCTTGCATTCGCCGGTGGCGCCCACGTTCGGTGGTAGAAGGACTCAAGATCAGAAGCATGAACTAAGCCCCGGGAAGGCATGCCCCCGGGGCTTAGTGTTTGATTCGAAAACCCTCAAGTTGGAAATCGAGCTACCAGGTTTGTTCCGGCACCCACTTTGCTGTCAACCAAGATGTCTCCTCCGAATAGTTCGATTCGTTCTCTCATGAGCTGCAGACCGAAGTGCTGAGTGGTGTCTACAGTCGAAGGATCGAACCCACTTCCGTTGTCCGCAACGATGAGTTTCAGATAACTCGACTCGTGGAGCACTCGTACCTGAACTCTTGTCGCTTGCGCGTGCTTTACAGCATTTCGTAGCGCCTCACGCGCAACTTGGTAAGCGAGCAGCTGCACCATCGCTGCTACCTCTCCCTCATCAAGGTCGAGATCAATCCTGATACTCGCGTTTGTGGCCTCGAGCTCGGAAGCAAGTAGCCGCAATGTTGCATACAAACCACCTGGACCCAGCGGCGAAGCACGCAGGTCTCGTATCAGACTCCTCAACGCCTCGCTCGCCTCATCGGTTGCGGCAAGCAACTGAGGAAGATCCTCCTCCAGGGCAAGCAGTCTCCCCTGACTTAGATCCTGGCGAAGAACTTGCCCCATTAGGTGCACCTGATACAGAGGGGGGAGCACTTCGTCGTGCAGGCCTGCCGCAACTGCCAGTCGTTCCTCGCGTCGCTCGTCGGCAATCCTTCCCGATAGCGACTCGATCGCTCTTCCTCGCAGATCGAGATGCGACACAGTTTCGTCGAGTCTTCGGCCCTGAGAGAAAGCAAGCCATCCCAGGACTACCGGGAAGACGAATAGGCAAAGGCCCCAAGCACCGAGCTTGATATACGACTCAGCGAGAAGCAGGCCCAGGAAGCCGAAGCATCCATACATCAGCACGAAGACCCTGCCAGGACCAAACTTTAGGCGCGACAAGCTCTGTCTGGCTCGCCCCTGATCAGAGAGCGTGACCGCAATTACGACCATCGAGTAGTTCACGAGGCAGTCAACTCCGAGGGCGACAGTGGCGGCGAAGACCGCGCCTGGCCAGTCACCAACCTCTCCACCAAGAACCCCGAACACGAGCGCTGCCGACATAGCGCTCAGAGACGTCTGCGCACGGTTGTATGCGGCCCTTGTATGGCTAATTTCCCGGCGTACTTCGCGCAAGTCGACATACGCAACAAATGCGAGAAGCCCTGCCACAAGCGGTCCGTAGAGAAACCCAGCCGCGAGCAAGAGTGGCAGATCCATTCCTAGTTGGGGACCATCCGTGGTCGCCACCGGCGCGAGCCCGACCAAGGCAATGACCCCCGCCCAGACAAGCAACGGCCATCCAGACTTGGTGACTGAACCAGGGCTCACCCACAAGCCCGCGAGCAGAATCGCGAGAACCAATCCGATTGTAAGCATCACGAATGCGCGGGACGCGAAGGGAGGACTCATCCGGGGTGCAGACTCACGAGGATGTCTCCGCACGCTCGTGGCGCTACTCGTAGTCGTGGACATCCCCTGACCCCTCCCGTCAGTGGGGGCATCTTGAGAGTGGGTCGCCTTCCGGGTCAAGAACGTCAAATCCCCAGGTCTTGATTAGCCGCCAGGTCGTTAGCCGTCCATGCCTCTGCCATTTGGCTGGCTCAAGGGTCAACCCCCGGGGGAAGGGACGAAGCAGAGATAGAGGAGGGAGGTGTCAGCATGAAGAAACTCATCAGATCGATAGCGATCGAAGCTGGTGGTAGCAGCGCTCGGCACCGTTGCGTCCGCGTCGAACGGGCCTTCGGCGGCGCCGGCTACTGGCACCGCCACCGAGTCGTTGGTGCACCCAAGCAGCTTGCAGCTCGCGTCGAGCAC
>Ga0070697_100004595_pt1 | contig 10605 bp, 10 predicted proteins | sample KBSK1501metaG_FD_65475 | JGI IMG/M metagenome (GOLD analysis project Ga0070697, IMG submission 65475) | Corn, switchgrass and miscanthus rhizosphere microbial communities from Kellogg Biological Station, Michigan, USA - KBS K1-50-1 metaG | ecosystem: Host-associated > Plants > Roots >... | reverse complement strand
CCACACCTCGGCCGCCGAGCCGACGATCTCCGCGCCCGCCTGCCGGTACTCGTCGTCGGAGATGCCGGAGCCCTCGCCGGCCCGGCTCTCCACCAGCACCTGGTGCGCGGAGTCGACGAGCGTCTTGACCCCGCCGGGCACCAGGCCGACGCGGTACTCGTTGTCCTTGATCTCGCGAACGGTGCCTACGACCATGCGATTGGCTCTAACGGATCAACTCTGCGTCAAAAGGCCTATTCGCCGGTGTCGATTTGCGCCCGTTGCAGATGGCCGCTGTAGTCGATGTAGATCGATTTCCACTCGCCGAAGACCTCCAGCGCCTGGACGCAGGCCTCGCGGTGGCCGTTTCCGGTGTTCTTCGTGCCCCCGAAGGGCAGGTGCGTCTCCGCCCCGATGGTCGGAGCGTTGACGTAGAAGATGCCGGTATACATCTCTCGCATGGCGGTGAAGGCCTTGTTGATGTCCTGGGTATAGACGGAAGCCGACAAGCCGTATTCCACCGAGTTGCCGACTTCGATCGCCTCCTCGAGGGAGCCGACGGGGATCACGGCGACGACGGGCCCGAAGACCTCCTCGCGTGAGATGCGCATCGACGGAGCGCAGTCGCCGAAGATCGTGGGCTCGTGGAAGAAGCCGTGGGCCCACGCGCCCCCTTCCCGCCGGTGGCCGCCGCAGAGGAGCTTCGCGCCCTCGCCCTTCGCGATCTGGACGTACTTCTCGACCGTGCGGCGTTGGCTCTCGCTGATGCAGGGACCCATGTCGACGCCGGGTTCGAGCCCGTTGCCCACGCGGAGCGCCCGGGCCCGCTCGACGAAGCGGCCCACGAACTCCTTGTAGACCTTCTTGTGCACCGCGACGCGGCTCGCCGCCGTGCAGCGCTGGCCCGTGGTGCCGAAGCCGCCCCAGACGGCGCCGTCCACCGCGAGGTCGAGCCGCGCGTCGTCCATCACCATGATGATGTTCTTGCCGCCCATCTCGAGGTGGCAGTGCTTGAACGCCGGTGCGCAGGCCTCCGACACCTTGCGCCCGACGCCCGTGGATCCGGTGAAGGAGACGATGCCCACGTCCGGGTGGCGCATCAGCGGCTCGCCGACCTCGCCCCCACCCCCGGTGACCAGGTTGACGACGCCCGGCGGCAGCCCGGCCTCCTCCAGCACCTTGACGAGGTTGACCACGGAGAGCGGCGTGTCGGTGGCGGGCTTGATCACGACCGTGTTGCCCAGCACCAGGGCCGGCATCATCTTCCAGGAAGGGATCGCCATCGGGAAGTTCCAGGGCGTGATGAGGCCGGCCACACCCACCGGCATGCGCACGGACATCTGGAACTTGTCCGGCAGCTCCGACGGGGTCGTCTGGCCGAACTGGCGGCGTCCCTCGCCGGCCATGTAGTACGTCATGTCGATCGCTTCCTGGACGTCTCCCCGCGTCTCGGCCAGGACCTTGCCCATCTCGCGCGTCATGTCGCGCGACAGCTCTTCCTTCCTCTTGACGAGGATCTCCGCGGCCCGGAAGAGGATCTCGCCCCGCTTGGGCGCGGGGAGCGCACGCCAGCGGGGGAAGGCATCGCGGGCGGCCGCGACCGCGCGCTGGACGTCCTCGGGGCCGGATTCGGCGAAGGTTCCGATGAGGTCGCGGGTGTCGGCGGGGTTGCGGTTCTCGAAGGTGCGGCCGGAGACGGCGTCCACCCAGCGCCCCCCGACGTGGTTGCCAAAGGCCGGCGCCGACGACTCCTGCCGGCGGGGCCGGGGCGCGGGCCGCGCCGCCTTCGCGGCCGGACGGCTAATAGGCCACCACCTTCTCCTTGCGCTCGTCCTTCTTGCCCGACATGTCGCTGTTCCCGCGGAACATGGCGCCCTCGGCGATCACGATCTTGGGGGCGCGGATGTTTCCGGTGAGCTTGCCCGTCGACTGCAGCTCCACGCGGCCGGAGGCCTCGCAGTCGCCGACGATCTCGCCGCTGACGATGATCGACTGGGCGGCGACCTTCGCCTTCACCACCCCGCCCGTGCCCACGCGCAGATCGCGGGTGATGCGGATCTCCCCTTCGATCTGGCCCTCGACGAGGACGTCCTCGTCTCCGGACAGCTCGCCGATGATCTTGATCTTGGGGCCGATCACGCACGGCGAGGAGCTGGAGCGCGCGACCGGCGGCGTCGCGGCCGCGCTGGGCCGGTGCGGGGGCGGCAGCGGTGGCTCCGCCGGCTTGGTATCAGGCTTCCCGAAGAGTGACATGGTACCTCCTGGTCAAGCTGGGGGGTGCTGGCGGCGCACCCCCCAGACCCCCCGCTCGCATCTTTCGCGGCGCCGAATTGAATTCGTCGCCGCTAATTCCGCGGGGCCGCTCCGCGGCCCCGGGGGGAGTGAATCCCGCTCCGCTCGCTGTCTGGGGTCGTTCCGGTTCGGGAGCATCGCGGATGATGGAGCGGGCGACGGGGTTCGAACCCGCGACACCGAGCTTGGGAAGCTCGTACTCTACCAACTGAGCTACGCCCGCCCGACGCGTTCGCCGACCATGATAGGCGCGAGGGTGAAGGCCGGTCAAGCTCATTGGCGGATCAGGGACAGGACCTCGTCGCGATGACGCTCCATTTCGGACCGCGTGTACGCCTCCAGGTTGAGGCGCACGAGCGGCTCGGTGTTCGAGGCGCGGACGTTGAAGTGCCAGTCGTCGTAGTCGACGTTGATGCCGTCCAGCTTCAGGATACGGGCGTCGCGGTAGCGCTCCTCGATGCGGCGGAAGGCCGCCGCGGGATCCTTCACCGTGGAGTTGATCTCGCCCGAGAGGAAGTACCGGCTCCGCAACGGGGCGAGGATCTCGCTGAAGGTCTGCTTCGCGGTGCCCAACAGCTCGAGGACGAGGAGCGCGGGGATCATGCCGTTGTCCGCGTACGAGTTCTCGCGGAAGTAGAAGTGGCCGGACACCTCGCCGCCGAACACCGCGTTCTCGTCGCGCATCCTCTTCTTTATGAAGGCGTGGCCCACCCGGTTCATGAGCGCGGTGCCGCCCGCGGCCCGGACCCGGTCGACGACCGCGCGTGAGGCCCGCACGTCGTAGACGATCTTGGCCCCGTTCTCCTTCCGGCAGTAGGCCTCGCCGAGGAGGGCGGTGACGAAGTCCCCGGGGACGAACTGGCCGGTGTCGTCGATGAAGAAGCAGCGGTCGGCGTCGCCGTCCCACGCGATCCCGAGCTGCGCCTTCTCCGCCACCACGCGCGCCATGATGGCCTGCCGGTTGGCTTCGATCAGGGGATCGGGCGGGTGGTTCGGGAAGTTCCCGTCCAGCTCGAAGAACATCTTGACGAGCTGGAGGGGCAGGCGGGGGAAGATGGTCTGGGCGCCCACCGAGCCCATGCCGTTGCCGGCGTCGAGCACGACCTTGATCTTCGGCACGCGCGTGGTGTCGATGAAGGACAGGCAGTGCCGGCCGTAGTCCTCGCGGATGTCCTTCGTCGCCACCGGGGGCCCGACGTCGCCGGGATCGTCGGCGAACCGGCCGGCGAGGATCGCTTCCTTGATCTCCTTGATGCCGGCGTCGCCCGAGAGAGCCTCCGCCCCCCGGCGCACCATCTTGATGCCGTTCCACTCCTTGGGATTGTGGGAGGCGGTGATGATGGCCCCGCCTTCGAGGTTGTCGTGCGCCACCGCGAAGTAGAGCATGTCGGTGCCGACGGTGCCGATGTCGACGACCGCGGTGCCCTGGCTGCGCACGCCGCGGATGAACCCGCCGGCGATCTCCGGGGACGACGCGCGCATGTCGTGGCCGACGGCGATGCGGCGCGCGCCCAGGTAGTCGATGAACGCCCGGCCGATGCGTCGGGCCACCTCGCCATCGATCTGGCCCGGGTAGAGCCCCCGGATGTCGTAGGCCTTGAAGATGCTCGGGTCGGGGGGCATATGAGCGATTCTAGCCTCAGGCGGTGCGCGAATAATCGGAAAGGCTCACGCCCTCCCCCAGAACCGCCCCCGGGCCGATGACGACGTGACGTCCGGCCCGGACCCCCGCCCCGAGAAGGGCGCCGTCGATGGTGGCTTCCTGTCCGATCTGGCAGCCCTCCCACAGGACGCTGTCCCGGATGCGCGCCCCCGCTTCCACGCGCACGCGCGAAGCCAGCACGGCGTTGGGGCCCACTTCGGCCCGCGCCGACACGCGGCTGCCCGGGCCCACGTAGAACGGGCCCCGCAGCTCCGCCCCCGGCTCGACGACCGCGCCCTCGTGGACCCAGCCCCCGGCCACGGGCCGTCCGTCGAGCCGAACGGGAAAGCGGCCACTCAGGACGTCGCGATGCACCTGGAGATACTTCTCGGGCGTGCCGATGTCGATCCAGTACCCGCGGTGCACGTGCGCGGCCACGGGATCGCCTCGGCCGAGCAAGGCGGGGAAGAAGGCGCGCTCGATGGAGTGGTTCACCCCCGCGGGCATCAGGTCGAGGGTGGAGGTCTGGAGCACATAGATGCCGGCGTTGATGGTGTCGGTCGTGATCTGGTCCGGTTGCGGCTTCTCGATGAACCGGCGCACGCGCCCGTCCCCGTCGGTCTCCACGAGACCGTAGGCGGCCGGGTTCGGTACCGGGGCGAGCACGAGCGTGGCCGCCGCGCGGCTCTCCTGGTGCCGCCGCACCACGGCCGCCAGGTCCACGTCGGTGAGGATGTCGCCGTTGAGGACGACGGTCACGTCGTCGAGGTACCGCTCGGCGTTCTTCACCGCGCCCCCGGTCCCGAGAGGGGTGGGCTCCATCGCATAGCGGATCTTCTTTCCGAGGGCGCTGCCGTCGCCGAAGATCGCCTGGACCCTTTCGGGACGGTACCCGACCGAGAAGACGACCTCGGTCACGCCGGCCTGGCCGAGGAGGTCGAGCTGGTGCCGGAGGAAGGGACGATCCACGACCGGGACCACCGGCTTGGGCACCGTGAGCGTCAGCGGGCGCAGCCGCGTGCCCTCGCCTCCGGCCAGGATGACGGCCTTCACGAACTCACCATGGGCGAAAGCGCATGATAGCATTCCGGGAAGGTCCCACCCGGTGAACCTGCCGAACGCCCTCACGCTGCTCCGCATCTTCCTCGTCCCGGTCCTGGTCGTGGTGCTGCTGACGCGCGCGGAAGGCCACGTCTTCCTCGGCACGGCGATCTTCGGCCTCGCCGTGATCACCGATTACCTCGACGGCTACCTGGCGCGGCGGCGCAACGAGGTCACGCGGCTCGGGATCCTGCTCGACCCCCTGGCCGACAAGCTGCTCACCGCCGCCGCGTTCCTGTCGCTCGTCGAGCTGGACGCGGTGCCCGCCTGGATGGTGATGATCATCCTCGGCCGCGAGTTCGTGGTCACGGGGCTGAGAAACGTGGCGGCCGGCCGCGGGCTGCTCATTCCGGCCTCCGGCCTCGGGAAGGGCAAGATGGTCGCCCAGGTCGTTTCGATCTTCCTGCTGCTGCTGGGACGGAAGTACGCGATCCTGCAGTGGCCGGGGATGGTCGTCCTGTGGGTCGTCGTCGTGCTCGCCTTCGTGTCGGCGGTGGACTATTTCAGGTTGTTCTGGCGCGAGGCGCTGCGTCCTGCGCCGCCGCGGTCCCCAGCCGAGCCGACTGAGAGCATGCGGGCCGTCGTGCCGCGTTCCCCCTCACCCAGGCCCTCTCCCCGCCGGGGAGAGGGATTGAAGGATGCGCCGTGACGCGGATAGAGCGCGCCTCTACCGCAACTCCACGCGGTCGCCGTTCATGATCGCATCGCCGCTGTAGGTCACGACCGCCGTCGCCGTCCTCTCCCGCACCGACACCACCGCCAGCTCGCCGACGACGTTGCGCGCGGTGGGAACGGAGGGGTACATGATCTTGAAGACGGTGAGCATGTTGCCGGGAGCGATGCCGTTCGCGGTGCCCAGGTTGATCGTCACGAGCTGGCCCTGGCCAGCGATCATCGAGTCGTCGCCGATGTCCACGATGGAGCCTTCGATCTTGCCGCTCCCCGGTGTCAAACGGTCGGGCGGTGGGCGCTTGACGATCAGGGGCACCGACGCCTTCTCGAAGGGCTTGAGGTAATCGCCGGCGTGCGTGTCCTGGCACGAGCGCTCGATGACCGCGGTGGCGGAGTTCTCCTGGACGAGGATCACCCTCAACCAGCCCGTCGTCTCGACTTTGTGGCCGATCGTCCGGCCGGTGTTGGGGTGCTTGATGTCGTAGGAGGGATGATGGGCGGTATAGACGTCGCCCGCCTTCACGCCAGCGTTGCTTCCCTTGCTCAGGTAGACGATGTCGCGCTCGGCCAGGGAAACCTTCGTCGCGCCCTGCTCGGATCCGAGAATGTACAGGCTGTCGTCCTCGCTGTCCGAGACGACGTAGTGGGCGCACTGCAACGCCATCTCCTCGATCGCTGGCACCAGCTGCTCGCCTGCCCCCGGCCTGGCGATGACCTGACCCGCGACGCCGGCGCCGGCCGCCTCTTCCGCCCCGGGGGCGACACCCGCGCCCGCCTCGCCGGCCCTCTCGCTGACGAGCGCAACCTTCGGCATGATCAGGGGATCGCCGGGATAGATCCAGTGCGCGTCGGTGATGTAACGGTTCTGGTCCCAGATCTGCGGCCAGAGGTAAGGGTTGCCCAGGTACTTACCGGCCAGGTCCCAGAGGGTGTCGCCCTTGACGATGATGTAATAGGTGGCGCCTTCCGGGATCGTCTCCGGATACTTGTACTTGGACCAGTGACGGGGGATGCTGGCCGGCCCGACGCTGAGGCCTGCAGGCGGCGGGGGAGCGGTCTGCTGGGCCTCCGCACGGCCGAAGAGGAGGGAGAGCGCGGCGACCCCACACAGAAGCCCCATTCCCTTCGATCTCACTGCCTTACCTCCTGGACGGGCCCGAAACCGTCCCCAAACTCCATGAGTGCCCGCGTTTCGACTCTTATAGAGCCCCACGAGCGCTTCGAGGCGACCCGGAGATTTGCGGGATGCTAGCAGGAAAAGAGACGGCTCGTCAAGAGTTTTTTTGCAGATTCTAAAGTGACACTTGAGCTTACGACGGCGGTGGCCTGGGGGCCGGCGGCGGGGTCGGGGCGGGGCTCGGCGGGTCGGGGGACGCCGCCGGTGAAGGGGAGGATCCCGGTGAGGGGGTGGGCGCGGCGGGAGCCCCCCGGGCCCTCAGCTCGGCCATGAGGTCCCGTGCGTCCTGGATCCGATCGCTTTTCGGGAACTCCTCGATCAGGCGGCCGAGGTGGGGCAGGGCCTCGGCGGGCCGACCGGAGAGGCCCAGGCACTCGCCCAGGCGGTACAGCACCTCGTCCAGCTGATCGTAGTCGGGATATTCGTTCAGGATCGCCTGATAGCGGGCGATGGCGGCGTGGCACGACTGCCGCGTGCGCTGGTAGAAGAAGCCGGCCAGGAACTCGGCCCGACCCAGGCTCTGTCGGCAGTCCTTGATCCGGTCGCGCGCCTGTTCCAGGTAGGACGAGGACGGGTAGAGCTCGAGCAGGCGCTGGAACTCGTCCAGGGCGTTGTGCGTGGGCGTCTGGTCCCGATCGGGGCTGTTCCGCTGCTTGAAGTAGCACTCGCCGACCTGGAACTGCGCATAGTCGCTGCGCGGGTGGGAGGGATAGATCGTCAGGAACTCGCGATACGCCGCGACGGCGAGTATGTAGCTGGCGGTCCCTGCCTCCTGGAAGTAGCTGTCGCCCAGCGCCAGGCGCGCGGCGGGCCCGTACTCGCTCTGCGGGAAACCGTCGATGATCCGCTTGAAGTGCTGCCGCGCCGCGTCGTATTGGTGCTTCTCGAGGGCCTTCTGGCCCGCCTCCCAGATCACCTGGTCGGAGTTGCTGGCCAGGGTCGCGATGTCGGCCTCGCCGCCGTGGGCGCAGCCCCAGCCGGCGAGTAGCGCCAGGAGCAGCAGCCGCGTCTTCACCGTTCCCCCCGGATCCAGTCCCACTCCCGGGCCAGACCCTGCGGCAAGGGCACCGTGGAGCGGAAGCCGAGGTCGCGCCGGGCGGCGGTCGTGTCCGCAAAGGTGTCCCGCATGTCTCCCTTCTGGACCTCGTCCCGCGTGATGGCCAGCTTCCGGCCGGTGACCTGCTCGATCGTCCGCAGCACGTCTTCCAGCACGAGGCGCTGGCCTCCCCCTACGTTGTAGACGCATCCGGGACGCCCGGAGTCGCCCGCCCGCCGGGTGGCGGTCACGATGTCGTCGACGAACGTGAAATCGCGGGTCTGCTTGCCGTCCCCGAAGAGGCGGACCGGCGCGCCGTCCCGCGCGGCGCTCAGGAAGCGGTGAAAAGCCATGTCCGGTCGCTGCCGCGGACCGTAGACGGTGAAGTAGCGCAGGCTCACCACCGGAAGACCGTGATTGCGCTCGTAGAGGCACGCGAGGTGCTCGGCGGCGAGCTTGGTCACGCCGTACGGCGAGAGCGGGTGACACGCCGCGTCTTCGCGCAGGGGTAGCTCCTGACCGTCGCCGTAGACGGACGACGAGGACGCGTAGACCAGCCGGGGAACCCCGGCCTCCACGGCCGCTTCCAGCAGCCGCTGGGTGGCGAGCAAGTTGTGGTCCGTGTAGAGCTGGAAGTCGCGTCCCCATGACGACCGCACGCCTGCCTGCGCCGCGAGATGGTAGACCTGGCCCGCGCCCTCGAGCAGCCCCTCGAGAGGAATGTCCTGGAGCCGGCCCTCGACGAACCGGAAGCGGCGATGGTCGCGGGCGGCGCGGAGGTTCGCCTCCTTCGTGGCCCGCGGGTAGAAATCCACGAACGCGTCCACGCCCGCCACCTCGTGGCCCTCGTCGAGGAGTCGGTCGACCAGGTGGGAGCCGATGAAGCCGGCGGCTCCCGTCACCACCACCTTCACGCCAGCCTCCGCCGCAGGTCCGCGGGGATCCGTCGCGGCCGGCCGCGCAGGTCGATGGCGGCGTGCGCGGTCGAGCCGGTGGCGAGCGGGCCATCGGTCCCTTCGCGGCGCACTTCGTAGTCGAAGCGGACCCGCGCCCCGCCGACGTCGGTGAGCCGCGTGTGGACCTCGAGGACGTCGTCGTAGAGCGCGGGGCGCAGGTAACGGGCTTGCACCTCGATGACGGGCAGGCGCAGGCCCTGGGCCTCCAGCTCGCGGTACGTGCAGCCGCATCCCCGCAACAGGTCGGTGCGGCCCACCTCGAACCAGGCCAGGTACTCGCCGTGCCAGGCGATGCCCATCTGGTCCGTCTCGGCGTACCGCACGCGGACGGTCGTCGAGCCGCTGCGGCTCAACGCGCGGCCTCCAGCAGGCGGCGGGCGCTGGCCGCCGGGTCGCCCTTGCCGAAGACGGAGGTCCCGGCCACGAGCACCTCGGCGCCGGCGTCGATGAGCGCCTTCACGTTGCCCTCGTCGACGCCGCCGTCCACTTCGATCTGCGCCGTCAGGCCGCGGCGCCGCAGCATGTCCCGCGTCCGGCGTACCTTGTCGACGCTTCCGGGCAGGAACTTCTGGCCGCCGAAGCCCGGGTTGACCGACATCACCACCACGTAGTCGAGCTCGGGCGCGATCTCCTCCACGCTCACCAGCGGCGTCGAGGGATTGAGGGCCACTCCGGCCTTGAGGCCGCGCCCGCGCAGGTGGGCCACCGTCCGCTGCAGGTGAGGCAATGCCTCGACGTGCAGGCTGACCCAGCTCGCGCCCGCGTCCGCGAAGGCGTCGACGTAGAGGTCGGCGTTCTCGATCATGAGGTGCACGTCGAGGGGCAGCCGGGTCGCGCGCCGGACCGCCTTCACCACCGCGGGCCCCATCGTGAGGTTGGGGACGAAGTGGCCATCCATCACGTCGAGGTGCAGAAGCGTGGCGCCGCCCTGCTCGGCGCGGGCGACCTCTTCGGCGAGGTGGCCGAAGTCCGCGGCGAGGATGGAAGGGGCGAGGATCACGGCCCCTCCTTGCTGATGTCGAGGGCGAGCGCGGTGCGAGGGTTCACGCGGTGGCCCGCCGCGGGCTCCTGGCGAAGCACCACGCCGGCCGGCACCCCCGGGTAGACGCGGTAGCGGACGTCCCCGACCTTGAGGCCGGCGAGGCGCAGGGCGTCGAGGGCCTGGCCGGCCTTCCGGCCGATGAGGTCGGGCATGAGGTACTCGCGCCCGTAGGGGCCCCGGCTGACGAGCAGCGAGGCACCTTCCTGCCCGAGGGTCTCCGTCTCCCCCGGCGGCGGGTGCTGCATCAAGATCGTTCCTTCCTCCGATGCATCGTTTGCTTCCACCACCCGGCCAACGGGGACTTCCGCCTGCTCGAGGCTGAGCCGGCCGCCCCGCACGCTCTCGCCCACGACCGACGGCACGGTGATCCGCCGCGGCCCGAGGCTGACCCAGACACGGATGCTCCGCTGGCTCTTGAGCGTGGAGCCGGCCGGGGGCTCCTGGGCCACCACCCGGTCCGCCGGGACCTTGGGGTCGTGCCGCCGGCCCTCCACTCGCAGCAGCAGGCGATGGCGCGCCGCCAGCGGCCCCGCGTCCGGGACGCGCCTGCCCACCAGCGAGGGCACGACGACCTCCTGCGACGTCAGCACGACCCTCATGGTAGTCACCGCGGACAGCGCCGCGGTCACCAGCATGGCCAGCATCAACAGCCCGTACTTCAGGAGGAGGACGGCGAAGCGCTTGACGCTCAAGGAGGTCCTATCTGCT
>Ga0070697_100004594_pt1 | contig 10609 bp, 6 predicted proteins | sample KBSK1501metaG_FD_65475 | JGI IMG/M metagenome (GOLD analysis project Ga0070697, IMG submission 65475) | Corn, switchgrass and miscanthus rhizosphere microbial communities from Kellogg Biological Station, Michigan, USA - KBS K1-50-1 metaG | ecosystem: Host-associated > Plants > Roots >... | reverse complement strand
CGCGTTGAAGACGATGTGCGAACTGACGATCTGGTTGTCAGCGCGCGGAATCAGTCTGCTTGGAGGGCCGGAAATCGAGCGCCAACGGATCGAAGAAAAAACCGGTTGCCCGGTTGAAGAGGTAGCTCCCGGTAAGCTAGCGGCTACTGCTGATTTGATACTGGTGCTGGGAGGCGACGGCACAATGATCGCCACGTCTCGTTTGATGGCAGACACGGAAGTGCCGGTACTCGGTGTCAACTACGGAGGGTTAGGCTATCTTGCCGAGTTTCGCATTGAAGAACTTTACGCGGCGCTCGAATCGATTCTCGATGGTAACTATCGTCTCGACAAGCGCGTCATGCTTTCGGTCGAATTAGTGCGCGGCGACGAAAGCGTCACTCGTAATCGCGTACTCAACGATGTCGTCATTAACAAGTCGGCGCTGGCGCGTATTATTGAGATCGAGGCTTATCTCAATCAGCAGTTTGTGAATGCATTCCGTGCTGACGGCTTGATCGTTTCCACGCCCACGGGGTCCACTGCTTACAATCTTTCCGCCGGCGGCCCCGTCATCTTCCCTTCGATGAACGCGGTAGTCATCACCCCAATTTGCCCTTTCACACTTTCTAACAGACCTATCGTTGTACCCGATGATGCCGTTATCGAGTTGCGTTTGAAAACTGAGCAGGAGGACGTGTCGTTAACGCTGGATGGACAAGTGGGTTTTCCGTTGAAGGTTGAGGATCGAGTCCTCATCCGGAAGAGCAAAACTACCTTCAACCTGGTGCAACCGATGAACCGAAACTATTTCGACGTCCTGCGCGACAAGTTGCGTTGGGGTAGATGAAACTGAACAACCATGCCTGAAAAGACAAAAGACAAAGCCAACAACACAATCGACGCTGATGCTTTTGAGCGGGAAGTCACCACAGATCTCGATGAAGAAACACCTGACAAGCCCAAAGGCATGGCGCTCCACACGCGCATTCTGATCGGCCTGGCAGTGGGTGTGATTGCCGGGCTGGCAGTGAACAAGGGGTTCGGCGGCGATCACCCGCGCGTCGTGTGGATAGTCGACAACTTCACGCAGCCCATTGGCCAACTGTTTCTGCGCTTGCTGTTGATGATTGTCGTGCCGCTGGTGTTTTCTTCGCTGGTAGTTGGAGTGGCGGGAATCGGTGACATTCGCAAGCTGGGGCGCGTCGGTCTGAAGTCGTTTGGTTATTGTCTGGTGATTTCCGCCGTCTCGGTGGTCATCGGATTGACGCTTGCGAACACAATCAAGCCGGGCAAGCGGATAGACCCGGCAACTTCTTTAGCATTGCAGCAGCGTTACGCGACCGAGGCAACTAAAACTGTCGAGGCAGCGAAAAAGTCAGGCGCGGTTCCATCGCCGCTTATGCAAGTGGTCGACACCCTGGTGCCTTCAAACCCACTCGCATCTATCGCAGGCGTGCCCGCGAACCCGAGTACGGCAACTTCTGCCGGCACGCCAAACATGCTGCACCTCATGTTCTTCGCATTGATTATCGGCATCGCTATCACGCTGATTCCTGTTCGCGTTACAGCGCCGCTCCTGCGCGGCCTTGAAGCGCTCTACGAAATCACCGCGAAGATCATCGAGATGATCATGAAGTTTGCGCCTTACGCCGTGGCGTGTCTGCTTTTCAATAACACGGCGCGTTTCGGGCTGGACTTGCTGCAGGCGCTGGGATGGTTTGTAGTCACCGTACTGCTCGGCCTCTCAATTCATATGTTTGGGGTCTACTCGCTGTCGGTCTATTTCCTTTCACGACTGTCGCCAATCGATTTTTTCCGGCGCATCAAAACCGTGATACTGACCGCGTTTTCGACTTCTTCGTCCAACGCCACGCTTCCAACCGCACTAAAAATTTCCGAAGAAAACCTAGGTGTACCGCAGGAAATCAACAGTTTCGTACTAACAGTTGGAGCGACCGCTAACCAGAATGGAACCGCGTTGTATGAGGGCATCACAGTGCTTTTTCTGGCACAACTCGCGGGCGTCGATCTGTCCCTCGGCCAGCAACTGATGGTGGTTTATCTTGCGATTCTCGGCGGTATCGGAACTGCTGGAGTGCCTTCGGGTTCGATTCCATTCATCATTGGCGTGCTCGTCACCATAGGTGTGAATCCGGCTCTAATAGCGATCATTCTGGGGGTGGACCGGATTCTCGACATGTGTCGCACGACCCTCAATGTTGTCGGCGACATCACCGCGGCAACATATGTGGCGCGTTCGGAAGGTTACGAACTCTTAAAGGCGCATGAGCCGGCGATTGTTCATGCCGGCGTAGCGCTGTCGGAATAGTGACCCAAAAATAAATAGTTGAAAATGAGGATTTAAGATCTCCCAGGGACGCTAAATGGTTTTTCCGCTTTACGACGACAATAGCGATCGCACTACCACTCCTATAGTTAACTACGTGCTGATTGCGATCAATATTCTGGTCTTCGTCTTCCTGCAGCAGCTCGGCAACAACGACAAATTCACGTACGCGTTCTCGACCGTGCCCGAGGAGATCGTTACCGGGCGCGATATCAGAACTGACGACCGCGTAAGGGAAGATGCAATCACCGGCGAGCGGCTCTTAGTTCCCGGTCTTCAGAAAACGCCGGGTTCCGTTTACCTCACCTTGATCTTTTCGATGTTCATGCATGGCGGCATCGCGCACATCGGCGGCAATATGCTCTTCCTTTGGATCTTTGGCGACAACGTTGAAGATCGCATGGGTCATATCAGGTATCTTGTCTTTTACCTGGTTTGTGGCGTGCTCGCATCGCTGGCTCATGTATTGGCCACCGTCATGTTTTCCACCGATCCCGGCAGCTTACTAATACCGAGCCTGGGAGCTTCGGGAGCCATCTCAGGCGTACTTGGTGGCTACATCGTGCTTTATCCTCACCGTCGAGTGACCGCAATCGTTTTTCGTTTCCTTACTGACGTTCCCGCGTATGTAGCGATAGGGATTTGGTTTGCGTTTCAGTTAATCAGCGGCCTCGGCATGTTTGGCGGCGGATCGCAACAGGGTGGCGTGGCTTACGCGGCCCACATTGGCGGGTTCGTCGCGGGACTTCTGCTCATCAAAGTGTTTACGATTAACCGCGGACGAACACCAACATACGGCTAGCCGGAATTGCTGACGCTGTTACTCTCAAGTAAGATCAAGCACTGAGATGATTGACGCTGAAAAAGAATTACAACCGATTAATCAACAGGGACTGGACGTGCGTTCGACGCGCGAAGAGATGGATCTGTTCCCGCTCGACACTTTCGCTTACGAGTTTCCCGGTCGCGAGATAAAAATCGATTTCGAGATCACCGAGTTCACTGCCATCTGTCCCTTTTCCGATTTTCCAGATTTCGCCACCATCCGCCTTGAGTATGTTCCGCATCAGCGGTGCGTTGAACTTAAGAGCCTCAAGCTCTACATCAATTCGTTTAGACAGGTGAAGATCTTCCATGAACACGTCATCAACGTGATTCTCGAGGATTTTGTCCGCGCCTGTGACCCGTTGAGCGTTGAGATTGAAGGCGACTTCCACGTTCGCGGAAACATCAAGACGGTTGTGCGAGCGAAGTACGAAAAGCAGTGACCAGTGGCCAGTGATCAGTGGCCAGTTGTCAGCGGCGGGTTTTCAGCGGCCAGAATTAACCTGAGCGACTTGCTGATTACTGACCCCTGACTATTGACCACTGGCCACTGATCCCTGGCCACTGACCTGATTCACAATGACTTTTACCACAATCTTCATAATCGCCGGCGTAATTTTGCTGTTCATCTTTATCTTGATTGCAAAGCTGGCAATTCGCTGGCTACTCAGGGTAGCGATCGTGGGCGTAATCCTGGTGGCTTTGCTGGGTGCCGGTGGCTTTTGGTGGTGGAGCAATCGTCTTACAGCCAGACCAAAGCCTACTCGGCAACCAGCTGCGAACAGCAGACGAAGTGTTGCTTCCTAAGCCGGGAAGATCATGGCGAAAAGCGATACTGACGATGCGGCTGATCCGCTGGAGCCGGAAGTCTCCGCAGCCCGGCTGGGAACGCCTGGCCTGTGGCGCCGCTACCGGCGTCTTCCCCGCAATGTCGTCGCCATCAGTTTAGTCAGCCTGCTAAACGATGCTTCGAGCGAAATCATCTATCCACTATTGCCGGTCTTCCTCTCACTGACGCTGGGCGCCTCGCCGGGAATCATCGGATTGATTGAGGGAGCGGCTGAGTCAATCTCGAGTTTACTCAAGCTCCTGGCCGGCCATCTCAGCGATCGTCGCGGCAAACGAAAAGTCTTCGTTGTTTTCGGTTATGTGCTCTCCAGTTTTACCAGACCACTCCTCGCCTTTGCGGGCAGTTGGCCGCAGGTGTTGGGCCTCAGGCTTTCCGATCGCGTTGGTAAAGGAATCCGCACCGCCCCGCGCGATGCCATGATTGCGGACAACGTACGAGTCGAAGAGCGCGGCCTCGCCTTTGGTTTTTACCGGGCCATGGATCATACCGGCGCGGTCATTGGGCCACTGCTTGGCTATCTTCTCGTGCTCTGGTTAGCAGCGGATCGTAATGCGCCAACTGCCGGTGATTTCACTAAGATCTTTCTGCTGGCTTCGATTCCGGCGCTGGCAGCCGTGCTCGTGGTTGTGTTCTTTGTGCGCGAGTCTTACAAGCCAGTGTCTGCGCCGGATGTTCTCGATCAGGCGGTGCGTCTCTCGCTGCGGGGCTTTGACAGCAACTTCAAACGTTTCCTGGTGCTGGTCGCCCTGTTTACGCTTTCAAATTCTTCCGACGCGTTTTTGTTGTTGCGGGCACAATCCACAGGGGTTTCGATCGTTGCGATTCCGCTGCTTTGGGCCATGCTCCACGTTAGCAAAGTGGCGAGCTCCATTTTCGGCGGCGATCTTTCAGATCGGCTTGGCCGCCGTCGCCTGATAGTTTCCGGTTGGGTCCTTTACGCGGCTGTCTATGCCGGCTTTGCGTTCGTTTCAAATTCAATCTCCGTCTGGATACTTTTCCTAATCTATGGAATTTATTTTGGCCTGGCGGAGGGCGCGGAGAAGGCGTTAGTAGCTGATCTGGTGCGTCCCGAACAACGCGGCACCGCTTATGGTTTGTATAACCTCGCCTTCGGCATAACAGTGCTGCCGGCATCGGTACTGATGGGGGGCTTGTGGGATTGGCGTGGTCCGCAGACGGCGTTTCTGGTAAGCGCGGCCCTCGGGGCAACAGCCGCAGTGCTGTTGTTGCTGCTGGTTAGGACGCGCAGCGATGACGTGAGCGGGCAAACAGCTATGTAACGCAAACTGTTAGTTTGCGTCGTGCCCATCTCGTTTCAGCAACTCGCAAACTAACAGTTTGCGCCACAGATTCAGCGCTTGATTGACAGCCCTGCATTCTGCAATGTATACACCGACTTAGTACTCGCGTCCTCGTCTCTTAACTTAGTCCTCCTGTTCAGGCCTTAGCAGGCTGCGCCGGCGGCGTTTTCAACCAACACTAACCTGATCACTGCAACGAGGTTCTGGTCGAGTCAAATCCGGAGGTACAAGCTCAATGCCTTTCACTCATGACATCTTCATCAGTTACGGACACCTTGACGACCTCAATCCTTTCGGACAGGACAAGGGCTGGGTGGATCTGCTTCACGAGCGACTTTTGGTTTTAGTAGGACAGGCGCTGGGCTATGAACCTGCCATTTGGCGCGACGGCCATAATCTGCAAGGTAATGATCAACTGGTTGGGGCCATCAGTGAAGGCGTTACGAGCTCGCTCCTGCTTGTCCCCGTTATCACGCCGCGTTATGTCCAGTCTGACTGGTGCAACCGCGAGATGGAAGCATTTCACGCGGCCGAGCCTCCGGCGCGCGCTGCCGGCCCTGAATTCCGTTCGCGAGTTTTCAAAGTCATTAAAACGCCACTGCCGAAGCATCTCAAAGAACTGGAGCCAGTCCAGATCAGAAATCTGATCGGGTATCAATTCTACGCAGAAGACGACACGAGTGGCCTGTTGACGGAGTTCAGCTCCGACTCCACTGACAAGCTCTACTGGCGGATGCTCAACCGGCTCGTCGCAGACATCACCAAGGCTCTCATCGAGCTGAAGCATCCCGAAGCAAAACAAACCGGACCGCTTGATGCCTCTAAGTTAAGCGCGTCGGCTTCTGCTGAGCTGTCCGCTGTGAAACCGAACGGCGCGGGCGCGTCGCTGCCGGCGAAGTTTGTTTACCTGGCTGAAACCACTTCCGATCTGACAGACGCGCGCGAGCTGGTGCGCGACGAACTGCGGCAACGCGGCTACGGCGTATTGCCCGAGCAGAAACTCCCTCTGGAAGAAGTGAAGAAAACTGAGAACACGATACGCGCCGCGCTCGCTCGTTGCGCGCTTTCTGTTCATATGGTGGGTACACGCTATGGTTCCACACCCGAAGATGATGCGCGCTCTGCCGTCCGCATCCAGGAACAGCTGGCCGCCGAACATGGCACTGGAACTCCGGCGTTTCTGCGTCTGCTTTGGATGCCAACCGGATTAATGACCGAAGCGATGCCAATCAGCGATGAACGCCAAACGTCTTTCGTCAGCGAACTTCAGAAGCGCATCACGGCCGGTGCAGAGCTCTTGCAAACGAGCGTGGAAGACTTGAAAACACGGATTGTAGAAAAACTTAATCCGCCGGCGACGACGACAGCTCTCCGCGGCGAGCAGTCGAAGCTCAAGCAGGTTTACCTCATCTGTGAAAACCGCGATCGATCACTAATTCGCCCGATCAAGGAGTATCTCTTCAATCAGAATCTGGAAGTGATCACCTGGCTCGATCAGCAAGGCTCCGATACGCTCATGGACTACCACCGCAAAAATCTCCGAGAGTGTGACGCTGCGCTGGTCTACTTTGGGAGCGGCGACGAACCATGGGTCCGCAAGAATCTCGAAGACCTGCAGAAAGCCTACGGCTACGGACGCGAAGACGATTGGCTCGCCAATGCCGTTTACGTCGGCGCCCCGCCCTCCGAACAGAAGGAAGACTTTCTAACGCATCTGGTTCCTTACGTGATACGCAACTTCAGCTCATTCGATCCTAACGACTTGCGCGACTTTGTTAGTGCGGTGCAGGCCTCTGCAGGAGGTTTAAAATGATCGAGTCGAAAAAAGTCACCAATCCTTTTCCCGGGCTGCGTCCTTTCGAGACGGACGAGTATGGCCTGTTCTTTGGTCGTGAAGGACAGTCGGACGCGCTTATCGAACGGCTGCAGCGTTCACATTTTCTCGCTGTCGTCGGCACTTCGGGTAGCGGCAAGTCGTCACTAGTCCGTGCCGGACTATTGCCGGCTCTACGCGGCGGCATGATGGCCGGCGCCGGCTCCGGCTGGCGCATCGCCATCATGAGACCGGGCAGCGATCCCATTGGCAACCTTGCCGGCGCACTCGCGGAAAAAGGTGTACTCCTTGAAGCGGGTGGAGGTTTGCCTCCGGCAGAGGCTGAGGCGGTTATCGAGGCAACCCTGAGGCGCGGCTCGCTGGGTTTGGTTGACGCGGCCCGGCAAGCGCGACTTCAAGATCATGAAAAGCTCCTGGTAGTCGTCGATCAGTTCGAAGAGCTGTTCCGATTCCGCGCCGCCCGCGCTCTTTCCAGCGCTGCCGATGACGCGTCGGCCTTCGTCAAACTCCTGCTCGAAGCTTCACAGCAACGCGAGCTTTCGATCTACGTTGTTCCTACCATGCGTTCCGACTTCCTCGGCGACTGCGCTCAATTCCAGGGACTACCGGAAGCGATTAACGACGGTCAGTATCTTATCCCGCGCATGACGCGCGACGAGCGACGCTTCGCAATCACCGGTCCCGTCGGCGTTAAGCGCTGCAAGATTACGGAGCCGCTGGTGAACCGTTTGATGAACGACGTCGGCGACAACCCGGATCAGCTTCCGATCCTTCAGCATGCGCTCATGCGCACGTGGAATTACTGGGCTGTGCACCAACGCAATGGCGAACCGATTAGTCTTGAGCACTACGAAGCCGTAGGCACTATGGCTGATGCGCTTTCGCAGCACGCCGATGAAGCTTTTAACGAACTGCCCGACGCGCGCAGTCAAATTGTTGCCGAGAGTCTTTTCAAGGCGCTGACTGAACGCGGCGCAGACAATCGCGAGATTCGTCGTCCTACAAGTCTTAAGGATATTTGCGAAATCGCCGGAGCCAGTTCTCGAGAAGTAATAACTGTCATTGAAGTTTTCCGTGGCGGCGGACGTTCATTCCTGATGCCTCCCGCCGGGGTCGCGTTGCAACCGGAAACGGTGATCGACATCTCGCACGAAAGTCTCATCCGCAATTGGCGGCGGCTCAAGGAATGGGTCAATGAAGAAGCGTTATCCGTCCGAGTCTACCGCCGTCTCGCTGAAGCTTCAGTGCTGCATCGCGAAGGCAGCGAAGGCTTAGCGCAGGATCCGGGTCTGCAAATAGCACTTGAATGGCGAGAGAAATCAAAGCCCAACGCCGCCTGGGCCAGGCGTTACCATCCGGAGTTTGAAACTGCAATCACCTTTCTGGACGACAGCCGCAATGCACGCGCCGCCGCTGTAGCTGAGCGCGAGCGTCAGCGAGAAGAACAGCTCGCGCGCGAGCGCCGCGAACTTGAACGGGCGCAGCTTTACGCTGAGCAGCAACACCGTGCCGCGCGCCGCCTGCGTTACCTGAGTCTTGGCATGGGTGTGATGTTTCTGCTCGCGCTGGCCACTGCAGTCGCTGCTTTCTCAGCACGTCGCCAGGCACGCCAAAGTGAGCGCGTGGCCCTCGGTCTTAGGGACGATGCAATCAAGCAGCAGTCCTACATCTCTTCGCTGCTTGAGCGCGAGAAGGGGGAAAAACAGAGGGCTCGCGACGCTGAAGAGTCGGCCGAAAAGCAGGCAACGATCGCCGGCGATGAGCGGAAGAAGGCGGATAACGCGCGTCTGGCAGCAGTAACAGCCCTGGCCCAGGCGCAACAGCAGACGAAGATTGCGAACGCGGAGAAAATCAAAGCCGAAGAGGAAGTAAAGAAAAACAAGCGGGCGAGAGAAGCTAACGACCACTTCCGCGATGGCGTCGCCTATGCCCAGAGAGGCGACTACGGCAACGCCGGCATGTTACTCAAGGAGGCTATTGAGGGTTACGAAGATCCGTTGGTGAGTAACAAAGAGGCCGTGGCAGACGCGGAAACGCAGCGTGGTAATTACTTATTCAATATTGCTTACACAAAGTTCATTCAGGAAAATGGAGAGCTGTCAGACCATGACCTGTTTACGGTAGAGTCGTTCAAACGGAGTTTCGACAACGCTGCCGGCATTTACGCCCAGGCGCCGGTCAATTCGCCTGAGAAAGCTGCTGCGGCGCTCTTCACGCTTGGCACGATGCTGATGAAGTTCACAAAAGACGAACCGGCTGGCCGTGGCGGCGATCGTGGCGCACTCGCCGAGCTGATTGAAGCGAGCAGTCTCGACCGGCCGATTCCGATGCTGGGCTTTTTCTCCGCTCAGGAAGGCGGCAAAATCTCCGAACAGTCAGATCAGAGCCGCGCCAACAAGGCAGCTATTGAGATCGAGGCAGTCGGGCGCTATGAAAAGGCGCTTGATCTCTATCGCCGGGCTGGTAGTTTTGAAGGACAGGGCAAGACTGCGTTTCAGCTCGGCGACTTTTACCTGAAGAAGGGGAATGCTTTGTCTGCCAGAGGTGCTGACGCAAGTTTGGTCAAAGCCAACCGGCGTAACGCCATTCGTTATTTTGAGCATTTAATCGACCCGACAGATACTGGACCGCTGCCGGCTAGAGTGCGTCTGCTGGTGTGGATCGGTGGTCTCTATCAGGAGCTTGGCGAGCAGGAGCCTGCCGATCGTTACTTTGCTCGAGCAGCAGAAACCTACCGGCAGCGTGCTTCATGGGCCAAAGGCGGACTCTACGAAATTGCGGAGATTGCCGAAGATGTTGGGCAGTTCGACGTCGCTGCAGTCTATTACTCGAAAGCTCTAGCCGCGTATGAGTCGGAGGGCGACCTGCCCCTCCAGTCTAAAACGCTCTATAGCTTGGGCCGGGTGCACGAAAGATTGCAGGATCCGGGGGCGTTCGATAAAGCGATTCAACATTACCGGCAAGCTGTCAAAACTAACGTGCGGGTGCTGGAAATCAACAAAGATGCGACGGGTGACCTCGACGAGCTGTTGCGGATTGGCGCCCTTGCCGAAAACATTGGCGATTATCAATTGGCGCTGGATGCCTATGGTCTCGCGGTAACTTCGGTCGGGCCTAAGCAGGCAGGCTGGCGCAGGCTGCGGGCCGCCCGTGCTCTCAGTGAACTTGGTTCCGTCTTCGCTGAGACTAATGAGCCGCAGCGGTCACTGGAGTCTTACCAGCGTTCGCTCGAGACTTATAAGAACCTGTTGGACGACTCCAAAACCGACGCGGAAGTGAGAAACTCCGCGAAGATAGAAATGCAGCGACTGCGAAAGATCATTACGGCGCTGCTGCAACAAGTACCAGCGAAATGATTTCCTCCTCGGAGGTTTGGTTTTTTTGCAGCAGCTACTGTCGCGCTCGTCTACGCGGGCGCTATCCTCCACCCGTCGGCGTTAGAGCAAGGACCGGATCCAACCGCCATCCAC
>Ga0070697_100004592_pt1 | contig 10611 bp, 5 predicted proteins | sample KBSK1501metaG_FD_65475 | JGI IMG/M metagenome (GOLD analysis project Ga0070697, IMG submission 65475) | Corn, switchgrass and miscanthus rhizosphere microbial communities from Kellogg Biological Station, Michigan, USA - KBS K1-50-1 metaG | ecosystem: Host-associated > Plants > Roots >... | reverse complement strand
GCCTCGGCGGTGAGGGTCAGCCGGTCCCCGCCGCGCCAGCCCAGCGCGCCGGTGACCGTCCGGTCGGCCACGCGGCCGGAGCGGTCGACGTGGGCGAGCCCGTACACCACGTCCCGGCCAAGCGCCGGCGGGCGCACGGGCGGGACCGTGAGCGGCAGGGTCCGGGCAGCGGCAGGCGCGCGGGCGGGACGGGCCGCGGCAGAAGAGGGGATGACGGGGGCGATCAGCGTGCCGGTCACGGCTGCCTCCCGTGGCGGGAGGCGGGACCGGTCAGCGCCGTGGGGAGGCCGCAGGCATCAGCCGGGCCGTCCGCGTGTTCAAGCGGTACTTGAGGACTGGTGATACAGCACCACTCTGGGTGTCCGAGGGGGGACTTGAACCCCCATGCCCTTTACGGGCACTAGCACCTCAAGCTAGCGCGTCTGCCTATTCCGCCACCCGGACTCGCGATGCGCGGGGTACGCATCGGCTGAGTTACCTTAGCAAACCGAACGCCCTCAGGCGAGTGCCCAGGCCCGGTAAATCTCCGCACTCACCCCGGCCCGGCTTGAAGCGCGGCGCCAGCGCACGCATCCGCCCGCTGCACCCCGGCATCCCCGTGCTCCTAGCACCGTCAACCCGAGTGCGCCGCCACATCAGCCCCGCCACTCCGCCCCGCCGCACCCCAGCCACTCCCCAGTGCAACGATAGGAAGGTGACAGCGAACCCAGTGACCGCGCAGGACGAGGTCGGCGACATCTGCCGCGACCTGATCAGGATCGACACCTCCAACCCGGGGGACCACTCCGGCCCGGGGGAGCGCCAGGCCGCCGACTACGTCGCCGCCAAGCTCTCCGAGGCCGGCCTGGAGCCGACGGTCCTGGAATCGCACCCCAAGCGCACCAGCGTGGTCGCCAGGATCGAAGGCGAAAACCCCGACAGACCCGCCCTCCTCGTCCACGGCCACCTCGACGTCGTCCCCGCCAACGCCGAAGACTGGCAATACGACCCCTTCTCCGGCGAGATCGCCGGAGACTGCGTCTGGGGCCGCGGCGCGATCGACATGAAGGACATGGACGCGATGATGCTGGCGGTCGTCCGCCAGCGCCTGCGCGAGCAGCGGAAGCCGGCTCGCGACGTCGTGCTCACCTTCACCGCCGACGAGGAGGCCGGCGGCACCTGGGGCGCCCGCTTCCTGGTGGACAAGCACCCGGAGCTGTTCGAGGGCGTCACCGAGGCGGTCGGCGAGGTCGGCGGCTTCAGCCTGACCCTCGGCGGCCAGCGCCTCTACCTGCTGCAGACCGCGGAGAAGGGGATGGCCTGGCTGCGGCTGACCGCGCGCGGCACGGCCGGCCACGGCTCGATGGTAAACCCGGACAACGCGGTGACCGAACTGGCCGAGGCGATCGGCCGGCTGGGCCGGCACGAGTGGCCGACCCGTCTCATCCCGTCCGTCCAGGCTTTCCTGGAAGGTGCATCTCAGGCACTTGGCACCGAATTTGCCCCGAACGACCCGGGTCAATTGCTCAGCAAAATAGGTTCTGTCTCTCGCATTATCGGCGCAACGCTGCACAACACGGTAAATCCGACAGTTTTGCAGGCCGGGTACAAAGTGAATGTCGTGCCGCAGACCGCGACCGCGGAAGTAGACGGCCGCTTCCTTCCGGGTTACGAGGAGGAGTTCCTCGCCGAACTCGACCGGGTGCTCGGCCCGGGCGTCACCCGGGAGTTCATCCACCACGACATCGCGCTGGAGACCACCCCTGACGGTGACCTGTACGACGCGATGACCAGCGCGCTTCTCGCAGAAGACCCGGACGCGCGGGTGATTCCCTACTGCCTGTCGGCGGGCACGGACGCCAAGTCGTTCAGCCAGCTGGGCATGCGCTGCTTCGGGTTCACCCCATTGCGACTGCCGTCAGATCTGGACTTTTCCGGAATGTTTCACGGTATCGACGAACGCGTTCCTGTCGACGGGCTGCGTTTCGGTACCCGCGTCCTGGACGGGTTCCTCGACCGCTGTTAGCACCTAAACTCTGGTCGGCGCCATAACGGCCTGGACTCAATTTCCGGCGCGTTGCTCAAATCCGCGTTTTGCGCGCCGTGAGTACTCCTTGTGATGTTAAGGTTACGCCCTGTACTCGGGATGGCAGCTCACCGTCACCCTGCGTACGGCAACCCTCACATCGTTGTCCGACCAAGGAGTACCCATGCGTCCATGGGCACAGTGGACAGCGAAGACGGCCCTGCTCGCGGCCGGCTTCGCGGCCGCCGCCTGCGGCCTGCCCGGCGTCGCCCTCGCCGCGAGCGGCAGCGCTAGCTTCGGTGCCGGTCCGGGGCACAGCCTCGGCCAGCTCGTCGCGCCGGCCGGTGCCTGCGACGACCGCGGAGCGCTGCTCGGCGTGGTCGGTGCCGCCTGCCAGGTCGGCAACGCCGTCCTTCCCGCGCCCGCCCCCGCCCAAACGGGCCGGGATAGCGCGAGCACGTCCTCGGCCAGCGGCGGCCAGGGCCGTCCCCCGGCCAGCGGCTGCGGCAGCGCGGCCGCCGTGCTCGGCGACTCCACCGCGGGCTGCGTCAGCGGCGCGCTGGCCGGCGTCACGGAGCCGCGGCCCGTCTCCGGCGGGCCGGCAGCCGGCGGTGCCGCGAGCGTGATCCAGCGCGCCGTGGCCCCCGTCACCTCCGTACTCGGCGCGAACGGGCCGTCCGGGACCGGATCCTTCGCGGGCGGCCCGCTAGCCGGGCTCCAGCAGATGTCCGGCCTGGCCCCGCTGGCGACCGCCCCCGTCCCTCGCGGGATCACCGGGGCGGGCGCGGGCAGCACCTTCGATAACCAGCCCGGCGCCGACGGCGCAGGCGACACGAACGTCCCGGCCGCATCCCAGCTGGCCGGACTAGGGGCCCTGCCGGGCCTCGCGGACCTGCCGTCGCTGGCCGGTCTGGCCAACATGCCTGCCCTGAACGGTGTGACGGGGGGCGGCATACCCATGCCGGGGACCGCGCTGTCCGCGGCGAGCACGTCGGGTATGAGCAGTGATTCCTTTGCGGCCCTCGCCGTCGGCGCCTTGCTGGCTGGTGCATCCGCGCTGAAAATCGCCGGGCGCCGAGCGCGCGACCGCAAGGCGGGATTTGGAGTAGCGATATGAAGAAGGTCAGGTGGGTGTCGGCTACGGCCGGCGCGGCGCTTGTCGCCGCCACGTTCGCGCTGCCCGGCGCCGGCGTGGCCTATGCCTCGGGTAACGGCAATGTGACCGGGAACGGCAACATCTCGATCCTGTCCGGCAACTCGATCACGGCGCCGATCAGCGCGCCGGTCAACCTGTGCGGTATCTCGCTGGCGCTGCTCGGCTTCTCCAACGCCGGCTGCGTGGGCGGGGCCGACTCGACCATCTCCGGGGTGGGCGGTCACAGCCACAACGGCAACGTCACCGGCAACTTCAACATCCCGGTGGGTTCGGGCAACACGATCACCGCGCCGGTCAGCCTGCCGGTGAACGTCTGCGGCAACGCGGTCGCGGCGGGCGGCTTCGCCAACGCCGACTGCAAGGGCGGTTCGACCTCCTGCATCGGCAACGACTGCCACCAGCCCGGCTGCCAGGGACCGCAGTGCCACGAGTGCCAGGGCCCGCAGTGCCACGAGTGCCAGGGCCCGCAGTGCCACGAGTGCCAGGGCCCGCAGTGCCACGAGTGCCAGGGCCCGCAGTGCCACCAGTGCCAGGGCAACGACTGCCACCCGTGCCAGGGCCCGCAGTGCCACCCCTGCCAGGGCAACGGCTGCCACTGCATGGGCAACGGCTGTCACCCGTGCCAGGGCAACTGCACCCCGCCGCACGGCTGCACGACCAACTGCTCGCCGAACACCCCGCCCACCGGCCCGCCCGGCAACCACCCGGGCGGCACCACCACCACGGTGAGCACCGGCACGTCGCCTAGCGGCCTGCCGACCACCGGTGCCGACCTGCTCCTGCTCGGCGTCGCGGCCCTCGGCAGCATCGGCGTCGGCGCGGGTGCCGTCGCCGTCGCCCGCCGTCGCCGGAACGGCGAGGCCTGAGTAAGACCCGCCTGCCACCCTAGGACGGCAGAGCGACACCGTGCGCGGCTTCCCCTTAGTCCCCTTCCGAGGGGAAGCCGCGCACGAGCACGTATAGAGAAGGTCCAGGGCTCCGTATTCAGGGCTCCGCCCCTCCGCCGACGAGCTCCCCTTACGGGTAGCAGCTCAGAATGTGCGGACTGGGCGTATGATTCGCCTTCGGAGGGTAGCCTTCCTGCTGCCGTCGGCGTTGAGCGAGAGCCTGGACAGTTCCCAGTCCCCGTACTCGGCGTGGTCGGTCAGGATCCTCCGCGCGGCGTCACGAGCATCTCGGGACGTTCCACGTGGCAGGTACACGACGAGGTAGGCGTACTCGGCCATCGGTCCTATTGTGCTTGAGTTCACCGGTGATTCAACCTGCGGTAGTAAATCTGCCGTGTATTCCGGCGAGCGCGAGGGAACACACCGAACCGGCCCGGTGGTTGCAGCTGTGGGGCGGCGTGTGACCACGGGTACCGTGAGGACGGTCACGACGCGGATACGAGGACGGGAAGAGCGTGCCAGCAAGGACAGACACGGCGAAGACGAAGGCGGCAACGACCGCCAAGGCCACCAGGGGCAAGAGCACCACGGCCGCACGGGGTAAGGCCGCGCCCGCGGACGGCCACGGTACCAAGCTGGTCATCGTCGAGTCCCCGTCCAAGGCCAGGACCATCGCCGGGTACCTTGGCCGGGGCTACGTGGTCGAGTCCAGCGTCGGCCACATCAGGGACATGCCGGACAGCGCGGCCGAGATCCCGGCCAAGTACCGGGGCGAGCCGTGGGCCAGGCTGGGCGTCAACGTGGACGACAACTTCGAGCCGCTGTTCGTCGTGCACAGCGACAAGCGCCAGCAGGTCTCCAAGCTCAAGAGCCTGCTCAAGGACGCCGACGAACTCCTGCTCGCCACCGATGAAGACCGCGAGGGCGAGGCCATCGCCTGGCACCTGCTCGAGGAGCTCAAGCCCAAGGTGCCGCACAGCCGGATGGTCTTCCACGAGATCACCCCGGAGGCGATCGCCCGCGCCATCGCCAACCCGCAGGAGCTCGACCAGGGCAAGGTGAACGCCTATCAGGCCCGCCGCGTGCTGGACCGGCTGTACGGGTACGAGGTCTCGCCGGTGCTGTGGAAGAAGGTCATGCCCAAGCTGTCGGCCGGGCGGGTGCAGTCGGTCGCCACCCGGCTGGTCGTGGACCGGGAGCGGGAGCGGATCGCGTTCCGCCCGGCCGCCTACTCCGACCTCGAGGCCGAGTTCGCCACCAAGGACCACGGCAAGCCCAACATCACCGACCCGACCAGCTTCACCGCCAGCCTTGTCAGCGTGGACGGCCGCCGCGTCGCCCAGGGCCGCGACTTCACCTCCGTCGGCGAGCTGAAGAGCCGAGACCTCCTGCACCTGGACGCCGAAGCCGCCGCGGCCCTCGCGCAGCGCCTGGAGAACGCGGCCTTCGCCGTATCCAGCGTGGAGCGCAAGCCGTACCGGCGCTCGCCGTACGCACCGTTCCGCACCACCACGCTGCAGCAGGAGGCCTCCCGCAAGCTGGGCTTCTCGGCCAAGCACACGATGTCGATCGCGCAGCGACTGTACGAGAACGGCTACATCACCTATATGCGCACCGACTCGGTGACGTTGTCCCAGACCGCGATCAGCGCGGCCCGCAAGCAGGCCGCCGAGCTGTACGGCGCGAACTACGTGCCGGGCGCTCCCCGCACCTACGCCAGCAAGGTGAAGAACGCGCAGGAGGCACACGAGGCCATCCGCCCGGCTGGGGACAGCTTCCGCACTCCGAACCAGGTCCGCACCGAGCTATCCTCGGACGAGCGGCGCCTGTACGAGCTGATCTGGCAGCGCACCGTCGCCTCGCAGATGAAGGACGCCACCGGCGAGTCCGTCTCGGTCCGGGTGGCCGGCACCTCGGCCGCGGGGGAGCGGGCCGAGTTCGGCGCCAGCGGCAAGGTCATCAACTTCTACGGCTTCCTCAAGGCCTACGTGGAGGACGCCGACGACCCCAGCGCCGACCGGGACGACCGGGAGCGCAGGCTGCCGCCGGTGGCAGAGAGCGACCCGCTCGACGTGCTGCGGCTCGCCCCGGCCGAGCACTCCACCAGGCCGCCGGCCCGCTACACCGAGGCGTCGCTGGTCAAGGAGCTGGAAGACCGGGAGATCGGCCGGCCGTCCACCTACGCGACCATCATGGGCACGATCCTGGACCGCGGCTACGTGTTCAAGAAGGGCACCTCGCTGGTCCCTTCGTTCCTGGCCTTCGCCGTCGTCACCCTGCTGGAAAGGCACTTCGGCCAGCTGGTGGACTACGAGTTCACCGCGCGGATGGAAGACGTGCTGGACGAGATCGCCCGTGGTGAAGCCGAACGGGTGCCGTGGCTGCGCCGGTTCTACTTCGGCGCCCCCGATGGCGATAGCGCTGACCCGGGGCTCAAGTCGCTGGTCGGCGACATCGGCGACATCGACGCCCGGGAGGTCAGCTCGTTCCCGCTGGCCGGCTCCGATATCGTGGTCCGGGTCGGCCGGTACGGCCCCTACCTGGAGCGGGACGGGCAGCGGGTGAACGTGCCCGACGACATCGCGCCGGACGAGCTGACCGTGGAGAAGGCCGAGGAGCTCTTCAGCCAGCCGAACGGGGATGTGCATCTCGGCACCGACCCGGACAGCGGCCGCGAGGTGGTGGCCAAGGCAGGCCGGTTCGGCCCCTACGTCACCGAGCTGCTGCCCGAAGACGCTCCCGCCTCGGCCAAGCCGAGGACCTCCTCGCTGCTGAAGTCGATGGCACTGGACACGGTGACACTGGACGACGCGCTGAAGCTGCTCAGCCTGCCCCGCACCCTGGGCGAGCTGGACGGCGAGCAGGTCACCGTGCAGAACGGGCGGTACGGGCCCTACGTGAAGAAGGGCACGGACAGCCGGTCGCTGGAGTCGGAGGAGCAGCTGTTCACGCTGAGCCTGGCCGAGGCCAAGGAGCTGTTCGCCCAGCCGAAGGCCCGCGGCCGCCGCACCGGCGCCGCGGCCCCGCCGCTACGCGAGCTCGGCGCGGACCCGGCCACAGGAAAGCCGATGGTGATCAAGGACGGCCGGTTCGGCCCGTACGTGACCGACGGGGAGACCAACGCATCGCTGCGCAAGGGCGACGAGGTGGCCGCGATCACGGTCCAGCGGGCGGCCGAGCTCCTCGCCGATCGGCGCGCGGCTCCGCCGGCGACCCGCCGGAGGACCACTGCCACCAGGAAGAAGGCAGCCACCCCGGCCCGTTCGGGATCAAAGAGAACCTGACCTTCCGCCGTACAATGATGATCGGGGACTAAGCCGTTATGCGGCCAGCACTGTCGATACGCTTACGCCGTGAACTTTCGCGCCGCACCGCATGAGGGCGACGCCGACCGGGGGAAGCCCGGTAACGGCGCCGCGCGGCGCCACCATGCCCGCGAGCCGGGTGTCCTGTCGATCAAGCCGTTCCGCCGGCTGTGGATCGCGCTGTCCCTGTCCAGCCTGGGCGACTGGCTGAGCATCGTCGCGCTGACCGCGCTGGCGCCCGCGCTGACCTCGGGTGGCGCGGTGGCCAAGGGGTCGGCCGTCAGCGGCGTGTGGCTGGTCACGCTGCTGCCGGCGCTGCTGTTCGGGCCGCTGGCCGGGGCGGTGGCGGACCGCCTGGACCGCCGGATGACGATGATCACCGGCGACGTGATCCGCGGCCTGCTGTTCCTGTCCATCCCCCTGTTCCCGAACCTGACCTGGATCTACATCGCCAAGTTCCTGGCCGGCGTGACCACCCAGTTCTGGGCCCCGGCCACCTCCGCGTCCATCCCCAACCTGGTGCCGCCAGACAAGCTGGAGCGGGCGAACCAGCTTAGCATCCTCAGCACGTACGGCACCGCGCCGCTCGCGGCCGGCGTGTTCAGCGTGCTGGCCCTGGTCAGCGAGGGGATCAGCCGGGTCACGCCGCTGTTCCACACCAGCAACGTGGACCTGGCCCTGTACTTCAACGCCGCTACGTACGGCATTTCCGCGCTCACCGTCTACTTCATCCGCCAGATCCCCAAGCGGAACGACTGCGAGAAGATCTCGGCGCCGTCCACAGCCAAGTCCATCTGGGAGGGCTGGCGGTTCATCAGGAAGACGCCGGTGGTGCGCGGCCTGGTCATCGGGATGGTGGGCGCGTTCGCCGCGGCCGGCGTGGTGGTCGGCCTGGGCTACCAGTACATCACCGCCACGCTGCACGGCGGCAGCGCCGGCTGGGGCCTGGTTTTCGCCGCGATCTTCGTCGGCATGGCGCTCGGCATGGGCCTCGGCACCAAGGTGCTCGGCAACTTCAGCCGCCGCCGGCTGTTCGGCGTGTCGATCGCGGCCGGGGCGGTGCCGCTCGCGCTCATCGGCCTGGTGCCGAATCTGGTCGTGGTCACCCTGTTCGTCGTGCTGCTCGGCGCGCTGTCCGGGATCGCCTACTCCACCGGCTTCACCATCGTCGGGCTCGAGGTGGACGACGGCACCCGGGGCCGGGTATTCGCCTTCTTCCAGTCCTCCATCCAGATCATCCTGTTCACCGTCATCGCCGTGGTGCCGTTCCTGGCGGCCGGCTTCTCCCGGCTCATCGCCACCCTGAACGGCACCGGGAACGTGAAGATCGGCAGCGCCATCTACGCCTCGGCCGGGCAGAACGTGGTGATCTTGCTGGCCGCCCTGGTCGCGTTCCTGCTCGGCATCCGGGCCTACCGGCAGATGGACGACCGCAAGGGCGTGCCACTGCGCGAGGACCTGCGAGCGGCCATCCGCAACGATCCGCTCCCGCTCCTGGAGCCTGCCCACGTCAACGGCAGCACCCCGCCCGGCCCGCCGCCGGGCCTGCTGATCGCGTTCGAGGGCGGCGAGGGCTCGGGCAAGACCACGCAGGCCCGGCTGGTCGCCATCTGGCTGCGCGAGCTCGGCTACGACGTGGTGGCCACGCACGAGCCCGGCGCGACCAAGATCGGCATGCGGCTGCGCGCGCTGCTCCTGGACACCTCGCACACGGGCATGTCGCCGCACGCCGAGGCGCTGATGTACGCGGCCGACCGGGCCGAGCACGTCGCCTCGGTCATCGCGCCCGCGCTGGCCCGGGGCGCGGTCGTCATCACCGACCGGTACGTCGACTCCTCCCTCGCCTATCAGGGCGCGGGCCGGAACCTGCCGGTCGACGAGATCGCCAGGTTCAACTGGTGGGCGACCGGCGGGCGCACCCCGGACCTTACTATCTTGCTTGACATGGACCCGATGGCCGGGCTGAGCCGCCGGGCCCGTTCGGCCGACCGGCTCGAGGCCGAACCCGCCGATTTCCACCTCAGGGTCCGGGCAGGCTTCCAGGCCCTGGCCCGCGCCGAACCCGCCCGCTACCTGGTGCTCGACGCCGACCGGCCGCCCGCCGAGATCACCCGCGAGATCCAGGAGCGGATCCGCGAGCTGCTCCCCGATCCGGTGCCCTCGGTCGCCGAGGCGAACACCGGAGACTTCCCCGTCATCAGGGCAGAGGTCCTGACCTCCACCCCCCAGCCCGGTCACCGCCGTCCCAGCGGAGCCCCGTGACCGGCGTCTTCGGTGACCTGCCCGGCCAGGACGCGGTGGTCGCGCAGCTGGAGAAGGCCGCCGTGGCGGCCTCGGCCCTGCTGGCCGGCCACAAGCCCGGCGGGGGGGCTCGGGGGGGACGTCCCCCCCGAACAGGACAGCAGGGCGCGATGACGCACGCCTGGCTGTTCACCGGGCCGCCAGGCTCCGGCCGGTCGGTGGCCGCCCGGGCCTTCGCCGCTGCGCTGCTGTGCGACGACGGCGGCTGCGGTGAGTGCGCATGCTGCCGCCAGGTGTTCGCCGGCACCCACGCCGACCTGCTCCTGGTCCGGCCCGAGGGGCTGTCCTACGGAGTGAAGCAGACCCGCGACCTGGTGCTGCGCGCGGCGGGCAAACCGACCGGCGGGCGCTGGCACATCGTCCTGTTCGAGGACGCCGACCGGTGCACGGAGCAGGCCGCCAACGCCCTGCTCAAGGCGATCGAGGAGCCCGCCCCCCGGACCGTCTGGCTGCTCTGCGCGCCCTCGGCCGAGGACCTGGTGCCCACGATCAGGTCGCGCTGCCGGGTGGTCACGCTGGTGGTGCCGTCGTCCGCCGCGGTCGCCAGGGTACTGACCGAACGGGACGGCATCGAGCCCGCGCGAGCGCTGGCCGCGGCCCGTGCGGCGCAGGGACACGTGGGCCGCGCCCGGCGTCTGGCCACCGATGCCTCGGCCGCCAAGCGCCGCGCCGACGTGCTGCGCGTCCCCTCCCTGGCGACCTCACTGGGTCCCGCGCTGTCCGCGGCCGCGACCCTGGTGCGCACCGCCGAGGAGGAGGCCAAGGCGGTCACCGAGGAACTCGACGAGCCGGAGCGCGCGGCGCTGCGCCGCGCGTTCGGCGAGGGATCTTCGGGCAAGGGGGTGGCCAAGGCGATGCGCGGCATGGCCGGCGCCATGAAGGACCTGGAGGACCGGCAGAAGTCCCGCGCCACCCGGGTCAAGCGCGACACCCTGGACCAGGCCCTGCTCGAGCTGG
>Ga0070697_100004591_pt1 | contig 10612 bp, 7 predicted proteins | sample KBSK1501metaG_FD_65475 | JGI IMG/M metagenome (GOLD analysis project Ga0070697, IMG submission 65475) | Corn, switchgrass and miscanthus rhizosphere microbial communities from Kellogg Biological Station, Michigan, USA - KBS K1-50-1 metaG | ecosystem: Host-associated > Plants > Roots >... | reverse complement strand
CTTGCGGGTGGGCGACCTAGATGTGAAGTTTCAGAAGGTTGTTCATGCGGCAGGGATTTGAGAAGCTGGGGTTGTCACACCAAACAACCACCCAATCCCAGCGCATGAACATTCATACTAATGCTCGATTGACTCCGCGGAGTCGAGAAGCTCTTGTCTTGGCGTCATCAACCGAAGGCTCACGGCAAAGGCCGCGGCCGGTCGCCTTTGCCGTGAGCGAACGCACGGCCCGTAAATGGATGGCCCGTTTCCGTGCCGAAGGCATGGCCGGACTGGCCGACCGCTCCTCGCGGCCCCGGCGTAGTCCACGGCAAATCCCACCAGGCCCAAATCGCGGTCGTTCTTGCGCTGCGCCGACTGCGCAACGGCGCTTGCTACATCTCAAAGCTCTTTGCTCAGAGTCGCCAGGCTCTGGGCCTGCGCCACCTCTTCACCCGCCCGTACACTCCTCGCACCAATGGCAAAGCCGAACGCTTTATCCAAACCTCTCTGCGGGAATGGGCTTACGCTCGCACCTATCAACACTCCACCGTCCGTGCCGCTTATCTCCCCACCTTCCTCCACCACTACAACTGGCATCGAGCACACTCCGCTCTCAACCACCATCCCCCCCGCCTCCGACGGTAATCACCTCCGCACGCAACACGCTATTGAGAACATCGCCTTAGCGAAACGCTTCCTTCGGCGTCATTTTACCGCGCGCGTCTAATCGTCTCTTCTTGGAGCCGCTGTCGATCAATCTTTCCGGTGCCGGTTCTGGGTAGCGAATCCCGAAACTCAATCTCTTCGGGTATCATGTAAGGCGGCAATTTCTCGGCACAGTGTCCCTTCAACTCAGGCGACGTTAGCGAACGGCTATTACTAATGGTCACAATCGCACGGATTGTGTTGCCGATTTCCTCGTCCGGGATTGCCAAGGCGACTGCTTCGTCGACGGCAGGATGCGCCACCATGACCGCCTCTATCTCGCCTAGCTCAACCCGATAGCCGCGCGTCTTAATCATGTGGTCTTTGCGACCAACAAACAGATAGTTGCCTTTCTCATCAAGGGTCACCCAGTCGCCAGTGCAGTAGAGATTTTCTTCGCGGCCTGGAGCAAACGGATTGCGGATAAAGCAGGCCGCACTTTCTTTAGGCCGTCCGTAGTAACCTTGCATCACTATGGAACCTCGAGCGTAGAGAAGTCCTTCCTTCCCAGGCGCAGTGACTTTTCGACCTTCCGCATCGATGGCGACCAAGTCGGTATTAGCGCAAGCTCTCCCGATCGGAATGGGCGCAGACTCTTCGGGCGAAATTGGGTCGACCTCGTAGTATGCGCATACATTCGTCTCCGTAGGTCCGTAAAGGTTCGCATACCGTGGATGAGTAAGCTTTTGCATGAGCGCCCGGAGGTGTTTGGTCGGAAAGACCTCCCCGGCGAAAAGAACCAGCCGGAGCGCGCTTAGGTCGCGCTCCTCCAATTTCCCCCGCGATTGCAAAAGGGTCAGCACCATGGGGACGGAATACCAAACCGTGATTCGCTGATCCTGGATAAAAGAGGAGAGTTGCACCGGAAAAACTGAAAGTCCTTCGGGCACGAGCGAGATGGCCGCGCCGGCCTTGACAGCAACGAAGATGTCAAAGACCGAGAGGTCGAAGTTAAACGGAGCGTGATTCGAGAGACGATCCTGGGCCGTGATGGCAAACGTGTCGAACCCCCAGTTGACAAAGGTCAGTGCATTGAGGTGCGAAAGCATCACTCCCTTCGGAGTCCCCGTCGATCCCGAAGTAAAGAGAATATAGGCGAGATCGTGGCCGATGACGTTGACCGAAGGTGGTGTAACGGATTGGCTCGGAAGCGCATCGGCAAAACTGAGAGCTTGCCGTGCCGGCACGACACTGGGGACTTTATCAACAAAAAAAATGGCCGCCATGGGCCACTGCTCCTTTGATGCGTTGCCGAGCTTCTCGGATAGCGTACAGCTCGTAATCAACGCGCGGAACTCGCATTGTCGCGCAATTTCCATCAGGCGCAATCCGGGCGCATTCGCATCGACCGGAACATAACAGGCGCCGGTTTTGAGGATTCCAAATATGCTGACGATGGCGGCTGGTGACTTGTGAAGATAAATTCCTACCCGATCACCTGGGATCACGCCGCTCTTAATCAATGCATGCGCCAGTTGATTACTGCGTGTTTCAAGTTGGCGATACGTAATGGCCTCATTCAGAAGACGTACGGCTTCCGCGTCCGGACGACGCGCCGCACTCTCAGTAAGAAGCTGATGTAATACGTATGCCATCGAAGTTACAAATCTGAGCGGGCGGCGAGAATGACCTTTACCTTAGTCGCTGGGAGTCGACCGGCCCAATCTCTCTCGACAGCTCGCCGATTCAATTCCCGACGTACGAAATCGCGGTCCGAATCCCGAAAAGCGATTGGCTCTCGAATCCGTGAAAAATCCACAGCGCTGCATCTGAGCGGGCTTGCGCAACTAGTCAAGTCGTATCTAGAACGTGCGTTTGCTTGGTCGCTTCCTTGCTCGGCTGTGGCGCCGCCGGTTACCGCGTCTCCTGCCCGCTGCCGGCCGAAGGCGCCACCAACCCTTGCTGAGGCTGTTCAAAAGTAGAGCCCGCCATATCCATTCTATTGGATCGGTATCGCCAGGCCGCCGATGCCCAAGCCCGCATTCTTTTCGCGGGAATTATCTTCACCGGTGGCGGCCGAGCGCTTCAGAATCGATTCTAATGACTGAATTTCTAGAAGTGAGACGGTCCCTTGCCCATGCAAACCCCGCAGCCTGGGGTTGGAAACGGCATGGCAAAATAGTGAACCGTTCCTCAAGGCAGACGCCAATTTTTCCGGTTTATCGGGTTGACATTGGAAAGCCAAAGAGCCATGATATTCGGCCTTCTTTCCACGCAGACATTGCAAGCAGCGGGAGACTCCTTCAAAGACTATGGAACAAGAAACTTCGCACGACGTTATCGTTATTGGAGGTGGACCGGCCGGTTCGACGGCGGCAACATTGCTTGCACGCCAAAACCACCGCGTTCTGTTACTCGAACGGGAGAAATTCCCTCGAGAGCACGTCGGTGAATCGCTTTTGCCGTTTTGCTATTGTCTCTTGAAAGACCTCGGGGTGGTCGAGCAACTCAAGAAGAATTTCGTCCGGAAACCGGGTGTACGTTTTATAGATCGCGACGGCAATATATCAACGACTTGGTGTTTCAATCACGTCATCAACGACGAAACTTATCTTTCGTTCCAGGTGATTCGCGGCGAGTTCGACCACATCCTCTTAAAAAATGCGGCAAAAAACGGAGCCGAAGTCCATGAGGAGACATCGGTCATAGAAGCGGACATCACCACTGCGAGCGACAGCGTGACGGTAACGAGCCTGGATTCAGCTGGCCGGAAGAAAGTCCATCGCGCGCGATTCCTCGTGGACGCCAGTGGGCGCGATGCTTTCATTGGCGCAAAGAACAGCTGGCGCAAGCCGCGCGAGGAACTTGACCGGACTGCGATCTGGTCGCACTGGGGCAACGCTAAACTTAGCGGCGGACTCGAAGAAGGACTCTCAATCATCATTTATATGGGCTTAGAACAGAAAGGTTGGATCTGGGTTTTCCCGCTCGGAGAAAGCCGGATCACCGCCGGCTTCGTCGCCCAGAATTCATACATTCGCGATGAACAGCGGAAGCTGAAGCAAACCGGCTCGACTGACTGGAAGTACGACCTTTGCATGCAGGAGCTTCTGCGTTCGAAGTTCTGCCGCGAGCTGCTGGAGGGCAGCACAATGCTCCTCCCGATGTTAATCAACGGGAACTATTCCTACGAAGTTAAGAACCACTACGGGTCCAACTACGCCATGGTCGGAGACGCGCGTGGGTTCATCGACCCGATTTTCTCGAGCGGGGTGTTCTTATCGATCAAGACTTCGTATCTTGTCGCCACCGCCATCCACAAGCAACTGACCGAAGGGCTCAACGGCGAGAACGAGATGATGGTCACCGCTTACAAGCAAGTCACGGGCGCCTATAACTTCGTGCATCGAATGATCCGTCTCTTCTACAATCCTCACGCTGTAACCTGGGCGCAAGCTGGTGCGGACGGGTTGGCGCACAAAGCGCATGAGAGCGCAATGGCGGCAGGCCATTACATGCTCTCAGGAGACTTCTTCGAGAACTATGAAAAATTCGAGGGGTTTTTCCAAATCCTCGAAGATCCGAAGCAATTTCAGCGATACAAGAGGCTTGTCATCGAGCGTAAAGAATTCGTTCAACCCAGTTGCCACAGCCGTTGGGAGGACGTTTTCCGCGATATGGTCGGGCGTGATAGCGAACGTAACGCTCAGTTAGCCCTTAGCTCTTAACGCTGACGTTTGTAAATCCGATAACCCCCAAGATGAAGAAGCGACCGGTGATCATTATCGGAGGCGGGCCCGCAGGTTGCGCTACAGCGCTCTACCTGCTTCGCGCCGGCGTTCGACCACTGATTATCGAGCGGGACACTTTCCCCCGCTTTCACATTGGCGAGTCGTTAAGCGGCGAATGCGGCGCCGACCTACGTGGATTGGGCCTGGAAGACGAAATACTTCGCAAGAAGTATCCGATTAAGCACGGTGTGAAGGTGTACAATCCGCACGGGACGTCGTTTTGGGTAGAGGTGAAAAAGCGCTGCCCAGAGACCAACACATTGATCCCGACATGGACGTGGTCAGTCGTCCGGAGCAGTTTTGATCGATTACTGCTGGACGTCGCGCTTAGCCGGGGCGTGGAATATATGGACTGCGAGGCCGTAGCACCGATCAAAGAGAATGGCCGCATCACCGGCGTGCAAATCCGCACCGCGACAGGTAAGCTGGAGAATCTTCATTGTGACGTCCTGGTGGATTGCTCAGGGCAGGCGACGTTCCTGGCCAATCGAGGAATCACCGGCAAAAAGATCAAAGGCAGTTATACGAACCAAGTGGCTGTCTTTTCCCAGCTCACCAACATGCTCGTTGACGCCGGGGGCCCCGACACGTCGCAAGCGCCGGGTAACTCACTAATCTTTTACAAAGTGAAGGACCATTGGGCGTGGATGATTCCTTTGAGCGATACCATTACCAGTATAGGGGTTGTCGTGCCGGCGCCATATTTCAAAGAGCGGAAGCTCGATAAGGTAGACTTTCTGCGCGACGAAATTCTAACCTTAAACCCGGATCTTACGCGGCGCGTGACCAACACTTCGTTTGTCGAGGAGGTCCGCACTATTTCGAGCTACTCCTACACCGTGCCTGGTTTCACCGGCCCAGGCTTCGTCTGCGTGGGAGACTCCCATCACTTTACCGACCCGATTTTTTCGTTCGGAGTTTTTCTGTCGATGAAAGAGGGAGAATTTGCCGCCGAGGCGATCCTCAAGCACCTGAGCGAGGAGAAGGGGGCGAACGAAAATCCTTTTATCGCCTACGAAGCAGTCGCTACTCAGGGGCAGGACGCCGTCCGGGACTTGATTGATTGTTTCTGGGAGTATCCGCTTGTCTTTACGCGCATGGCGGCTGGAAAGGCGCAGGACGATATCACCGATCTTTTCGCCGGCAGACTTTATGGTGAGGCAGTCGAGAACAACGTATCCCGCATTGCCATGCGTCGCCTGATGGAGGCTCGTCGCGCAAGCCAATTTGACCGCTCTCCCCCTCGCCTGTAGAATCGCGAGTTTACTGCGTCTCCCGCGTGACGCCCGCGGCCATGGCAGCGGCCTTGCCGAAGCTAGTCGGGAGCGGGACAAGCGATACAGAGGCGACTGAGAACCCAACGCGATGGACTTTGCCTGGTCGGATCAACAACGAGAGCTATTGGACGCCGTCGGCCGTTTTGCCACCCAGCAACTCAACTACGACGTGATCAAGAACGATCGCGAGGGTATTTTCAACCACGAAGCGTGGAAAAAATGCGGCGATTTCGGCATCCAAGGCTTGCTCGTGCCTACCGACTACGGCGGGCTCGGCACTGACCCACTCACGACGGTGGCAGTCCTCGAGCGACTCGGGTACGCCTGCAAGGATAACGGCCTGCTTTTCTCCATCAACGCTCACATGTGGACGGCGGTCATTCCGCTCGTCTACAACGGCACCGAGGCGCAAAAGAAAAAATACCTGCCCGGCCTTTGTAACGGCACGCTCATCGGCGGCAACGCCATGAGCGAACCGAATAGCGGCTCCGACGCATTCGCTCTCGCCACGACCGCCATCAAGAAAGGCTCCAGGTACCTCCTCAATGGTAGCAAGATCTTCGTGACCAACGGTCCCATCGCCGACCTGCTCGTCGTGTTTGCAACGGCAGACAAGACGCGCGGGTCGGATGCAATTAGCGCCTTCCTGGTTGAGAAAAACTCTCCAGGGATGAACGTCGCCCGCAAGCTCGAAAAGATGGGCCTGCGCACGTCGCCGATGGCCGAAGTGTTTTTCGAAAACTGCGAGGTGCCGGAAGAAAACCTGCTCGGCAAAGAGGGTGGGGGCGCTTTTCTGTTCACGCGGTCGATGACTTGGGAGCGTGGCTGTATCCTGGCCAGCGCGGTCGGGTCGATGCAACGACTGTTGGAGATGTGCATCCGTTATGCGAACGAGCGTAAGCAAGGCGGCCATTCGATCGGCAAATTCCAGCTGGTAGCCAGTAAAATCGTCGACATGAAGCTGCGGGTCGAGAGCTCCCGGCAGATGCTTTACCATTACGCGTGGTTGAGCGGCCACCGTAAGGCCGTGTACCTCGAAGCCGCGATGACCAAGTTGCACATCAGCGATTGCTGGGTGAAATGCTGCGAGGATGCAATCCAGATCCACGGCGGCTACGGGTACATGACCGAGTACGAGGTCGAGCGGGAATTGCGCGATGCAATCGCCAGTAAGCTCTACTCCGGCACGAGCGAAATCCAACGTAATATTGTTGCCTCGATGTTGGGACTGTGATGCAACGCTTGCCGGTCGATGAAGATCCTGGTTCCGTTCAAGAGCGTGCCCGACCCCAACGACGTCACGGTCGCGGGCGCAGCGGCTTCGACACCCAAGTGGGTGATCAACCCGTTCGACGAAATCGCGATCGAGGAAGCGTTGCGGATTCGCGAACGCGGCGAAGCGACGGAGATCGTGGGCGTCACGATCGGAGCGCCGGCGGTCGACGAACAAATTCGCGCCGCGCTGGCAATGGGTGTCGATCGCGCCATTCGCATCGACGATTCCCGCGCGCTTGATCCCTACGCGGTGGCGCGCATTCTCGGTGCGGTGGTCGAGAAGGAAGCGCCGCACGTCGTGATCATGGGCAAGCAAGCCGTGGACGACGACTCGAACCAAGTTGGGCAAATGCTCGCTGGTTTGTTGGGTTGGCCGCAGGCGACGTTCGTCTCCAAGATCGAGTTCCTGGATAATAGGACCCGCGCCCAGTGCACGCGTGAGACCGATGGTGGCCTCGAGGTCGTCGCAATCAAGCTACCCGCCATCATTACCACCGACCTTCGCCTCAACGAACCGCGCTATGTCTCGTTGCCCGGTTTGATGAAGGCGCGGCACAAACTAATTGAGACGCTAACCTGCGATCAACTGGGAGTGACGGTGCGGCCTCGTACCACCACGCTCTCCATTTCGAGTCCGCCGAAGCGTGCCGCCGGCACACGCGTCGAGTCGGTCGAAGAATTGGTCGCCAAGTTGAGGCAGGAGCAGGTGCTTTGACAACGGAGTGAATTGCCGCTAGACAGCGGCCAGCGGAGCATGGCGAAGACCCTCATATTGATCGAACACGATCGTCAACAGGTGAAGCGTCCGTCGTTGCACGCGATCACGCTGGCGCGACAACTCGGCGGCGATTACGCGTTACTCGTGCTCGGCCACGGTCTGGACGATATCGCCGCGTCTCTCGTTTCGTACGGCGCGTGCGCAGTGGTTGTCGCCGACGACCCGGCGTTGACGGAACCGTTGGCCGACCGTTACGCGACCGTGATTGCGGAAGCGACGCGAAAGCGCGGTGCGAAGACCCTCCTTGGCACTTCCTCGACGTTCAGCAAGGACGTTTTGCCGCGCGCCGCCGCGCTGCTGGATGCGCCGATGGTTACCGACGTGCTCGCGATCGAAGAAATCGACGGCTCGATTATGTATCGACGGCCCATCAATGCCGGCAGCATGTTGACCACAGTCAGGGTGGAGGGCGACCGCCGCGTGCTCACGGTCCGCGCCACCGCATTCGAGGCACCTGCGGCGAACGCAGCGCCCTCCCCGATCGAGCGGTTCGCGTTCGACGCCGCGTCGCTGCCTAACGGCATGCAATTCATCTCACGCGAACAACGCGCGTCCGACCGACCCGATTTAACCGAATCCCGCGTCGTGGTAAGCGGCGGCCGGCCGCTGAAGGACAAGGAAACGTTCGAGCGACTCGTTGGCGGATTGGCGGACGCGTTGGGGGGCGCGGTCGGTGCCACCCGCGCGGCGGTCGACGCAGGCATGGCACCCAACGATTATCAGGTCGGACAAACTGGCAAGGTCGTCGCGCCCGAGTTGTACATCGCGCTTGGCATCTCCGGCGCGATCCAGCATCTGGCGGGCATCAAGGATTCGCGGATCATCGTCGCGATCAACAAAGATCCCGACGCCCCGATTTTTCAGATGGCGACTTACGGCCTGGTGGGTGACCTGCATCACATCGTCCCGCAACTTATCGAAGCGGTTCGCCGGGCCTAAGCCAGAACGGCATAATCGATGATCGCGACCGACATGAACAACGCCACGCGCGAAGTGTTCGGCAACATCGCGCCATGGATGCAGGTGGTGTTCTTCGTCATGATGGCGGCGAGTATCGGCATGCTCGTGTGGCAGGTCGTAGCCCACGTGCGGCTCTGGCGCAAAGGTCAGCCGGGCGGATTTGAGCGTAATTGGCGGGTTTGGATTCAGCGGCTCACTGTTTACGCGCTGGCACAGAAACGCGTTCATAAGAAGTCGCTCGGCGCTTTGCTCCACCTGCTGCTCTTCAGCGGCTTCGTCGTGCTGACCATCGGCACCACGCTGTTGGGAATCGCTCACGATGGACCGTACGACTTTCACCACGGCTTGTACTACCTGCTCTACGAACTGACGATGGATGTCTTCGGCGTGGCATTTTGCATCGGCTGCCTGCTGGCAATGTATCGGCGCGCCCTCCAACGGAAGCCGAGCCTCGGTCACAACCGGAGCGATTGGTGGCTGCTGGAATTGCTTCTGTCGTTAGGTATCACCGGCTTCCTTGTGGAAGCGCTACGCATGCATTACACCCAAGTGCAACCGCCAGTGGCGTACTGGTCAATCGTCGGCTGGTTGATCGATGCGACGATGTTGCGCGGTATCGACGTGGGCAGCGCACAAAGTATGCACCTGGCGGCCTGGTGGCTGCATGCGATTCTGGTGGCGGTGTTCTTCGCCACGATTCCGGTCAATCGCTTTCTCCACGTACTCACTGGCCCGCTCAACATTGCCCTCCGTCCTGAGCGACCGATGGGAACGCTCGTGCCGGTAACGATGGAAGAAGTCGAGCAGACTGGACGCACCGGCGTCAACCAGCTCGGCGAGTTCACGCGCCAACAACTGCTCAGCCTTGATTCCTGCATGGAGTGCGGTCGCTGCGAAGACGCGTGTCCGGCGACCGCGACGGGCAAACCGCTTTCGCCCAAAGCCGTCGTGATTGACTTGCGCGGCTTGATGGCGCGCGGCGGCGGCAATGTGCACGGAACGATCCGTGACGAAACGCTTTGGGCCTGCACGATGTGTCAGGCGTGCGTCCAGGAGTGTCCCGTGCTAATCGGGCACGTCGATTTAATCAGCGACATGCGCCGGGATTTGATTGGCGAAGGCAAACTTTCCGGGCCGCCTGCCAAGGCGCTGCAACAAATCGGTAATCAGTCCAATCCCTACGGTCGCCCGAATTCCGAGCGGTTGGCTTGGGCAGAGGGCCTCGACGTGCCGACGGTCGAATCGAATCCCAGCTTCGAGTATCTGCTCTGGGTCGGGTGCGCCGCGTCATTCGATCCGCGCGCGCAGAAAGTCGCGCGCGCGACCGCCCAGCTACTCAAGGAAGCAGGACTGAATTTCGCCGTCCTGGGGACGGAGGAGCGTTGCACCGGCGATCCCGCGCGTCGGATCGGCGATGAGTTCCTGTTCCAACAGCTTGCGCAGACCAATGTCGAGACACTTGCCCGCCGCAGAGTGAAGAAGATCGTGACCCCGTGTCCACATTGTTACAACACGTTCAAGAATGAATACCCGCAGTTCGGCGGCCATTACCAAGTGCAACATCACTCGACGCTACTCGCAGAATTGGTTAGGGAGGGATGGCTGAGCAATGCCAACGGCGCCAGTAACAGCGAGCCGATCACTTTGCACGACCCGTGCTACCTGGCTCGCGTCAACGGCGAAGTCGATGCCACACGCGCAGTGATCGGCGCGGCGAAGGACGAACAGTTTCGCGAAATGCCGCGCTGCGGAAAGAAGACTTTCTGCTGTGGCGCAGGCGGGGGCCGGATGTGGTTCGACGAACCACCCGAACAACGCGTCTCCAATCTACGTGCGCAGGAAGCGATCGCCACCGGCGCGCGCACGCTCGCCACGGCCTGTCCGTTTTGTTTGAACATGATGAC
>Ga0070697_100004590_pt1 | contig 10612 bp, 8 predicted proteins | sample KBSK1501metaG_FD_65475 | JGI IMG/M metagenome (GOLD analysis project Ga0070697, IMG submission 65475) | Corn, switchgrass and miscanthus rhizosphere microbial communities from Kellogg Biological Station, Michigan, USA - KBS K1-50-1 metaG | ecosystem: Host-associated > Plants > Roots >... | reverse complement strand
CGAGCAGCGGAACCTCGGTGCCGTAGCCGAACGTCCCCGACGCGGCGAGCACCGGTCCACGGAGCGTGAGACCACCGACCTCGACCGACATGTCAGGCGTCACGCACTCACCGCATATGAAAGGTGGGAAGGCAGCGCCCGCCAGTCGATGTCCCCGGCGACGTACACCGGACCTTCGGTGCACGCGCGGTCGTACCCGCCGCGTGTGAGCGGCACCGCGCAACCGAGGCACACGCCCGTCCCGCATCCCATGTACGTCTCGACCGCCACCTGCGCGTGCGGCCAGCGCTGCGCGACCGCGGCGAGCATTCGATTCGGGCCGCACGCCAGCACCAGGTCGGCGTCCGGCGCAGCCGCCACGACGGTGCCTGGGATGCCCGCGCTGCCATCGTCGGTGGCGAGAATCACCTCGTCGCCATCAGTCTCCGAGCAGAGCTCATCCCCCGTGCGCGCGCCGTGGACCCATGTGACGTGGATGCCGGCAGCCCGTGCGTCGCGCGCCGCCAGCGGCATCGGCGCCACGCCCAGTCCCCCGCTGATCAGCGCCACCGTCTTCGCGGAACGGGGCAGGTCGAACGCGCGGCCTAGCGGGCCGAGGCAGCTCGCGACGTCGCCCTCCCGCATCGCGAGCATCTGCGCCGTTCCGGCGCCTACCGCCTTGAGCACGACCTCGACGCGATCGTCCGCGGCGCGATACACCGAGAACGGCCTCCGCAACAGCGGCCCTCCCCGCAGCCCGATGTTCACGAACTGCCCTCCCTTGACCGACGCGGCGATGTCCGGGGCCGCAAAGCCGAGCACCCATATGTCACGAGCCACCTGGCGTCGCTCGATCAGCGGCGCGTCAGTCAGAAACAAGCGCGCCTCGCCATTCCTCTATCGTCCGCACCTCCGTCTCCGGCGCCGCCTCCGCCGCCGACTCCAGCAGCGCGGCCGCCGTGTCGAGCGACGTCAGGCAGGGGATGCGACGCTCGACGGCCGCGCGCCGGATCTCGAATCCGTCCTTGATCACAGGGCCGCCGTCTTCGCTCGGGTCCTCATAGATGTTCGACATGGTGTTGAGCACGAGGTCGACCTCGCCGCCGGTGATGACGTCGAGCACAGTCGGGCCCTCCTCGCCGATCTTCGCCACCACACGCGGCGAGAAGCCCGCGCGCTGGAGAGCCTTCGCCGTCCCCTCGGTGGCCACGAGCCGGCAGCCCATCTGCACGAGCCGCGAGACGATCTGGAACATCTCGGGCTTGTCTGCGTCGGCGATGGTCAGCAGCACTGCGCCGCCGCGCGGCACGTGCACGCCGGACGCCGCAAACGCCTTGCGCAGAGCGCCCACAAGGGTGTGGTCGATGCCTATGGCCTCGCCGGTCGACTTCATCTCGGGGCCGAGGTACGAGTCGACGGCCGGTAGCTTGCTCATGGAGAACACCGGTGCTTTCACGGCGACCAGGTCGCGCGGCGGTACCAGCCCGGTCTCGTAGCCGAGACTCGCCAGGGTCTCGCCCAGCATCACGTGCGTGGCCAGCCTGACCATCGGCACGCCGGTGACCTTGGAGAGGAAGGGCACCGTGCGCGACGAGCGCGGGTTGACCTCGAGCACGTAGACCTTGCCGCGATGCACGACGTACTGCACGTTGACCAGGCCCCGCAAGCGCAGGTGCCGCGCGATCTCCACCGTGTAGCTCACGACGTGCTCGAGCTCACGCGGCTCCAGGCCCGGCGCCGGATACACGGCGTACGAATCGCCGGAGTGCACGCCGGCACGCTCGACGTGCTGCATCACGCCCGGGATGACGACTGTGTCGCCGTCGCTGATAGCGTCGACCTCGACCTCGACGCCGAGGAGGTACTTGTCCACCAGCACATTGCCCCGCGGCATCGCGCCGATTGCCCACGTCATGTAGCGCTGCAGCTCGCGACGGTTGCGCACGATCTCCATCGCTCGTCCGCCCAGCACATAGGAAGGACGCACGAGGACCGGATACCCGATGCGATCCGCGATGGCGACCGCGCCATCGATGGTGGTGGTGGTGCCGCCTATGGGCTGCGGGATGCCGATGTCCTTCAGCGCCTCGGCGAACGCCCGCCTGTCCTCCGCGAGGTCGATGGCCTCCACGCTGGAGCCGAGAATCTCGATTCCTTTCTTGGACAGCGGCTCCGCCAGGTTGATCGCGGTCTGGCCGCCGAACTGCACGAGCGCGCCGGCCACGCGCTCGGCGGTCGCGACCTGGAACGTCGCGTCCAGGTCGAGTGGTTCGAAGTACAGGCGGTCGGATGTGTCGAAGTCGGTCGACACCGTCTCGGGATTGGAGTTGACCAGCACGGCCCGCACTCCCGCCTCGCGCAGCGACCATGCCGCGTGCACCGAGCAGTAGTCGAACTCGATGCCCTGGCCGATTCGGATTGGACCCGAGCCGACGACCAGCGCTGTTCGCCCTGTCGCGGGCTCGGCCTCGCTCTCCTCCTCCCAGCAGGAGTAGTAGTAGGGCGTCGCGGCCTCGAATTCGGCCGCGCACGTGTCGACCAGCTTGTAGGTCGGATGGCCGGCCGCCACCGTTTCGCCGCGAAGAGCGGAGATCTGCGTGTCGGAGATACCCGCGCGGCGCAGGGATCGCACATCGCCCTCCTCCTCGAGGTGAACGATCGTCGCCAGCCGGTCGATGAACCACCTGTCGATCCGGCTTCGCTCGGCCAGCGTCCCGGGCCGGGCGCCTGCGCGCAGCGCGGCCAGCAGCGCGAAGAGGCGCCGGTCGTTCGGCTGGTCGATGAGGTCGCGCCTCCGGAGGTCGTCGGCGGCGGGCGGCTTCTGCTCGAGCGACCGCATCGCCTTCATGACAGCGGCTTCGAAGGTGCGCTCGATCGCCATCACCTCGCCCGTGGAGGCCATCTGCGTGCCGAGCCGGCGGTCACCGGCAGGGAACTTGTCGAACGGCCAGCGCGGGATCTTGACGACGCAGTAGTCGAGCGCCGGCTCGAACGCAGCGAGAGTGCGGCCGGTGATCTCGTTCAGGATCTCGTCCAGCCGCCGCCCCACGGCGACCTTGGCCGCGACGCGCGCGATCGGGTAGCCGGTCGCCTTCGAGGCCAGCGCCGACGACCTGCTGACGCGCGGGTTGACCTCGATCACGTTGTAGGTCGAGCTGTTGGGGTCCAGTGCGAACTGCACGTTGCATCCGCCCTCGAGCTCGAGCGCGCGGATGATGCGAATGGCGGCCGACCGCAGCATCTGGTGGTCGCGATCCGAGAGCGTCTGCGCGGGCGCGACCACTATCGAGTCGCCGGTGTGCACGCCCATGGGGTCGAGGTTTTCCATGTTGCAGACCGTGATGCACGTGTCGGCCGCGTCCCGCATCACCTCGTACTCGATCTCCTTCCAGCCCCACAGCGATCGCTCGATGAGCACCTGCCGGATGGGCGAGGCGGCCAGACCGCGCTCGGCGATGGCGTGCAGCTCGGAGCTCGACGTCACGAAGCCGCCGCCGGTGCCGCCGAGCGTGTAAGCGGGTCGGATCACCAGCGGCAGCCCGACCTCCAACGCGAACTGCTCGGCCTCCTCGACCGATTCGCACACGCGCGAGATCGGAACCGGCTCGCCGATCTCGATGAGCATCTGCTTGAAAGCCTCGCGGTCCTCGGCCTTGCGGATGGTGTCGATGCTCGCGCCCAGCATGCGCACGTGGTACCGGTCGAGCACGCCCGCGGCCGCGAGCTCGGTCGCGAGGTTGAGCCCGGTCTGGCCGCCCAGCGTCGGCAGCAGCGCGTCGGGCCGCTCGCGCGCGATCACCCGCTCCACCGCATCGACGGTGAGCGGCTCGAGGTATACGCGGTCGGCCACGCCCTCGTCGGTCATGATCGTTGCGGGGTTGGAGTTGACGAGGACGGTCTCGATGCCCTCCTCACGTAGCGCCTTGCATGCTTGCGTGCCGGCGTAGTCGAACTCCGCGGCCTGCCCGATGACGATCGGGCCGGAACCGAGGATCAGGACTTTTCGCGGCCGCTCCGCGTCGGAGCGTTTCACCGGCTGCACCGCGACCGGCTTGCGCTCTCGGGTCATCTTGATGAAGCGGTCGTAGAGGTACTGGTTGTCCTGCGGGCCAGGGCATCCCTCGGGGTGGTACTGCACGCTGAACACCGGAAGGGTGCGATGGCCCAGCCCTTCGACCGAACCGTCGTTGAGGTTGCGCTGCGACACGAAGAAGTCGCTCTCGGGCAGCGAGCCGGCGTCGACCTGGAACTCGTGGTTCTGGCTCGTGATGTGAACGCGGCCCGACTCGAGGTCCTTCACGGGGTGGTTGGCGCCGTGGTGGCCGAACTTGAGGCGTGACGTGGTCGCGCCGGCGGCACGGCCGAGGACCTGGTGCCCCAGGCAGATGCCCAGCAGCGGGATCCTGCCCAGCGCGTGTTTGGCCAGCTGCACGGGCCCATCGAGCACTGCGGGGTCACCGGGACCGTTCGACAGCACGAGCCCATCGACCTTCGCCGCCTCGACGTCGTCCCATGTCGCCCTGTGCGGCAGCACGACCACGCGGCAGCCGCGCTCGCGCAGCGAGCGCAGGATGTTGGTCTTGACGCCGTAGTCGACGACCGCGATCGTCAGCCCGCCGCCGTCCTCGCGCGACGGAGGCCTGAGCTCCGGTGGCAGAGGGTCGAGCCATTCCTCGGACTCCGTCCTCGATGTCTCCGCTACCAGGTCCTGGTCGGACAGCGGCGTGACCTTTCTCGCCGCCTTGGCGAGCTCTTCCAGCCGCGCCGCACCGGGCCGTCGCGACTCGTGCGACAGCACCGCGCGCAGCGCGCCGTGCGTGCGCAGGTGACGCGTGAGCGCGCGCGTGTCGATGTCCGTGATGCCGGGCACGCCCCATCGCTTCAGGTACTCGTCGAGCGAGGCCTCGCTCGAGTGATGGCTTGGCTCCGGACAGGCCCAGCGCGTGATGAGCGCGCGCGCCCAGGGCCGCGAGGACTCGGCGTCGGTGTCGCGGACTCCGTAGTTGCCCTGCAGCGGATACGTCATGCAGATCATCTGGCCCGCGTAGGACGGGTCGGTGAGCACCTCCTGGTAGCCGGTCATCGCGGTGTTGAACACGACCTCCCCCTGGCCGAGGGCATCCGCGCCCAGCGCGAGACCGACGAACGAGCGTCCGTCCTCCAGGACGAGGGCCGCGTACTTTTTAGCCGGCAACGATGACCGCCTGGTCGAGTCCGTCCTCCTCGGCCACCAGCACCTCGATGCGCTCGGAGTCGGAGGTGGGCACGTTCTTGCCCACGTAGTCGGGGCGGATCGGCAGCTCGCGATGGCCGCGGTCGACGAGCACCGCCAGCTGGATCGCGCGGGGCCGGCCGAAGTCGAGCAGCGCGTCCATCGCCGCGCGCGCGGTGCGCCCGTGGTGGATCACGTCGTCGACGAGCACGACCACCTTGCCGTTGACGTCGGGCACGTCCGACTTGAATCGATGCGCGGGCTCGCGCAGATGGCGGTCGTCGCGGTGCTCGCTGGTGTCGATCGCGCCAACCGCGATGGGGTGCCCCTCGAGCTCCTCCAGCTGCGCGGCCAGCCGGCGCGCCAGGTGGTCGCCTCGCGAGTACACGCCCACCAGCAGCACCTCGCCGGCGCCATGGTTGCGCTCCACGATCTCGTGCGCGATGCGCGACAGCGAGCGGCGGATCTGCTCGGCGTCCATGACCGTGGCCTTCAAGCGGCGCTCGGTGATGCTCATCCGCGCACCGCCAAAACAGCGTTTTGTGCACAAATACACGGAATTCGGGCGCCAAAACGTGTAATTGCGCACAATCGCGTGATTTCGCTCATGACAGCACCCGGTCGAGCAGCGCCATGCGGATATACATGCCGTTGCGCGCCTGCCGGAAGTAGGCCGCGCGCGGGTCGGAGTCGATCTCTGGCGCGATCTCGTCGACGCGCGGCAGCGGGTGCATGACGATGGCCGACTTGCGCAGCAGCGACATCGCGCGGGCGTCGATCCGGTAGATGCCCTTCACGGCGAGGTACGACGCTTCGTCGGCGAAGCGCTCCTTCTGGATCCGCGTCTGGTAGACGACGTCGACCTGCGGCAGCACCGCGTCGAGGTCCTGCGTCTCGACCCACGGCACGTGGTGCTCGTCGAGGTGGTCCTTGATGTCCTGGCGCATCGCGACCTGCGGCGGCGCGACGAAGCTGATGCGGATGTCGCGGAACTTGCTCAGGAGGTACGTGAGCGACCGCACTGTGCGACCGTTGGCGAGGTCGCCGACCATCGCGATCCGGATGCCGTCGACGTGGCCGATCTCATCGCGGATCGTGTACAGGTCGAGCAGCGCCTGGGTCGGGTGCTGGCCCGGCCCATCTCCGGCGTTGATGACCGGCACGCTGCTGACCGCGGCGGCGCGCCTGGCGGCGCCCTCCTCGTAGTGCCGCAGCACGATGACGTCGGAATACCCGCTGACGATGCGGATCGTGTCCTCGATGGTCTCGCCCTTGGCAGCGGAAGAGAACTCGCGGGCGTTGTCGGTGCCCATCGTGCGGCCGCCGAGCCTCAGCATCGCGGCCTCGAACGACAAGCGCGTCCGCGTCGACGGCTCGTAGAACAGCGCGGCCATCAGCAGGCCCTTAAGCCGGCCGGCATAGCGATGCGGCTGGCTCTTCATGTCGTCAGCGAGCACGAAGAGGTCCTCGAGCAGCGCACGCGAGAACTGCTGGCTCTCGACGATGTGATGCAGTCGCGAACCGACCGCCATCGGTTGCCTCCTTCCCGGCATCTCCGTGCCGGACTTAAAGTCGGCGGGGGCTAGCGCAGAAGTTTATCAGCTACCGTAGATCGAGCCAATGACGAACCCAGCGACGCAGGTCACGGTCACCACCGAGGTGGGCTACTGCCCCTTCTGCCGGCGCTCGCGCACGCTCCGGCGCGAGGAGCGGCACCTCGGCGGACTCGTTCGCACCAAGGTCGATTGCGAGAGCTGCCACCGCACGATCTCGAGCACCATGGGCGTTCCCCAGCCGAAGGCCGTGGAGGAAGCCGTGGCGGCCGAGCCGGCCGCACCTCCCGAAGCTGAGGCCGCTGCTGAACCGGCTCCGAAGCGGAAGCCCGCGGCCAAAACAGGCGCCAGGAAGGCCGCGCCTCGCAAAACCGCGGCCACCAGGAAAACCCAGTCGTAGGATCAGCTCAGGGGGATGACAACCGCTCGCAGCGAGTCCGACCTGCGCAGCCTGGATCGTGCGCGCATGTACACGATCTTCAAGCCCCTCGACGCGGATGAGCGGCTGACGCGCGAGCAGCTGCTGGCCGCGAAACGGTTCCGCAGTGTCGGCCGGTGGGAGCTGGCCGGCGCCATCTGGCTGCCCTCGCTGGTCGTCGTCATGGTCCTGGGCGAGTGGTTGAACGCGCCGCCGCCGCTGGCGCTGGCCGCGGTGGGATTGACGTTTCTTGCCCTGCTGGGGTTCGCGCTGGCAGGCGACGGCCGCCTGCGCCTGAAATAGCGCTGTCGCGGGCGGCGTAATAATTCCAGTCATGACTGAAGCCGTCATCGTTGCGCTGGGACGCTCTCCGATCGGTCGGGCTCGCAAGGGGTCGCTCGTTGACGTGCGGCCCGACGACCTGGCCGCCTACGTCGTCAACAAGGTGCTCGAGAAGGTGCCCGAGCTGGACCACAGCCAGATCGAGGACCTCATCTGCGGCTGCGGCCTGCCAGGTGGCGAGCAGGGCCACAACATCGGCCGCGTAGTCTCGATCCTGTCTCGCCTCGACGTGCCAGGAGTCACGGTGAACCGGTACTGCTCATCGTCCCTGATGACCACGCGCATGGCCGCGCACTCCATCGAGGCCGGCGAGGGCGACGTGTTCCTGTCGGTCGGCGTCGAGTGCGTGTCGCGCTACGGCAGCGGATACCCGGATGCGCCCGACACGTACAACTCGAAGCTCGTCCCGGGCAACACCGAGGAATACCCGGATATCTACATCGCCATGGGTCAGACCGCGGAGAACGTGGCCCGGCGCGAGAAGATCAGCCGCGAAGAGCAGGACCGCTTCGCGGTGAAGAGCCAGAACGCGGCTGTTGCTGCACGTGACGACGGCTTCTTCGACCGCGAGATCATCCCGGTGCCCCTTCCCAACCGGGAGATGTTCACGAAGGACGACGGCCCGCGGCCAGGCACCACGATGGAGGTGCTGGCGACGTTGAAGCCCGCATTCCGCGAGGACGGCACCGTGACCGCAGGGAACGCGTGTCCGCTGAATGACGGCGCCGCGGCGGTCGTCGTCATGTCGGATCGCAAGGCCAAGGAGCTCGGCATCAAACCGCTGGCGCGCGTAGTCTCCACCGGCCTGTCGGCGCTCGAGCCTGAGTTCATGGGCCTGGGCCCGATCGGTGCTTCGAAGCAGGCGCTCAAGCGCGCCAAGATGACCATCGACGACATCGACATTGTCGAGATCAACGAGGCGTTCGCAGCGCAGGTCATCCCGTCAGCGCGCGCCATCGGCGTCGACGCTTACAGCGACAAGCTCAACCCGCACGGCGGAGCTATCGCGCTTGGCCATCCGTTCGGCATGACCGGCGCGCGCATCCTCTGCACTTTGCTCAACGGCCTGCGTGAGAAGGACAAGACGTTCGGGCTCGAGACGATGTGCGTTGGCGGTGGTCAGGGAATGGCGATGATCGTGGAGCGGCTCAACTAGCCAGACGAACTACGGCGGCACGACCTGGAGCACGCCCTCGCCGGCCTGCAACAGCCGCCATCGACCCTCGTGCACCAGCCGGTGATGCCGCCTGCACATGAGGATCAGGTTGAACAGCTTGGTCGGACCGCCGTTTGCCCAATGCTGGATGTGATGCGCGTCTGTCCACGCAGGCGGCATGTCGCAGCCCGGGAACCTGCAGTGCTTGTCTCGCGCGGCCAGAGCTCGCCGCATCGAACCCGGCACAACTCGAGACGTTGTGTAGGGCTCGCCACCGACCACGCGCGTCACCGAGCAGTCGCAGGCGATGCGCCGCGCGGTCTCGCCGTGGATCGGCGTGTGCGACCACTCCATCTCGGCTGCCGGCGATCCCGGTTCCTGCGCGAGCGTCGACATCTCGACGTTGACCACGACCTGCGGCTTGGGACTCCCGCTCTTGACCAGGTCGATCAGGGCGTCGGCGCGCCTCTGCGCCGGCGATCTGTCGTCGTTCTCAGCCGGAGGCCTCAGCACCGACATGAGTGCGGCCTTCAACGTCGCGCCGTCGTCCGCCCCGAACTGGCCGTTGAGCACGAAGACCCCACCGAAGGTCTGATTGAGGTGCAGGAAGCGGCGCTCGTCCTCGGCATTCGCTTCGTCGAGCACGCCGTCAGGCTGCAGGCAGTAGCGCAGCTGCATGGTCGCGCAGCGGAGCCGGCCGGGGTCCACCTCCTTTGCCGCCGGGACCAGGATCTCTTCCGCGTCCGTGGGCCAGAGCTTGCCCAGCTGCTGCGCGGTCCTCGCGATCAACGCCGCGTGCTGGTAGGAGATCTCGCCGGCGGCCAGCGCCTGGGTGGTGAGTGGTAGCGACTGCATCTGCCGCGCCACCTCCACGCGGTCTGACGCCGCTGAGTGCGTGAGGTTGCACTTCCAGCGCAGCCAGGCCTTGGCCGTCAGGGAGCCATCGGACTCGTAAGCCTCGGTCCTGTCCAGGCGATGCAGCCGCCGCTGGATCTCGGCGTCGCAAGCATTGCGGTGCCGGAAAAGCTCCTTCAGCTCCTCCCCGAGCGAAGCCGGAGAGGCCTCGGAAATGTCCTCAGCCTGGAGCTCTTCGAGGATGCACCCTGGCACAACATAATTGTAGCGAAAATATGTTCGATGTCAATAGGCAATTTACGAAACGACTTCAACGCAGCGTCCTTCGAGCCCGCCCAGACCCCTCCTCACAGTCCGTCCTTCCCACGGAGCGCTGTCACCAGGCGTGCTATGTCCCTCTCGTCGTTCCACCACCCAACCGAAGCGCGCAGCCACCCGTCGGGCAGGTGCCGGATGACGACCCCGCGCTCGTAAACGGCCTTCACGACCTCGGCAGGCTCGCCCGGCACCCGAAACGAGATGAGCGTGCTCTGCCCCGCCTCGGTCCGAACATCGACGCCCGCGGCGAGCAGCGCCTCGCGGCACCTGGCGACCAGCTCCGCCGCGCGCGCGAAGCCCCAGTCGGGCTGATCCGCGACCGCTGCCCGAAGACCGGCGACGAGCTCGTGGCCGAGGTGCACCACTCCCAAACGCGTCGCGTCGGTCCGCACGGATCCGTAGAAGTGGCCCATCTGCGGCCTCAAGCCGTCGTGATCCGCGACGTAAAGCGCGCCGCTGGTCTCGGGGCCGCACAACCACTTCTGGCCCGAGACGGTGTACCAATCGGCGACAGATGCATCGACCGGGATGGCGCCAACCGATTGGGCGCCGTCGACCAGGAGCGGCAGGCCGGTCGCGCGCTTGATCTCCGCGAGCGGCAGTACGTGGCCGTTGAGCCACAGCACGTGCGACAGAGCGATCAGGCGGGTCGCCGGCGTGACCTCGGCCGTGATCACCTCAAGGGCGTCGGCGGCCGCATGTTCGGTGACGCGGGCTTTCTTGATCTTCGCTCCCGAACCCTCCAGCGGCCCCAGCAGGCCAGGGTGCTCGGCGTCGGT
>Ga0070697_100004589_pt1 | contig 10614 bp, 9 predicted proteins | sample KBSK1501metaG_FD_65475 | JGI IMG/M metagenome (GOLD analysis project Ga0070697, IMG submission 65475) | Corn, switchgrass and miscanthus rhizosphere microbial communities from Kellogg Biological Station, Michigan, USA - KBS K1-50-1 metaG | ecosystem: Host-associated > Plants > Roots >... | reverse complement strand
AGGCGGTGCATCTGTACTCGCGGGCAAGGCTCGCTTCGGTTTCTCAGATGACTTCGCCAGCAGAATCTTAGCTTTCCTATCGAACAAGCGCTGCTGAAGGGCAGTGCCAACCTGCTGAGACTGTAGGGCTTAGCGGAGTGCTAAACGTCACTACGCTTTTGGCGGGTATCGTATAGGTGAAGGCGCCAGAAGATACGATTACTGGGGTCTGAGGCGCTAGATTCTGTGTGCTGGAAGTGATCCAAGGTCTAACGCTTGATCCCATTATCGTGCCGACACTGAAAGTCTGACTGTTCACCGCCGAGCCATTGTTGACGACGACGATGGAAGCCCCATTTGGGCCCTTATACGCGGACACTAATAAACCGGTGCTATTGGTCACGTCCACCCGCGTCCAGCCAGCGCGGGCAAACTTAGCAAACTGTCCAATCGTATAAGCGCGTTTGGCGATGTTGAAAGAGGTATCTGTCAGTGCTTCGTTGTCATTCGTATCACCGGAATGTGTAATATCAAAGTAGTGCCAGGAGTTGACCATCGCTGTAGTCAACCAATTGTGAATCTGGGCAGCATACTTCAGGCCACTAGCGATTGAGCCGTCATAAGAAGTCAAGTCACTTACCTCCGTTTGCCAGACGTGCTGCGTGGTGATGTTGTTCCATGTTAGCCGTGAAGCCTTGCCTCCGTATGCGTGCTCGGCAAGTATGCCAATTTGGGAAGCCACTGCAGCATCGTGCATTACAGCTTCGCTCAAGGTGTTAGTCCATGTGCTTTCCTCGTCGATCATAATTTTGACTGAACCATAGCCCGCACTGCTGAGTGTTGCTGATAGGTAGGGTATGTAGTCGTGAATTTGCTGTGCCGTCCAGGTGCAGGTTGGGTAATTCTCACTAACATCAGGTTCATTCTGTACGCTGACGGCATACACCGGCACGCCATTTGAAGCCATCAATGACACAAAGCTGGTCTGAATCGCGGCGTATTTTGCAAAATTCGCCGCGCCACCAAGAAATGATCCACCTGTTCCCCAACGTCCATTGGACTTCATATAACCGGGAGGACTTCCCTCTGTTCCCCATACGAGAGCACCACGGGAAGTTGCGGCTTGCGCGTTAGCGAGCGCGGTCCTGAGAACCGTCGCATTTGCCGACGGCACGCAATGACCAGTACCGTATAGGGATTCGCAGTCTGCAGCATCAGGAATGATTTCCACACGGAGAAAAGTCAAATGGATTCCGGCATCGGTATAGAAGAAGTCCATCCTACTCGGTGGTAGTGAAATGTCAGAGGCTGCCTCTGCTCCGAATCCATCAATAGTTTGCTGCGTAGAGGTCCACTGGACAGTGATCTGTTTGTGGGACATTACTCGTGCCAGGAAAAGTGAAATAAAACTAAGCGACAGTATCAGGAAAAGTGAAATAAAACTAAGCGGCAGTATTAGGAGGCATTTCATGAAAAAGCTACTATGCCTGTGCGGGACGGCGATTTGTGCTAACGTGCGCCCTGTGGGGGTCGGGGCAACAAATAACCGCACTTTACGTCTCCAACCTAGGCTCATGGCCGGGCTGCTCGCATTGCGGCCTCACTCTGTGTGACTCTACAGTACACTGCTGCGCGTATCATCTCATTTATTTCATAGAAAGGAAACGCAACGTCGTCATCGAATACATCTTTGCCTTCAGAGAGCAGGCCGCGGCAACAAACGGGTCAGGAGGGTTTGAAGACCGGCCCGGAAATCAATGCCCGGAGAATATAACGTAGCGATCCAGGATGTCGCCAGTGAGGAAACAATTGGGCCGTTTGCCGCACAACGAATTCCCTAAACTCTCAACTGTCGTGTTCGTTCCATTCGCATTCGCGGGAGCGTGACTCATGCTGGGGATACCTCTGCGCTATCTGCTAAAGCATCCTCGTGCAGTCGTTGATCTGATGGCGGACCCAGGCGAAACATGGACGAAGATCCGGGATATCTATGTGGCTGAACGCGAGCAATGCCGACCTCAGTGTCACTATGAAGCTGATGACAACTGGGAGCAGTGGCTTCATGCGCGTCTCGGTGTCCAGTGGCCTTGCCAGTTCACTTCGGAGTTCCAGGGCCTGTGGCGCGAAGTAGTGACGGAACTCGTGGCTAAAGGGATTCGAGCTGGGCCGGAGAGCTTCGGGTCGTGGAATGACGGTGATGCCGGATTGGTTCGAGCCATATGGTGTCTAACTCGTCACCTGCGGCCGAACAATGTTGTCGAGACGGGTGTGGCTCATGGCGTCACCTCGCGTTTTATTCTTGAGGCACTGGAGAGAAACGGAAGCGGCCACCTCTCAAGTATTGACCTGCCGCCGATAGAAACCGTTTGGCAGAAGCAAGTCGGTTTGGCAGTCACCGAGCGTCATGCAAGGCAGTGGACATACATCAAGGGTTCGAGCCGGCTCCGCCTTCCCAAGTTGCTTTTTCAAATTGGGCAGATCGATCTTTTCGTTCACGACAGCCTGCATAGTGAACGCAACGTACGCTTCGAGTTAGATCGAGCCTGGGCCAATTTAAGACCGGGTGGCGCAATCGTCGCGGATGATGTCGACGCTAACTGGGGTTTTCGCTCCTTCACCCAGACTTTTTCCGGTCACCAATCCATAATTTGCGAGGCCGAACCGCTCCACCCTGATCTCAGACGCTTCAACAAGAAGGGGCTGTTCGGAATCATTCTCAAGGAGTCACCGGCAGGGGTCTTGACGACATCGATCTAGGACTGCCCTGGCGGCTCCTGGCGCGAGTCTGGATTTCTCAAGAAAACAGTGTGCCTGATTCCTTGGGGAGACACGGGCACAGCGGACCAAAGTGCACTAACCACATTCACCGCGATTTCGATGACTAACTGCGCCGCTGGCCGACCAATGTGGTTCCAGTTAGAGTGGATCGGAGCCGACGCCGGAGACAACTATACTGCTACGGCTGAGGTTCTAACCTTGCAGATCGAGGGACGCACAATCACGTGAGACGCTTACTCTTGCTCATCCTCCTAACTATGCCCTGCTTAACGCTGACTTTTGCCAGTGGAACAACCTTCACCGGCGTCCAAAACAGCGACAGCGATGGAAACTGCGGATCAGGCAGTTCCGTGTGTACTACTTCCGTCAACGCCAGCGCAGCAGGGCAGGCCATCATTATAGGCGTCGCTTATTTTGACACTACGACACAGCGGACCATCAGTTCAGTCACAGACAATGGGGCATCAGGCGGAAGCACCTACACCATCGTCAACTCTACGGCGGCAAGGGACAAAAATGGCTTAGGCACGGCAATGGCATTTACCTGCTCCGCGGCCAGTGGCGCAACTACGGTCACCGTAACCATGTCTGCCGCTCCTAGCTCTGGATATAAAGTGTTTGCCCGTGTCTATTCGTACACGGCCGGAACGTGTGGGAAAGATTTTGGGGGAACGAATGCTTCCTCCTCTTTGGTAAACCCCCTGCCTGGGGTGACGACAACGATCACGGGAACAAGCGATGTGTGTGTCCAAATCTCTCAAATTGATAATAGTTCTATTACCTCCGTAAGCACTTACGGGAATGCAACTCTCGGCAACAGCTCTGTAGCTGACCTTATCAACACGGCAAATACCACAGCGCCACAATGGACAGGGGGGAGAACCAATCATGGAATGGCTGCGGCATTGTGCCTAGCTGTTGCGGTACAAGGCCTAGCGACCGCACAGCAGTCTGGGCTATCGCACGCCCAACGAGTTCGCCGAAACCCTGAGATCCTCAGTTCTACATGGATGATAAAATTGAGGCAGGTCAGAAAGGCGTTGCTGAATCAGAACTCCTTAGTTAGCAGGCTGCGGAAAAAGGGTAATACGGCTTGGATTGACTCCAGGCTCAGCGATTTTGTGACTCAGGTAAGAGTTTTGGTTGCATCCGCTGGTGGCCGGCGGATCTTTTTTGGGCCCGCGAACACATGCGGCCTTGGCCTACGTCGCTTGAGCCAGAATCCGCATGCGGACTAAGTTGTAGGCGGCAAGCAGCGAAGGTGAATCTCGATTGCTATCTGGATGAGTTCGCGTTCCGTTTTAACCGCCGGCGATCAAAGAGCCGGGGCAATTTCCTCTTCCGCCTCGTATAGCAAGCCGTGGCGGTAGAGCCCGTTCCCCTGGATCGGATTCTTCACCCCGAAACCAAGACGGAAACGAAACCACATTCTGTTGGGGTCACCGAGTGAAGCAGATGCCCCTCTAGCTACATTTTAGACGTCGTCCTCACCCACCAGACGTCGCTAACAGCTTACTGCCGCGACCTCAAGCTTTTGGCTTGCCCTGGGAAGACTCCTTGTTTCGCTGGATGACGGATCCCCAAAAAGGAAGGGAGGGTCAGAACTTTACCGCTTTCCTGGCAGAACTTTACTCGAGTTTCCGCGCGACCAAGTCATCAACCATGTCCTGCAGGAAAACGGGGCCTTGACACCGACGCGCCCTTTGCCCGGCCTGCTTTTGACCGTCAGCGGAATCAAGGAATGAGCGCCGTTATCTGGTTGGAGTAATCGCTCTCCACGGAGTCCTGGTCCACCGCCGTCGCAACATAGTAATAGTTCACCCCGGAAGCCACCGTGTTATCAACAAAGCTGGTGGTTGGCTGCGGGGACGAAGTCAGCCTTGAAGGATAAGGCCCTCCCGACGTAGTCCCACGGTAAACATTGTAACCAATCACTGGCGAAGAACTCGGGTTCCAGGAAAGGGTTACACTCGGCACCGCGGGCTTGGCCTGGGTACCCGTGCCGGTGAGGGTTGCGGTGGTTGGAGAATTAGACGAGTCACTGATAAACAAAATACGGCCGGCGGCCGTACCCGTCACCTGCGGGGCGAAGGTGACTGTAAAGGGAACGCTCTGTCCGGCCGTTAGCGTGACCGGAAACCTAAAACCACTGACCGAATATCCCTGCCCACTCCAACTTGCGGAGGATATGGCCACAGCGGACGTGCCCGCGGTGAGCGTGCCAGTCCGCGTGCTGCTGCTGCCGATAGCTACATTGCCGAAATCAATCGTTGAGAGAGAGACGGACAGTTGACCCGCACCGGCGCTGCCATTGCCTGCGGGACTTGTCTTCAACGCGGCTGTCCCCCCTCCGCAGCCAATCAGCAGAGTAGCCGCAACCAGTACCAATGCTGGGCAGTATCGAGACATAATCCCTACCATTATGCCCGGAGGGGATAACCTTGCCTAGAACTCGGAAGTACATGGTCGGATTGACAATGGGATCCCGTCCTCTCGTAGCTTCTTTCCGGAAGCGCGAATGCTTTTGCGGGGCGGCGCGCTGAGTCACAAGACTTCTCTTTGTCCCGCCGTTCTGCGGATGGCGGGCAGCGCTGCCACCCTGGTCACCTTCGTAAAGAGCAGCACTTTACTGCGCGAATTAGCCGGAGTGGATGTCAATGCCAAGCAAGTGGAACGCGCTGCCGAGGTTTTGGACCAGGAGATCGCCGACTGCGAGCGGCAGTGCGTCGAACCGCTGTCCCAGACCCCGGTTCCGGCTACTCTCTATGTGGGCAGGACAGAACCGGAATTCCCATGCGCCACTCGGCACCGGTCGGCCGCTCGGGCAAGCAAAAAGATGGTTCGGCCAAAACTCGCGAGGTCAAACTGGTCACCGTCTGGAGTGCCGAATCGCACCGCGACAGCGTAGCAGGGTTGCCGCATCCGCCCGCCTGATTTACGCCGTCCGCTGAAATCCCCGGCTGCGCCCCACTGGAGCGGTTTAGCCGAGGGATCGGTTTAGCCGTCTGTCGGCGCGACGTAACGATCCCTCATTCTTCTTCTCCAGCACATACATGCCCACGCCGCCCTCCCGCTCAGCTTGCGAGCCGGGACGAGGCGCCGTTTAGCTTCATTACATCAGTCGCGCCAATGTGATGTAATCTGCAGGCGTGCGCTGCGTTCTGGTTCATTTCGTCTCAGCCGTTTTGATTTCAGGGGGCCTGCCTGCATTTTCTCAAAGCGAGCGCCCTGCCGACTCTGAGATCTCTCCGTACTTGGTACGTGTTCAGCGCACAACGCCGGGAAATGCTATTTGTGTTCTCTTACGCCAAGACGGCCAGTTTCACTTGGAGACGGCCCGCAGAGACCGCACCAAGGTATTGGAAGGGTCCCTGCCGAGTTCCGAATTGCTGAAAGTTCAGCGGATGCTTGATAACGACGGCCTCCCGCGGCTTTCTCAAGAGAAGCCCGGCTCGCCGAGGATGACCCGCGTGCCCGAGATACTGCAGATCAGCATCTACCGCACCGACCACTGGCAGAATCTAATCTTCATGGATGATAACGGCAGCCAGACCTTTCCGCGGTCGTTAGATCCGCTTTTGAATTGGCTAGACTCATTACACAAGCAACCCCACCAGCAAATGAACGAGGATAGCAAGAATAATTGCCAGTCGCCCAAGAAAATTGAACTCAGAAAGCGGCCCTGATTTTTTTCCGCGGTAGGCGCCCGCGTGCGCGACCTAACTCAAAGAAGGCAACTGGGTATACAAATCCGCCCAGACCTGTCTAGCAGGCTGCTAGAGGCTGCTTGGAGTAGCGTTCTGTGCTCGAGAAAATCTGAGCTGAGAGCTAGATATCATCGATTTAGCAGTGGGTTGTACGGCGCGGTCTCGGTCACCCATCGGGGTGCACAATGGAGTGGCATCCCACGCACAGTGTGATCATGTTCTCCACTTGAATCGTCTCCGCCCTGGCTTCGAAACTCTGTGTGGTGAACCTCCAGATCAGTCGGAAGCCAGAAGGATTTGGATGGCCTTTTTCGGTGCTGGCTGGAAAATCGCAAAAGCATCTCCAAGTCATTGACAACACAACAGATTCTTTCGGGCTACGCATTTCCTACAGGCGTACAATCTCGGGCATGCAACTACTAGACACAAGCGTAATCGAGACTTTGCACAAGGAGTGGCCGGTGATTAAGGCCGCCCCATTCTCGTTTGTCATTTCTGTAGGGACGGTGTGCATGATCATCGGCGGCATAATGTGGCTTCTGTTCAGGAGTCGTTTGGCCCGGCACAGGGAAACGATAGAACATCGAGAGCGGGGCATTGCCAGACTGGAAAAGGGGTCACAGACAAGAGGGGGTACTGTCGCTAACCTTTCCGCGGAGAAGGAAGGAACAGTTGATTGCTTCACGAATCCGCGATGGGAAACGGTCAGCCATCAGGCGTTCCTAAACGAGACTGTGGAGTTAGATGGCAAGCGGTTCTATCGCTGCACGTTCACAAACACCAGACTCTCATTCCGTGGCAATGCGCCGTGTGAGTTGCTTGAATGCGAGTTAGCTAAGAGCGTTGTGCTTCAGACGGACAATGACGTGATCAGATGTTATCTGATACCGGAGAGAACACTGCAGGCTATGGCTAACCCCGAGCACGTCTCAATAGATGAGCATGGACATGCAAGGCTAATCCCGCCTTCCGTGAGGGAGATATCAGCCAAGCAAGAAGCTCTGGGAATCTCGGAGTCCGATCCAAGAATTTACGTAGATGTGTTCGATGAGCGCCAAGTGGATCAGATTACGCGTCTCAAGCTAACTAACAGAGGTAGCGGTGATGCACACCGGGTCCAAGTCTGTGCGGTTGGACTGCGGACAGCCACGGTCAGGTTTGATAGCGTTGACGTGATTCCCTCTGGGAGTCCAGCATTGATTGAACCGTCTATAGACTCTTGCGAAGTGATTCAGAGAAGAAATTTGATATTCGCCATGATGAAGGAATGGGAGACCTTCAATGATCCCAATAAAACTGAACTCGCTGTTCCTGCAAGAGTAGTCTACGACGACTTTCAAGGAAAGCCGTTTGAGACTACTTTTGACATCGTGCTCGACCCAGTTGAGGAAATCAGGCGGAAGTTCGGGCACGCGCAACAGCGTCCGGTTATTCAGACCAAAAATACATCGTTTGGTTTGGGCGCGAGAACTACGCGAGCTTCGTGAGCTACCTGTATTCGAGATTATCGGAGGCAATTAGCTTGTAGTATCACGAAACAAAAACGGATTCTTGCGATGGTCGAAACGCCACGTCATTTGGTTCAAGTAGGCTTGAAGATGCTTCGCACTCACCGGTGGCCACGTTCCCGCAATGCCGCGCTTGAGCAGCGAACAATGCAGACTCCACGGCATTCCGGGCGAATGTCTTTTGCGTAGATGCCGCTCTTGTGCTCGATTCCGGTGCACTACTATACGGCACAACAGGGGAGGGCAAGTTTACAACTTAGAGGCAAGCGCGGCAGGAACACTTCAAAACGGCCGATCGCAAGGTCTGTCAGTGATGCTTGGACCTGAGGAGTCCACGCGGCGGCTTAGCTAGACTCCGGAGCGAACTCCCCATTTGTCTCGGCCAAAGATTTACCGCTAATGTGCGCTGAACCAAAAATCTGCTGCGGCGTGGAGGCGTCCGAAAGATCCCACTGTGGTGGACTAATCCAAGCTGGTGGCTCCCGGTAACATACCCATTAATTCCTAAGCTCGTCCAACAGACTCGTTGATGCACAACTCTTTGTTTGTGCGGTATCGGTGGCACAAGCGAGAACGCCACAGGACCCTCTGGACAATAGTCCTGGTAGTTCTGTCTGCCGTCGCGCTGGGGCTAATTGTAACTTTAGTCGCAACTTGGTTAACTACGAAGTGAGGGTGATAGCCAGCATCCGTTGGAATAAGAGCCATAGCTGCGTCAAGTAAGTTGTTGCCGAAGCAGTTCGCGTCCGACCCATTAGGTCCGGTGCGCCTTGCATTACAAGGTGCAGCGGATCGATCTATGAGATGATCTGTTCTGTCGGCCCGATCAAGATCAATAAGGTCAGGCACAGAAAACCGCCCCACCGGGCGGATTTTTTGCATTCCCCGCCTTCTAACGTGGCATGGCAGCAATGGTAGAAAGTCGCCTGGCTGATCCCCACCTTGCGCCAAATGTCTGCCGCCTGCTCGCCCGCCTCCCCCCTGGCGCAGCACCGCCACCATCTGCTCTTCCGTGTGCCCTTCTTGGGGGTATCGCCCTCGTCTCTCTCCAGGACCACGCGGTCGCTGCATGGAGCATCTCTCGTTCAGCGCTGATCTTGTCTTCGAGAGCGGCAGGAAAATTGGAGCTCAGGATTGAGCCTCGACGCATTCTCGGTTGTATTCCGATTCTAGGGACTCGGAATGACCGCTTGGACCTCGTTCGAGTAGCCACTCTCTACTCCGCTCGCATCCACGTCCGTGGTCACGTAATAGTATGTCTGTCCGGCTTGGACCGGGCTGTCGGTATAAGCGGTGCCCGGATCCAGCACGGAAGTGATCTTGGTGTAAGGCCCGCCGGATTTCGTGCCGCGAAAGACGTTGTAACCGACCACGACCGAGGAGCTCGGGCCCCAGGAAAGATCGACACTGTGCAGCGGAGGTGGCGTTCCGCTGCCTGTCAGAGATTCGAGCAGCGATGAATTGGAGGCATTGCTGGCGAAAGAAGCATTGGCCGTGGCGGTACCGCTGGCTTGTGGCCTAAAAGTTACGGTGAACAGCGAACTTTGGCCGGCTGCAAGGCTCAAGGGGAACGAGATACCGCTTAGGGCAAATTCCGAAGTGCTTGGCGTCGCAGAAGCGACGCTCACGTCCGAGCCAGTGGCGCTCAGCGTGGCGCTCAGACTCTTGGTCTGGCCTACGATGACACTGCCAAAGTCCAAAGTAGCCGGACTGACGCTCAACTGGCCCGCGGCCGTGACATTGCCCGCCAGCGAGATGGTGAGAGTTGAATTGGAAGCGTTGGAGACGACGGAGACGCTTCCGCTCGCGCTACCCGCGGCGGCAGGAGCAAGGACGATGCCGAAGGTGAAACTCTGTCCGGCAATCAAGGTCAGTGGCAGGTTCAATCCAGTTATGCTGAACGCTGAGCCGGTGACGTTGGCCTGAGATATGGTGACGCTGGAGCCGCCGGAGTTGGTCAGGGTCTCCGTTTGAGTGGCGCTGTTTCCGACCTGCAGAGTACCGAAGCTGAGGCTCGCTGGGCTTGCGGTCAGCGATCCGGGGGTGACTCCGGTCCCGGAGAAGGGGACGGTGAGGGTAGCGTTCGAAGCGTTGCTGGCAATCGAAACGTTGCCGCTGGCACCTCCGCCGGACTGTGGCGCGAAGGTCATGTTGAAAGTCGCACTCTGGCCCGGCGTCAAAGTCACGGGCGGGTTCATACCGCTCATGCTGAAGCCCGCACCGGTCACCGGTGCCTGCGTGATGGTGACGCTAGAGCCGCCGGAGTTGGTCACGGTTTCTTGCAGGGGCTGGCTACTACCCACTTGAACGCTGCCGAAACTCAGGCTCGCTGGACTTGCGGTCAGCGATCCGGGGGTGACTCCAGTCCCGGAGAAGGGGACGGTGAGGGTAGCGTTCGAAGCATTGCTGGCAATCGAAACGTTGCCGCTGGCACTTCCGCCGGACTGTGGCGCGAAGGTCGCGTTGAAAGTCGCACTCTGGCCTGGCGCCAAAGTCACGGGCAGGTTCATGCCGCTCATGCTGAAGCCCGCGCCGGTCACCGGTGCTTGCGAGATGGTGACGCTAGAGCCGCCGGAGTTGGTCACGGTTTCTTGCAGGGGCTGGCTACTACCCACTTGAACGCTGCCGAAACTGAGGCTCGC
>Ga0070697_100004588_pt1 | contig 10614 bp, 10 predicted proteins | sample KBSK1501metaG_FD_65475 | JGI IMG/M metagenome (GOLD analysis project Ga0070697, IMG submission 65475) | Corn, switchgrass and miscanthus rhizosphere microbial communities from Kellogg Biological Station, Michigan, USA - KBS K1-50-1 metaG | ecosystem: Host-associated > Plants > Roots >... | reverse complement strand
GGCGAACGATCCACTAAATCACACTAAGCAACACGAACGCTCTTCGTGTGATTTCGTGTGATTTCGTGGATCGTCTTACCAACCCGACGAACGAAAGTGCCAGGCGTAGACTTTTCGGGAAAACAAATTTTATGATCGCTATTTATACAAAACTATTCGCGCTTGTGATTGGCGTCTTCTTTGCTCTCTGCCTTCCAGTGGAGGCGCAAAGACGGAAACCACCACCCTTGCGCCTAACCGACGATGACAAAAAGGCCATCGTGGCAGCGGTGTTTGCCGATGGATTTGAGGAACTGAATGCCAAACTGGGAGGGTCAAGCATTCTGGATACTTGCATGGACATAATTCTGCGTGATGAAAAGGTCACTTTTGTTTCCACGAAGAACATCGATGCTAAGTTTGTCCCGCCGATCGCAGGTATGCATTTTGAGTTTATGGCGCCAGCTGAGATTGAAGACGCGGTGAAAGCTAACGACAAGCATTGCTATTTTGAGTTCACCAAATTTGATCTCGCAGGGACTAAAGTTGCCGTAGTGTTTGGAAAATTCCTTAAACGGCGCACTTCCATCTACGGCGAAACTTTCAGCTATGAATACACGAAGGTCGCAGGCAAGTGGCAAGGTAAGTACATCGCGAAAACCAATGTTCAATCCTGACTGGTTGCCCCAAAAAAACTGGCCGGCACAGCTGAATATCCTTGCTGATGAAGTTCTTGGCGACGAAATCAATACCAGCGCGGGCTGCCATTATCTTGGGACTTTTAACCTGGGGTTCCGCTGCGCTCCACCCCAGGCTTTATGCTGTCGGCCGCTAGCGCGGGCTGAAATAGAATTGGCATCACCGGCGGGAGGCGCAGGGAATTGCTTTCATACTGGATAGGAAGATTATGGCTCGGGCTATTCGGTTGGAAGGTTCGTGGAGTACCGGCCACGCACCGGAAGTTTGTTTTTATCGCCGCGCCTCATACTTCAAACTGGGATTTTCCATTCATGCTGGCAACAGCCTATGTAATGCGTGTGCGCATATCCTGGTTCGGCAAACATACCCTTTTCATTCCGCCCTGGGGGTGGTTTATGCGCAGACTAGGTGGAATCCCCGTCGACAGGCGAGCACCACAGTCGCTGGTCACGCAGATGGCTGAAAGATTCAAGAGCAGCGATGATCTTGTTTTAGCTGTTCCGCCCGAGGGGACGAGAAGTAAAGTCAGGCTTTGGAAGTCAGGCTTCTATCATATTGCCGTTCAAAGTGGAGTGCCGATCGGTCTTGCTTATCTGGACTACGAAAGAAAGTTGTGTGGCCTGGGTATGTTTGTAATGCCCGGCGAAGATCTGAAGGAAGACATGGACATAATCCGATCTTTTTATCGGGACATCAGAGGCAAGCATCCACAGCTCGAGAGTGAACCCAGGCTCCAGGAAGAAATCTAGACTGTGAAACTTCGACACCTCTACCTCAGCCTTTGCTTCGCTGGAGCGGCGCTGCCGTGCTGGCAGTTAGTGCCCTGGTTACTGAATCACGGTCTGGATCTGCGGCTGCTTGTTTCCGAGCTTTTCTCCACTCGCATTGGCGGTTTTTTTGGGTTGGACGTGATCGTATCGGCCGTGGTGTTATTCGTTTTCATCGGCGTGGAGGGGCCACGACTTGCGATACAGAGGCTCTGGATTCCGGTGATCGCTACTTGTGCGGTGGGTGTTTCGCTGGGCTTTCCACTTTTCTTGTACATGCGGCAGCTCAAGTTGGACGCGCAGTCACGACCTGCATGATTCCGAGAGAAACTCACGAGTCCGCAATTGAGTCCCAGCCCGGAGTTTGTCGGAATAAACTCAAAGCCTCTGTGCTACCTCTGTAATACAAAGATCTGATTTCCTGTTTTTTGAGCAAGATTTTGACAGAGCGCACGATCCACTAAATCACACGAACGAACACGAAATGTCGTTAGTGTTGTTTCGTGTATTTTGGTGGATCGTTCCCTTGGTTGCGGCTAAAAGCCGCGCTGTGCCTCTGTGGTGAACTTAATATAAACGCCACCACAGAGACACAGAGCACACTGAGGACGCACAGAGAAAGACAGATTCTGAATTTCCGGACAAACTCTTACCGCGGGTTAGCTTGAATTCCGCCTCCTAAGGAGTTTTTGTGCAACGCTGCGCGACCCTAAAGCTTTCGCAGGTAAGCCAGCAACGCTGCCCGCTCCTCTGCGGTGACAAAGCCACGATTAACGACGAGGCCGTTCGACGAAAGAAGCGGCGGCAAGTTGGGTGGCGGGACGAGTCGCGCCACGCGCCGGAAGAAAGCGTCGTAGTGATCGAGCACCTCCTCGAGCGTTGCCGCGGAGTTGTTGTGGAAATACGGAGCGGTCCTACTAATTCCGCGCAGTTGGGTGACGTCCATCACGAAGAGGTCTGCGGGTTGGCCCGTGAGAAGAAGGCGTCCCGGATCTGACGTGGTCACGAACTGGAAGGTGCCGTTAGCGAGAGTGATTCGATACCTGCGTGCGTTACGCGCCAGGCGTTCCGGACATGGCGCGTAGCCATCTGTCGTCGGACGCGGGCAAGCGGCCTGGATGCCGTGATAGCGCACGATCGGGCGCACGATCGTCGTCTCTCCTGTCGAGCCGCTCGGATGCAACGCACCGCCATGACATTGGGCGCAGGCGCGGTTGAAAACCACCTTGCCCTGTTGCTCAAGTTCATCAAGTTCGGGATCTGGATTGGGGAACGGGGTTGAGCCGGACAGGATCGCGCCGGCGAGGAGCTCGACGCCGGGGGAAGAGAAGAGCGTTTGCTGAAATGCCGCGAGATCATCCAGCATGCGCGCGGGCGGTTCAACAGACACTTGCGCGTGAGCGATGAGTGCGCCGCGGGCTTGTTCCTGAAGCGTTCCGAACCGCGCGTCATGCTGGTATCCGCCCTGAAGGTTTGGTCCATTGGGATCCTGGCCCATGATTGGGTTGCGTGGAGCGCCGGGCGGCCAGATCGGCAAGACACCGTCAGGTCCGGTGATCGCAACGTTGAATACGGGCATCACAGCGCGCCAGAGATCGACCGACGTTTCGTCAGTTGGCTGACCGGTGATCGGGTCAAGGAGTTTGACGTTTAGTGGTAAGGGCATCGTCACGCGCACAAGCCCGTTCTCTATCAGGTTCGAGAAGTCGGTTGCATTGTCTCCGTTTATCCGGAAGTCGTCGGCGTCCACCGGACGGAAGAGCGGATCGTCCGCATTCTTGTTGTGCTTCCGTTTCGCCTGCAGGGCGTCGAACCGGGCCCTTGCAGACGCGGGTGACAGCTGGAAGCTATCAGATGGCATGTGACAGTCGGCGCAAGAGCGTCCGTTCCCGCCCAGTTCTTTCAGATTGCCGTCATTGAAGGCTGCGCGACCCCTCGCCACGGCATCGCACGGTGCCTCACCGCAATTGAGCTTCGTGGCGCCGTTACCTTGTGAGTCTTGTGCGAGGCCGGTGTGCGGCAAGACGGCGGCAATCGCACCGATGAGGGCAAATCCGAGGAAAGCGATGATTGAGTTCTTAAGTTTGTACATGGCCGGTCTCCTTTTTTGCGGTCGCACACGACAATGACCCTATTCGGTGTTATTTCGCGCGTCGGGCAAAGCCCCGGCTTGAGCCCGAGGCTTTGCAGAATCCCTGTGAGCATCAACAAGTAGGGCTCATCAACTTTGTTTCTGATCGGGCGCTCATCTCCGGTGGGCGACGAGTGTCAGCGTTTGACGCTCCACCGTGTTCTTCGCCAACTCACGATCGAGCGCACGCTCACGACCAGATTTGGGCAGTTCGCGCCCTGCGCTGCCTCCGTCTGTCCAGACCTGCGAAAGGAAATATTGGTCTCCATACTGATGGAAGACGAGCTTCCGTTCACTCTGGCGCGTCTTGGCCTGAACATTATTTGTTAAGACGAACGCAGCCGAGCGGCCATCCACGCTGCTAATCAACAGCATTTGAGGTCTAGCCGAATCGCGGCGCTTGACAACGTATTCGCCACGCGGGAACGTCTTATCCCTGATAGCGAATTCGAAGGGGATCGTTATCCTCATGAACTGGGAGCTCGTTTGTGCGGTGACGGATATGACCGCGAGCGTGACCATGAGAGTCAATAACATGAACGCCATTGCAGCTTGCTTTTTCATATGACCTCCTTTGGGTCTTCGTGAGGCGCGGTCGAAGCTGATCAGCCTCCGGGGGTTTACTTGCGTGGAGTTGGTTGCGGCCAACTGCTTCTCCACTTTTTTTGTAATCACTGGCAACTTCACTGCTGCCTTCATCTGTTAACGCGAGGAATACCTCTAGAACCTGCCATCCACGACTGTTTTTCAAGCGTCATCCGGCGAGCCGGGCTGTTTCTAAAAGGTGTTATAATTCGCAGAGCCTTCAGTTGATTTGACTTCTGACCGGACTTACCTGGATTTGTTGGGTAGTCTCTCTACAGGTGAGTAATCAATGACAACAGCCTCGCCCCCTCCAGAAGAAGTCACCCAATTGCTCGTCGCCTGGGGCAACGGAAACCAGGAGGCGCTGGATAAATTGATGCCGCTGGTTTATAAGGAACTGCACCGCCTGGCCCACCATTACATGGGCCGGGAGCATCCTGGTCATACCTTACAAACCACAGCTCTTGTTAATGAAGCGTATTTCCGTCTGGTTGATCAGAAACATGTGCATTGGCAGAACCGGGCACACTTCTTCGCCATCTCTGCACAGTTGATGCGACGGATTCTCATCGATCATGCCCGCAGTCATAAGTACGTAAAGCGAGGAGGGGGCGCGCCCAAAGTGTCGCTTGATGAAGGGGCAGTTGTTGCCCAAGAGCAAGCCGCCGACTTGATTGCGTTGGACGATGCACTGAAAAGTCTGGCAGCCATTGACGAGCGGAAAAGCAACATTGTTGAGCTGCGTTTCTTCGGTGGCCTGAACGTCGAGGAAACGGCAGAGGCCTTGAAGATTTCGCCCAGAACGGTGATGCGCGAGTGGAGCATGGCGAAGGCCTGGCTCTACCGCACGATTGGCAATGAAGCCTGAGCAGTGGCAAGAAATAAATCGTTTGTTTCACTCCGCCCTGGAGCGCGAGCCTGGCCAACGCGCTGCCTTCCTTGATCGAGCCTGCGCCGGTGATGAGTCGCTGCGTAAGGAGGTCGAAGCTTTTATCGCCGCCCACGACCAGGCAGGCAGCTTCATTGAGGCCCCGGCCTTTGCCATCGCCGGAAAAATGATTAGAGATGATCAGGGTCAGTCATTAGTGGGGCACTCCTTCGGCCACTACGGAATTGTCGCCGCCCTTGGCGCAGGGGCTATGGGAGAAGTTTACCTTGCTCAGGACACACGACTTGACCGCAAAGTTGCGCTCAAGCTGCTGCCCAGCTACTTCACCATGGATGAAGATCGGGTGCGGCGTTTCCAGCAAGAGGCTCGCGCTGCCTCCGCGCTGAATCATCCAAACATCATCACCATTCATGAGATCGGGCAAGTAGAGGCGAGACACTTTATCGCCCTGGAGTTCATTGACGGCGAGACCCTGCGCGCGCCGCTCAGCCGTTCGCGGCTCAGCTTGCGCACAACGCTCGACGTGGCGATTCAAGTTGCATCGGCCCTGGTCGCCGCGCATAAGGCGGGCATCGTGCATCGCGACATCAAGCCGGAAAATATCATGGTGCGGCGCGACGACGGGATCGTGAAGGTGCTGGACTTCGGGCTGGTAAAGCTGACGGAGAAGTCCTTGCCTCAGAACACCGATTCCTTCGCGCCCACCAGAATGTTGGTCAAGACCGATGCAGGCGTGGTGATGGGAACGGTAAGCTACATGTCGCCGGAACAAGCGCGCGGGCTGGAGGTGGATGCCAGAACGGACATCTGGAGTCTGGGAGTGTTGCTCTACGAAATGGTAGTCGGACACCTGCCGTTCGCGGGCGAGACGGCCAGCGACGTGATCGCCTCGATCCTGACGACGGAACCGCCACCGCTGACGCGTCGCGCGCCGGAAGCGCCGCCAGAGTTAGATAGAATCATGTCGAAGACGCTGGCCAAGGATCGGGAGGAGCGGTATCAGACGGCTAAAGACTTGCTGATTGATCTGAAGAGACTGAAGCAGCGGCTTGATGTGAATGCTGAGATCGAGCGCACCTCAATTCAAGAACCCGGCAGCGCGATTGCAGGGTTAACGACCAGTAGCGGGCAGGCGGCGGTTGACACGGTTAACCACTCGGCGGCGCTAACAGGCAGCCGGTCGAATATCGCGCCACCAACTTCCAGCGCCGAGTATATTGTTAGCGAGGTCAAGCGGCACAAGGTCGCCGCTTTCGTTGCTCTGGCAGCGCTCGCCATTGCCCTCGCCGCCGCCTACGCCTACTACTCTCGGTCCCCCAGCCGTCTGCCGCCGATAACCTCCGTCGTCGTCCTTCCTTTCGCTAACACTAGCGGCGACCCCGAAATAGAGTACCTCTCGGACGGCATCAGTGAGAGCCTGATGAATTCTTTATCGCAACTGCCCCAGCTGAAGGTCATTGCCAGGAGTTCATCATTCACGTACAAGGGCAAAAACGCCGATCCGCAGGAGGTGGCGAAAGCTTTGGGCGTTGAAGCAATCCTTACCGGCCGAGTCACGAAACGCGGCGACAGCCTGGTGATCAGCACCGAACTGATGGACGCGCGAGACCGGACGCAGATTTGGGGTGAGCAGTACAATCGCAAACTGACAGACCTCGTGTCGTTGCAGGGCGAGATTGCGCGGGAGATTGTCAATAAACTCAAACTCAAGGTTTCGGGTGGCGAGAAAGGATTGGACAAGCATTATACCGAGAACAACGAAGCTTACCAGCTCTATTTGAAAGGCCGCTTTTACTGGAACAAACGATCGGGTGACTCGCTTAAGAAATCAATTGAGTATTTCAACCAGGCGATTGAAAAGGATCCGAGTTTCGCACTGGCCTATGCGGGGTTGGCCGACTGCTATTTAGTACCAGCCAACCCCCTGCCGCCGAGAGAAAAAATGCCCAAAGCGAAAGCAGCAGCTATGCGGGCATTAGAACTAGACGAGACGCTCGCCGAAGCACATACCTCATTAGCGCGCGTCGCACACGTTTACACATGGGACTGGCCGGACGCAGAGAAGGAATTCAAGCGCGCTCTCGAGTTGAACCCTCGTTATGCGACTGCTCACCAATGGTACGGCGGATATTTCGAGACAATGGGTCGCTATGATGAAGCACTCGCAGAAAGAAAGCTGGCCCAGGAATTGGATCCGTTCTCGCTTGTCATCAACTTCGAGGCGGGGTTGGCGCTTTACTTTGCCCGCAACTACGACCAGGCGATCGATCAATTTCAAAAGACGCTAGAGCTGGATCCTAACTTCCTGCCGGCCCATGGGTCCCTTGCCGCGGCTTATGAGCAAAAGGGGATGTACGATAAGGCCACCGCTGAATTCAAAGACTTAACATTCAAGGGCAGTGAATGGCGGATGGGACTTGCTATGCTCGGCCACATTTATGCGGTGTCCGGTAAGAAAGACGAGGCGCTGGCGGTCCTCAATCAGCTCAAGGACGGATCCTCACAGGAATATGTCCCCGCCAATAGCATAGCCCTTGTCTACGCAGGTCTCGGCGATAAGGACCAGGCCTTTGCCTGGCTGGAAAAGGCGTATGAGGAGCGCGCGTTTGCAATTTCGCAGGGCCTCAAGAGGGACCCAAGATGGGACAACCTCCGTTCAGATCCTCGCTATGCAGACCTCCTGCGGCGCATCGGACTGCCACAGTAGACCCTCACCAGGGCCACCGGTGGGAGGGGCGGTAATATTAATCGTCTTACCTCCCACCTTCGTACCGGTGTTTGGTGCAAATAATTTGCCCGCGAATTTGCCTCAAGCCTCAGTTTTTCCACCTACCCTTTAGCATGCGACTCGGGATCAATCTCCAATGGTAATCTTTGTCAACGACGAGCGTCATTAGTTCGATCAACGCGGTTGTCCTATCGAACTGAGTTTCTAACAATTGCCGCATTTATCTCGCCAATTAGCGCCCGACAAGCGTCTAACCTCTTTAGCCCTCTAGAATCGGCGCGGAAATGAATCACTGACGCGAAGGTTGAGTAGAGGCCTAATTTAGTAAAGCAAACTGTTAGTTTGCGATGATTGAATGGCATTCAACGGCCGCGCAAACTAACAGTTTGCGTTACAAAAGTCAGATTAGGCCACTACCGAAGGTTGCGCTCGTTGGCTCTCTCCGAAGCAACTAAGCTATTATTAACTGAATCAAGCCCTCCCCTTTTCTGCTTCATGAGGTAACAATGATGACCAGAGTACGTTTCGGAGCTTTCATTACCGGCCTATTGATTCTCAGTGCCGTGATCGTAGTCCGGGCCCAGGATCCCGCGACCCAGACGACCCCGGCCGACACGCAAACCGACGAACAAAAACTGAAAGAGAAGGAAGCGCTGGAAAAGAAGGCGGCAACCCTGCTTGACCAGATCGTCGGTGAAGTACAACTGCTCAAGCTGCCTGAGAATCGGATCCGCGTGGAGATTGCCGCCGGTGACCTGTTGTGGAAGCGTAATGAAGCGCGCGCGCGTTCAATGTTCTCCCTCGCCGCCGACGGCGTTGCTGAGATGATGCGAAGCACTGACGGTAATAACCAGCGCTGGGCGGCCCAGTTGCGGCAGGAAGTGGTGTTGACTGCCGCGCAGCACGATGCGGCACTTGCCTACCAGCTGTTGGCGACGACGCGATCGTTAACGCCAGCTCCCGACACGAATAACAATTTCCGCCGGCCGAGCCCCGACGCCAATCTCGAAGAGAATTTACTTGCGCGTGTGGCGGCCATCGATCCAAAGCTGGCAGCGCAAAAAGTCGAAGAGGCGCTGGCGAAAGGTCAGTACCCGAATACTCTGGCCCAGGTGCTGGCCAAGCTACAACCTCAGGACAAGGAAGCTGCGGCCAAACTAACCGCAAAAGTATTGAGCAAGTTGCAGTCGGAGAACATGCTGGCGAATGTGCAGGCACAAACTCTGGCCTTGAATCTTCTGCGCGCCGGCCCGCTTCCGGCTCAGACTGCTACGAGCAGTTCAACGGCGGTTGCGAATCAAACAGTTTCCAATCAAGTGGGCGCTACTCAGGCGGTCTCTTACCAGACTGGGCGTAATAGTGGCGCACCCGTGCTCAGTGACTCATCGTTTCAGGACTTGATGAACACGATAATCGATGCGGCTCTGCGGGCCACACCGCAGACGGCGAGCAATCAGGCTGGTCAGCGCGGACAGAATAATCAGCGTGGGCAGAACAATGCTCGCGGCCGCGGCGGCAACTTTGGTGTAGCGCAGAGTGCCGATCAAAGCCCACTTACAGATGGTCAGATCGAACAGCAAAACGCACGGCGCCTGTTGGGCGGACTGCAAATGCTATTACCGCAGATCGATCAGTATCTCCCGTCGCGAGCGACTGCTGTCCGCAACAAGATGACTGAGATTGGTATGGGGAATAACCAGCGGATGGCCTTCAACCAGATCAATACCCTCATGCAACAGGGAACTGCCGACAGCTTGCTGGCTGCTGCGACGGCTGCTCCGCCGCAGATGCAGCCAAGGCTTTACCAGCAGGCTGCGCAAAAGGCGCTTGACGAAGGCGACGAGGACCGGGCTCGCCAAATCGCCAACGACCATCTCGACCCAACCCTGCGCGACAGAGTGTTGCAGAAGCTCGACTTCCAGTTGACCGCGAAAAAAGTCGAAGCCGAGAATATGGACCAGCTGCGGCAGACGCTTGCAAATCTAAGTTCCGACGACGAGCGGATTGACCTGTTATTGCAGTTGGCGGCCCAGGCACAGTGGGCCAGCCCGGAACAGAAGCCGGCGATAGCAGCACCCGGCGACCCGAAACTTGCACTCAAGTATCTCGGCGAAGCCCAGCGCTTAACCAGTCGCCGCGCGTCCAACTACAGGCAGTTTGATCAGCAGTTGAGAGTAGCTGACGCGTTTGCGTCGCTGGAGCCGGCGCGAAGTTTTGATGTCCTCGATCCGGGCATTGCCCAACTCAACGAACTGCTCTCAGCCGCCGCGCTGCTCAGCGGATTCGAAGTAAATATCTTTAAAGACGGCGAGATGCCACTTGAAGGCGGCAGCGGGCTCGGTGACATGGTGGCGCGTTACGGGCAGGAGTTGGCGTTGCTGGCAAAGGTAGACTTCGCGCGGGCTGAGATCTCGGCAAATAAGTTTCAGCTAGCGGAGCCGCGGTTGTTGTCGCAATTGGCGATGGTGCGAAGCGTCCTTGGTGTGCCGCAAGTAGCGCCGGTTAACAATGGCTTCGGCGGCAATGGATTCGGCGGCGGTCGCGGCTTCGGAAGAAGAGGACAGTAACGTCTTCTCTGTGCATCCTCGGTGTGCTCTGTGTCTCTGTGGTAAACGTTTCTCTTCGCAAGTTCACCACGGAGTCACAGAGTTCACAGAGGTTGCACAGAGGCTTGAGTCTATCCCGACGATTCATCCGCGCGGGTCAGATTTTGTAATTTGTTTGTTGTGATCCCGGAAGATCCGTATATATAATCCCTCCCCTGCATCCCGCAGAACCTCAGACCGTAAATACAGTTTAAGGAGGAGTCCTTTATGCGTCGTATACTCTGCTTCTT
>Ga0070697_100004585_pt1 | contig 10614 bp, 14 predicted proteins | sample KBSK1501metaG_FD_65475 | JGI IMG/M metagenome (GOLD analysis project Ga0070697, IMG submission 65475) | Corn, switchgrass and miscanthus rhizosphere microbial communities from Kellogg Biological Station, Michigan, USA - KBS K1-50-1 metaG | ecosystem: Host-associated > Plants > Roots >... | reverse complement strand
AGTTGACGATGGGTTTGATGAATTTCTCTTCGAACTCCCCGCTCATCCAGAAACCCTCAGTCAAAGCCTAGGCTCCAGGGTAGTCAGGCTTTAGCGCTTTAGCCGTAAGCAACCATGGGAGGCCAACAGGAGTTGACCGTGCTGGACGCGGCGTTTGGAATCTATTCTTGAACGCGTTGGCGATCGAAAAGGGTCGCAACTCTCCTTCACAGTTTCATAGAACCTTACCCACTTTGACAGGTAAGGCTTTGGAGCGACTTCTAGGGTTGAATCTGTCGTTTCTATCGTCGCGGGGTCCATGATCGGTTGTTCGCGATAGTCCAAGGGGGGTCTCCTGGCCTCGACGTGCTGAATTGTCCCACTTCCAGTCTATGGTGTCGCAAGTCGAAAGTGGGTCCGATATAGTTCGGGTTTCTGCCTAGGGCGACTACCGGATGGCAGGGAGGGATCTCGTTCCTTGCTGCGTAGACTGCCAGTGCGACCGCCCAGAGTCTGTCGTCGTGGGTCCCGGCCGGATGTGAGAACTGTAGCTGGCCGGTCTTTGAGAGCTGGACTCGCTCGTTGCTCATCTCGTTCATCAGCTCTGGATCGCGCGGGATGTGTAGGGTTCCGTCCTGCATCGAGCGTTTGAGAACGTCCATTATCCTCTGTTTCTCCGGCAGAGATAGCGTGATTCCGATAGCGTTCTTCAATCCTGACTTGACCGCGTCCTGTACGAAGAATCCGCCGAGACCCGTCTTGTCAATATAGATCCTTGAAAGGCTCTGCAGCTTTTGGTTCAAGAGATTGAGATACCCAGTTACGTTCGAGAAGATAGTGGCCTGGGGGAAGAGGGCAACATGGGTCAAGTAGAGGTGCGGTGCCTGTTTCTCGACCACCGCGACTGCTGAGCGGTCAATCTTGAGAGCGAGATCACAGCCCGCAAAATACTTTCCAGTCCGTGATAGTCTTCCATCGATCACATCTTCTCTCGCGAACGTCTCAATGTCACCCATGACGCAGCTCTCGATCAATTCCCGGGGCAAGTAGGCCTCTTCGTCGTCCGCAAACTCAGCCTCCATCTCCCGCCTCCATCATCGTCCTGGATCCCCCTGGTACTGTTTCCTGATCCTCTCAAGAAACTCTGGATCGATAGGCCCGTTCGGCTTCAACGCCTCTCTGTAGCTGACGTGATGGCGTTAGAAGTCGCCGAAGATCTCGTCGTCTGTGGCCATCCCATAGAATAGGGTATCACGGGATCCGGGAGTGCTAGTTGCAAAGAATGGTCCGTTCGTAGTACTCAATGTGAATATGATGGCGTCATACAATTCCTTGTCGTGTTCAATGTATGCAAACTCGTCCGCCACAACCATGTTCAACGTCTCTCCCCTGATAGTATCAGGACTATTCGGTAACGCCTCTATCACAGACCCGTTTCGAAATGCGAGCTTCCCCTTCCGAGGCAGACCCTCAAGAACGTCGATTCCTAAGCGCGAGACGAGCCGATCGATCTTGTCAATCAACTTCCTACTCTGCCGAAGACTCGGCGCGACCACCGCTGCTCTGAACCCTCTCTGTGTTAGAGCGTTGAACAACACAACCCGGCCATGACGAGACTTTTCCCGCTCTGCCTCGACCATCGAGCTAGGATGAGCTTGCTCTTGTCTCGTAGCACCTTTTCCTGATATGCTGTCGGTCGGAACCCTAGACGCTTGAAGAACTCGACTACGTCAGTCTCTTCAGTGAGAGGTCTCTTGCCTGCTTCCTCTCTTTCGTGCTGCTTCTCGAGGTCTTTGTGATAACGGTCTATCCTTCCGCGAACTGACTCTGGCATGGCTGATCTATCGACCTGTCTTTCGTGGGATGTGGCCTGAGGCTACTAGCTCCTTGAGCCGGTTTTCCCATTCCCTGTACTGCTTGTCTTTCAATACCTGGTTCAGGACTTGAGATGTGTTAGTGTGAAGTTGGGTCCATCGTTCGCGACTTTTTGGGTCCAACTTGAGGTTCGTCATCATCGCGCGGGCATTTCGAGGCTCTGTTGAAGTTGCTCGATTATGCTGGACCTCAGCTCGTTTTCGTCCTGCTCCCCTTCTTGGATCAGGACCCGCCCTCCTTCTCCTGCACCATTTCACGGTACATCCGGTCTATGTTGTCGCGCAGATCCCTTCCGACTCGTCTCCGCGGCCTCGGATTTCGTGCTTCCAGCCATAAGCAGAGCGATCTTGTGGCGATGCTACCATAGAGTCTGGCCTGCGCGGGATCGAGCGATCCTTCCTTGGACCCTTCTTCCAACTTGTCAAGCACGATCCTTGTCAGTCTCCTGATATTGGCCAGCAGTTCTATTCTATCATGGTCCGCTCCGCTATCAGGCGATTGCATCTTCGTTCTACTCACTGGTCTACATATCGGAAAGCTAAGGCTTGTATCCGGTCGTATTCGCATTGCCCTCAGAGAAAGAGCGAGTCGTTGTAGAGCCGCAAACGGTTCATATTCCGATTTTTGAATCGAAGCTGGTTAAGACCGTAAGAATCGAACCTGCAGATGATGACAGGCTCAAAGCCCTAGTCACTCAGGCAGGGAAAGAAGCAGCGCTTTCAAAGAGAGATGGTCCCAGCGAGAGCTCGATCATTCGCCAAGCGCTAAGGCTCGGAATGGACGAGCTCGAAAGAAGAAACTCACAAAAACGGTGAGCCTCCATCGGTGTAAGCAAACTAGAGACGAAGTCATGTGTGATCGAATATTCTCAGAGCAGTTTCGACAACTTTCGGCGAGGCTTGGAATCGATAGGCTTGAATGTCGGGACCATCTTTCCATTGCCGATCATAAGATGGATTGGAGGCTGCAGATGACGAGTCTCCTTGTGAGTGGTGTGTTGGCGAGCTTTCCGTTGTTGGCTTACTTCGACAGTATAGGGGACCCGGCCACAGTATCATCTTGGAACCTCGTCGCCTCTGTCATGCGATATCTCCTGATTGGCGGTGTGGTAATTGCTGTCCTCGGCTTTCTATGGCAGGGTCCGATTGGACGTGAATCTGTTTTGGCACAAATCGGCTTCAGCCTCGGGGTCGGAACCTTGATGTTCTTAGGGTCTTTGGCTCTGATTGCGTACTGGTTTACGTGGAGCGAAAGCTGTCCAGATCCTACACTGACAAGATGCTTTGTCGCGTCAGCCGAGTACCCGGCTGCAGTTCTACTGCCACTAGGCTTGGTGATTCCAGCACTGAGCTCTATCAGCTCGACAGTTTGGCTGATCCGGCATCGCGCAGGAGTGTCGCGGATATTGCAAAATAATCATCGCCGCGGATGAATCTCGTTGAAGTCCGGAATCTAGCAGGGTTTCCACTAGTTTTCTGGCCTTGCCGAAGGTGTGTGGAAATTGGTTTTCCTTTTTTCTTGTTAACTATTCTAGACCCCCCCGGGGGTATGGTTTTCTCGCGAGACGCCGCGTAAGATCTGTCCTGTTCTTGGTGGACCGGGCGGGATTTGAACCCGCGGCCTTTCGGTTAGTCTGGAATGATCCCATGCGAACCGAACGTTCTTCGGCCTGACAAGTGTCAGTATACCAGGCTGAACTACCGGCCCCGAAAACGCCCATCCGGCAAACCCATCTTAAGACTTTAGCCAACCAACATGGAATCCCGGAAATGTTAATACCCGTCTGAGACCCAGCCGAAAAAACCAGTGGGCCCGTAGCTCAGCACGGTTATGTTGCAAGCAGCAACGCCAAGGAGCACACGACTGATAATCGTGGGGTCGTGAACCCGGACGACGTCCAGTCGACAGAGTTCAAATCTCTCCGGGCCCACCACCAAACCCACCCTACAACTTCACACCCATCTCAGCAAACGCCGGCTCTAACAACTGATCAGGACGAGGATCAAACGCGGGGACACCACCCCGCTTCAACAATCCTGGAACCGTCCGGATGTTGAAATCTGCGGGCTGAAACCGGGTATTCAACCGCGACGCATCAAGCGGAAACGAGACCGGCGCACCGGGCTCGGGCCGGAGAGTAAAGGGAGCCGCTACAGTCTTCTGGAGACCATTCTGGAAGAAGTCGACATAGACCTTCCCGATCCTTTGAGCCCGATTCCGTGACGTAGACACCTTCTTCGGAGCGAGATCCTCCAGCAAGATACCTAGCAGGAGTACAAACCTTCGAATCGTCTCAATCGAATACTTCGGAACCACTGGAATTAGAAAGTGGAATCCGTCAGCGCCTGAAGTCTTGATCATGTGACGCAGCTTCATCTCGACCAGCGCAGAGTGAACCGCTCGTGCAATCTCCACCGCATCTTCAAACTCCGCCGGCGGATACGGATCAAGATCGACCAATACTAGATCATGCCAATCAGTCTTCGGAGCGGACGAGAGAAACTGGTTGATCTCCAAACAGGCCATGTCTGCCAGCCAGATCAACGTCGCCTTGTCATCACAGACGACATGCCGGACAGACTTGTTGAGACTCTCTGAGCGGACCTTTACGATCTCTACCCAGCCGGGATGATTAGGCCAGTCTTTCTGGACGAATGACTTTCCAGGAACCCCGTGAGGAAAACGGTTCAGCATCAACGGACGGCCCTTTATGAGAGGAATCATCTTCTCAGCTACACCTGAATAATACTGGATAACGTCAGCCTTCGTTATTCGCTCCCTCTTCCACATCAGCTTGTCGAGATTTGAGAGAGTAATCTTCCGGTCATCTATCTCGACAATCTCCTCCACCTTCTTCAAAGAAACCCTCTGGTCTCGCGACGCCTCTAGCAATACTCTTATCCGAGTAGACTAGAAAAGTCCTGTTCTCCGCGACCGTTAGGAGATGACAAGTTGCCTCCCAGACCAATATGGAAAGGCGCGATCAGCTTCGGCCTAGTCAGCATCCCAGTCAAGACCTACGGAGCCATATCCGAGCACAAGACGGGCCTCCGCCTGATGTGCCCGAAGGACAAGGTCCCGCTCTCGTTCAGACGCATCTGCCCCAAGGAGAACCGTGAGATACAATGGGACGAGGTAGTGCGAGGGTACGAGGTCCAGAAAGGAAAATACATAATCATCACACCAAAAGAACTCGAAGCCCTAGAACTACAATCGGGTCGGCTCGTCGAAGTCTTCCAGTTCGTAGATGCAGACAAGCTTGACGCCGTGTACTTCGACAATAGCTACTATTTGGTCCCCGACGAGCATGGTGAGAAACCCTACTATCTAATGCGAGAGGCATTGGAGCAGAATAACAAGGTCGCCGTAGGCCGGGTCGTCATGCACGAGAAGGAACACCTCATAGCGCTGAGATCATACGAAGGAGCAATACTCATGACCACACTTCACTACGCAGACGAGGTTCGGACCCCGAGAGACTTTCCGGAACTCAAGAAACCACCCGAGGTTGAGAAAGAGGAGCTAGAGCTTGCTGGCCAACTTATCAAGATAATGAAGAAACCCTTCAACTTCAAAGAATACCGCGACAGGTACCAGGAAGCGCTCATGAAACTTGTCGAGGCGAAGATGAAGGGCAAGGAAGAAGTCATCGAGTTGAGGGTCCCTGAGATCAAACCGACAAAGAACCTAATGGAAGCCCTCAAGGCGAGTATCAAAGCCCAAGAAAGGCGATGACGCTCTGGCACGAGCGTCCCATCAAGCCGATGATGGCCAAGACCGGAGACCCATTCGACTCTGACGAGCATTTTTTCGAAGTCAAATGGGACGGGCTAAGAGCGCTACTATTTCTACAGAACGGAAAGCTCGAGCTTCAGAACCGAAACCTGCGCGATGTGACAGCCTCCTATCCGGAAATTCAGAGCGTCGCGAAAAAAATCAGAGCAAACAGGGCGATCATTGATGGAGAAGTTGTCGTTCTTAGCAAGAAGGGCACTCCCGACTTTGGCAGGCTACAGAACCGCTTTGGCATAGAAGATCCAAAGCGAGTCGAGGTTGCTCGGAGTGTGAACCCGGTAACGTATGTAGCCTTCGACCTTCTTCATTTGAACGGAAAAGACGTCATCAAGGATCAGTTGGAGATCAGAAAGAACGCCCTGCATGGTCTCATCGAGGAGGGTCCGCATCTTCTCTACGGAGATCATGTCGAAAGGGATGGCTTGCAATATTATTCCGAAGCGCTCAAGCTCGGATTTGAAGGAACAGTAGGAAAAGAGAAACATTCGCCATATCTGCTAGGAACGCGGAGCAGCTTCTGGATCAAGAGCAAAGGGTCACGGACTCTCGACGCCATCGTGGTCGGCTACATCCAGGGCGAGGGGATAAGGAGAACCACCTTCGGTTCACTGGTAATGGCAATGTATGATGATCAAGGAAAGTTGGTGCATGTGGGCAACGTGGGTGGAGGGTTCGACGATAAGACACTAGTCATATTGAAACCAAAGCTGGAAAAGCTTGCCGTTAAGAAACCCATCATCTCAGGTCCCGTCGAAGCTCCTTCCCCGATAACCTGGGTGAAGCCGAGGATCGTATGCGAAATAATCTACGCGAATATCACAGCCGACAGGAAGTTGAGGTTCCCGAGATTCAATAGATTGCGGATGGATAAGAAGCCGGAGGAATGTGTTTTGGACGAAGACATATTATCCGGATCGAGCGTGACGCTCTAAACGCGATCAGAATGACTACTGAAGTCCGTACAGTTCGGATGCCCTCATGTAACTGGTGCGGACGCATGATACTCCCCCGGGAAGGGGCCGTTCATTTTCCATGTCCACAGTGCGGCGAAGTAATCATCTGGCGATGCGAAAAATGCCGAGGCTTCGGCCGACCCTACAAATGTCCGAAATGCGGCTTCACTGGACCATAGAGAAGATCCCGGTTGACCAAAGTACTAGTCTCAATCAAGATCTTTCCCTCTGACACAACGACTGACATGAACGCCCTAAAAGACAGAGTGCGCAAGACCTTGGAGGGAAAGGCGTCCATCTACAAATACGAAGAGGAACCCGTCGCCTTCGGCCTCGTCGCACTGATTGCTCACGTCCTAGTGCCGGAAGAGGCTCAAGGACGGATGGATGAGGTAGAGGATCTGTTGAAACAGACGAACGGAGTCAGCGAGGTTCAAGTGATGGTCTCTCGCCGGATAGCGTAATACTTACCTTCTGGTAATTAAGTAACAGGAATCTTAAATAGGAAAAAAATCACCTCGTTAGGTGACGATGGGTCTCAGATTTACGCTACAAGACGAGGGGCGGACCTTACTCGATTTTCCGCTCTCTCAAACTGAATGGAAGCCGGGGCTTAAAGAGCTTGTAATGAAGGAATTGGGGGAATCAGAAGCTGATATTGACACTTTATGCGAAATATGCGACTTTTTCTCGAACAAGCGGCGCGTCCAGATGCTGAACCACATGGTCAAGGACTGCAATAATTCTGCATCTTTCACAGACCTTCTCAAAGTTGCACTCAATCCAAAATACATTTCAGATCTGGTGAGTAGATCTTCACGACGCGAACTGGTCGTTAAGGGGAATAAGGGCTATAGCCTCTCTCCGCTTGGACTCGGGAGCTTTCTTTTGTTGTCTCTAGCCACCCGGAGGCTACTGAGAGAGACGAATTCCATTAATGATGACGATAAGTCTTTTGAGGGGCAATAACCAAATGAAATCGAAGGTTAAGACCAATTTACCGACTAGGGACGCCCAGCCTCTCCTCAAACCTCTCTCGAATATCAGCGTCGGGGAGATGAGACGATGACTGTGCCAAAGGAAGTGCAGTTGAGAGTCGCTGATGCCAAGCAGCGAGATGTGGGGCACGGGAAGGTCCGCATCGATAACGAGACGATGCAGAAGCTTGCCATAACTGCCGGCGATTTCATTGACGTTCATGGAAAGAGAACTACTGTAGCGATCGCCTGGCCAGCCTACGCGGAAGATCAAGGTCAGGAGATAGTCCGCATGGATGGTCTTCTCCGAAGAAACGCGGGAGTAGCCCTGAACGAGTATATCACGATCAAAAAGGCAGAAGTCAAGGATTCACAGACGATAGTATTCGCGCCTACAGATGTCCGACTAAGCGTGGACGAGGAGTTCGTCGGATTCGTCAAGCGCCGCTTCATGGACATGCCCTTTGTTGAGGGAGACATGACGCTCCTCAGCATCTTCGGCAGCGCGGTCCCACTGATCGCGACGAGAACCCGGCCCCACGGACCCGTCAAGATTACAGAATCGACCGTCGTCCAGGTGATGAGCGAGCCCACCCCCGAGAAGAAGGGCATACCCATCGTCACCTACGAGGACATCGGGGGTCTGCACAGCGAGATCCAGAGGATCCGGGAGATGGTTGAGCTCCCATTGCGGCATCCTGAGCTCTTCCAGCGACTAGGCATTGAGCCTCCTAAGGGAGTCTTCCTGTATGGTCCGCCTGGATGCGGAAAGACTTTGCTGGCGAAGGCTGTCGCCAACGAGTCAGATGCAAACTTCTACGTCATATCCGGACCGGAAATAATGTCGAAATTCTATGGCGAGTCGGAGGCGAGACTGCGCGAGATATTCCAGAAAGCGCAGGAGACTGCTCCGAGCATCATCTTCATCGACGAGATGGACGCGATAGCACCGAAGCGAGAAGAAGTCACCGGAGAGGTGGAGAGGCGAGTTGTCGCGCAACTGCTGTCTCTGATGGATGGCATGGGAGCGCGAGGAAACATCATCGTCATCGGCGCCACCAACCGACCTAACGCGATCGACCCGGCGCTAAGACGACCCGGACGATTCGACCGGGAGATAGAGATAGGCGTCCCTGACAAGATGGGGAGGTACGAGATCCTCCAGATTCATACAAGAACTATGCCGCTTGCATCTGACGTCGACCTGCATCGACTCTCAGACATGTGCCACGGTTACACCGGCGCAGACATTTCCTCTCTCTGCAGAGAGGGCGCCATGAAGGCGCTGCGACGGTATCTCCCAGAGATCAATCTCGAAGAGGAGAGGATACCGACGGGTATACTGGAGAAGATGGAGGTAAACATCGAAGACTTCACGAACGCGTACAGAGAGATCACGCCGACCGCGATGCGGGAGGTCTACATCGAAGTTCCATCAGTCAACTGGGCAGATGTGGGTGGGCTGACCGAGGTCAAGCAGGAACTACAAGAAGCGGTCGAGTGGCCGATCAAGAAACCCGAAGTCTTCAAGAGAGTCGGAATAAGACCTCCAAAGGGCATTCTTCTCTTTGGACCCCCAGGCTGCGGCAAGACCATGCTTGCCAAGGCTGTAGCGACGGAGAGCGAGGCCAACTTCATCTCAATCAAAGGACCTGAACTCTTCAGCAAGTGGGTAGGCGAATCGGAAAAGGCAATACGCGAAGTCTTCAGGAAAGGCCGTACAGCTGCTCCTTCGATCGTGTTCTTTGACGAGCTTGACTCGGTGGTGCCTAGGAGAGGAATGGGCTTCGGGGACAGCGGAGTCTCCGAGCGAGTCATAAGCCAATTGCTCACTGAGATGGACGGAATCGAGTCCCTCGTCAATGTCGTGATCATCGGCGCTACGAATCGGCCCGATATTATCGACCAAGCAGTCTTACGCCCCGGAAGATTCGACCGTCTCATCTACGTTCCAGCACCGGACTACTCGACCAGGCTAAACATTCTCAAAATTCATACGAGAAACATGCCTCTGGCTAGAGATGTTGACCTTGAGCATGTAGCCCAGCAAGCAGCAGGCTATTCAGGCGCAGACCTTGAAGCCGTGTCTCGGGAAGCAGGACTAATATCGCTCCGACGAGATATCGATACGAAAAGCGTTACGATAGAAGATTTCCGAGACGCTCTGGAACGGGTCAGACCCTCAGTTACACCCGACATGGAGAACTGGTATCAGGGCTTTACGAAGCGGTTCAAGAAGGAACGGGCACCAGTCCCGATAACCTAGATTGTACGAGGCACACCGTTTCTGGTGACTCAGGCATTGAGCAAGGTTTGGAGTCCCAGGCCCATGTCCCTCTCAATAGTCGAGATCTTAGAGAAGAAGGGGTCCATGACAGATCTGGAATTGCAGAAAGAACTCAAGTCGAACTTTGGAGAAGTCAGCTTTAGAGAGCTCAACACTGGCTTGATGAAGCTAGAGCTTGCAGGGGTCCTCTGGGTCTCCCGGTTGATGAAGGGAAAGAGACAGGTAGAGCTCACAGGCAAACCTGACATCGATTAAGAAGATGTCAGTCGACCCAGCCGCGAAGACAACAACCTTGTCGGGTGATCCGAAATGCGCTTACTGTTCGGGGACAGGCAGATGGACTAAGGAAGTATTCACAGGCAGACCCGAAAGTGTCTATTGCCCCCACTGCCACGGCTCCGGAAAGGGCGGAGCAGCTGACTCGAGCGCGCCCGGAACTGCCTCGGACTAGAAACACACGCCCCCTGCTCAATGATCTGCTCAGTGTCAACCATATATCTGGGCGGGCAGACTCTTACTTTTCGAGATCGTCATGACAGATGCGCCTGATTCGCCAGTAGAGGTAAACGATTCTAGCTTCGACTCGTTCATTTCCAAGTATCCTCTGATACTTGTTGACTGCTGGGCGCCTTGGTGTGGGCCGTGCCGTCTAGTCTCCCCAGTGATCGACGGGCTTGCGAGGGAGTACAAGGGGAAGGTAGCTTTTGGGAAACTGAACACAGATGAGAATCCCGGAACTTCCGGCCGA
>Ga0070697_100004581_pt1 | contig 10617 bp, 9 predicted proteins | sample KBSK1501metaG_FD_65475 | JGI IMG/M metagenome (GOLD analysis project Ga0070697, IMG submission 65475) | Corn, switchgrass and miscanthus rhizosphere microbial communities from Kellogg Biological Station, Michigan, USA - KBS K1-50-1 metaG | ecosystem: Host-associated > Plants > Roots >... | reverse complement strand
GTCATCCACGCGGTCATCCAGAGCGACACCGAGCCCGTGACGCGCGACAGTGTGGCGCGCGCCTGGCGGGCGACGCTGCACCAGGCGCAGGAGTGGGAGTTCGCGAGTCTCACGGTGCCTCCGATCGGGACCGGTGCGGGCAACCTCTCGGTCGAGGACGCCGCCGACATCATGGTGCCCATCCTCAGGACTCATCTCGGGAACGCCCCGTTTCCCGCGAGCGTATCCATCGTCGTCGAGACGCCCGAAGAGCGGGACGCGTTCGAGGCGGTCCTCCGCAAGAGCGGGGCGGCCGAGTCATGACACGCCGCACGTGGGCGATCGCGATCCTGGGCGCGTGGGCCGTGTCGCTCGGCTGGCTCGTGAAGCGGGAGGTCTTCCGCCCCACCGGGACGCGCCTGGCGGAAGCGGCGCTAAGCGTGCCGCCGGGCGCCGTCTACTATCGCCTCGACGTCGGGGGCCAGCAGGTGGGGTTTGCATCCTCCACGATCGACACGCAGGCGACGAGCATCGGGGTGACGGACATGCTCGTGCTCCAGACGCCGGCGCTCGGAGCGCTGCACCGGACCGCGGCTCTGAGCCGCGCGGTCCTGTCCCGCACCCTCCGGCTCGAAGGGGTGCTCACTCGATTCGACGGCGACGTGGGCCGGTTCGTGGCCCGCAATATCGTCGCGGGCGACAGCGCGCTGACGGTCACCCTGTTCTCGGGCTCGGACTCCGAGACGACCCATGTTCCTCTCGCGCACCCGATCGTGCTTCCCAGCCTGCTCCCGTTGCGGCTGGCGTTCGGCGGCGAGCTGAAGCGCGGCAAGACCTACGCCAGCGTGGTGTTCGATCCGGTACTCCTCGCCGAGCAACCGGTGACGGTGGCGGTGACGGCGGAGTCCACGTTCGTGGTCGCCGACAGCGCGGCGTACGACTCGACCGCGCGGGCGTGGGTACCCGCGCGGTTCGATACCGTGCGGGCGTTCCGGATCGAGCAGCGCGAGAGCGGCATGACGACGCAAGCGTGGATCGACGCGCAGGGCCACATCGTGCGCGCGGAGAACGGCGTCGGCTTCACGATGGAGCGGACCGCGTTCGAGCTCGCGTACACGAATTTCCGGCACCGGGATACCACGCGTCTGATGCGCGCGAGCGCCGCTCCCGGCCCCGGCGACGTGGTGTCTACAACCGTGCTCGCCGCGGGCGGGCGCCTCCCGCACGACACGGCATCACAGGTTCGCGTGCGCCTCACGGGAGCGGCGCCCGGAGCGATCGATCTCGGGGGCGGGCGCCAGCAGCTGCGCGGCGACACGCTGGTCATCCGCCGTGAGAGTGGAGCGGCGCTCGCCGCGCGCTACACGCTACCGGCCCGCGATTCCAGTCACGCCCGCTGGCTCGCCCCCGCCCCGCTGATCCAGAGCGACGATCGCCGCATCCAGGCGCAGGCTCGGCTGATCATCGGGCAGGAGCAGGATCCGGGGCGCGCGGCCCGCCTGCTCGCCACGTGGGTGCACGCCAATGTGCAGCGGCGCTCGACCGCGGCCGTCCCCGGCGCCGTCCAGACGCTCGCGGCACGTCTCGGGGACTGCAACCAGCAGGCGGTGCTGTACGTCGCCCTGGCGCGTGCGGCCGGACTGCCGGCGCGCACCGCGGCGGGACTCGTGTCCCTGGACGGGCGCTTCTACTATCACGCATGGGCAGAGGTGTACCTCGGCGACTGGGTCGCCGTGGACCCGATGCTGGACGAGTTTCCCGCCGGCGCCGCGCACGTGCGGTTCAGCATCGGCGGTCTTGCCCGGCAGGCGGAGCTCGTTCGCCTGATCGGGCGCATCAAGCTCGAGGTCCTATGATCCGACTGGAGAACCTGACCAAGCACTACGGCAGCTTTGTCGCGGTCGACGACATCTCGCTCGACATCCCGCAGGGCGTGCTGTACGGATGCCTCGGCCCGAATGGCGCGGGTAAGACCACCACGTTGCGCATGATCGCCGGCATCCTCCGGCCCACGAACGGGCGGGTGCTGCTGGGCGGCGACGACGTGCACCGGAATCCGATCCCGGCCAAGATGCGGCTCGGGTTCATTCCCGATCGTCCGTTCGTCTACGACAAGCTGACGGGTGCGGAGTTCCTGCGTTTCGTCGCCGCGCTCTATGGACAGGAAGGCGCGGCGGTGGAGCGGCGCGTCGCCGAGCTGCTCGAGGTGTTCGAGCTGACCAGCTGGAAGGACGAGCTGGTGGAAGCCTACAGTCACGGCATGCGCCAGAAGCTGATCATCTCGAGCGCGCTCATCCACCGGCCGCAGTGCATCGTCGTGGACGAGCCGATGGTGGGCCTCGACCCCAAGGCAGCGCGGCTGCTCAAGGACATCTTCCGCCAATTCGTGGGCCGTGGCGGCACCGTGCTCATGAGCACCCACACGCTGGAGGTGGCCGAGGCGATGTGCGACCGCGTCGCGATCATCCAGCACGGCAAGATCGTGGCCGAAGGGACGGTGGACGACCTGCGCCGGCAGCACCGCGCCGGCGATGCGAGCCTCGAGGAGCTGTTCTTGAAGCTCACCGGAGGAGCGCAGGTCCGAGACCTGGTCGAGGTGCTGGGCGGTGGGGACAACGAGGGAGGAAAGGCCGCGTGAAGCAACCGTCGCTCTGGCGGGTGCTCGAGCCCAAGTGGCGCACCGCTTTCCAGCGGCTGCGAGAGGAACGCTCGCGCGGGGGTTCGGGCAAGCTGCTGCTCCTGACCATCGCGGGGCTTCTGTTCTGGTTCGGCGTGTACCGCCTGCTCTACAGGATCCTCAGCTACTTCCGCGGCGTGGAGGACCTGGGACCGCTGCTGGCCGGCAAGCTGCTGGGGGTCGCGCTGCTCTCGTCCGTCGTGATTCTCGTGCTCTCGAACGTGGTCACGGCGTTGTCGAGCTTTTTTCTGGCGAAGGACCTCGATCTGCTGGTGTCGGCACCGGTGGACTGGTTGCGCATCTATCTCGCGAAGCTGGGCGAGACGCTGTTGCATTCGTCCTGGATGGTGGCGCTCATGGCAGTCCCCATCTTCGCCGCGTACGGGGTGGTCTACCGGGGCGGGTTGCTGTTCATCCCCTACGCCGTGCTCACCGTCTTCCCGCTCCTGGTGCTCCCGGCCGTGTTGGGGTCAGCCCTCACCCTCATCCTTGTGAACATTTTCCCGGCGCGGCGCACGCGCGATCTGCTCTCGATCGTCGCGCTGGGGGCGGCGGGCGGCTTGATCCTCCTGTTCCGGCTGGTCCGGCCGGAGCGGCTGGCGTCGCCCGAGGGGTTCCGCAACCTGCTCGATTACATCGCGGTGCTGCGCACGCCGACATCCTCGTTCCTGCCGAGCGAATGGGTGACGCAGGCGGTGATGAGCTTCCTGCGCGGGCAGCCCGACCTGCTTCCTGTCGCGCTGCTCTGGACGACGGCGGCATCGTTCGTCACGCTTGGGGCGCTGCTACACCGGAGCTTGTATGCGCCGGGGTTCACCAAGGCGCAGGAAGGGGCGGAGCGGTTCGTGCGGGGCGAGCTGTGGCGCCGCACGGTCGGCACCGTGCTCCGGTTCCTCCCGGTCGCCAAGCGCGAGTTCGTGATCAAGGACGTCAAGCTGTTTTTCCGCGACACCACCCAGTGGAGCCAGCTCATTCTGCTGGCGGTGCTGGTGCTGGTGTACCTGTTCAACATCAAGACCCTGCCGCTGCACCGCGGCGAGGCCGTGGGCTTCTTCTACGTCACACTCGTCTCGTTCTTGAACCTCGGCCTCGCGGGCTTCGTGCTCGCCGCCATCGCCGCCCGTTTCATTTTTCCGGCGGTATCGCTCGAGGGCCGGCACATGTGGCTGTTACGCTCGAGCCCGCTCGATCTCCGGGCCCTGCTGTGGTCCAAGTATTGGGTAGGGACCATCCCGCTGCTGGTGCTGGCGCTGGTGCTCACCGGCCTGACCAACGTGCTGCTCCAGGTGCGGCCGTTCATGATGGTGATGGAGCTCGTGACCATCTGCGCACTCACGTTCGCGATTGCGGCGCTGGCGCTCGCCTTCGGCGCCCTGTACCCGCAGTTCGAGACCGAGAACGCGGCCCAGATCCCGACGTCCTTCGGGGGGCTGGTCTTCATGATGGCGACGATCGGGCTGCTGGGCGTCGTGATCTTCGTGCTGTGGCAGGCGGTGTATCAGTACGTCCGATCGGTATACCAAGGGCAGCCGGTCGTAGTGGACGCGGGGATGATCGGGTGGTTCACGCTGGCCGCCGCGGTGTGCGCGGCGGCCACCGCGGTCCCGCTCTGGATCGGACTGCGGCGAATCGAGCGCTTCGAGTTCTAGCTAGAGGGGAAAGTTGAGCCCCGTCAGGATGTTGAAGGACGTATTGTTGGCAAACACGAATTTCGCTTCGAGGAACGGCTTGAACGGACGCGCCCGCCGGCCCTCCCAGCCCGCGAAGATGTTGGCACCGGCGTCACTCGCCCCGTTGGCATGCAGGTACGCGAACCCCGCGCCGAAGTAGAACAACCCGTAGACCGTCGGGGGATGGTACTTCAGGTCGGCGTTCAACCGGAAGGGCGAGCCGGTTTGACTCGGATAAAACTCCGCGGACGGCACGAGCCCCCAGCGACGCCCCACCGGCAGGTTGAGCTGGCCGCCGATGAAGAGGTGCTTGAAGTCGAAGTCGTAGCCGATCCGGGGCCCCACCGCTGGCCGGTCGACCATCACCGCGCGCCCGCCCCGCATGCGCCGCTGCCCCTGCGCCATCGTCGCCACGGCCGTCAACCCCGCGACGACCATCGCGACCCGCATTGTGAGTCTCGTCAACCGGCGCTCCCCGCTTGAAGGTCGCACAGTGATACCGGGGCACACCGCGAAAATCAAGACTTAGGGGATGGGTGTAGCGCGGTCGCCACACCGCCCCTTCGTCCCGAGATGCACCCTCCGCGCCCGCGTCTTGCTGCGGTGTCGCCGTACTGGTAGGTCTTCGGTGATCCGCCGTGGACACTCTCCCCAGGGAGCCGCTATGCGTCCCCTCGCGCTGTCCCTGCTTGTCGCGTCACTGACAGTCGCCGTTCCGCCGACGACGTTACAAGCACAAAAGGAAAAGGTCCCGAAGCGGCCCGATCTCGGGGGCGGAGCGGACACGAACTATGCGCACGCGTACTACGCGTATGGGGTCTCGATCCTAGATCGAGATCCGGAAAAAGCCGCTGCGGCCTTTTACTGGGCGACGCGGCTCGATCCCGCCTGGGCTCAGCCGCTCTACGCTCGCCGCATCGCCCTCTTCATGGCGGCCCCACGGCTGCTGGTCGGATACATGACCGGCGTCCGACGCCACGTCGAGTCCAAGGAGGCGCGCAGCATCGACTCTCTCGAGCTGCACGCCCTCACGCTCAATCCGTTCCTGCCCCGCGAGCTGGACAAACAACTGATCGTGGCGTACTTGCGGGCCTTGTTTCAAGAAGAGCTGGAGAAGAGCGGCGAGCGGATGGACGCGGCCACGTCGGTGCGATTCGACTACTTCATGGAACGCTTTCTCCGCAACGACTCGAGGGAGCGCGTCCGGGCCATGGTGGCTATCAGCGAAGGCCGGGTGCCCGAAGCACTGGAGCTGTACCGGAAAGCGCTCTCGCAGGAACGCGACGACCAGGCAGGGATCCACGTTGCGCGGGCTCGGGCGTTCCATCTGCTGGGTAACGACGACAGTACCCGCGCCGAGCTGGTCCAGGCCCTGGACCAGCTGCGCAAGAAAGACGAGAAGGCCTTGGTCTACGTGTACCAGTCCAAGGCGCTGCTCGAGCACTGCATCGGCCTCACCTACGAGACCAAGGCCGAATTCGAGGCGGCGCGGGAGGCCTACGGGCGGGCGCTGCAAGAGGACCTGAGCTATTACCCCGCCCACATACGGCTTGGCTCGGTGGCCCTCGCCGTGGGCGATACTAGCAGCGCGCTCAACGAGATGGACCTGGCCGCCCAGGTCAAAGGCGACGATCCCTGGGTGCGCGCCACCTATGGCACCACGCTGGCGCAGACCGGGCGTGCGGCCGACGCCGCCGTGCAGCTGCGCAAGGCGGTCGACCTCGAGCCGTTCTACCCCGGCCCGTATTACGTCCTCGGTCGGGTCGCGGAAGTACTGGGCAAGCCGGCCGAGGCGGCGGAAGACTATCGCGGCTACCTGGCGCACGCGAGCAGCCGGGACGTGCGGGTGCCCGACGTGAAGCAGCGTCTCACGGCACTGGGCGCGCTGGCCGGGGAGCGACCGTGAGGCGCGCCTGGCTCGGGCTCGTGCTGATCGCCGCGGTGGCGCAGGCGCAGGAGGGTCCGGCGAGCCCGATCCGCAAACGCACCGCGTACGAGGACCTGCAGATGTTCAGTCAGGTCCTGAACCAGATCCGCGTGAACCATCCCGACTCGATCGATACGCACGACCTCTTCATGGCCGCGGTCAGAGGGATGGTGCACGCCGCCGACCCTCACTCGTACGTGCTGCCGGCGACGCGCCTCGTTCCCGAGAAGGAGGCGGCGATGCGCGCCGGGAAACTCTACCCGGTGCCGATCGCCTTCGCCTTTTACGGTGGCTCGCCGGTGGTCGTGAGCGTGGCGCCCGGTTCGGAGGCGGCGAAGCTCGACATCCTGCCCGGCGACGAACTGGTCGCCGTCGACTCCCAGCCCGTCCAGGCCGAAAGCGCCGAGGAGCTCGACATCAGCCTGGCCGGCCCAAAGGGCTCGACGACCAAGCTCAGTCTCCAGCGTCGGCGTCTCGACGGCTCGGTCGTCACGGTCGAACGCAGCGCGATGCGGGAGCGGGCGGAAGAGACGACCGCGGTACCCAGCGCGTTCATGCTGCACCCGCAGGTCGGCTACATTCGCCTTACAACGTTCGCGAACGACAGGGCCGCCGACGACCTGCACGCGGCGCTCGGCCGACTGGAAGGGCGCGGCATGACGCGCCTGGTGCTGGACCTCCGGGACAACGGCGGCGGCAGCGTCGCCGAGGCGGCGAGGGTCGCAGGCGAGTTCCTGCCCAAAGGCGCGATCGTCTACACCACCCGGACCCGCAAGCAGGCCGACGGCGACAAGGACACGGTGCGCGTGGGCCGGTCGTTCTGGAGCCACGAGAAGCGTTACCCGCTCGTCGTGTTGATCAACAGTGGCACCGCGAGTGCGTCGGAGCTCGTGGCCGGTGCACTCCAGGACCACGACCGCGCGGTCATCGTGGGACGCCCGAGTTTCGGCAAGGCGCTGTTGATGCGCGGCTTTCCCCTGACGGACGGCTCGCTGATCATGCTGGTGGTCGGTCACGTCGCCACACCATGTGGGCGGGTGGTCCAACGACAGTACCGCGGCATCACGCGTCGCGACTACTTCCGTCTCGCGCGCGCCGAGCGCGACACGGCGGGCCGCCCGTCGTGTAAAACGGACAGCGGGCGAATCGTGTACGGGGGTGGCGGCATCTACCCCGACGTCGTCCTGCCGGAGCCCGATCCCGCGCCCCTGTGGCTCGCGCGCGCGCGCGAGGACGATCTGCCGCTCAAGTGGGTCGGCGGCTACCTCGGCGCCGCCGGCGCGTCGCTCCCAGGGCTCGACTCACTGGCCGCGCATCCGATCCTGCCGCCTGCGGCGCAGCAGACGTTCCGCGCCTTCGCCGCGGCGCAGGGGGTCGCCATCCCGGCGGACGCGGGCGACGAGCTGCAACGGCTCCTGGTGCGCTCGGTCGCGCTGGCCAAGTGGGGCGAAGAGGGGTTCTACCGGGTCACGGCGGCGTCCGATCCCGCCCTCGAGACCGCCGCGAAGCAAGTCGACCGGGCGGCGGCGATCCTGAACGCAGCCAGGCCCGACTAGCAGGGCCGACAACCCTCGCTGGGGCGGACGACCCCGTCAGGGAATCGCCCGCCCGCACAGCGTAGGCGCGTTACTGGCAGCTGGGCTCATGCAACTGGATGTTCCCACCACCCAAGGTGCCCCCCGCGCTGTAGCCAGTGGAGAGCACGAGCTTGAAGGTGTCGTTGCGTCCGGGCTCGCCGTTGTCCGCCACGTCCACCTGATAGGTGAACCCGTCCTGGCCATCCACCTGAGCGGTACCCTCGATGTGGCGCGTGATCGCGTCCACCGCCTTGTACGCGGTTACGCCGGTGCCTTTCACGTGCGGTCCGCTGCCGTCGTGATCAATGTAGGTCAAATGGCCCCAGAACTGCCCCTGCTTGATCCCGCCCGCGACACCGAAGTTTCCTTTCGCGCCGGAGGGTGTGCCGGTGACCCAGCCGCCGCCGGTGACAAAATCGGTTGCGGTGCAGCCGGGAGGCGGGGGCGGGGGCGGGGCCGACTGACAGGTGATGTCGGCGTGCGCCGAGGAAACGATCACGTCCGCGGCCCCAGGGACGACCACATGGAGCGCGTTGACGGTGATGTCTCCTGGCCCCATGCTCGTTTGCTCGTTGATGATTACCTCCCCCCCAAGGATCAACGGCACCTCCTGGTTGGGCGTACCCGAGATCGTGATGGTTTGGCCGTTCACGGACAGCGTCGCGATGTCCGACGTACCGCTCGCCGTCGCCACGCCGTTGCTGCAGACGGCAGTGGCGCGCGCCTGGAGCAAGCCGGCAGAAATCGTATTGCCGGCGACCGTTAGCGAAACCTCGGCCACCGACGCCTCGGAGCGGCTCGCGTTGCCTTTACCCACCGTGGACGCGTGCAACACCTCCGCCGTCAGCAGGCCGGGCACGCTCGCGTTCAGCAGGGACGCTTCCTGGGCACCACCCGACGGCGGCAGAGAGCCGGCATCAGCCAGCACCACGGGGGAGAAATCAAGCACAGTGGCCTGGAGCACCGTGGCGCGACCACTGTAGCTGGTCGCCTGGCTGGAGGGCGCAGCGCTGACGTCCGCCAGCACGCCCGCCAGCGGCGGTTGACGCTCGGAGCACCCGAGCGTGAGCGCCGCGGCTGCGAGTAAACCGGTGCCGAGCGCCGTATTCAGTCGAATTGCCATTGCGGTAAGCCTCCTTCCTCGAGTCACGGACTCGAGCGACTGGGACGCTCCGCGTGGATGGCAAGGTCGGTGCCGCGATGCTGCGTCGCTACGTTGTGGGGAAGCAGCGACGCACGCGCGCATCGATGTGAGGCCGGGGCCCGGAACCGCGACGCGATTCGCAGCGTGCGGGCGTTAGAACAAGTCCGACGGGCTGCGTCAGAGTCCGGCCGAGTGATCTGTCGGCTTTTTCTGACGCCGTGGCGGCGCCGCCGTTGAGCGGGGCACGAGGCGGCGTTCGATCGCGTACCGGATGATCTCCGCGTTGGTCTTCAGGTTGAGCTTGTCGAGGATCCGGCTCCGGTACGTGCTCACCGTTTTGGGGCTCACGCCGAGCTCGGCGGCGATTTGCTTGAACGGGATTCCGGAGCTGAACCTGCACAACACCTGGTACTCTCGGTCTGAGAGCATCGCATGCTGCGGCCTTCTCCCGCCGCCGCTCCAGTCGGAGATGAGCCGGCTGGCGAGCGACGGGCTCACGTACGATGCGCCGCGCACGACCTGCCGAATCGCGTCAATCAGTTGCTCACGCGAATGATCCTTACCGAGGTATCCGGCGGCGCCCGTCCCGAGCAGGCGCAGGGCATTCGGATCCCGCGCGTGCACGTTCAACACGAGAACGCGGCAGCGGGCGTGGCGGCGGCGTACTTCGCGGATGACTCCCCGCGTCTTGGGGCCGCCGAGCCACGCGTCAAGCAGTATCACGTCGACTGCGGTAGACTGTAGCTGCTCGAGCACCTCGTTCGGTGTTGCCGCCTCGCCCACGACCTTCATGTCGGCGCATTGTGCGATCATGCGCTTCAGGCCTTCGCGGACGACCCAGCGGTCGTCGGCGATCAGCAGCTTGATCCGGGAGGTCGCGGGTTGGAGCGGCGCGTTGGGCGACATGAGCCCCCAAGTTCTGGACAAAGAAATGCCCCGTTGAGCCGCATGCGGGCGCAACGGGGCTTGGAGTCCCACCTTCCTGGTACGCAGTCTAGGACAGGGGACGCCCCGCCGTCAAGAGCACGAGCTTAAGCGGCGACGCGCGCCCCGCACGAATGGCAGTAGTGAGCGTCGTGCTCGAGGGCCGTACCGCACCGCGCGCAATAGCCGGGCGCGGTCGCGAGGCGGCGGCCGCATTCCGAACAGAACGCGGCATCGGATTCGGGGCGAGCACCGTGGGTGGGGCACGCAGGAGCGGGGAGCTGGGAGCGGGGAGCGGTACGCTCCGGGAGAGGACCGCTCCCCGCTCCCCGCTCCCCGGCCTCGGCGCGGAGGGCAGCCAGGGCTTCCGTGGTGTACTTGGTTTTCAGGTTGTCGTAATCCGCGTCCGAGAGCTTGCCGGTCGCGCGGTCGAACTCGATCTCTTTTAGAGCACGCAACGCAACCGCGCGGGGACTGAAGTCATCTTCGGGGTCGTCCCCCTCACTCCCGTCTGCCGTTTCCCGATTCCCGTTTCCCGCTGTCTTGGGTCGCAATATCGGCTGCAGCACGAAATACACCGCTCCCGCGGCGAGCAGGATTCCCGCGATGAGCTCGAACATGGTCGTTAGACGGACATCCGATCGAGCTCGCCGCGCAGTCGCTCGAGCTCTTCGGGCGTGCCGGTGGCGGCGAGGGGCCGGGCGGGGACTGCGTCCGGC
>Ga0070697_100004577_pt1 | contig 10623 bp, 8 predicted proteins | sample KBSK1501metaG_FD_65475 | JGI IMG/M metagenome (GOLD analysis project Ga0070697, IMG submission 65475) | Corn, switchgrass and miscanthus rhizosphere microbial communities from Kellogg Biological Station, Michigan, USA - KBS K1-50-1 metaG | ecosystem: Host-associated > Plants > Roots >... | reverse complement strand
TCACTTTTGATCTTTGTCTTACTTGGTTTTTCTAAAGTATAATCAGAAACCGCCGCAGTTAAAATTACAATATCAAACTTTTGCCTCATTTCTTTTCTTACAGCATTTAGCATTTCTTGACTAGTTTCAACTCTAATGACTTTGGCACCTTTTGGTATGGCTTCTGTTCCTGGACCATAAATGAAAGTGACTTTGGCACCAGCAGAAACAAGTTCTGATGCTAATAACACGCCAGTCTTGCCAGAGCTTTGATTTGTAATAATACGTACTGGATCGATGTATTCAATGGTAGGACCAGCAGTCATGAGTATCTTTTTTCCCCTCAAAATAGATGAAGAACCAAGCTTTTTGAGAACAAAATCAAGCATTTCCTCAGGCTCTGCTGCTTTTGCCTTGCCCTCAACAAAGATTGGTGCAATAAAATCAACCTTCTTTTTAAGAAATTCTATATTTTTTACTACTGCAGGATTCTCATACATGGCTTCATGCATGGCAAGCGCAATAACAATTGGTATCTTGGAACCTAATCCTACACTTAAAACAGTAGAAATTGGGGTGTCATCAATTCCATTTGCTAATTTTCCAAGTGTGTTTGCAGTACAGGGATATACAACAATCAGATCAGATTGTTTGTAGTCTGCAACCTTGATGTGTTCAAGATCGCCTGTAAGTTGTGTAATCACTTCGTTTCCGGTCGCCCATTTGAAATAGCTTGGTTTGATTAGATTTGTTGCAGCCTTGCTTGCAACACAGATAACATCTGCACCATGTCGCATAAGTAATCTTGCCAATTCAATTGCCTTGTATGCAGCAACACTTCCTGATATACACAAAACAATTTTTTTCCCAGCAAACTCTGTACCTTCAGAACCTACAATATCTAGCGACGGATGCCTACTCAATTTCTTTTTTCAACCTTTCAAGCTCTGATTTATCCATAGAAAAAGAGTGTTCGCTAGCTGGAAACTTGCCAGAAACTACATCATTTTTGTAAGATGTAACAGCCTTTACAATTTCGCCAGAAAGCTCAAGATATCTTTTAGCAAACTTTGGTTTTATTTTTTCATACAATCCTAGCACGTCATGAAATACAAGTACCTGACCATCACAATCTGGTCCAGATCCTATTCCTATTGTTGGAATTTTTATAGAATTTGAGATAATCCTTGATACTTCTTTTGTTACCATTTCCAAAGCTATGCTAAATGCTCCAGCTTCTTCGAGTGTTTTTGCAGCCTCGATTAGTTTCACTGCAGCATCTCTAGTCTTTGCCTGAATTTTGTAGCCTTCCTGCAGGGTGGTAGTTTGAGGCTGAAATCCAATATGACCCATTACAGGAATACCGACTTCGACTATTGCTCTCACGGTATCTTTTACTTCAACACCGCCTTCTAGTTTGACTGCATCTGCTCCTGCTTTTACTAGTCTGCCAGAATTTTCTATTGCTTGGGATTTACTTGCCTGATATGACATAAATGGCAAATCAGCAACAAGCATTGCATTTTGTCTTCCTCTTGCAACAGCTTCTGTAAAAAAACACATCTGCTCCATTGTTACTGGAATCGTATTTTCATATCCTAGCATAACCATTCCACCACTGTCCCCAACAAGCAAGATGTCAATGCCTGCCTTGTCACAAAGCTGAGCTGTGGTATAATCATATGCGGTAAGAACTGTGATTTTCTTAGAATTTTTCATTGATATAATGTCTCTTACAGATTTAGGCATGAGACATTCTCCCAAGATTTTTTTTCACTAGACTGATTGATTCTAACAGGTTTTTCTTGTTATGAAACTTTGATTTTGAAAGATTTTTTTTCTTTATGTTTTTTTTGGAATAATCAATTAGAATTTTCATTCCGCGAATCACATTATCTACAATTGTGATATCAGCTGTTTGTGCAGTTCTGGATAGAGGGTTTAGATCAAACGTGATTACTTTTTTTCCTAATTTTTTTAGTGCAATCGTCCTATCCCCGTCTTCAAGTGGTACCAAAACAACATCTGCAGAAAATATTCCGCGCTCATCAACAATTCTTCTTGCACTGTCTAGCTTTGGGATTGTTCTAGAATATTTGGGATTTAGTCCCAAGATCTCCTTTGCACCATTTTTTTTCAGAACCTTTGCAATGTTTTTCTTTCTTTCTTCAGTTCCATAGAACAAATTTACCTCGATTTTTGCATCAACTATCTTTGCAAGCTGAACAATCTCTTTTGGACATAGGGCCACAAAGTTCCCATTTACTGATATGACAGGCGATTTTGCCAAAATGAGAGCCTTAGATGCAGCTTTTATGGCTTGTAGCGCACATTTTGAGGTCTTTTCCCCTATGAGATAGTCAAACATTTCGCCTCTCCCATGTGCTAAAAGGCCTTCTTCAACCACCAAACCGGACTTGTATCCTGAAACTAGTTTTTCTCTGATATGTAGGGATGTAGCTCTAGGATGTGATTTTGGAATTAACACTAGGAAGTCCTTGCCCCACTAGTATCAATGCTTGATTTGATCATAATCCCGTCATCATATTTTTTAAAAATTTCAACCACTTGTTCTTCTTTTGATTTGGGAATCAAAGTAAAGACAGTTTCTCCAAACATTGCAACACCACACTTGAAACCATTTTTTTGAAGATCTTTAATTACAACATGCATCTTTGGTGTAATTATATTAACATATTTTGCAAATTCCAAAGACATGTCTAAAAATTCCTGATAATCTCTTGATTTGACAAGCTTACCTACCATCTTTCCGCCAAGGCCATTTATTTTTGATAGATCATTTTTGATGAATTTTTTAGTTGAAATAGGGGAAAAACAAATCACTATTGCTGAAGAATCCATGTGAATTTTTCTTAGTGATCCAATACCTGGTGCACCTTGTTTTGTTCTAATCTCAAAACCTCCATGGTATGAAGATAAAACAGTCCCAAGACCAGTTTTACAAAAAATTTCTGCCCTGTGAGCTATCTGCCCAATATGAGTTCTCGAAAGATTTGTCTGTAGTGCTTTGTTTAATGCAAACGCCAAGCTTAGTGCAACAGCACCACTTGAACCAAGTCCATAACCAACCGGAATTTCAATTTGATGTTCTACGTCCACAAAATAATTTTCTTTTACAAGATTGAAAAATTCACCAATTACAAATTCAGAGACTTGGGTGTTATCTGATTGATATCCTATAACTTTAATCTTAAAACTAGGTTTTTCAGAACTTGAAACATTGACACGCGTAGTAACACCTTCTTTTATGCAAAATCCAGCTCCAATAGAGCCTTGAAGCTCTGGTTTTTTTTCATCTATCTCAGCTTTGAAAAAACCTGTAATATGACCCGGACAGAAGGCTATTGCCTGCATGTTGGAATTTAAATTTGAGTAAAATATAAAAATGATGATTAAATTATTTATATTGATTTAAATTGACTAAATTCATTCGACGCCTACAAAAAATTGGTAGTAGTATTCTGGTTTCACTCCCAAAAGAATGGATTGATACAAACAGGTTAGAAAAAAGTGATGAAGTTGAAATAGAAACTGGTTCAGACAGTCTTTCCATTACTCTATCAGGAGATATCAGACCACCAAAGGAAGTAACAATATCATATCCTGTTTCAAAAGAAGAAAATGTTATTGCAGATATTACAGGTGCCTATCTTCTTGGATATGATATAATCAAGATCAAGGGCAAATCAACCATTTCAATTGAAGACAGAGAAAAGATCAGGACATCAATGCGTAGATTGGTTGGCATGGAAATTGTTGACGAAGATTCGGCAAATGTAAATGTACATTTTTTATTGGATGCAACCACACTTAGTCCAGAAAAAATTCTAAAACGCATGAGCACAATTGCACTTGGAATGTTTCGTGATACATTAAACACATTGACATCTGATGACAAGACCGTACTGCAAACAATGGTAAATCGTGATGATGAAATAGATAGACAATATTTCCTGCTTGTAAGATTGATTCGAAGTACCATGGTTGACAAGAAGCTTGCCAACGCATTAAATCTTGAAAACATTGATATTTTAGATTATAGAATAGCGGCAAATCTTCTTGAGGCTGCAGGTGATACTATAGTAGAACTTGCTAACTCGCTTACAGGTTTATCATTAATACCAGCTGATATCAAAAAGATCTATGATGTTGCAAAAGAAATTGAAAAAATTCATGAAAAGTCAATTGAGGCATTCATTAGTCATAACAGATCGCTTGCAATTGAAGCTATAGCACTACATAGAACATATCATAAGAAAATTTCCGAGATTCGTTCCTTACTTGAGACAAAAAAACGGACTTCAATTGATCTGTTTGATATTGTTTATTCCTTTGATAGAATTGCGCGCTGTTGGAACGATATAGCTGATCTTGTAAAGCCAGTTTACACATAATCGCAATTCAGACGTCATTTGAGCATGTTTTATACCTATAAAAGACAAACACGAAAGGAATGAAGTGAAAGATGTCCAAAATGTAAAGTACAAGAATTCAACGTTCAATTCAAGACAATAGACGTCTGAATCGTGAGCAATTTATTTAACCTCATAAAATATATGATGAATGAAATTTAATCAATTTTTTGTCCCCGTAACTGTCTTTATTGTTATGATTGGAATTTGGGTTGTTTCACCAAGTATTGCTGATGCAATGACACCAACTCCAACAATAACTCCCACAGAACTAACTGCAACAGCAGTCTCTCCAACTCAGATCACTCTTTCATGGAATGCACCAACACAAAACTATGGAAAAACAATCATTGATTACAAAATTGAAGAGAGATTAAGTACTGGCGTATATAAAATGTTACAAAATACTGGCAGTACAATCACCACATATTCTATAACTGGATTGACAACTGGCACTACTTACACTTACAGAATATCAGCAGTTTACTCTGATGATAGTAGTACAGATCCATCAAATGCAGCATCTGCAACTCCGACCAAAACATCTGCACCTCCACCAACTCCATCTCTCACATCTCCAATCACAAATGTAAAATTTGACTTTACACCGTCTGATGGAACCACACTAACTGCCGTCATAATAACACAAAGTGATTATCAACAATTACAATACGAAAAAAATTCTAGAAGTATAATATCTAATGCGGTACCAACAACAGAAACAATAACTAATGATTTGGCTGGAATTCTAACATACCAGAATTATCATTTAAGCCCAGCTTCAGTACCTGGGCCACTTATGGCAACAGCAGTCTCTCCAACTCAGATCAACCTTTCTTGGCTTCCGCCACTAGAGAACTACGCACAAAAAATAATTGGTTACAAAATAGACTTGAAACGAGTTCTAGGTGATTATGTCATAATAGATGATAATACAGGTAATAGTACTACAAAATATTCAATCGTGGGTCTGAAGACTGATACTACCTACACTTACAGAGTAGCAGCCATTTATTCTGATCATACTACTAGTAATCCATCAAACGAAGCTTCAGCAATCACACTTCAATCATTACAACCTGCTCCACAACCCACACTTCCACCATCATCGAATACAACACTTCCACAACCCACACCAACACCACAACCTGTGATGAATGTGAAATTTGACTTTACAGCATCTGACGGAACCACATTAACAACTGTTATAATAACACAAAGTGATTATCAGCAACTAATAGTCATAAAAGATCCTAGAAGTTTAATTTCTAATGTAACAGAAACAACAAATACCATAAACAATAATCTGTCAGGCCTTCTTAGATATCAGACAATTCACTCTTCTCAAGAAACTACACCTCCACAACAAACAAACTATACTCCACCAGCTCCAATCAACACTGCTAATTTAGATAATAGACTAGTGGATGGTGTGATAACTGCAGTAGTAGCATCAGGAGCAGTATCTATAATCACTTGGTTTGTTAGAACAAAAATTGCAAAAAAAATAGCAAAAGAATACTACTTTACATTGGAAAAAATTATTGAGGATGGATCTCAGCATATAAGAATTAGAAACAGTGGTCCTACAATAGAAGACTGTATTATCTTATGTTCAAGTATGGCATGTGTTTGGATTGACACAAAAACAGATAAACCAAGACACGTCTACGAGGGCAGTATTTCTGTAGTAAGATTACCTGATGAATTTGGAAATAATCCATTAATTAGTGTCAAGACTGGCAAGAAAGTTCTAAAAAAGACTCAGCTTGATGATATGGCTCATGGCTAAATATGTCTAAATAAACAAAAATTAATTAAAAAAATTGGGGTTTATGCGTTTCTATTCCACTTTCCGTCTTTGTTGAATAAGCTCTGGATTTTTGCATTTGCAAGATTGTATTTGACGTTCAGGTTCTTGTTGATGCTTACCAGTTGGTCTTTGTGGACTGCAGCTGCATTATCGTATGCCTGCAAGGCTTCTTGCATGGTACCACCATTTTTAAGCACATGATTCATCGCGTTTCTTGCATTCTGGATCTTTTGTTGCATGAAATTAAATTGATCCCAGAAAAGATTCTGTGTAGAGTTATTCACATGTGTTACAAAGCTAGCATATGCATTTTTTGGAGAAGTTAGATCATTTCCATTATTCAATCCAGCAAGATCATTTTGCAAATATGCATTTGCAATTTTACGTTGTTGCTCTATGAACTGGTTTTGTTGATCTACTATCTGTTGTTTTTGTTGCATAGCAGCATATCTTTGCTTGAATAATTCTATGTTTTCAAGAATTTTCATTTCTGTTGGGTTGTTCTTTATTGCATCTGTAGCTAATATTGTATTGGTATTGCTTGCTCCAGTATCAGCCCAAGCAAATCCAAAATTTGTTACAACTATTAGCACTGCAAAGACACTTGCAAAAACACACAGTTGACTTCTCTTATTCATTTTCTTACCTCTCTCATTTGTTTGCATTTCTCTATTTTCTATGGTTCCAATCATTTTATTTTCACCTCACTGGTTTCTCCCGACAACAAATAATGTTGTTTCGTCCGAATTTCACGGACTCGTCAGGGGATTTTTTGTCTAGTTTTCCTGCTATCATAAGGACCGCATCACTGCTTCCAGCACATTTATCAAACCATTCTTAACGTCATCTCGAAGAATTGTGCAGATGATTTTGTGATATTCATTACTACATCCACTAGAGTGTGAGAGCATATGCCTGTTGCAAAAGGTGTATCCACAAATCACACATAGTTTTGTACAGTTTTGTGAACATGTACGGCATTGCGATTTCTCAACGAGTTCAATTGTTGGTATTGCTGTCATGACCACACTTGGCTGAAAAATTATAAATCCATTAGACCGCATTTTGCAACAAAAAATCCGGAAATTGCACTTTTGTGAGCAAGATATGGTGCGTAAAAACACTAGTTCAACATTTTTGTGACAAAAGTGTAGTAAATATTTTTAATATTAGTATGGCAGCTTATGAGCATGGTAGGTAGGAATACAGATAGTCCTGACAATGTAATACCTGTAAAAAACATGACCAAGAACGGAATTGGTCCTCTTGATTTACTTATTCTTCATGTATTACAACGTGGTGCGACTCCAGACACGGCAAACAAAGATCTTGAAAAATACGGATATGTTCTTTCACGTGATAATGTTAAAAATAGAGTAGACGAACTCATAAAAAAAGGCGTCATTATAGAGCATAACAACACAGAAGACAGTAAGAAAGATGACAAAATAAAGTGGGTTCTAATAGATCCAAGCAAATTATTTGATAACCAATGGTATACTTTCATAAAATCGCAGAATCCGCTTTATGAACGAAGAGTAATTCCATACTCTGAGATGTATGGTAATTTAGTTGAAATAAGCAGAGAATACGGTATAGTGACAGCGATAGACCTTGTTCAGGGAGAAGGTCAAAACTATGATTTTATCTTAAGAATTGCCACAAATGAGCTAACTCTTTTTGAAGAATTGATAGAAAAAATCAGGTCACTTGGATGGGTTCATTCGGTTGATAGTAAACCCATTCACGTACTTGAAGGTGTAGGGATATCTAAAAATAATCTGACCAAGGTGCGCACAAACTATTTTTATGAACCAATAAAACTACCTGACTTTGAAACATATTTGAAGAGTATAAAACAAGTGTTTCGTGCTTACGACACTTACATAAAAGAAGAAGGCTCCTCAAAACAAAAAATTTCTAGAAAAAAAGACGATGATGATGTCACTTGAGCTATAAATTGATGACATCACAACTTAAAAATTTAATAGCAATGTGTCCATTATGTAGTTCTCCTTTAAAATTCAAAAATAAAAATTCATTATCAGAGAACGAATTTGATCTTACATGTACCAGATGTGATTCAACATATTCTTTTAAGAATGATTATCTGAATCTTTTACCGCCAAAAATAAGAAAGGAAATTTGTACAAGAGGAATTTTAGAACGAAAAATTAAAGATAAATTTCACATGAGTCAGCTTTCCAAAAATGAACAAGATCTAGTTAAAGGAATACTGGCCAGTAAATACATGGCAAAACAATATTTTAGAAATGTAGTTCATCCTACACATGCAGCATGGTCAGCTCGCTCTTACGAACGATTTGAAGATATCTTCATTCTAAATTATCTAGATGATCTATTGAAGAACAAAGAAGTTACTTTCATTGATGCTGGATCTGGTCCAGGTAGATATCTCATATTGTTAGGATCTAAGATTAGTATTAATTCATGCAAGGAATTAAAAAGAAATTCAGAAACTGCGGCACTTTACAAATATGATAAAATATACGATAAGAATTTGCGTAATATTATTGGAATTGATTATTCGGAAGAAATGACATCACATTCTGCACGATTGTTAAAAAAATATGGGCTTGATCAATATCTAAATATGAGAATATTTCCAATCGCAGGCATTGTACAGAATTTTAATCTTAATCAACAAATGCTTGATCAAACCCACAAAGTAATCGTCTGCACTTTTCAAACATTAGGTAATCAGGAAAACATGGATTTACAAGTACAATTATTAGAATCAATGAAAAAATTGGCTTTGCCACATGGTACAATAATAGTTTCAGTTTTTAATAAAAAACTCTTTAAAGATTTTGGATTAAAAACCTTCTATGGAAGAGAAGTAAAGCAAACTGTTGGAGAAATAATAATCTCAAAACAAGATGAAAATAATTCTATACTTAGAACAAAAAATGGTGTTTATTCAAAATGGTTCTCAAAAGATGATTTAGAACAACTATTCAATAAAGCAAAGATATTCAACTATAAAATAATGGATGAAAATTCATTACAACCCATCACTGGCTATGAACAATATTTGAAGGTGGAAGAACAACATAAGGATGTATTTCCTAGAGCTATAGTTGGATTGGCTGAAGTAAGCTGAGAACATAATTTTAAATTTATACTTGAATCTTATGCAAAAATCTTACGGATAAATTCTGTCTACATATCTTTCATTCGAATGATTTGTAAGCAATCTTCAAATAAAATCAAGTTGAATGATCTAGAATTGTTTGAGATAAAATTTTACATTTTAGGTTTGATATTGGCAATAGGATTTAGTGTTTTCATACATACTTCATTTGCTGATACACAAGTTATCATACCGCTTGGTGCAGCTAATACAAACACACCTTTTTCCTTATCCCCATCTGTACTTGATGTAAAAATAAATGAAACAGTCACATGGCAAAACAACGATGTATCAATTCATACAGTAACAACAGGTACAACTTCACTTGGATTTGATGGAAGAGTTGATAGTGAGGTGATTGCTGCTGGTAAATCGTTTTCATACAAATTTGACAAAGCGGGAGTCTATGGATATTATTGTCTATTTCATCCGTGGATGACAGGAGTGGTTAATGTGGGAAGTAGTTCTAAAATTCAACCAGTTGATACAATTTCTTTCTCAACTGACAAATCATCATATCATAATGGTGATTCAATATTAATTTCTGGTAAAGTTTCAAATTTTATTCCAAATGAACAGGTTACTGTTTGGATAACAAATCTTCAAGGAATTGCAGTAGCAATTGCCCACGTAGAGACTGAATCTAGTAACGATTTTTCCACTAGCATACCTTCTGGGGGTGGTTTGTGGGAATCTGGTAGTACCTACAAAGTGTATGCCCAATATGGCTCTAGAAGTTCTGTTGCCTCAACAGATATTGTTTTTGAACCACAAAACTATACTAAAGTAAATGTATCTCAAATTATACTTGCCCCACTAAAACAAATTAAATCAGGAATAAATGTAGATAATATTCAATGTGATGCTGATCTTGTACTTGTAATAAAAACCGAGGACAGCTCTCCAGCTTGTGTAAAATCCTATACTGCTACAAAACTTTTTGCAAGAGGATGGACACAATCAACATCTGGTTCTGATCAAACATCAAATCAAGTTGTTACGCTAGAACAAAACAATCACGAAATTTATCTCAAAAAAGGAGAAGGCTTCCTATTGAAACTTGGAAATAATTACAACTGGAATATTGACATAACTGACCAAACCATTGTAAGCAGAATAATCAATATCATGGTGATAAATGGTGCCCAAGGAATCTATAAAGCTCATAATACTGGAACTACAACACTCGCTGCACAAGGTGATCCACTCTGCCTAAACTCGATTCCTAGATGTGCAATGCCTTC
>Ga0070697_100004575_pt1 | contig 10624 bp, 9 predicted proteins | sample KBSK1501metaG_FD_65475 | JGI IMG/M metagenome (GOLD analysis project Ga0070697, IMG submission 65475) | Corn, switchgrass and miscanthus rhizosphere microbial communities from Kellogg Biological Station, Michigan, USA - KBS K1-50-1 metaG | ecosystem: Host-associated > Plants > Roots >... | reverse complement strand
CCGTCCCCCCATCCCCCTTCCCCCTTCCCCGGCCGTCGACCCAACGCTCCGCCGCGCTGGGACACAGGTACACGTCGCCCAGCAGCGTCCCATCGGGCTGCGGCAGCGCGAACGCGATCACGTCGGTGAGTCCCCGGCGACCGGTGACCCGCCGGTTCAGGCGCCGCATCGCCGCGCCGCCCAGCAGCGTGAGCTCCACGCGGGCGTGCGAGGCGCCTTCCCAGGCCAGCACGCAACGGGCGACCCGGGCCAGGCGGGCCTCAAGTCTTGGCCGCCGGCTGCCACGTCGCCGTGATGCCGCCACTGGATTCCGGATACTCGATGCGGTTGTGGTACATCCCGGTGATGATGCGGACGAACTCCTGCTTCGCCTGCTCGAGCTGCTGCAGCGTCATCGGAGCCTCGTCGAGCTGACCCTGGCTGATCTTGGTTCGCACGATGTGGTTGATCACTTCCTCGATCTTGGTCGGCGTGAGATCCTCGAGCACGCGGAGCGCCGCTTCCACCGAGTCGGCCAGCAGCGTGATGGCGGTCTCCGTGGAGCGCGGCTTGGGGCCCGGGTAGGTGTAATCGGAGGTCTTGAGGCCGCCTCCGTCGCCGCTCTTCTTGGCGCGGTCGAGGAAGTAAGTGATCTCCGTCGTGCCGTGGTGCTCGGGGATGAACGCGGCCACCGCATCTGGCAAGCCGGCCTCGGCGGCCAGCTGCAGTCCGTCGGTCACGTGGGCCTTGATGATCTGCGCGGACTGGAACGCCTTGAGGCGGTCGTGCGGGTTGTTGCCCCGCGTCTGGTTCTCGACGAAGTACTGCGGGTTCTTGACCTTCCCGATGTCGTGGTAGTAGCAGCCCACACGACCGAGCAGGCCGTTCCCGCCGACGCGGTTGCAGGCCGCCTCGACCAGATTCGCCATCGCGATGCTGTGCGCGTAGGTACCCGGCGCCTCGAGCGACAGCCGCCGCAACAGCGGCCGGCTCGGGTCGGAGAGCTCGAGCAGGGTCAAGTCGGTCGTGATCTGCGTGAGCGACTCGGCGAGCGGCAGCAGCAGGATCGTGAGCGACGCGGAGACGAGGCCGTTCGCGATGCCGGCGAGCGCGCCCCGGCCGATGGTCGCCACGCTCCACGCCCCTCCGAGACCGAGCGCCAGCGCCCCGAGGAGGTAGCCCGCGCCGACCACGAGCACGGCGGCATAGAGATGGCTGCGCCGCCGCAGGCTCTTCACCGAGAGCGCCGCCGTCACGCCGCCCACCACGCAGAGAAACAGCGCCGGGGTGTCGTGGTAAACCGGCTGCAAGGCGATCACCACCGACAGGATCAGCGCCGCGATCATCGAGACGCGCCCATTGAAGAGCACCGTCAGCAGCATGGCGAGGAAGGGGAGTGGCACCAGCTCGGGATGCTGCGGCAGCGTCCGCGACACGGCGGCCGCGCCGGCGATCACGATCGCGAACAGGCAGCCGATGAGGGTGATCTGGCGGCGCTCGCGGTACGTTTCCCGCCGGTAGAACAGCATCAGCACCCAGAAGATCGAGAGCACCAGCCCGTCGCGCAGCAGGGAGCCGAGCAGGCCCCCGAGCGAGCGGCCGGTGGCCCCGCCGCGCCGCACGAGATCGTTGCGCAGCGCCACGAGCTTTTCGTGCGCTTCGCTCGTCACGACCTCGTGCGCCCCGACGATGCGGTCGCCGGCCCGGACGATGTACTTGCTCGGATCCACGCTCTTGCGGAGCTCGTCGCGTCGCCGTTCCGTCTCCGCCGCGTTCGGCACGAGCGTGGGCCGGAAGAAATGGCCGGCCAGCTTCAGGTAGACGGCGTCGCCGACGCTCGATCCCTTGTCCGGATGCACGGTGCGCGCCCGGTTCAGGTACAAGGCGTACGACATCACCTGCTCGCGCGGTACCGACGTCTCACCGGAACGCCGGCGGATGATCAGCTCCTGGGCCTGCTCCACCTGCAGCACGCCCGGGCCGGTGGCGCCGAGCGCCAGCGTGCGCTCGAGCAGCTCGTCGAGGGCCTTCTCCAGGTTGCGCCGCTTGCCGCCCTTCGACAGGTACGCGGCCTCGCCGAGCGTCAGCGTCACCCCCTGCTCCCGCGCCGCCTGGATGAGCGCCTGCGGGCCCTTGTCCGCCGCGGCGTCCACATTCGCGAAGAACGTGTGCACCGCCACGCGCGCGCTGTCGAGCCCCCGGGGCTGAAACTCGTAGATCGGCTTGACCGTGCCCGCCAACTCCTCCGCCTCGCGGGCCAGCTCCTCGTCCGACTTGCTGACCGCGAACGTGAACGGCGCGATGAGGTCGCGGTCGGCGAACTTGCCGGTATCGAGCAGCGGTGCCGTTTCGCCGGCGCTCGAAGGAAACGCGAGATAGGCGAGGAGGGCGAGACCGAGCACCCACGCCCAGCGCTCGCCGTGATAGCGCACCTGGTCCTGCGTCGGGCGTTTCATCTCAGCCCTGCGCGTCCTCGGCGTAGGCGCGGATGATGTCGCGCACCAGCCGGTGGCGCACGACGTCCGTCTCCGTGAGGTAGCAGAAGGCCACCCCCTCGATGCCGGGGAGGATGCGCTCGATCTGCAGCAGCCCCGAGTCCTCCCGGTTGGTCAGGTCGATCTGCGTCTTATCCCCGGTGATCACCGCGCGGGAGTTCACACCGAGCCGCGTGAGGAACATCTTCATCTGCATCCCGGTCGCGTTCTGCGCCTCGTCCAGAATCACGAATGCGTCGCCCAGCGTGCGGCCGCGCATGTAGGCGAGCGGCGCGATCTCAATGGTGCGGCTGTCGATCGCCTTTTGGACGCGGTCGCGCGGCATCATGTCCTCGAGCGCGTCGTACAGCGGCCGCAGGTAGGGGTCCACCTTCTCCTGAAGGTCGCCCGGCAGGAAGCCCAGGCTTTCCCCCGCTTCGACCGCGGGCCGCGCAAGCACGATCCGGCGCACCCGCTTGCGCGACAGCGCGTCGACGGCGGCGGCGACCGCGAGGTAGGTCTTGCCCGTGCCGGCGGGCCCGATCCCGACCACGATGTCGTGCTGGGCGATCACCTGGAGGTACTCCCGCTGGCCGGCCGTCTTCGCCTGGATCACGCGCCGCAGCCCCGGCAGGATGATCTTGTACTCGCCCACCGCGGGCTTCCCGAGATCGCCCCGCACTGCTTCCCCGACGACACGCTCCACGTCCGCCACGTCCAGCTGGTCCCCCATGCGGGCCAGATCGACCAGCGCCTCCGCCACCTGCGCGGCCCGCTCCACGGCTGTCACGGCTCCCTGCAGCGTGAGCGTGTCGCCGCGCAGCGACACCCGCACGCCGAGGCGCTTGGCGAGCTCGATCAAGTTGCCGTCGTTGACCCCGGCGAGGGCAAGGGGATCGACGCCTTCGGCCGAGACGCGGTGGATTACTTCGTCGCTCATCGCTTCACCTCGATGTGCAGGGTGGCCAGGTCCGCCGGACCGGCGGGGGCCGGAGCGCCCTCGAACAGAGCGCGGGCGGCCGTCGTCTTCGGGAACGCGATCACGTCGCGCAGCGAAGCCGCGCCGGCGAGCAGCATCGTCACCCGATCGAAGCCGATCGCGAAGCCGCCGTGCGGCGGCGCACCGGCGGCGAGCGCCGTGAGCAGGAAGCCGAACCGCGCTTCCGCCTCTTCCGGCGTCAGACCCAGGTGCGCGAACACGCGGCGCTGCACGGCGGGGTCCGTGATGCGAATCGAGCCCGAGCCCAGCTCGTGGCCATTGTAGACCGCGTCGTAGTGCAGCGCCCGGCAGGCCAAGGGTTCGCTCTCGAGCTTGGCGACATCCTCGGGGTGCGGGGACGTGAACGGGTGGTGCGCGAACACGGGACGCCCGGTGCCGGGGTCCGGCTCGAACAGGGGGAAGTCCACAACCCAGCAGAACGCGTGCGCCGTCGCGGGCCGGGGCGCAAGCCGGCGGATCACCTCTTGGCGCACCTTGTCGAGCACGGGCGAGGTGACGCGGTCGGGGCCCACCGTCATAAGCGCCGCGTCCCCGTCGCCGACGCCAAGCCGGCCCAGCGTCTCCGCCGTGAAGTGCTTCCCGACCGAGCCCGAGATCTGCTCGCCCTGGCGCTTCACCCACGCGAGCCCGGCGCCCCCGAGGTGCTTCGCCGCCTCAGCGAGCTGATCCACATCCTTCCGCGACAACGCGCCTCCTCCTTTCACCGCGAGCCCGCGCACCCGGGAGCCGTCCTTCATGACGGACTGAAAGAACGGCACACCCAGGGGCCCGACCTGCGCCGTCCAGTCGCTGATCGCGAGGTCGTAGCGCTGGTCGGGCTTGTCCGTGCCGTAGCGCTCCATCGCTTCACGATGCGTCACCCGCGGGAACGGCCGCCCGATGCCGTGCCCTCCCTCGTCCCACAGCGCCGCGAGCACCGCCTCCACGAGCCCCAGCACGTCCTCCTGCCCGACGAACGACGCCTCGAGGTCGATCTGCGTGAACTCGGGCTGGCGGTCGTAGCGCAGGTCTTCGTCCCGGAAGCAACGCGCGATCTGGAAGTAGCGATCGAATCCGCACACCATCAGCAGCTGCTTGTAGATCTGGGGCGATTGGGGCAATGCGTAAAACTCACCCGCATGGAGCCGCGACGGCACGAGGTAGTCCCGGGCCCCTTCGGGCGTGGGCTTCGTCAGAATGGGCGTCTCGATCTCCAGGAACTCGAGGTCGGAGAGCGTCTTCCGAGCGCGCTGCAGCAGGCGGTGGCGCAGCATGAGGTTCGCCTGCATCTCGGGACGTCGCAGGTCGAGGTGGCGGTACTTGAGGCGCAGCTCTTCTGCGGGCAGCTCCTCTCCCTTGGCGCGCGCGACGGGGATCGCTGGTGTCGCGGCAGGCCCCAGGATCTCGAGCCGCGTGGCGTGCACCTCGACATCACCGGTCGCGAGCTCCGAGTTGCGCATGTCGGGGGGCCGAGCGACGACATCACCCTCCACGACGACGACCGTCTCGCTGCCGAGGCCGCCCGCTCGCGCCAGCACCTCCGGCGGCGACCACCCGGGCCCGAAGGCCACCTGCACCAGCCCCGCCCGGTCGCGCAGGTCCACGAACACGAGGCCCCCCAGGTCGCGCCGCCGGTGCACCCAGCCGCCGAGCCGCACCCGCTGCCCCGCGTGCGCCGCGCGTAGCTCGCCGCAGCGATGTGTGCGCCACCGCGTCCCGCTCGGGGTCACGCGACCTCCGCCTCTACCAGCGCGCGGTGGAACTGCTCGGCCGTCCGGGCGGCGAGCAGCCGCCCCCGCACGGGTTCGCGCCGCACCAGGCGCGAGATCCGGCTCAGGGCCTTCACGTGAACGCCGGCATGGGACTCCGGGCCGGCGAGCAAGAAGAACAGGCGCACGGGCTCTCCGTCGATGGTCTCATAGGGAATCGGGGCCGGCGTCGTGCCGGCCACGACCACGAGGCCGGAGAGTGCGGGACAGCGGCCGTGCGGCACGGCCACCCCGTAGCCGATCCCGGTCGGGAACTGGCGCTCGCGCTCCAGGATCGCCCCCAGGATCTCGTCGGCCTGCGCCGCACCCACCGCCACCCCCCCGCCCGTCCCGGCGCCTCCGTTTCCGGCAAGCATCAGTCCCACCAATTCCCGCAGTATCCCCTCCTTGTCGCCGGCCTTGAGGGGCACCCGGATGCGATTGGGTGATAGCAGCTCGGAAAGGCGCACGTTGGCTCAAGTGTCCTAAACGCTTGAAGATAGTTAGGTTGGTGACCGAATGCCACGCGTTGCCTTGCTGTTCGGCGTGCTCGCCCCGGCGGCCCTCCTCGGTCAGGAGGGAGCGGGCGCCGAGCTGTGGCGGGTAGCCGCTACCACGCTCGCCCAGCCGCCGGCCCTCGCGACGGGCGGTGCCGCCGGTTTCTGGAATCCGGCTCAGCCGGCGACTGGGGAACGGGCGGCCTTCGGGCTCGAGGCCGTGAACGTGCCGTCGACCGTTGCAGCGGCGGGCGTGCTGTTCACCGCGCGCGCGCGGCTGGGTCCCGTAGGGCGCGTCGGCATGGTGTACGGCAGAATGAGCGTCAGCGACCTGGTGCCCACGTCCCTCAGTCCGGAGCCGGACGGTGGCACGATTCCGTTCTACACGCAGACCGTAGGCGCGAGCTGGAGCGCCACCCGCGGCGCGAACGCGCTTGGCGCCACGCTGGCGTACCGGACCACGAAGCTCGACTACGAGCATTCCGATCGCTGGACGCTCGACTTGGGCGTGCGGTACGGCGTCACGGGGGCGCTCACCGTGGCGGTCGCGACCCGGTCCTTCTCGCGCTTCGCCGCGAGCGATGCCGCCCAGGACCTCTCGGCTGGGATCGACTACCGCGTGTGGCAAGGTCCGCTGTGGCGGGGCGGCGCCGCGGCCACGGTGCGCGGTCGCTACGGAGTCACGTGGACGCGCGGCTTCACCCAGGACCACCAGCTCGGCGCGGGATTCGCGCTGGGTGACCTCTTCGCCACCGACCTGCTCGTCGTGCGCGAGGGGAGCTACAGCGGGGGGCGCTGGCGCTTCGTGGCGGGGCTCGGGCTGGCCATCGGCCGCTACCGTCTCACCATGGCGGAGAACCCCGGCGTCGCCGACATCGGCGCATCGTACCGCGTGGGCGTCGAGGCGTTGTTGCGGTGACGGACCTGCTCTCGCTCACGCCCGACGCGGCGCGCGCCGCCGTCGCCCCGTGGCTGGGTGCGCGGAGCGAGCCGGCTTACCGTGGAAAGCAGATCCTGGCTCGCCTGTGGCAGCGTCCCGTGAACTCATGGGAGGAGGCGACGGAGCTGCCCGCGGCGCTGCGGCGGGCCCTCGCGGAGGCGTTCCCGCTCCGCCGGCTCCGCCTCGTGACGCGGCAGGTGTCGCGCGACGGCACGGAGAAGTTCCTGTGGCAGCTCGAAGACGGCGAGGCGATCGAGTCCGTGCTCATCCCCGAGGGCAAGCGGCGCACGCTGTGCATCTCGTCGCAGGTGGGATGCGCGCTGGGGTGCGTGTTCTGCGCCACGGGCCGGATGGGGTTCCGGCGCAACCTCGCGCCGGCCGAGATCGCGGGCCAGGTGCGCGAGCTCCTGCTCGACGCGGGGGGCGAAGCGCCCACCAACGTCGTGTTCATGGGCATGGGCGAGCCGCTCCTCAACTGGGAGGCGGTGGACGCGAGCCTGACGATCCTGAACCATCCCGACGGGTTCGGGATCGGCGCGCGGCACATCACCGTCTCGACGGTCGGGATCTTGCCGAACCTGGCCCAGCTCGCCCGGCGTCCGGAGCAGTTTCGCCTCGCGCTCTCCCTGCACGCGCCGACACCGGCGCTGCGGCTCGCCCTGATGCCGATCGAGAAGAAGTACGCGCTCCCCGACGTCGTTCAGGCGCTGCAGCAGTTCCGGCGCCGGGTGACCCTCGAGTACGTGTTGATCAGCGGGCGCAACGACGCGCTGGAGGCGGCCGATCGCCTGGCGGACCTGGCGAAGCCGCTCGGTGCGCTGGTGAACCTGCTGCCGCTCCACCCGGGGGGAGCGCCCGACCTCACGCCGAGCTCACGCCAGCGGATGCTCGAGTTCGAGCGGCGGCTGCGCAGCCGGGGAGTGGAGGCGGTGTTGCGGAGGAGCCGCGGGCTCGACATCAGCGCCGCATGCGGGCAGCTACGGGTGGAACTCGAGCCGCGGCGCAAAGTCCGCACCGAGGAACACGCTCGCGTCGAGTAGCTTCGTGGTGTCCGCCTGCACGGTCACGCGCCCCACCCCCAACGCTCGGCGCACCTGGTCGCCGACACCGGCGGCGGGGCGGCGCACGACGATGCGCGTGGAATCGAGTGTCCCGACGGCGGCGGGTGCATTCGCGAAACTCACCACGTCGATGCCCGCCTGGCGCAGCACGCGCGCCCCGCTCCTGGCGAGACCGCTGCGGCCGCTCGCGTTCAGCACCTCCACGGTCACGCGCCCGCCGCTTTCACCCGGCACGCGGAGCATCCCCGAACCGGCGCCGTGGCCGCCACAACCCGCGAGCCCCACCACCAGCGCGCTCAGCGCGAGACGAGCGAGTTCCAGAACTCCACCGTTTCCCGTGGTAGCGGCCACCCGGCGCCCAGCGCCCGCGTGATCCGCCGCCTGGCCACCTCGATCAACACGGCTTCCCGCTCGCGCGCGGCGCGGGCGGCGAGCGCGCCCCGCTCTGCGCGATCGAATCCCCGGCCCGGTTCCAGGTAGTCGGCGAGGTACAGCATCCGGCCGACGTCGTCCCAGCGCGCGGAGCCGAGCGAGTGGTAGCGCACGGCGTCGAGCACGCCCGGGTCCGTTTCGCCGTCCCGCGCGGCGCGGTCGGCGGCCATCGGCCCGTGTGCGAGCTCGTCCGCCGCGGGGGCATCGCGCAGGGCATCGTGCAGCCAGGCCGCCCGCAGCCACCGCTCCCGCTCGCCCGGAGCGACGTGCAGCGCGTGCGCCCAGTCACCCACCAGCCGCGCGACGCGCTCGATGTGCGCCCGGCGCTCCGGGGTGACGACGGCCCAGGCCGGGAGAGTCGCGGACGTCACGCGCGGTTCCCCACGGCGACATCACCCGCCACGCCTTCCCCGAGCACCACGTTATCGATCAGCCGCGTCGCCCCGACCCGCGCCGCGATCACCACGACCGCGCGGGCATCGGCCTGTGTCACAGGCCGCATCGCCTCGCCCACGACGGCCAGGTACTCGGGCGTCACCCCGGGGATCCTGAGCACCTCCATGCCGCGACGCTCGAGCACGGCGGGGTTCGATTCCCCGCCCCGCCACGCCTGCTCGACGGCGCGCAGCGCGCGCGACAAGGCGAGCGCGGCGCGTCGCTGGTCGGGGTCGAGATACGCGTTGCGCGAAGACAGCGCGAGGCCGTCGAGCTCCCGCACCGTGGGTGCGACGTCGATCTCCACGGGGAAGTCCAGGTCCTGCACCATCTGCCGCACGAGCAATGCCTGCTGATAATCCTTGCGGCCGAACACGGCGAGGTCGGGCTCGACGATGTGGAACAGCTTCGCCACCACCGTGAGAACGCCCGCAAAATGGCCGGGCCGCGCCGCACCCTCGAGCGTCTCCGTCATCGGGCCCGGTGAGATGCGCACGAGCGGCTCGGCGGGATAGATCGCGCCGGTGTCGGGCACAAACAGACAATCCACCTCGCGCAGGGCGGCGAGCCCGCGGTCGCGAGCGAGATTGCGCGGGTAGCGCTCGAAATCCTCCTGTGGACCGAATTGCAGCGGATTGACGAAGACGCTCAGCACCACGCGATCGGCATGATCCCGCGCGCGGTCCACCAGGCGCAGGTGGCCCTCGTGGAGCGAGCCCATCGTGGGGACGAAGCCGATGCGGCGGCCCTTCGTGCGCTCGGCGCGTGACCAGGCGCGCATCTCACGCGGCTCGGTGATCTCGTGCACGGCGGGGCTACGCGACCGCGGCGAATGCGTGCGCTACCGGGGGACGCCGGGTCACTTCGGGAACGAATGCTCCGGCCCGGGATAGCGCCCCTCGCGCACTTCGGCGGCGTACAGTCGCACCGCCTCCCGCACGTCCTCGGCCAGTGCCGCGTAGCGCTTGACGAACTTGGCGACGAACTTGTCGTTGAGACCCAGCATGTCGTGCAGCACGAGCACCTGGCCGTCGCACGCCGGGCCCGCACCGATCCCGATCGTGGGAATGGTGAGCGACTTCGTAATCTGCGAAGCGAGCGGCGCCGGCACGAGCTCCAGCACAATCGCGAACGCCCCCGCATCCTCGAGCGCCTTCGCGTCCTCCTTCAGCCGCTCGGCCGTCTTCTCGTCCCGCCCCTGCACCCGATACCCGCCGAGCGCGTGCACCGACTGCGGGGTGAGGCCGAGATGGCCCATCACGGGGATGCCCACGTCCACCAGCGCCCGCACCGTCTGGGCCATCGGTTTCCCGCCCTCCAGCTTCACGGCGTGGCACCCGGTCTCCGCCATCACTCGGCCGGCGTTCCTGATCGCCTCCTCCTTCGAGATCTGGTAGCTGAGGAACGGCAGGTCGCACACGACGAGCGCGCGGCTCGCGCCGCGGCGCACGATCCTCGTGTGGTAGATCATCTGTTCGAGCGTCGCCGAGAGCGTGGTCTCCCCGCCGGCGAGCACCTGGTTCACGGAGTCCCCGACGAGCAGGATGTCCACCCCGCTCTCGTCCAGGAGCCGTGCGAACAGGGCGTCGTAGCACGTGAGGCACACGATCCGCTCGCCCCGCTCCTTCATCGCGAGCAGCTCGTGCACGCTGACCGACTTGGGCTCGGCGCTCACGGCGCGTCCAGCTCGGCCAGCTCGCGCTGCCAGAAGGCCCGATTGGCCAGCTCGGGATGGGGAATCGTGAGCGCGGGATCGCGCACCACGCGGTCGCCAAATTTCACGATGTCGAGGTCGAGGGTGCGCGGCCCCCAGCGCACGCCGCGCACGCGGCCGCGCTCCCGTTCGATCGCCTGCAGGTGCCCGAGCAGCTCCGCGGGGTCGAGCTCGGTCTCGAGCAGCGCCATCTGGTTGAGATAGGGTCCCTGGGGGACCGGGCCGAGGGGGGCCGTCTCTTCCACGCGCGAGCTCTTGAGCCAGCGGGTGCGCGGCAGCGCCGCGAGCCGAGCGCGCGCGTGGGCCAGGTGAGCCTCGCGGTCTCCCATGTTCGACCCCAGCGCCACGTAGACCCGCTCCCCCCT
>Ga0070697_100004574_pt1 | contig 10625 bp, 7 predicted proteins | sample KBSK1501metaG_FD_65475 | JGI IMG/M metagenome (GOLD analysis project Ga0070697, IMG submission 65475) | Corn, switchgrass and miscanthus rhizosphere microbial communities from Kellogg Biological Station, Michigan, USA - KBS K1-50-1 metaG | ecosystem: Host-associated > Plants > Roots >... | reverse complement strand
AGCTTCAAACTGCCGGATTTGAGCGGTCGGCAGCCTTCGGTGCGTGCTGGTGGAATCGTGCGTGCGTGTGTTGAAATGGGTAAACATGCCCGCTCGAAGCGCAGACGAATTTCTTCCCAACATGATGGCCATTGCTCGCGAGGCGGGCACGCTGCTGATGCACCACTTTGCCCAGCGGGTGCAGATCGAATACAAGGGCGACGTCGATCTGGTAACCGTTGCCGATCGCGCCGCGGAAGAGCTGATTATCCGTAGAATCCGCGAACAGTGGCCCGACCACGACATCATGGCAGAAGAGGGCACGCGGCGGGAGTCGGGCAGCGACTACAAGTGGTACGTTGATCCGCTCGACGGCACCACCAACTTTGCCCACGGGTTTCCTGTGTTCTGCGTTTCCATCGGTCTTGAGCACCGAGGCGCAATCGTCGCCGGCGTGCTGTTTGATCCAACTCGCGACGAGCTGTTTTCCGCCGCCAAGGCCGCAGGCGCGCACCTGAACGGCCGGCCCATCCATGTCTCGAAAACGCCGCGCCTCGCGGAGAGCCTCTTAGGCACGGGGTTTCCCAGCCACAAGCGCCATAAGAACCCCAACATCCACTTTTACCAGCAGCTCACGTTGCGCTCGCATGGTGTGCGGCGCGCCGGCTCGGCCGCCCTCGATCTTGCCTGCGTGGCGGCCGGGCGCTTCGACGGCTTCTGGGAGTTCAACCTGAAGCCTTGGGATACCGCTGCCGGTGTCCTGCTGGTTACCGAAGCCGGAGGCAGGATCAGCGATTTCTCGGGTGGCGAATTCCAGATCGCCAGCCGCGAGCTGCTGGCCACCAACGGCCTGATTCACGAGGAACTGCTTAAGGAATTCGAACAGATCTTCGGCGGACGCGAACTGGAAAAGCTGCCATCGCCGGTGGAGTACGCCAAGACGCGTGGAAGCTGAAGGGGCGGCCGCTCACGTTCACGAACTCTTGTAGAATTTAGTTGTGTCGAACTCTCCTCTCGAGCGCGAGGTCAGCAAGCGGCCCGATAAGGTGCGGCTGCGCGGCCGCATCCTTTTTCTGACTGAAGATCCCGAGCTCATCAAGCGGCAGCTTGCTGGAGAAGACCTACCCTGGGACACCAAGAACCCGGCCAGCAACCCCAAGCTGCGCGACGACATTTCCACCGACGAGATTACGCCCGCGCATATTTGCTTCTTCTTTGACGAGACCCTGGGCGAGTTTCCCTACACCGGCTTGAAATGCGGGAACGAAGTGCCTATCAAGCGCGGCGACGTAAAGCGCGGCGGGTTTGTGGCGGCGGTGAGCGGGAAACGGCGCGGAAAAGGTTCCAGCCGCGAGCAGTCACCTTATGCCGAGCGGTCTGCTGGAATTCAGGTGGTGATTGCCGAAAACATCGAGCGCATTTACAAGCAGAACTGCCAAAATCTGGGCGTGCTTACCTCGACCGACTTCGGGCTGATCGACAAGATCCGCGCCGGGCAGGAAATTCCGCTTAGTGAGTTCACCAAGGGCGAAGACGAAATCACGCGTCAAGTAATCGAGTACGGCGGCCTGTTTCCGTTCAACGTCGCGCGCTTGCAGAAGAAAGTCTTCTTGCCGCCAATAAACACCCGCAAGCGGCCGATGACCATCTCGGAAAAAATCTTCGCTCGCCACATGATCAACGACCATGGCGAGACGGGCCTGCCTTACGTAAGGCCGGGCGATACTGGCTTCGCGCGAACCGACTTGCGCTTCAGCCATGAGTACGTAACGCCCATGGCCGCGATTTTCTTCGAGCATTACATGGGCAAGGACGCGAAGGTCACCGACGCTGAGAGCATCCTGTTTTTCCGCGACCACCTTACCTTTCTTGACGAGGTGATCTCGGAAGAGAAGAAGAAGATGGGGCTGCTCGACCTTGCCGGTCAGCTCAAGCTGAAGCAGGAGGACTTCGCCAAACGGCAGGGAATCAAGCTGCACGGCGAACTGCGCGACCGCAAGGGATCAGAGGGAATTTGCCATTCCGTGATTGCTGAGAGTTACGCGCTCCCCAGCCAGCTCAACGTCGGCTCGGATTCGCATACTCCGCATGTGGGCGCCGTGGGGTGCGTGGCTTTCGGGATCGGCACTACCGACGTGTTCAATTCCTGGATCACCAAAGACGTCCGCGTAAAAGTGCCGGAATCGGTGAAGGTGATGATTCGCGGCAAACGGCGTCCCAACGTCACCGCCAAAGATTTCATCCTGAAAATTCTGTCGCTCGAGTACATTCGCAGCGGACAGGCTCTTGCCAAGGTGATGGAGTATGCCGGCGAGGCCATTGAAGCCCTCGGGGTCGATGAGCGCGCCACCATGACCAACATGGCGGCCGAAATCGGCGGGTTCACGGGCATCGTGGCGCCTGACGAAAAGGTAGTTGAATTTCTGGCGGAGCGCCGCGGACTGAAGCCGGCCAATGTAAGAAAGATGACGGGAGGCCTGAAGAGCGATCGCGACGCCGAGTATGCCCACCTGATCGAATTGGACGCGGCGGCCATTTACCCCATGGTGGCTACGCCCGGCGACCCGGGAAACGGCAAGTTCATACGCGACCTGAACACGCCGGTGCCGGTCGAGATTGCCTACGGCGGCACCTGCACCGCCGGCAAGAACGAAGATATGGACATGTATGCGCGCGTCCTCGAAGACGCGCTGCGCCGCGGCAAACGCGTGGCTGATTCGGTGAAGTTCTATATTCAGTTCGGATCACAGGAGACGCGCGAGTACTCCGTCGGTCGCGGCTATCTCGATATCTTCCAGCGCGCCGGAGCCACCGTTATCGAGCCAAGCTGCGGGGCTTGCATCAACGCCGGCCCGGGGGTTTCCACCCGTCCTGACCAGATCGTGATCAGCGCGCAGAACCGGAATTTCCCTGGCCGTAGCGGACCTGGGCAGATGTATCTGGCCAGCCCGCTCACGGTAGCGGCCAGCGCCGTCGCCGGGTATATCGTGGAGTACCAGCCCATGGAGGAACGGAAACTGGTCAGCGCCTAATTTCGCAGCCTAGCCGCTCACCCGCGAGAAATCACTCGTAACTGGTGCCTCGCGGCGCTTGCCTGTTAAAATGATGTGTTCTTTTCTCCGCTGATTAATCCTAAGAGGAGCACTAATTCTGGAGACATTTCAATGGCTTACGTAATTGCCGAGCCGTGCATCGGGACCAAGGACGCTTCCTGCGTCGACGCCTGTCCCGTGGACTGCATTCATCCTAAGAAGGACGACCCTAGACACGGACCTGAGCAAATGCTGTATATCGATCCGGTGGAATGCATCGATTGCGGCGCCTGCGTGCCGGTTTGTCCGGTTTCCGCGATCTTTGCCGCCGACGATGTGCCCGACAAGTGGAAGGACTACACCGAGAAAAACGCCAAGTACTTTGGTCGTTAGCTCGAAATCATCTAAGTTGCACGCGCAGCCTGCCGGCTGCGCGTTTTTGTTGTAGACGCGGATGAGCACGGACTTCGACTGACCGATCGCAACCAGATTGTCATCCCCGATCCCACAAGGCGGGAGAGGGATCCGCAGTTTCCCCCTCAGCGGCTAAAGCCGGTGGTCTAGCGGACTTGGCACGGCTGAAGCCGTGCCCCCTCCGAAAGCAAATTCATAGTCAAGACCAGGCCTTCCGCCTAGCCGCGAAGGGTTCATGTTCAGACTCTGTCTCGCTCAGCGTGCTCACGCCTGCTAGGCGCCTCAACTTCGACTCGGGGTAAGCGCCTCGCTCAGGACGACAGGATTGTGGGCGTGGCGCACAGCAGGAGTACTTCTTTTACAATCAATTCAACCATGCTGAAGCAGACAGAGGCCATCGTGTTGCGCAGCTACCCACTGCGCGAGGCCGATCTGCTGGTGACGTTTTTTACCCGCGATGAAGGCAAGCTGCGCGGCGTGGCGAGGGCCGCCAAGAAGTCGAAGCGACGCTTCGGTGGAGCCTTGGAGCCGCTGACGCATGTAACGTTGCATTTTGAAGAGCGCCCTGGCCAAGAGCTGGTACGGCTCGATGCCTGCGATGTAATCGAGTCGCCGCTGGCCAACGAAGTTGATTACGCTCGCGCGGTGGCATTGGGCCACGTGGCCGAATTGCTTGACGAGTTGCTACCCGATCGCGAGGTGCACGACGATATTTTCCGTCTCGCGGTCTCCGTATTGGGGGAATTGCGGCCGGGCACGACGTGGGCGCCGCTGACCTACTTCGATCTGTGGCTGGTGCGGCTTTCCGGCCTGTTGCCTGAATTGAACGAATGTATTGCGTGTGGTGCAGTGCTGAACGGCGATCGCGCGTATTTCCATCCGCTGGCTGACGGGCTGATGTGCGGGAGCGACAAGCGCCTGGCTTCGTCTGAGATGTCGCCCGATTCCCGCGCCCTGGCCGGGGAAATGTTTCGCGCGCCCGTGGAACGCTTCGCGCAGGGGATGTGGCCGCGCACCCGTGCCGCCGATTTGCGAAAGTTCCTGATACAGCGCATTGAGCGGCACATCGAGAAGAAACTGGTTACGGCAGTTATGCTGGAAAAGCTGAATTAGATAAGCTACAGACTTGAAATCAAGCCCCACATTCCAGGAACTCATCCTGCGCCTACAGACCTTCTGGGCGGAGCGCGGATGTGTGCTCCAGCAGCCCTACGACGTTGAAGTAGGCGCGGGTACCATGGCTCCGGAGACTTTTTTGCGGGTCCTCGGCCCACGGCCGTACAAAGTCGCATATGTGCAGCCGTCGCGGCGGCCGGCCGATGGCCGTTATGGCGAAAATCCCAACCGGCTTTACAAGCACATGCAGTTGCAGGTGATCTTGAAGCCACCGCCGGATAACGTGCAGGAGCTGTACCTGGAGTCGCTGGAAGCGATCGGCATCGAGCTGCGCAAGCACGATATCAAGTTCGAAGAAGATAACTGGGAGTCGCCCACGCTCGGCGCGTGGGGCATCGGCTGGCAGGTAATGCTCGACGGGCTGGAGATCACGCAGTTTACATATTTCCAGCAGTGCGGCGGAGTCGATCTCGATCCCATTTCGGCCGAGCTGACTTACGGTCTGGAACGGATTGCGGCATTTCTCCAGGACGTTGACAGTATTTACGACATCACCTGGACGCGTGATCCCAAGACGGCGAAAACAGTGACTTACGGTGAAATTCGCCACGCCGAAGAGGTGCAGTTCTCGGTTTACAACTTTGAAGCCGCAGACGTGGAGAAAACCTGGAAGCATCTGGAGCTTTACGAAGCGGAGTGCAAGGCGCTGCTCGAAAAGTGCTTGCCGCCGAAGCAGGCGACGGAGGCTGGCGACGGACGATCGGCAGCCGCGGCGAATCCAGCGGAAATCTCACGATGCCCCGTTTTACCGGCATTCGATCTCTGCCTGAAGTGCTCGCATCTGTTCAACATTTTGGATGCACGCGGTGCAATTTCCGTCACCGAGCGCGTGGGCGTGATCGCTCGCATCCGCAATTTAGCGGTGGGCGTCGCTAAAGCTTATCTGCATCAGCAACAAGCAAGCTCTGCCGGAATCCCCGAGTTCACCACCGCCAATGCCTGACCTACTGCTCGAAATCGGTTGCGAAGAAATTCCCGCGCGCATGATTGATGCGGCGCGCGAGGAGCTCACACGCCGCATAAGCGAAGCGCTGGCGCGCGAGCGCTTGGGTGAATCGCCCGAGATCAGGGCTTTTTCCACGCCGCGCCGGCTGGCGGTGTTGGCCACCAACGTTCGTGCAGCCCAATCCGACCTGGAAGAACAGCTTCAAGGTCCGGCGGTGAAAGTTGCATTCAAAGATGGCGCGCCTACGCCGGCAGCAGAAGCTTTCGCCAAGAAAGTTGGCGTTCCGGTTGCGAGTCTTGAGCGCGTGACTACCCCCAAAGGCGAGTACCTCACGGCGCGTGCGCTGCGGAAGGGCCGTGCCGCCAAGGATGTGCTAGCCGAGGTTTTGCCGCGCGAGGTTGCCGGGCTCTACTGGCCGAAGGCAATGTACTGGCGCGGAAAAGCGGGTGAAAGGTTTGTCCGTCCGGTGCGTTGGCTGGTGGCGCTGTTTGAAAATGACGTGATTGCGACTGAGTTTGCCGGTGTACGGGCCGGTCGAAGGACTGAAGGGCATCGTCTGCTGGGCAAACCCGCGAGCCTTCCTTCGGCTGCTGTCTATCAGGAAATGACGCGCGCGGCGAAGGTCATTGCCGATCCCAGCGAGCGCGAGGAGCGCATTCGCGAACAGTTGAGTGCTGCTCTGAAAGCGATTCGCAACGCACGCTGGCGCGACGACAAGGCGCTCCTGAACACGGTGATAAACCTCAGCGAGTGGCCCTCGGTAATTCTCGGCAGCTTCGATCGAAGCTTTTTGAATCTGCCGGAAGAGGTTTTGGTCACAGTGATGCGCGACCATCAAAAGTATTTCGCCGTCGAAGACAATAGCGGTAAGTTGCTGCCCCACTTTCTTGCCGTCCTGAATACCGAGGGCGATCCTGACGGCCTTATCCGCCATGGCAACGAACGCGTGCTGCGCGCGCGCTTCAACGATGCTCAGTTCTTCTGGAACGCCGATCAGAAGATTCCGCTGCGTGACCGCATAGACCTGCTGAAGAACGTTACCTTTCAGAAAGATCTCGGCAGCTACTATGAGAAATCCGAGCGCGTGGCCAAGCTGGCAGAAGAAATTGCTCAGGACTTGAACGATATGGGCGCCAAAGCCGACGCCGCAACCGTGGCCGAAGCCGCCTGGCTGTCGAAGGCCGATCTCACCACCGAACTGGTGAAGGAATTTACCGAGCTACAGGGCATCGTTGGGGGGCTATACGCGCGTGCCCAGGGCCTAAGCGAACAAATCGCAAGCGCCATCTACGATCAATACAAGCCACAATCGATGGAAGACTCCATCCCGCGCACGATTAATGGTGCCGTGCTATCGATTGCCGACAAGGCGGATAGCATCGCGGGGATGTTTGCGTTAGGTCTGCAACCCACCGGCTCTAAAGACCCGTTTGCGCTGCGCCGGCAGGCAAACGGGATCGTGAAGACCATTGCAGAGCACAAGCTGGCGGTCAGCTTGCGTCAGTTATTCTTCGATGCCCACAAACATTACAAAGGCAGCGAAGCTGCCAAGCGTTTTCTGCCATCGGAGAAATATGAGGCGGCGGTAGCTGCGTTCCTGCGGGAGCGGCTCGACTTTTTCCTGCGCGAGGCCCGCGGTTTTGCCTACGACGTGGTAAATGCGGTTCTAGCGGCAGGCGACGACGATGTAACCGACGCACTCGCTCGCGCCGAAGCAGTCAGTGCGGCGCGTCCTGAGAAGGACTTCGAAGCCATTTCGACGTCGTTCAAGCGCATGAAGAACATACTTCGCCAGGCGTCAGCGGCAGGGAAACCGCCCGCAAAGCAGTTCGAGCCAGCCAACCTGCCCGAAGCTGCCGAGAAAGCACTCGCAGAACAAATGGCGGCCCGTGTCACTGCTACGGAACAACATCGCAAAGCTGGACGCTACCGCAGTGCGCTCGCCGAAATATCGAAGCTTCGTCCCGCCATCGATACCTTTTTTGACAAAGTGATGGTCATGGTCGAAGATGAGCGCTTGCGCGCGAATCGGCTGGCCCTGTTGCAGAAGCTGTTGAACGATTTCTCCACAATCGCCGACTTTTCTGAGATTGTGACCGAGCGGTCGTAGGCTCTCCGCTTCGGATTCTCTCGCCGGAGGAGGCAGAATGGCAGCGCGAACTATCCCCGAAACCTCAGCTCCAAATTCCATGCGCACGGCAGGCGGCGATGGCGCGCCCAAGGCTGCCACCAAGTACGTTTTCTTTTTTGGCGCCGGCAAGGCTGACGGCAACAAAGACATGAAGTCAGATCTTGGCGGCAAAGGCGCCGGCTTGGCGGAGATGACCAATGCCCATTTGCCGGTGCCTCCGGGCTTCACCATTCAGACCGCCGCCTGCCGCGAGTTCATGGTGAGCGGCGGCAAGCTGCCGCGCGAAGTGGATGAACAAATGGCGGCCGCGCTGCGCCGGCTGGAGGAGCTCGAGGGCCGCAAGCTCGGGGATCGCGAGAACCCGCTGCTGGTCAGCGTCCGTTCCGGCGCCCAGTTTTCCATGCCCGGCATGATGGATACCATCCTCAACCTTGGCCTCAATGATCAGAGTGTGGAAGCACTCGCGCGTCGCAGCAATAATCCGCGCTTTGCTTACGACTCCTACCGCCGCCTGATTCAGATGTTTGGCAATGTGGTGCTCGAAGTCCCTAAGCAAGCCTTCGATGAGGTTTTTGACGCCAAGAAGAAAGAGCGCAAGGCGAAGCTCGATACCGACCTCGACGCCAAAGCGCTCAAAGAAATTGTGGAAGAGTACAAGCGCGTGGTACGCAAGCACGCCAAGCGTGATTTTCCGCAGGACCCACTGGAACAGCTTCGGCTGGCGCGCGATGCGGTGTTCCACTCCTGGAACAACGAGCGCGCACGCCACTATCGGCGGATGAACTTGATCTCCGACGAACTCGGCACCGCCGTGAACGTACAAGCCATGGTCTTCGGAAACCTGGGTGAGACCAGCGGCACCGGTGTCGGCTTCACGCGCAATCCGGCCACTGGCGACAATGAGTTCTATGGCGAGTATTTGATGAATGCGCAGGGCGAGGACGTGGTAGCCGGCATCCGCACGCCGCTGCCGATCTCCGAGCTTGAGCGCGCCATGCCTGAGGTGTACGGCCAGTTGCGGGAGATTACGGCGCGGTTGGAAGCGCACTACCGGGACCTGCAGGACTTCGAATTCACAGTGATGGAAGGCCGCCTGTACATGTTGCAGACGCGCAATGGCAAGCGCACCGGCCGTGCCGCCGTGCACATTGCGATCGACATGGTGGAAGAAGGGCTGATCGAGAAGTCCGAAGCCATCTTCCGCGTGGAACCCAACCAACTTTACGATTTTCTGCTGCCGCGCCTGGATGAGAGCAGGGGCAAAATCGAAGTGCTCACCAAGGGTCTTCCTGCGTCGCCGGGAGCGGCGGTGGGGCAGATTGTATTTACCGCCGACGACGCCGTGAAAAGGGCAGGTCCGGGGAAGAAGAATCCGGTAGTGCTGGTCCGCTCCGAGACCACGCCCGAAGACATCCACGGTATGGAAGTTGCCGTCGGAATTCTTACGGCGCGCGGCGGCATGACCAGCCATGCTGCTGTGGTCACCCGCGGCATGGGCAAGTGCTGCATTGTGGGTGCGAGCGAAGTACGGGTGAGCGACAAAACGCGCGAGATGCGCGTCGGTAAACAGATTTTCAAAGAAGGCGATTGGATCTCGCTCGATGGCGCCACAGGCCGTGTGATCAAGGGCCAGCTCGAGACCCACGCAGCTTCACCTGACGAGCCCGATCTGCAGAAGTTGCTGAGCTGGTCGGAGCCCTACCGCACCATGGGCGTGCGCGCTAACGCAGATATTCCTCGCGATGCGATCCAGGCACGCGCGTTTGGCGCCGAAGGCATTGGCTTGTGCCGCACCGAGCACATGTTCTTTGCGGAAGACCGCATTGCCCACATGCGCGCCATGATTCTGGCCAGCACCGAGAAAGAGCGTCGCCAAGCCCTGCGCAAATTGCTGCCGATGCAGCGCGGAGACTTTATCGGGATCTTTCGCGCCATGGCAGGCCTGCCGGTAACCATCCGGCTGCTCGATCCGCCGTTGCACGAATTTTTGCCCCGGCGCGAGGACCTGATGGTCGAGATTGCGCTGCTTAAGGCCAGCAAGAAAAAATCGAAACGTTTGCGCGAAGCCGAGCGCTTGCTGGCGCGCGTGGAGGAATTGCACGAGTTCAATCCCATGCTGGGGCACCGGGGATGCAGGCTCGGTATTACTTATCCTGAGATTTCCGAGACGCAGGCACGCGCCATCTTCGAAGCTGCGGTTGCGGTTGCGAAAGAAGGCGTCAAAGTCATGCCTGAAGTGATGGTTCCGCTGGTGGGCGGACCCAAAGAAATGATTCACCAGAAAAACATCATTGACCGCGTGGCCGAGGAAGTGTTTGCGGAAAAGGAAAAACGCGTCGAGTACCTTGTTGGCACCATGATCGAGCTGCCGCGCGCGGCACTCATTGCCCAGGACATCGCGGTAATCGCGCAGTTTTTCTCGTTCGGCACGAACGACCTGACACAGTTGACCTACGGCTTCTCGCGCGACGACATCAACAAATTCCTGCCCTCATACGTGGCGCAGGGAATCGTGAAGCAAGACCCGTTCGGCGCGCTCGATCGCAAGGGAACCGGACAGCTCGTCCGTTGGGCGACGGAGCGCGGCCGCGAAGCCAATCCCAAGCTGAAGGTCGGCATTTGCGGAGAGCACGGCGGCGACCCGTCTTCGATCGAATTCTTCCAGTCGGTGGGCCTTGACTATGTTTCTTGCTCGCCCTTCCGCGTGCTCACGGCGCGCCTGGCAGCCGCACAGGCCGCGGCCAAGGATAACGTGAAAGGGGAATCGCGCAGGACGACATAGGTTTCAAAAAGCATTCCGAGCGCAGCGAGGAACCCCTACGCTCTAGATTATTGTGCGTGTAGGGTTCCCTCGCTACGCTCGGGATGTTAAGAAAACGTCCTCTGCGGTTTGAATTTGTCTTACTGCACGCGCTGCAAGCGCGACACCAGCTTCTGTGCCAGGTTT
>Ga0070697_100004573_pt1 | contig 10627 bp, 10 predicted proteins | sample KBSK1501metaG_FD_65475 | JGI IMG/M metagenome (GOLD analysis project Ga0070697, IMG submission 65475) | Corn, switchgrass and miscanthus rhizosphere microbial communities from Kellogg Biological Station, Michigan, USA - KBS K1-50-1 metaG | ecosystem: Host-associated > Plants > Roots >... | reverse complement strand
CTCAATGATCTGGTCCGACGAGGCTCTGTCAATTACATAGGGACCTCGAGCATGTTCGCCTGGCAGTTTGCGAAAGCACTCGCCGCTAGCGACCTACTTGGAATCGCCCGTTTTGTTTCTATGCAGAATCATTACAATCTTTGTTATCGTGAAGAGGAGAGGGAGATGATACCGCTCTGCAAGGACCAAGGAATAGCTCTGATTCCGTGGAGCCCCTTAGCCCGCGGCTTCCTAACAGGAAGGTACAAACGAGGTGGAAGAGTGGATACCGCGAGATATCGATCTGACAAATATTTTGCTGAGAGATTCTTCAAACCAGAAGATTTCGACGTTGTCGAAAGAGCCGAGGAGATTGCAAAGGAGAAAGGAGTTACTGTGTCTCAGATTGCTCTTGCTTGGCTTCTCCACAAAGGGGTCTGTGCTCCAATAATCGGAGCCACGAAAGTGGAGCACCTAGAGGATGCTCTCAGCTCGCTCGAAGTCAAGCTCTCATCGGATGACATCAAGAGACTTGAGGAGCCTTACAAGCCTCATCGAGTAATTGGTCCATTACCTATCCCGGAGGCGGCAAGCTAGATTGTTGCAAGTCTGCTAGTAGTAACGTTTCGAAGGCGCTCAGGATCCCAGCAGACGACCTCGACAATTTCTCGACGACGAATGGTCTTCTCCGGGTTCTCTGAGTGGAGCCGCTGAATGATACTGCTATTGACTTCTGCCGGGATGCTCCAAGAAACCGAGGATTTCCTCCGGTCGAATGAGTCTATCTCTTCGTGCACATCGACGTCGGACCAGTAGTCTCCCACCAATTTGATGATTGCTGGAGGCACGATTCGTCGGAGGCCGGCCTCGCCGTCGTTGAATCGATCCAGAGGATAACCCATCTCCTTCCTTAGCTCCAAATATCTTGACCTGGGACTGAACCCTTCCCCGCCCTCTACTTCTGCAACTACCACCTTTCTCGTTACTCGCCCTACTTCACGGACTACCTGAACCCAATCGTGAATAAGGTGCAGCACATGAATCATGATCGCGCCATCAAAGGTCCCGTCTCGAAAAGGCAGGCGATGCGCATCAGCTCGGACCAAGTTTCGAAGCTTCTTCTCCCTAGCCTTCACCATCATGGCGAGTGACACGTCGATACCCACCACGTTGAATCCCGAGTCATTCAAGTATTCGGCAAATCGGCCCGTCCCGGTTCCAATATCCAGAATTGTCCTACAACCCGCGAACTGTTCTCTCATCATGTTCAAGAGCTTCTCCATTATCTCAGGTGGAATACCCGCCCACCTTGTGGCATCGTAAATCTCAGCTACGCGATCGAAAGAGACTGCCAAACCATACTCCTCCGGAAAGAGCGGAATCGTGTTCTCGGAGATTCATAAGCTTCGGGACAAAGACCTAAGGATGAGATCGCGGACTATCTGTCAGTTGAGTTGATTGCACCTACTTAGTTGCGGGGGACTACTGAGGCCATATTCGCCACAACGATTACCCTCAGGCGGGGAAGAATGCTGAGCGAACCTGCGCCGTTTTCCCGGTTCGAAGGGGAAAAGGTGATCTCGCTAGAGACCTATCGCAGGAACGGGCAACCAGTTCGGACCCCCGTATGGTTTCTGAAAGAAGACGAAATCTTGTACGTGCATACGGACGATAGCACAGGCAAGGTGAAGCGAATAAGGCGAAACCCGAGGGTGCGTGTCGCTCCGTCCCACTTTAGAGGTAAGCCCAAGGTAGAGTACATCGAGGCTCGGGCAGTACTGGAAGCAAGTCCAGGAACTGTCAAGAAGTATCATTTGAAGATCTATAGGAAGTATGGATGGCAAGGAACATTCACCAGGTTCCTTCAGCGCTTCTCAAGAAGCAAAGCCAAAGACGTCATTATCGCCATTCACCTGTAAAGACACTCTGCATACTTCCGAGCCCCGGCGGATCGAGTGCTGGTCCAAGAAGCATATCGTTATGCAACCTCGCTGGCACTCGCACAAGTGATAGACCGATCTCAGCCCTAGATTAGTACGAACTAGCGTGGAAGCTCCAGATACCGTCTGGTAAAGCTATACGTCAGGAATGACCTTGTAGGTCCTACCTTGCTTCATGCCGAGAGGCTCGCGCGGGACTTACATTCCGAGGAGGGCTTCTTGAGTCCCAAGTCACCCTTCGACTTTTCCAAATCACTCGACTTCTTGAAAGCCTTCCCCCCCATGCGGGATGATCAGAAAATCGACGAGCCCTCTCTGACAAGAGCCGTCTGTACCGGAGGCCAAACAGTCGTCTTCAACGTTCGATCAACCGGGCTCATCAAGAGCCCACGGCTAAAGTACACTCTCAGTTCCAACCGCTCTCTCACGCAAGGTGTACGAGACGCCGTGGTTGACCGTATCGGGTTCTTTCTAAGCGTGGTTGATGACCTTGAGCAATTCTACAGGATCGGCTATGGCGACATGGATTTCGCGCCTCTATTGCAGAGGCTTTATGGTCTGCACCAGGTGAAATTTCTGACACCCTTCGAATCTGCTTGCTGGGCCGTACTCTCTCAACGCTACCCTGATGCAGCGGCACAGAGAACAAAGCAGTCGATCACCGAAAAATTTGGGACAAGTCTGGAAATGAATGGTCAGAGGTACATGGCGTTTCCTGAACCTTACCGATTGGCTTCTGCCAACGAACAAGACTTACTGGACATTATCAGAAACAGGCGGAGAACACAGTTCTTGGCCAGCGTCGCAAAGGCGTTCGCAGAGAAAGATGAGAGATTCCTCAGGACGGCCAAGTATGAACAGGTCGAAGAATGGCTGAGTCAGATCCAAGGAATTGGAGAATGGTCATCAAAACTGATTCTGCTCCGGGGTCTAGGACGGATGGAGAAGATCGCGGTGGAGAAACGCTTGCTGAAGGCCGCCTCAAAGGTCTACGGTCGAGGGAGGACCATGACGCATAGCGTGTTAGACCAGATGGCGGAGAAGTACGGACCCTGGAAAGGATACTGGGCGTATTATCTGAGAACATCGGCCATGAAATCATGAGATTCTAGCAGAAGTTCTTTCGAGCTATCTCGGACTCGACGTTGTAACAGGCTCTGCTTTTCCCAGGGCGTGTTTGACGAGGACAGTTCTTCCCCAGCCGTGATGAGCGAAGTCTTCAGCTGGCGGCAATTTCTCGATCTCGAACCAGCTCAGCTCTGCAACTGTATTTCCCGGCTTTGTGTTCATTGTACGGGTGAATGCGAGATAGTCGAAGACTAGATGCCAAGTCCGATTGTTACCCATGAAAGATTCGATCTCCGCGAGTTTCAGCGTTGAGCCGTCTATTCCTGCCTGTTCTTTCAAGATCCGCTTGGCAGCTTGCTCTGGATGCTCCAAGTGGTGAAGATCATCATTGGGTAGAAACCATCCTTGCTGACTATCGGGGCCGACCTTGTATTTCACAAGAAGAGCTGAACTGTGGTGTAGCGCCGCGACGTGAGCCACCAAGGTATGCTTGTTGCACTCCATGATAGCTGATTCGCTTGGCGACTCTTAAAAATAGACTATGATCTAGTCGCGTAGAATACCTTCGACCGTGTTGCCTTGCAACAGAGAATCATCCGACCTCTCCTCTTTCCCAAAAATTGTTGTTTCATCCTCTTGGACTGTGGCTCTCTTCTGATAGATTTTCGCGACCTGCCGAAACACATCTGAGAGCTTGTCAGATTTTGCTCGAACCTCCTTGCCGAGTCGCCTTGTCAATATCTCCGAGCAATGATTCACCACCATTCTTCTCCCGGTCCCAAGAATCTCGCCTAGAGCTTTGTCGAGCTCCTCAATTCCGTCGGGAAGCTTGTTCATGTCCACGTGGTGTCTTCGTCTGGCATAGTGAAGAATTAGCTCTGCCGTCGCTCCCCCTAGACTCTGAAACGCTTCCTCAACAGAATCCTTCAGCTGCATGGCTAGGTCAGGAGGAAGATGTACTAGCCGAAACAAGCCCCGTTGGGACATCGACAGTGCTGACTAGCCCCTCTGCTCATCTTAGAACTAACGTTACTCAGCCGGTCCCCCGACAGGTTGCATGCGAGCAGTCCAAGCAGGTCCTAGCGGGTCCTTAGACTCCGAGTGAACGGCTTTTGGAGGGCTGCTATTCTTTCAGTTCTCGAATGAGCTGTTTGGCTATTGTTAGCCGTTGAATGTCGTTTGTTCCCTCGTAGGTCTTGATGATCTGCGAATCTCTTAGAAACCGTTCGACCGGGTACTCGGTCGCGACCCCGTAGCCACCGTGAATCATCATGGCCAGCAAGGCCAACCGCTCTGCGGTCTCAGTCGAGGTTACTTTGGCGATGGATGCAGCCTTGACAAACTCCTTTCCCTGATCTTTGAGCGACGCTGCCCAGTAAGTGAGCAAGCGTGCCGTGTGAAGTCCCATGGCCATCTCGGCCAGCTTGTACTGGACCTGTTGAAAATCGATCAATGGTTTCTCAAAGCTCGTCCGGGTCTGCGCGTAGCTTATCGCGGCCTCGTAGGCTGCCTGGGCGATACCAACTCCCTGGGCGGACACGTCCACGCGTCCTCGATCATAGGTCTTCACGCCGATGTAGAACCCGTCGCCTTCTTTTCCAACTAAATTGTCCGTGGGAACCTTGACGTGATCAAGGATCAGTTCCGAGGGTTGCGAACCTCGAAGACCGGTCGTTTCGATGTGGCTTCCAACCTGGAAGCCCTCTGTCCCTCGTTCAACCATGAACGCGCTCAAGCCCTTGTGCCGCTCCTTGGCGCTGGGAGCTGGACTCGTCCTGGCGAATACCAGGTAAAGGTCGGCGATCTCACCGTTCGTGATGAACGTCTTCCGGCCGTTGATCTCCCAGTGAGTCCCGTGAAGCTTCGCAGTTGACTTGATACCTGCCACGTCGGACCCGGCCCCAGGCTCCGTCATCGCATGAGCCCCGATCTTTTCCCCTGACACCATCGGGACAAGGAATCGCTTCTTCTGTTCTGCTGAGCCCCATTCATTCAGAGGCTCCGATACTAGATGACTTGCGACAAAAACTGTAGAGCAAGCCGCAGAGACCCGAGCTATCTCTTCGATGGCAATGACCATCGAGAGAAGATCGCCACCTAGGCCACCATACTCCTCCTTGTAAGTGATAGCGGTCAGACCGACCCCAGCGATCCGTCGGAGAAGCTCTCTCGGGATCTTGTTATTCCGATCAATCTCAAAGGCCACGGGACGAATCTCCTTCTCAGCAAAGTCCCTAATTGTATGTCGGAGACTCTCGTGATCAGGAGTCAGCTTCACTTCATAATCAGCAGAACGAGGCATCATAGTGCTCGTCAAGTCTATCTCAACACTCGAACTCCGAAGCAGATCATTCCTTTAAACTTTGGAACAGAGGGGCACGTGAAGAATTCAGGTCTGGACGCAGAACTCTCAGTCCGGCTTTAGTCATCTTCCTCCTCCCTATCAATTCCTTTTAGGACCGACGAATCAGTCTAACCACGTGAGAAGTTCGCGGGGAGCGCTTCGGTTCTCCTCAAGACGGCAATGGCGGAACTGGCTGGCAAGAAATCACGCCGCGAAGAACGAAGCGCTCTTGGTAATCTACAAGAGGGCACCGAAGAATGCCAAATTCCCCTCGCGTGGCGCCCTCGAGGAGGCACTTTGCTACGGATGGATTGACGGATGGTTCAAACCTCTAGATAACGACCGATGGCTAATTAGGTACACGCCGAGACGGAAGAGATCTAACTGGTCCAAGTATAACATAGCAACGGCATGGAATTTGCTCAACGAAAACAGGATGACTCCTGCGGGCGTTGCGAGATTGCCGAAAGACGTCTTAGACATTTGGGAAAAATATAGGCCTCATGCAACTGTCATCGTTCGAGTGACACAGGGGAGAGGAATCTCGTTCGCCGATGGGAAGAACTATCTTTCAATGATCAAGATGCCAGCGCGTGCCCCTTGAAGAAGAACAGGCGTCTTGTGTCTCCCCAAGCGACCGTCTGGAGATCCGCGGTCAGGCTTTTGATGGGTCGAGAAGTATCATTACGATGCGAGGATGGGTAAATGGCCTGCCATACAATGGGAATTCAACTAGACAATAGCTTTCGCAAGAAGCGGAACCAGAGTGTCCTGGTGGGGCGGGTGGGATTTGAACCCACGATCACCGGTGCCCGAGACCGGTACACTATGCCCGGATGGCATCTTAGACCAAGCTGTCCCCACTGAAGGGTGGTCTGGACCACCGCCCCTAAGCGAAGCAGAGACTCGATTGACAAATAAACCCATTCAGATGATCGTTACGGCACTGCAGACTAACTCGTAGGTCAGTTTGGCACCTTAGCCCATGATTGGAGTGGTGATTATGTCGAGTTCCGGATCTACTTTGATTTTTTCTCTTTCATGTGCCCGTTGAAGTATTGCCTAATGAGATGTTCGAAGAAGATACTGAATCCTCCAGTCCTGCCGTAGTACAGCTTGCCCACTTCGTCTCTGACAAGCTCCTCCGCCTCGTCCGTTAAAGAGATCATTACTTTTCCCATGGTAGCTCTAGACTTCTATAGATAGCTGCCGGCGGTTTTAACGTTATCCCCTAGGGGTTTTAACGCCGTCGGCAAAGGATAAGAATTAGGACGACCGTTCTTATTGCGAGCATCATTAAGAGACTTCGATGCCCCCTCTCACTTTGTTCGTACCGGCATCATCCGGCTCGAAATAATCTAAGCATCACCTTGGTTTTTTTGAGGTGAATGGTTCAGAAGATGCAAGACGGCGAGCCCAGTCCACCCGCTCCAAAGGCACCACCCAGGTAAGCTTGAAAGGATTAAATGGACAGAAAATCCCCCTTTTTCTGGCCTCCTTGAGCACAATTAGCGCCGATGACTACTTTGACGACATACATAGAATAATTTCTCTTCTTGACGAAGAAAACATTACGATCCTTCGGACGATGAAGGAACATGGCCCACGGAATCTGTTGGGGATAGCTCGGAAGGCAAAACTGCCCTACACAACTGTATACAACAGAGTTACGAAACTCGAAAGCCAAGGAGTTCTGAGGACTTGGATTCAGCCTAACTGCCCGAAAATCGGGCTGAGCCGAGTTGTTGTCTTGGCAACTCCCCATCCGGGGAAGGAGATCTTCACCAGAGAGGCATTGAAGATCCCTGGATTCTGGTTAAGAGTTGCTCGTTGCATAGGGGACTGTAATGGCTACTACTCGCTTCATGGCATACCGACCGCAAACCGCCAAGAGTTCGAACTCTATCTAGAACAACTCCTGGAACGTGGACTACTCAAGAACTACCGGGTCTTCTGGATCGGGGACACCAAATTCCCCCTAACAAATTTTGATTATTACAAGCCTAAGGACCGAACCTGGAAATTCGACTGGAGAGACTGGCTGAACTCTTTTGCGACGAGTCGAGCCAAACCTGACTCGGGCAAACAGTCGTCTCAGTCTTCTCAGCCTGTTCCTTTCGACAAGAAAGATCTGATCATACTCAAGGAGCTTGTCAAGAATGCACGAACGACTCTGGCCGATCTGTCGAAGCTACTGTCTCTCACTCTGCCGGCGGCGAAATACCGTTTTGACAGGCTCGTAGAAAGAGGGCTGATCCAGGAGTGGGTAATTGACCTCCTGCCATATGCACCCCAGATTTCTGAGCTGGCAGAAGTACGTCTTGATTTCAAGAATGAGAGTCTCATGAGGGGCGCCGAAAGCGTTCTTGAAACTCTTCCCATCGTTCAGAGCTATTCTCCAATAACGGGGCTGAACTCCATGACCACGCGACTCTACCTTCCACGCAGCGAGGTGAGCAACCTTCACACCTTCCTCTCCCTCCTCGTCTCGAAAGGTGTCCTCACCAGCTACTCCTACATCGTAATCGACCCAACGACAATAACGGCACAGACCTTCGCATACAAGGATTATGACGACCAGTCGGGATGGAAATATTCCGGCCGAGAATACCTAAAGGCCGTCGACAATCTAATGCCCAAATGGACAAAGAACGAGATCGAGCTCTCCTACCAAGCACTGCCATCTCTATCCTTGAAAATGTAGAAGAGAGCAGAGCTTCTAGGTGCGCCACCGAGGTCTCCGCTAACACCTGGTGAACTAAAACTTTCCAAAAACCCCTCTCGGTTTCCAAAAATTATCCGAAGGATAAGGCTAATCGCTCGCTATTGGAAAAGATGGCTCTGTTGACTCTTCGTCGGATTCGACTTTCACCGGCCTCAGACTATTATCTTCCGGATAGAGTATGGCTGTGTGTCGTCGTGTATGAGCGTCCGTGGAAAAAGCCGGTAACGGTCTACTGACCTAAGAAGAGGCTTACGGGTGTGAAATCTTATTCTGAGACGGTTATGGTTCGACCGTTCCCAGGCCAAGATAGACCCCATGGACTGGGGCTTGAGGCGGAAGGGCTCCCAGTTGAAGCGATTAAACGGAACCCGACGACGACGGTAATCCCTAGAGTCGATGAGAGCAAGTTAACCTATCCAAGGATAAGTTAACAGAACCGAAAAGATCTGAGTTTAAGAGCACCGAGACCACTCATCTCACGGGCTCTTCCTTGCAACAGATCGATCCCGGAACGATGGCGCTAGTCGTTGCCGTCTACGAGACGCAGTATACTGACCCTCTAACAATGAATGTAGGTGACGAGTTGAAGATCGTGAGGAGTAGGGACGATGAATGGCCGGGATGGGTGTTCTGTGAAAGCCAGAGTGGGAAGCGGGGTTGGGTCCCAGAGAGCTTTGTCAAGATAGACGGCATTGGCGCCGTCGCTCAGCAGGGCTACGAGGCACGTGAGGTATCTGTGATGGAAGGAGAGATTGTCAGAATAGAGAAGATCGAGAGCGGCTGGGCCTGGGTCACGAACATGACAAACGAGACAGGCTGGGTCCCGCTGAAGAACCTGAAAATTGTAGAATAGCCGCCTCTCGCAATTTCATTGCTCGAATAAACTCGACAATCGGGTCTCCACCAAGTAGGGGTGAGCGGGACTTACTCTACTCAAGTTTTTTAGTGTAAGTTCAGGCTGTTCTGACCGGATCAATTCTTGCAGCGATCGTATGAACGGTTCAGCTCAGAGGTTCTTGACGCTGCATCGGCGGCTGTACGATTGCATGTTCTCAAGCTCCTTGTCTCCAAGGGTCCTCTCCCATATACCGAGATAATGTACGAGGCTAAGCTCGATCCCGTACGGGATGCCGGTAAGTTCGTCTACCATCTCAAGACTCTGAGAAAGGCTGGTCTTGTCTCGATCGAAAAAGGCACGAAAAAGTACGGCGTAACCGAGCTCGGAAAGATTCTGGTCGAGTTCTCTCGGGACCTGGAGGAGTATATTGCGGTTAAGCGCGGCAGATTGTTCGTCCGCACTTCCCGGATGACTATAGAGGAGTTCGACCGAACCAGAATCGCCCGGTCCCTCGTCAGTGAAGCGAAAATGCCGCAAACGCTGGCCGATGAAGTAGCAGCTGAAGCTGAAGAGAGACTTCTCAAGTTCGGAATTGTCTATCTCAGCGCTCCCCTCATCAGAGAGCTTGTCAACATTATTCTCATTGAGCGGAAGCTAGAGGAGTATCGCCACAAACTCACGCGGCTGGGACTTCCGGTTAACGACGTGACCCTTCTACTCCGTGAGGCAGGTCAGAAACAGCTCGACGCGAACTGGGTCCAGAAATCCGCGGGAGAGAAAGTCATTGAGGAGTATGTTCTACTCAATAGCCTTCCAAGGGCTACCATTGATGCGCATCTGGCGGGTCAGATCCATCTGGAGGATGCTGCCTCATGGATCCTGAAGCCGAGTATACTCTTTCACGAGGCAAGCCTCTTCTTCCGTAGAGGCACGCCGGCGACCAGTCCTCCGTCGTCTCTTGAAGACGCCCTCGAGTCAGTTCTGAAGATTCTGCGAACAGCAGAACGAGAAGTCTCCAGCGAACAGGTACTCGACCACTTCAACATCACTGTCGCACCTTTCATTAGAGGACTCCCACGTCAGCGCGTCCAAGAGTCGATCAGACGATTCCTGTACGACCTCAACTGGGACGGCTTCTCCAATTCAATATCGGCCCAAGTCACAGTAGGCATAGATCATCAAATCCCTGAGCATCTCCAGAACCGAGAAGCGGTGGGTCCAAATGGTAAAGCCGAAGGAGTCTACGCGGACTACTCGAGAGAGGCCGAAGAGCTATTCACAACAATAATCGATGCAAGTCTAGAAATCGGTCATCAACAGCCCCTACTCAACCCATCAATTGTAGTAAGGAATTCCCGCGGGAAGATCGATGCCACGGACGAGCTTCTCAACTTGGCCTTCGACAGCGCCGCGAAATACTCGATTCCCAATTTTTTGATGCCCTCAGAACAGAACTATTCGGTATCGTCCGAGGGACCGATCCTTTCTGAAGACCGGGACGGGACGAAGGGGGCAGGTGGAGTTGTTGGGACAGTCCAGCTCAACGTCCCCAGAGCGGCATATGAAGCGTCAGGAAAGGACGAAAGGTTCCTCCAAGCAGTCCAATCCGAAACCAGTGAAGCGGTAAAAGCCCTACAGCTGAGACAGCAAGCCATCAACGAGAGAGTCTCCGAGGGAATCCTGCCACTCTTGGCATGGCAGGCGAATGGGGGAGCCTACTACGACTCGAAACG
>Ga0070697_100004571_pt1 | contig 10629 bp, 8 predicted proteins | sample KBSK1501metaG_FD_65475 | JGI IMG/M metagenome (GOLD analysis project Ga0070697, IMG submission 65475) | Corn, switchgrass and miscanthus rhizosphere microbial communities from Kellogg Biological Station, Michigan, USA - KBS K1-50-1 metaG | ecosystem: Host-associated > Plants > Roots >... | reverse complement strand
GTGTGCATCAGGCCGCCGAACAGCTCCGCGTTGTACGCGATCACCAGCACCGGGCCCGCCACCATGAACGGGATCAGCGTCCAGCCCACCCGGATCACCCCGAACACGCCGAGCACCAGCGCGCCCAGCAGGCCGGCCGCCACCACGGCGACCAGCGCGGCGGACGGGATGGCCGTCCGCAGCGGACGGCCGCGCAGCTCGTCGAGCGCGTGCGCGGCCAACCCGACCGCGAGGAAGAACGCGAGCACGGTCGCGATCAGGTTGCTGGTCAGCACCTGCGGCGCGAGTGCGGCGCCGATCACCGCGTAGGACAGGTGCCACGCCGTGTACGGCGGGTGCAGCAGCGTCCACCAGTCCCGCCACCGCCCGGGCCGCGCCGCGTAATAGGCCGGCCGTATTTCCCCGGGGCCCTCCGCAACCCCCCCGCTCATGGGGGGCTCCCCGCCCCCCGGGTACCCCACATGACCAGGCCGCCGCCGAGGCTCATCACCCTGGTCCCGACGTCGGTCAGCCCCGCCTTCTCCCACGCCTGCACCGTCCAGGCGACCGGGTACCTGCGGTAGTGCGCGGAGATGTTGGGGCCGAGGAAGCGGCCCACCCGGAACCACTCCCGGCCGCCGAGCAGCAGCCCGCCGGCCGGCAGCACCATCCGGGTGTACGCCCACCACGCTGGATGCCATAGCGGCCCGGCCGGCACGCAGAACTCCAGGCTGGCCATGGTCCCGCCCGGTTTGAGCACGCGGGCCAGCTCGGCCAGCGTGGCCTGCGGGTCCCGCACGTACCTGAGCAGGTAGGTGAAGGTCAGCGCGTCGACGCTGGCGTCGGGGAGGGGCAGCTGCTCGGCCCGTCCGGCCGCCAGCGAAATCCGGTCCCGCATCCCGGCCGCGGCCACCCGGTGCCGCCCCTGGCGCAGCATCGGCTCGGTCAGATCCACCCCCGCCACCCTGGCCCCGCTGCGCGCGGCCAGCTGCAGCGCCACGCCAGCGGTGCCGGACGCGACGTCGAGGATCACGCCGTCCGCCGGGATGACCCTGCCCTGGATCACCCGGCCCGTCATCTCGGCCCGCCACCGCCCGTTCTGCCCGAACGAGAGGAGCTCAGCGAGCCGGTCGTACCGGGCGGGGAGCCCGTCGAACAGATCACGCGCGAAGCCATTGGGGTCGTCGGGCATTGAGAGTCTCCCGGGGCCGGTGCCTATTACCCAACCGTAACGCCGCGAGGCGCCGCGCGGTTCAGCTCGGCCCTTTCAGCTCGGCCCGTTCAGTTGGGCCATTCAGCTGGGCAGGGCCGCCCTGATCTTGTCCGCGTATGCCTCGGCCGGGTGGGCGTCGTCGTACGGATGCCGCGGCCCGAGCCAGAACCGCAGGCCATCGCGCTTGTTCCGGGGGATCACGTGCAGGTGCAGGTGCGGGACGGACTGGCTCACCACGTTGTTGATCAAGATCATCGAGCCGTCGGCGCCCAGGCCGTCCTCCACCGCGCGCTCCAGCCGCTGCGCCGTGGTGAAAAACTCAGGCACCTGTTCGGCCGGCAACTCGCTCAGCAGCCGCACATGCTGCTTCGGCGCCAGCAGCGTGTGCCCACGGAACAGCGGCCGGTGATCGAGGAACGCAACCAGCCGCTCGGTCTCCAAGATGGTCACCGCCGACTGCTCGCCCCGGATAATGGCACAGAAGGCACAGGTAGCAGGCATCAGCCGAGAGCCTACCGCCGTGCCAGGTCCCGTCCTTCATTTCCCGAACGGCCTGCCCTCTCGCCCCGGCTCCCGGTCCTGCCCCTGCGGGGTCAGTCCTCCGGCGCGAGCTCGAACCAGACGCAGGTGCCGGCCCGCTCCCGGAGGAATCCCCAGCGCTGCGCGATCTCGTTGACTAGCTGGAAGCCGCGGCCACCCTCATCCTGCCCGGTGGCCTCGCGCCAGTGCGGGAGCCCGCTCCGGCCGTCGTCGATGACGTCCACGTGCACCACCGCATCGCGGCGCATCACCGCGACCGTTACCCAGCCGGCTTCGGTGGCGTGCTGGACCGCATTCGTGACGAGCTCGCAGGTCAGCAGTTCGGCATCGAACGACACAGGGTGGCCGTCTAGGGCCTCCCTGATGAACCGCCGGGCGGTCGGCACCTCGTCCGGGCGGCGGCCGAACGTCCGCGTCGCCGTCGCCGGGGCCGCGCACTCCACGCTCGGCAGTGCCAGCGTGTCGGCGACGGTGAAGGGGGAAGGGGAGGTGGGTGGGGCACCCGGCATATCGGCCTCCGCATCCTGAGATACTACTGTCCGTACCAACAATGTAACTCTCTGCTGACAGTAGGTCACCCAGGACGCGGGCTGCCGCGGCTAAAACTTCGCCGATATCACTCCGTTACTGGCTCAGGTTGGTGTTCGTGCCCGTGGCGGTGATCCGGAGCCCCTGCTGCGTGATGCTGATGCTCTGGATCTTGACCCCGGCCGGGAGCTTCGGGATGGAGAAGGTGAAGTTGACCAGGTTGCCGAGGACGTCGGCCGGCACCCCGTTGAAGTCGGTGACCTTGACGTTGATCTTGTCGGGGCCGACCTGGGTGACCTTGACCGTGGCGTCGCTGCTGAAGCCCAGGATGTCGACGGTCGCCTTGATCTGGTTCGGACCGTCGGAGGCCAGCGTGATGCCCTGCGGGATGCCCCCCGCCTTGGCCAGCGCCGTGAACGTGACCAGCGCCGACGCGGTGAACTGGTCGACCGTGGCGCTCTTGAGCCCGTGGATGTGCATCCCGTGCAGCGTGGCGGTCAGGCTGGCGATCTCGAGCTGCCCGCCCGGTCCCGCGGTCTCGTTACTCGCGCTGACATCGACCGTGTTGAAGGTACGGGCGGCGAGCTGGGTCAGGAACGGGAAGCCCTGGATGGTCACGCTCGGCTTGCCCGACAGGGCCAGCGACGACTGCATCTGGCTGGCCATCTGGTCCTCGGTGTACGCGTTGGCGGCCCGGTCCCCGCCCACTAGCACCAGGACGATGACGAGCAGGGTGATCCACGGCCACCGGCGCCTGCGCCGGCGCATCCGCGCTGGCGGTCCCTGGTAACCCTGAGCTGCCGGGAAGCTTTGGTTAGCGGGATACGTCTGGGCCCCCGAAGATCCCTGGTAGCCCTGGTTCCCCGGATAGTCCTGATCTTGCTGAAACCCCTGGCCGGGCGGGAACCCCGAGCCGGACGGGAACCCCGAGCCGGACGGGAACCCCGAGCCGGACGGGAACCCCGAGCCGGACGGGAACCCCGAGCCGGACTGGTTTCCCTGGCTGGGCGTGAAGGTCGGCCCCGCCGGGGATCCCTGGCTCGTCGGATACTGCCGCGTCGCCTGGGAATCCTGGGGGTCCCGGTATCGCTGAGCCCCGGGAGGGTCCTGCGTCCCCTGGTCTTTCTCGGGCTCCTGCTCCTTCTTCGGTGCTTGCGGCTGCTGCCACCACTCGGGGACGGGCTGGGTGGAGTCGGAACTCATGCCGCGCTCCCAACGGTACGGGCCATGATGACCAAATCCCCGCGACGCTTTCCTATGATCATCATTCCCCACCTCTGTGGTGTCATCTAGTTACCCGGGATAGCGGTGAGTCACGTAAAGCACTTGGCGTGGCTGTGGCTCGGAGTTCGGGCATCCGGTTTAAGGCCCGGAACCGGACGTTCCAGTATCAGGGTGTCCGCCTCCCAATATGTCAAAACGCACGGTCAACCTGAATCGTTCTCCTGATTCCCGTTTACCCGCGGCGGCCCTACACTTTGTAAGCATGCCACCCGAGCGTTTCGACTGGTCTGACCGTCGCCCGCCGCAGGCCAGTCCGTCCCCAGCCGGACTCGCGCCCGCCGGGCTAGCCGAGGCCGCGCCCCCCGCGCGCGGGGCCGCTAGCCCGCCTGCCCCGCCCGACCTGGAAGTACGGACTAGGCGCTCGGTCCATCAGCTCACCGCCGGAACCACATACCAGATCGGCCGGGACCCTAAGTCCGACATTGTCATGACCGACTCGCGCGTGTCGTGGCGGCACGGGGAGATGCGGGCCGAAGGTGACGGCTGGGTCATAGAAGACCTCGGCAGCACCAACGGAACATTCCTCGGGGCGCAGCGGCTCGACCGGATCGATATCCGCGAGGAATGCGTGGTGCGGCTGGGCAACCCGGACGACGGCCCGGTCCTGCGCTGCGTGCCCCAGGTGGCCGCACCCGCGGCCCCGCCGGCCGCCGCGCCCCCGCCTGACCACCCCGGAACCGCCCTGTCGATGCCTGCCGCGCCGGCCCCGGCCGCCCCGGAACCCGAGCCGGAACCCGCACCCCGCCGAGACGACTCCGAGTCGTGGTGGCAGTCGGCCCAGGAGCCCGGCCCGGTTTCGCCGCCCGCTGGCGTCCCGTCCCGGCCGCCCGCGGCCGCCGCGCCCGAGCCCGCCCCGCGCGACTACGCCCCGCGGCACGGACCAGGCGCCCCGCCCCAGGACTTCCAGTCGCCCCGGGATTACCAGTCGCCCCGAGATTTCCAGTCGCCTCAGCCTGCCGTCGCACCCCGGCCCGCTGCCCCGGTTCCATCCGCCGCCCCGGCCCAGCCGGTCCGGCCGGCCGCGGCGGCCCAGCCCGAGATGCTGCCGAGCGTGGACCGCAGGCCTACCTCGCGTATGCCGCTGCCGGCCAAGGCCATGCGCATCGGCCGGGTGCCGGACAACGACGTGGTCCTGTCCGATCTCAACGTGTCGCGGCACCACGCCGAGCTGCGCAAGTCACCCACCGGCAGCTACGAGATCGTCGACCTCGGCAGCCACAACGGAACGTTCGTCAACGGCCAGCGGGTCACCAAGCAGGTGCTGACCGAACAGGACCTGGTCAGCATCGGCAGTTCGACGTTCCGGCTCACAGGTGGCGAGCTCAGGCAGTTCGTCGACGAGGGCAACATCACCTTCACCGCCCAGGAACTGGTGGTCAAGGCCGGCAGCAAAGTGCTGCTGGACCACGTCACGTTCCCGATCCCGGAGAAGTGCCTGCTCGGCGTCATCGGCCCCAGCGGCGCGGGCAAGTCCACCCTGCTCGGCGCGCTGACCGGGATGCGCCCCGCGACCACCGGCACGGTGCTCTACGACAACCGCGACCTATACCAGAACTACAACGAGCTCAGGTACCGGATCGGCCTGGTCCCGCAGGAGAGCGTGCTGCACACCCAGCTGACCGCGCGGCGCGCGCTGCAGTACTCAGCCGAGCTCCGGTTCCCCGCGGACACCAAGCCAGCCGAACGGGACGGCCGGGTCGACGAGGTGATGGGCGAGCTGGGCCTGACCAGGCACGCCAACACCCGCGCCGACCGGCTGTCCGGCGGCCAGCTCAAGCGGGTCAACGTGGCGCAGGAACTGCTGACCAAGCCATCGCTGCTGTTCCTGGACGAGCCGACATCGGGTCTGGACCCTGGTCTGGATAAGTCGGTCATGGAGCAGATGCGGGACCTGGCCCACGACGGCCGGACGGTCATCGTCGTCACCCACAGCGTGGACAACCTGGACACCTGCGACCGGCTGCTGGTCCTGGTCCCGGGCGGCCGGATCGCCTACTACGGCCCGCCCGAGGAAGGGCTCGCCTACTTCGGCCAGGCCCGCTGGGCCGAGGTGTTCCAGGCCTTCGAGCGGTACCCGGACCGCGACTGGGCCGCCGAGTACGCCGCGTCCCCCGCCTACGCCCAGTACGTCCTGGGCCAGCGTTCTCAGCCGCCCCAGATGCAGGACGGCCAGGAACTGGCGGCCGCCCCGCCACCGCAGCGGCGCGGCGCGTTCAGCCAGATGGGCACGCTGACCCGGCGGTACGTGCGGGTGATCGCGTCCGACCGCGGCTACCTGACGTTCATGGCCCTGCTGCCCATCCTCCTCGGCGCGCTGATCTCCCAGGTGCCGGCCGGCAAAGGCCTGGCGGGCGCGCCCCGATCCAACCCGGACGCGGGGACCCTGCTGCTGATCATGGTCATCTGCGCGTGCCTGGCCGGCATGGCCAGCTCGGTGCGGGAACTGGTCAAGGAACGCTCGATCCTGACCCGAGAACGGGCGGCCGGCCTGTCGTCGGGCGCGTACCTGGTCTCGAAGCTGCTGGTCCTGGGCGTCATCAGCGCCGCGCAGTCGACCGTGCTGGTGCTGCTCGGCGTGTCCTGGCGGCCGATACACACCCCGGGCGCCTTCCTCACCGCCGTCCCGCTGCTAGAGCTGATCCTGGGCATCGCCCTGCTCGCCGTCGCCTCAATGTGCCTGGGCCTGTTCGTGTCCGCCATGGTCAGCACGTCGGAGAAGGCGATGCCTTTCCTGGTGCTGTTCACCATGGTCCAGGTGGTCCTGTCCGGCTACGTGGTACCGCTGGCCAACAATGCGGGACTCAAGCAGCTCTCGGTGATCGCGCCGTCTCGCTGGGGTCTCGCCGCGGCGGCAAGCACCGTGAACCTCAACCAGATCAGTCAGGCGCCGCCCTTCGACCCGCTGTGGACCCAGACATCGGCGAACTGGCTCCGCGACATGGGCATCATGGCCGGGCTGGCGGTGATCTTCGCGCTGCTCGCATACATCAAGCTGCGCACCCTCGGCCCGCGCCGCCGTAAGTAGGGGGCAGGGGAGGTGGGTGGGGGCCGGGAGTTAACGGCACGGGCTCCGGCGGCACCAGGTCGCCGAGCAGCGCGCGCCGCAGTCCGGTGAGCATGGCCTCGCTGACCTCCAGGCCGTAGGCCAGGAAGCGGCCGAACGACCCGTATTGCCGGTCCGCCTCCTCGAACGCGGCGCCCAGGTAGGTGGGGCTCAGCTCGAGGACGGGCCTGAGCAGCTCAGGGTCGGCCACGATCCCGGTCTTGACCAGGTCGAAGCGGAGCTTCTGGTAGCCGGTGCGGTGGAAGTCGTTGGACAGCAGGTAGTCGCGGAGCACCAGCTCACGCGGCACGCCGAGCGCCGTGAGCACGATGGCGGTCATCCACCCGGCGCGGTCCTTGCCGCCGGTGCAGTGGTAGAGCAGGGGCAGCCGCCCGGGCGAGCACAGCAGCCCCATCGCGGCCCCGAACGCCTCCCGCTGCCTGGCGTCGGCGACGAACCCCCGGTTCATCTCGACCATGAACGAGGCGGCGCGGCCGCCGCCGAGCTCGCGCTGCTGCCGCTCGTGGTCGCCGCTGGCGATGAGCTCGTAGATGGCGCCGAGGTCGCCGCCGCTGACCGGCAGGTGGGCGTATTCGACGGCGAAGGGCAGCTGGTCGTCCCGGCCGAGCAGGACCTCGCCCGGAGTCCTGAAGTCGACTACGGTACGCAGCCCGAGCCGGTCGAGCCGTTCGAGGTCGGAGCGGGTCAGCTGGCTGAGCGAGTCGCCGCGGAACAGCCTGCCGCGGACCACTTCCGGCCCGCCCACGATGCGGTAGCCGCCGATATCCCGCACGTTCACCGCGCCGTCGAGGGCGACGTGACGCGACGGGGCCCGCTCTCCGGTCATCGGACCAGGCCCATAGCGCACCGCCTTACGTCCCCCCAACCACCATAAGAGTAACTCCCGTACGCCATTTCACCAGCATGAATGTCAGCTATTCGGGCTCAGGCCCTAGCGGCCGGCCCGTCCGCAATGACCCGGCCAGCCCGTAGGCTGGCGTGGTGGCTGACCTCAACCTTGCTGACCTCGACCTCAGGGCGCGGGACATGCTCAGGCGCTTGCCGCTGATCGACGGGCACAACGACCTGCCGTGGGCACTGCGCGGGCGGACTGAGGAGAAGGGCGGCGACCTGAGCCAGGTGGTCTTCGACCTGGAGTCGCCGGCCACCGGCCTGCACACCGACCTGCCCAGGCTCGCGGCGGGCGGTGTCGGAGCGCAGTTCTGGTCCGTCTACGTGCCGGCCTCGCGGGCCGGAGACGCCGCGGTCGGCGGCCGTGCTCGAGCAGATCGACCTGGCCCGCCGGATGATCGCGCGCTACCCGGAGCCGTTGTGCCCGACGACGTTCTGTCCCGGCTCGCGGACAATGGTGGCGTCTGCATGGTGACGTTCGTGCCCGCCTTCGTGTCGCCGGAGTGCGCGGACTGGATGGCCGGCCTCAAGGCCGAGGCGGCGCGCCGCGGCCTGGACCCCAGGAACCTCAGTCAGGTGTTCGGCATCAAAGCGGACTACGAGCGCGGACGCCCGCTGCCCCGGGCCACGCTGGCGCAGGTGGCGGATCACGTCGAACACGTCAGGAACATCGCGGGGGTCGAGCACGTGGGCCTGGGCGGTGACTTCGACGGTACCGATGACGTCGCGGCCGGCCTGGAGGACGTCTCCACCTACCCGGCCCTGTTCGCCGAGCTACTCCGCCGCGGCTGGACCGAACCGGACTGCGCCGCCCTGGCCGGCGGCAACCTGCTGCGCGCCTTGCGCTCCGCCGAGGCCTTCGCGGCCGACACGGCCGGGTCGGCTGACGCGGCCCGCTAAGCTCACACGCGATGACCTCCGATACCGCCTCCCTCCCGGCCGCGGCATTCCGCGCCGCCGGTGACCTGCGCCTGCTGACCTGGCCCGCCCTGGACGCGTCCGGCGCAGACGCCACCGTCACCGCGCGCTCCGGCGGGGTGTCGTCCGGGCCCTACGCGACGCTGAACCTGAGCCTGAGCGTGGGCGACGACCCAGGCCGCGTACTGGAGAACCGGCGCCGGCTGGCCGCCGCCTTCGGTGCCGGCCCCGGCGATTTCGTCTTCGCCCGCCAGGTGCACGGCGCCGGGGTCCGTGTCGTCGCCGAGGCCGACCGGGGGAGCGGCGCGTTCTCGCTCGACGACGCCATCGGCAGCGCCGGCGAGGCCGGCGGGGCCGGCGGGGCCGGCGAGGCCGGCGGGGCCGATGCGCTGGTCACCGCCTCAGCGGGGGTGGTACTCGCGATCCTGACCGCGGACTGCGTGCCGATCGTGCTGCACGACCCGGTGGCCGGCGTGCTCGCCTGCGTGCACGCGGGCTGGCGCGGCACCGTGGCCGGGGTGACCGCCGCGGCCCTCGCCGCCATGCAAGGCCTGGGCGCCCGCCCGTCCGACGTCGTCGCCGGGATCGGCCCGGCCGTCGGGGCCGACCGCTATCAGGTCGGTCCTGACGTCCACGAGCCTGTCACCCGGTCGTTCGGCCCGGCCGCGGCGGAGTTCATCCGCCCCGACCCGTCGGCCCCCGGCCGCTGGCTACTCGACCTGCCAGCCGCCAACCGCCGTGCCCTCCGCCAGGCCGGCGTCCCCGGTGCCCGGATCCATGCCGCCGGCATCCCCACCGGCCCCGTCCCCGGCCACTTCTTCAGCGACCGCACCGCGCGCCCCTGCGGCCGCCTCGCCCTGGTCGCCCGGCTGCGGCCCGGCGGTGCGCGATGAGCGCGCCGCGCGGAAGGGTCTTCCGCTACCTCGACTACGCCGTGGACGCCGAGCGCGGGATGCTGACCTGCCGGTACGAGCTGGACGGCCGCGAGTTCACCGAGCGCGTCACGCTGCCGCCCGGCTCCGCCTGGCACACCGAAGCGGCCCGCGCCGCCGCCCGGCTGGTCTTCCTGCTGTCCGGCGTCTCGTACTACAAGACCGCGGCGCCCCCGGTCATCGATTTCGGCGCGACCGCGCTGACCGGGGCCGAGGAAGCCTTCCTCCGCGAGTTCTACCTCCAGGGCCTGGGCGAGTTCGCCTACCGCAACAACCTTGATCTCACCACCCTCCGCCTCGAAGCCCGCCGTGCCCCGGGCCAGCCCTCCGCCCCGCCGGCGGCGTCAGGACCGCGCCGCGCACTCGTCCCGTTCGGCGGCGGGATCGACTCGATCGTGACGGTGGAGCAGGTCCGGCAGCGAGCCGACGTCGCGCTGTTCGTGGTGAACAGGCCCGCCGACCGGTTCGACGCGATCGAGGAGCCGGCCGCGGTGACCGGGCTCCCGGTCGTCCGGGCCGAACGCGAGATCGACCCCCAGCTGCTACGTTCGGCCGAACTCGGCTTTCTCAACGGCCACGTGCCGGTGACCGGCATCCTGTCCGCGATCGCCGTGCTGGCCGCGGTGCTCACCGACAGGGACGCCGTAGTCATGTCCAACGAGTGGTCGGCGTCCGTCCCCACCCTCGAGTATGCCGGCCGCCAGGTCAACCACCAGTTCTCCAAGAGCGAGGGGTTCGAGGCGGCCTTCCGCGGCGTGCTGGCGGATCAGGGTTCCGCCCCAGTGCGGAACCCTGATCTGCCGGACTACTTCTCCTGGCTCAGGGACCGGACCGAGCTGTGGGTGGGGGAGAGGTTCGCGGGGCTCGGGCAGTATCACGCCTCGTTCCGCAGCTGTAACAAAGCATTTTATACCGAACGGGTGCGGCGATTCGCCCACTGGTGTGGTCAATGCGACAAATGCGTTTTCATAGATCTCATCCTCGCGCCCTTCCTGCCGGCCGAAGCGCTGCGGCGGATATTCGCGGTGGCCGGGGAGCCCTTCGCGGATCCGGCCCTGGGGGCCAAGTTCCGGTCCCTGCTCGGCGCGGGCGCCAAGCCGTTCGAGTGCGTCGGCGAGGTCACCGAGTGCCGGGCTGCGGTGCTGCTGGCCGCGCAACGGGACGACCGGGCCGGCGATGATCTGCTGCAGGAACTGGCGGCCGAGGCGGCCGGCTGGCCGGACGCGCCGTCCGAGGCGGAGATCGCCGCGATGTTCCGGCCGGTCGGCCGGAACTTCATC
>Ga0070697_100004570_pt1 | contig 10629 bp, 14 predicted proteins | sample KBSK1501metaG_FD_65475 | JGI IMG/M metagenome (GOLD analysis project Ga0070697, IMG submission 65475) | Corn, switchgrass and miscanthus rhizosphere microbial communities from Kellogg Biological Station, Michigan, USA - KBS K1-50-1 metaG | ecosystem: Host-associated > Plants > Roots >... | reverse complement strand
CCCGACTGGTTCCCTCGCCTCGGTCTGCACCTCCTTCCACGAATGCTGCAGTCGCCCCGGGAGCCGGTCCGGCTCGGACTCCCAGCGCGGCACCTAGCGTTGCCGGTCCCACCGTTCGCGGGCCTCTCGAGAAGAAGGGGAGCGCGGCGGAGCAGGTGTCACCAGTCCCACCATCGAGTTCACCAAAGGCTGCGCCGACTCAGTCCCGCGACACGATGCGCTCCGATGCCCCCAAAGGGTCGGGTGTGCCCTCGCCTCGGTCTGCGCCTCCTTCCCCGAATCCTGCTGTCGCACCGGGAGCCGGCCCGGCTCTTACTCCGAGCGCGGCGCCTGGGGTTTCGGGCCCCTTCGTTCCCGGACCAGGCGAGAAGAAGGGCAGCACGGCAGAGCGGGCATCACCGCCTCCAACGCCCGGCTCGTCAAGGGTGACGCCGCCGCAGCCCCGCGATGCGGCGCATTCCGATGCCCCCACAGGGTCGGGGTCTGAGCCACGGAAGGACAGGCGAGCCGTTGCGCCCCCTGGGCGTGGTCCACAGCAGGCGCCATCGGCGCCTGCGCGGTCGACGCAGGAAGGTATGGCGTCACGTCACACGCCGCCGCCACCCCCGCCGCCTCCGGTCACCCAGCGCGGCGCACCGACTGACCGCCCGGCTCACGTGGCACCAGCCACTCGAGGCGACCGGTAAGACCGGGGTCGGATCCTGGACGGAACAGGGGATCCAGACTAAGACCCCAGTGCGGCACGTCCCAGTTCCCATTCTCTGGTCCGGCCAATGAACGCGAGCCCTGTCGATTTGCAATCCCTTGCAAAAGCCGCCTCGGAGGATTGAGAACGCCTCCCCGCCGGAAACGTGTCGCGTTGAACCAGCGACTGCCAGCTATGTTTCAGGGAACTTCATCCTGCATGTTTTAGCCCGATCGGGTTTCGACTGAAGCTGTGGCCGAGAAGTATGCGACACTGCGGGCGAAAACGTGATCGTGACTGAAACACGGCTTCGAATCCCGTTGGGAGATGTGGCGACAAGGCCGCGCGCTGGCTGCTCGGCTCCTCGCCTCTTCAAGGAGTGGGACCGCCATCGCTCCGGGTACCGTTCTCGACAAGCCTCCCCCGCTTCCTTAGGCAGGGACGGTCATGATGTGGTTCGGGCTGCTTATCATGTTCGGCGGGCTCGTGGTCCTCTTCGTGCTTTGGGACCTCGTCTCGCTACAAACCTCTTTCGAGACCTCGGGGGCCAGGGGCCGCCGACAGAGTGATTTGGTTGGTCGTGAACGTGCCGCGTTCGTTCAGCGCGCCGCCAGTGCCTTGTCCACAATGCTCCTGAAGATCGGGTCGAGCTCGGCCGCGACCTTCTTGACCTCCGGGTGTGCGTACCGGGCAAAGACCGCCGACGGCGTGAGGTAGGTCAGGGTGGCGGTGCCGTCCGGATTCTCGTAGAGATAGAACCGGATCGGCGCCTCGAAGCCGGCCGCGGGATCAGCGGCCAGTAGCCGCACCGCGAAGTCGTTCCGAAAGACCATCAGGACCTGATTGCCCTTGATCGTAACGCCGCGGCCGGCAGCGCCCGCCTGGGCATTGGCGTGACACACGAGCGCCATTTTCTGCTCGGTGATCGCCTGCTCGAGCGCTTCGACGACCTTCGGAAAGGGGGCCCGTGAGACTGCCGTGACGCGGCCGTCCTGGGCGAAAGCGGGCACAGCCGACAGCACGGTGCCGGCGGCAAGGAGAGCGGCGGCTACGAATGCGCGCATGGTCGATCCTCCAGTGGATTCAGGTCAGTGGGACATCCTGCGTGAAGATCACGAAGTGCGAGCGGCGCACCGCCTCCAGCGCTTCGCGGATGTGCCTTGTTCCCACTTTCGGTCCGTTCGCCAACAGAGATTCGAAGAAGCCGACGTAGAAGTAGTCCGGGTATACCGTCACGCCGACGCGGAGCGTGAGTCCAGACCGGTCAAGCCGGCGCCGGTACGGCAGCGTGAAGTGACCGCCGGGAGGGATGCGTGTATCGGCGATTTCGCGGGACAAATCCAGCGATACCTCGCGTCCAATCGCTCGCTCTTCGCGACCGCCCGGTACGGTCTGCCCCAGAGCGTCGAAGAGCTCGGCGCGCACGACGACCCGGGCGGAGCTCCCTGAAGGGCGAGGGGCCGCCGCCAGTGTCGATCGATGAAGCGTCGCTCGGCCGGAGAGAGGCCCGATGGGCCCCCAGCCTGACCGAGGACCTGCTCGCTCGCGGGGATCAGGAGCAGGCCAACCGTCAGCGGCAGAGACCAGATCAACCTCATGACCCAGTACGATAACGCGCGACGCGGATCCGCTATTCCCTGAAGGGCCCCAGAGCCGGGAATATTCCGGGCCCCGCAGGCGTTTATCATGATGAACCCATGGAAAAGACGTGGCGTTTCGGCTGGGCCACGGGCGAGAACCGGAGGGGCGAATTCGAGGAGGTGGCTTTGGTCCACCTCGACGCGATTTACCGCAGCGCCCTTCGGCTCACCCACAACCGGGCGGAGGCGGAAGACCTCGCACAGGACACCTGTGTGCGGGCCTTTCGAAGCTTCCACCGCTTCAACCCCGGGACGAACTGTCGCGCGTGGCTCTTCACGATCCTGCGGAACGCGTTCCGAGATCGGTTGCGCCGCGGTGGCCGCGAGCGTCTGGACCCCGAAGCTGCGGACTGGGAGGGAGAGTGGCAGAGCGCGACGGTGGTGGCGCCGACCGGGCAGCCGGAAGAGGAATTCTTCTTGACAGCACTCGCCGGCGACGTGGAGCGGGCGCTCAGGGCGCTGCCGCTCCCCTTCCGCGAGGTGGTCATGCTGTCGGATCTCGAGGAGCTGAGTTACAAGGAGATCGCGGAGGTCGTGGGCTGTCCCGTGGGCACAGTCATGTCGCGGCTGTCGAGGGGGCGCGCACTGCTCCGCCAGGCGCTCGGTCGTGTTGCCCGTGAGCACGGGTACCTGAAGGAGTCCCCATGAACTGCACGGAGCTCGAGAGCCGACTGCACCCCTTCGTGGATGGTGAGCTCGGCCTGGCCGACATGGCCGAGGCCGAGGCCCACATCGCCGAGTGCCCGGGGTGCCGGGGCCGGGTTGCCCGGGAGCGTCAGTTCCGCCAGTTCTTGCGACGGCAGCCACGAGAGTCGGCACCGCATGCGCTCCGTGAGCGGATCCGGGCGCAGGTTGGGCGGACTGCCCGCTGGGCCGCCGTGCGGCGCTGGAGCGCCGTGTCGGCGGCCGCCGCCGCGATCATCGCCGCCACCGCGCTCCTGCCAGCACTCCGCTCGTCGACGCCGCTGGTGAGCGAGCTGGTAGACAAGCACATCGCATTCACCCAGATGGAACAGCCGGCCGAGCTTGCCTCGGCGGACCGTCAAGCGGTGGAGCAGTGGTTCCGGGAGCGCGCCGCGCTCCGCGTGACGGTCGCGGACTACTCGATGGTCGGTATTCGGTTGATCGGCGCACGCATCGCCGAGGCCCGCGCGCGCCCCATGTCCTACGTGCTCTACGAAAAAGGGCACGTTCCCCTCTCGGTGTTCATGGTGCCGGTCACGGCGCCCGAGGGAGACCTGCGTGGGACGCGCGTCGCCTACCGTGGGCACGACTACGTCACCCAGGAGCGCAAGGGTTACCGCACGGTGTCCTGGACGGACGGCCAGGCGATCTTTGGCCTCGTCTCCATGCTCGACTACGATGCTCTCCTCGAGTGTGCCGACAAGTTGCGCACGGAGCGCGCCCACGAGGCGCGGCTCTAGGCGCGCGCCAACCCTGCGCCGGCCATGCGTCGCGTCGTCCCGTTGACGCTCCTCTTCGTCCTCGCCGCAACGAGCGCGAGCGCGGACGCCCTCCGCACCGACCTCAGCAAGGCACTGGTGCCGCTGGATGCGATCGTGGCCGGGGGCCCGCCGCCCGACGGAATTCCCGCCGTCGACCACCCGGTCTTCGTGCCGCCGGCTGCCGCCGACGCCTGGCTCACGCCGCACGAGCCGGTTCTCGCGCTCGAGATCGCCGGCGATGCCCGCGCGTATCCGCTTCAGATCCTCATGTGGCACGAGATCGTCAACGACACGGTGGGCGGCCGCCCCGTGGCGATTACCTTCTGCCCGCTCTGCAATTCCGGGCTTGTCTTTGACCGCGTGGTCGATCGTCTCACCCTGGACTTCGGCACCTCAGGCAAGGTCTATCAGAGCGATCTCGTGATGTACGATCGCCAGACGCATTCGCTCTGGGCTCAGATCGAAGGGCGCGCGATCGTGGGTGAGCGGGCCGGCACGCGGCTCAAGCTTGTACCGGCCAATACCCTTGCTTACGAGGACTGGAAAGCGATCTATCCCCGCGGGAAGGTCCTCTCGCGAGACACGGGTTATGCTCGAGCCTATGGGCGGAATCCGTATGTCTCGTACGATCAGCCGGACTCGGCGCCATTCCTTCTGCGGGGCACCCCGGACCCTCGTCTGCCTCCCAAGGCTCGAGTCGTCGGCGTGGCCCTGGGCGGAGCCGAGCGGGCCTACCCATGGCCGGCCCTCGAAAAGCACCGCGTGATTAATGACTCCCTCGGAGGCCAGCGGCTGGTCATCTTCTATCAGCAGGGCGCCCTGTCTGCGCTCGACGATGCCCGTATGGACGAGTCGAAGGCGGTTGGTGCCACGGCAGTGTTCATCCCGATGGCGGGCGGTCGAATGCTGGAGTTCGAGGCCGCACCTGAGGGGATCCGCGATCGGGAGACGGGCACCGTGTGGAACCTGCTGGGCCATGCCGTGCGAGGGCCCCTCGCCGGCACGCGTCTCACCGTGATCCCGCACGTGGATGCGTTCTGGTTCGCCTGGGCGGCCTTCCATCCGTCCACCTCCATCCACAGCGGCCCGTGAGCGAGCTCGAAGAGCTGGCGGCCCTCCTCGAAGGGCTCGAGCGCGTGGGCACCTCCGTCATGGAGCTGGCGCGTGGTGGCCGCCCACAGGAGCCCTGGACGCTCTACCCCGGCGAGTACGGGATCTTCGACAGGCGGACGCGATCCCAGTTCTACTTCCACGCCCATGCCGGCGCGGATCACGAGGCCGCTCACTTCCACACCGTCCGCCTCTTCCCGGATCGGACCGCCCATCTGGTGGCGATCTCGATGGCGCCGACCGGATGGCCCCAGGCGCTCTTCACCGTCAATGGCTGGGCGATCGGCGATGCGTGGGAGACCTCGGCCAATCTCAAGCGATACGTGCGACGCTTCAGCATCGGCGTGGGCCGCGGTCCTGCCCCCCTCGTGCGCTTCGTCAACCCTCGTGTTCGAGGCCTTCCGCCCGGAGATCGAGGAGCTCCAGGACCTCAAGGGAAGGACGTTGAGGGCCCATGCCGAGGCTCACCCGGGAGCGGACCCACTCCAGGATCGGTCGCTCGAAGTGCTGAGTCGCGTCGAGATCGACGTGGTGGGCCACCTTGCAGGGTTCCGGATGGCGGGAGTCGACCGGCCGTGATGCGCGCGCTCGCGTTCGCTGCGCTGGTCGGTCTGTCTGCTCTCGTCGGCGCGCCAGCCACAGGGCGCGCGACTCCGAGGGGATCGGACCCATCATCGGCGGCGGATCTCTGGAGTGCGGCCGAGATCTCACGGGCCACTCAGCAGAGACCGGCACCCGTCGTCGACCTGCAGGACCTCCGCGGAAACCGAGTCGACCTGCGGCAATTTCACGGGCGCGTCGTGCTCTTGTATTTCTGGGGCTCATGGTGACCACACTGCACGAGGGAGTTGCCCTCGATGGACGGCCTGCACCAGGCGCTGGTACGTGAGGGCCTCTCCGTGATCTTCGTCAACCTTGGGGAGTCCCGGCCGACCGTCGCTCGAGCAACCGCAGCCCATCGGTTCACGGCTCCGGTGCTTCTTGACACGACTGGCAGGGCCGCTCGTGCGTATGGTGTCACCGGTACGCCCTCGGTGTTCATCATTGGCCGCGACGGGACAATCCTGGGAAGCGCCGTCGGCCCGCGGCCCTGGACGGAGGCGTCTGGCCGCGCGCTCCTCGAGGCGCTAGTGCGGGCCCGGCCAGGCGAGCCGGTGCGGGGCGCTGGGGCCGCGCCGGCTGGTACACTGACGCCCGACATGCCACTCACCCCGACGGGACCGGCAAGGAGTCACTAATGGCGAGAGCGGGCGCCCGGATCCTCGACAGCGGCGAGCGGCTCCCGGATCTCTCCATGGACACCGTGAAGCACGGACGGCTCACCCTTCCGGGAGCCTTCGGGGACGGGTGGGGCGTCCTCCTCATCTACCGCGCCCACTGGTGACCGTACTGCAAGCAGCAGTTGGCTGCTTTCGATCGGGCCCAGGACAAGATGCAGGCTGAGGATATCCGTTCCATCGCTGCCTCCACCGATCCTCAGGACAAAGCCGTCGAAACGGTGGCCGAGCTTGGGCTCAACATGCCTATAGGTTATGGGCTCCCGGTGAAGGAGACGGCGGCGACGCTCGGGGCCTTCTTCGAGGAGCGTCGCGGCTTCCTGCATGCCACCGGCTTTGTCGTCAAGCCCGACCGGACGATCGCAGTCGCCCAGTACAGCACAGGGCCGATCGGCCGGCTTGTCTGGCAGGACGTGCTGGGCCTCGTCCAGCACTACAAGAAGCAGGCGCGCTGAAGCCCGCGCCACGGTCGCCCACGCCGTATCCGAGTGAGGGGAGAGCGCATGGAAATCGTCCACGTTTCCGACGTGCATGAACTGACCCCAGAGGATCAGAAGTTCTGCGAGGCCACGAAGGTCTGGTTCAAGATCGACTTCGTGCCCAAGATGAGCCGGGTGCTGCTGACCGTGCCAGAGTTCGGGCGGCCCTACGGCCGTGCCTCTCGCCGGGCCATGAGCGACGGCGCCCTCAGCCGTGGTCAGAAGGAGCTCATCGCGAGCATCGTTAGCGCGATCAACGTGTGCGAGTACTGACTGGTTGCCCACAGCGCAGCCGGGAAGCTGCAAGGGCTCGCCGACGAGAAGATCTGGTACGAGCTGGCCTACGTGGCCGGCGTCACGCACGCGCTGAACACGGTGGCCGACGGCCTCCGCCTGCCGCTGGAATTCTCCACCTCCTCCCGCCATCCGGTCGCGCCGCTATTGGATCCGCCGACGGATGATCGCGAGATGCAGGTCCTGTTCGATGACATCCGCGGCTTCTACGCGGTCGAGCACGTGCCCGCGGTGTTCCGCTGGATGGCGAGGGACCGGGGATTCCTGCAGTCGTACTGGGAGGCGACGCGCGAGGCGTTCACGGACCATACGCTCGACCGCCTCACGAAGGAGATTCTGGCATTCGCGGCATCGATGACGGCCAAGTCCGACTACGGCGTGGACTTCCACCTCCGGGAGGCGCACCGCCTTGGCCTTACTGACCAGGGGTTGACGGAGGCAGTCGAGGTGGTCCAGCTCTTCAATACCGTGACGAAGATCGCTGACACGCTCGGCCTTCAGCCGGACTTCCCGGCACGGCCGCGCGGCCCATCCCTCGGCTGAGCGGTGCCGACCACGGGTCCCGGTGGGAGGCGGACTGTAGGCCCCCTCGTCAAGGGCGCCGGCATCATGCATATCAAGGCGACTTCAGCAACGGAGCGGGAGTTCTCGTTCGAAGGGGAATTGATCCTCGGGACCAAGTGACGAGCGGAGAGATCCAACAAGGCCGGAACGACACAGTAGTCTTCGGGAATGGAAAGTGCCGATAAGCGCGCTCCACTGCTCGCGGTGCGGCAATGCTCTCGGCAAGCGCCCCACGTTCCAGTTCCAGACGCCGGGCGGACCCATTCACAGATGTCTCCGGTGCTCGCTCGTGTACATCCCGACGATTCGGCGATCGTCGGCTGTGGCCGCCATAGTCGGAACCATTCTGGTCGGCATCAATCAAGGTGACGTCATCCTCCACGGGCTCTGGCCGGCGTCCCTGCTATGGAAAGTGCCGTTGACCTACGCGGTTCCCTTTGCGGTCGCAACAGTCGGTGCGCTGCTTAGCAGCCGAGTTCAATCAGCGATCTGATCGGCTGAGCTGAGGTCTATGGAGAGCGTAAATCGGGAGTCGCGCATCATTTTCTGCACGAATCGGGACACGACCCCCAAAAAGGAAGGTGGCCCGTCTGAATCATTTGAAGGCCTGGCAATCCCAGCGCTCCAAAATCCCTGATGAAATACCGCTCACAAGTGCTCGCCACTGCACGGGTCCTGCTAGGCTGGAATCTGTGCTCAAAGAGGAATGATTCTGGACAGCGTCTGGACGAATGAGGATAGCTCGTCGTGCTGGCCGCGGGCCGGGTCATCATGCACAGCGCGGCTCCCGGCGGGGAATTCACACTGGCCCCGGCGGCGTGCCCGGGGCCTTGACCGACTTGAGGTGCGGATCGAGGTTTTTTCAACCGATCTCGTCACGCACCGACGAAGTATTCCAGCTCGACGGCCACATTGTCCGTGCGGAGCCCGACCGGCCCATCAAAATCGACAAGGTTCGACGGTAATGAGCCCTCCCATGCCAGGGTGCCGTCCGCCCAGACTGTCAGTTCCCCTCCCTCTAGGACGGCCCTGAGCGCGTGAGAGGACCCGACGCGCACGGCCCCGACCGGCCCGCTCCGTCGCGGGCGGAGGTTTACGTATCCGCGGGCCCCGCACTCGGCATGCGTACTCTGCCCGGCATTCCGCTTGATCGAGACGGCGATGCGCTCGTCGGGCTCGATGTGCCACATGACGTAGATGACATTGCAGGTGTCTCGGGCGCGCAGCTTCAGTCCGATCTGGCGTCGGGCCTCTCCGGACGCGAGCAGCTTGGTTGCTGCTGTAGGACCGAGGTAGCGGAAGCGGATCTCGGCGGCCGGTGCCGTGCTGTGCCGCAGCACGGCTCGGACCTCGGGCACGTCGATGCCCAACCGCTCATCAGGGAGGGCACGGATCATACCGGAGGTCACATCGAAGCCGTCGCGCCCGACTCTGGCCGCAGCGTCGGCACCAGAGCTGCCACCGGCAATCACCGCTACGAGCCCCGCGACCAACAGAGCCAGGCTCCATGTCGTAGACGCACGCGGCTCAATCCGCCTACCCGACACGCGAGCCCTGGATACCTCTGGTCTCGACCTATGGTCGGAGGTATGCCGTTGCCTGTCTACCCTGCATACCCCTCCTCGAGGGCACGGCAACCTCAAGGCGTTCCGTGGGGACCAAGAGATCACGCCACTAGCGAATCGAAGCTGCGCGGCGGCTACGGTGGAGCAGCCGCTGGCCTTCCGCATCATGCATGGGGAGCAAGGGGAACGCTGAAGCGGCCGGTCCGTGCCGCGGGGTCGAGCACGCCTCATCCGCGATCGCTGCAACGGGCATCTGGCTCAGACAACTCCCCACCACGCCAGCGCCGCCGCGGTGGCGGTCAGCACGGCGGGGCCGGGGTGGCGGAACAGGAATCGAGGGGATCGCGTGTAGGCAGCCCCCAGTCCCACTGCGAGCGCCGCGAAGCCGGTCGACGCGCCCGCGCCGACCAGGCCGATCCCCCGGGCTGTGTCGCCGTGGAGGACCGAGCCTGACAGGAGGAGCGCTAATCCGACGGTGAGGAAGGCGATGGTCGTCAAGTGCCACGTGGTGTGGATCATCAGCTTGGTCGTCCGCGGACCACCGAACCGACTGGACGGCAGCATTCCCGGCGACAGCTGTCTCACCACGAAGAGCTCGCCTCCTGCTCCGTGGATGGCGGCGCCGAGAATGGCGAGGGATCCGGCGACGATCAGCGGGGCGTTCACGTTGAGCCCTCCTGGATCAGCCCTGCGGCTGGCACGGCCCCAGTATTGACGACGGTGAGTCGAAGGAGCATCTCATTCGAACCCGAATTCACCCACCAAAGAGATCATCCCGCGACCGTGGCGCGACCGCGGAGTGACCGTCCCGCGACCAGGGGGCGACGGCCACTCTCAGGCCCTACGGCCGAATGCAGTTGATGTAGGTCCAGCAGCAGCGGAAGGTCTCGCGGCCCCCGAAGAGCGTGTCCATCGCGTGGCGGATCAGCGCCAGGCGGTCGGTTATGGCTTCGTTGCTTGGCACCCTGCCGTCCACCTTGACGGAGGCGCCCAGCCAGCCCAGCACGGCCTCGTGGTAGGCGCTCAGGAACTCGAACCAATCCTCGACCCGAGCCTCGATGGAGCGGGCCGTGACTTCCTCCACCGTGAGGCCGGCCTCTTCGAGGCAGCGCAGGTAGTGCTCGAGCGGCTGAACGGGCAGGAACACCTGATCCCGATACGCCACCTGCGCCTGCATCCGGGCCTCGTCGTCGAGCAGCGGCCGATAGGCGGCATAGCGCGGGTCGTTGCGGACCAGCCCCGTGGCGACCTCGTGGATTGCCCACACGGTCTCGTCCAGGATCCATTCGCTGGGCCGGGCCTGGGGGTTGCGGATGTTTCCCGACTGGACGAATGCGCGCCCGGCCGGCCGGAGTACGCGAGCCCACGAGGCGAGCGTGTCCGGGAGGTCCCGATAGAGGTGGATCGCATTGGTGGAGGCAATGGCGTCGGCCTTGCGCGCCACAAGCTCCGGGCCGATGACCTCGTCGAGGAGCTCCAGCCGTCTCTCCTCCTTGAGCCAGCGCAGGAGTCGGAAGGCGACGCGCTCCTCATCGCGGAACTTGTCGAGCGCGACGCGGAGAAACTTGGG
>Ga0070697_100004568_pt1 | contig 10630 bp, 8 predicted proteins | sample KBSK1501metaG_FD_65475 | JGI IMG/M metagenome (GOLD analysis project Ga0070697, IMG submission 65475) | Corn, switchgrass and miscanthus rhizosphere microbial communities from Kellogg Biological Station, Michigan, USA - KBS K1-50-1 metaG | ecosystem: Host-associated > Plants > Roots >... | reverse complement strand
TTTCGCCGTGTCTCAGTCCAGGGGCGCTGCCACGACTTTCCAGTTGTCGCCGCGCACGAGGGTGACCTCAGCGACTGGATGACCACTGTCCAGGGCCGGCATCGCGCTCACCGCGCGGTACCCTGGATTGCCGTCTACCGCTTCAGCCGTGACGGCGCCGAGTGAGCGCTTGACGCTGGCCATGGCGGCCCTCTGCTTCTGAGCGGCCGAGAGATCTGCGCTGTCGGTGAGAGCCTCGACCCGGGCAATCATTCCCACGCTGAAATCGACGATGACTTCGGTGAAGCTGTCACCAGCGGAGGCGTCGGGCTTGAGCGTGTAGACGGACAGCTGGAGGACGCCATCCTCGAGCTCGTACTTGGCCGAGATCGGGATCCCTTGGGTCGAGCCCAAGACGAGTCCGCTTTCGAGCGGGAGCCAGGCAGTCGCCAACGCCTGCCCGAGCGCGGCTCGCTCAACGACGGAGCTCGGCTGAGCGGGGACACGCCACGAGATGGCGGCGACCAAGCTGCAGACGATAGCGGCGATGGTGACGATGCGTCGCATGGGTACGCGCCTCCTTTGGAGAATGCCTGCGCTGCCTGCCGCTCATGATGAGGCGCGTTCCGCCATACGCCACTGACGAGTTCCTGACTGTTCTGTCAGGCGGGCGGCTACTTTCTCGCGGGCCGTCTCCTCGCGCCGGTCGGCGCGATGGCGGCGACGGCACGGAGGATCGGAGCTGAATCGCTCGCGGACCGGCTGCCGGTCGCGAACCCGCGGGACGAATTCGGACAACTGGCTAGTGTGTTCAACGATACGCTGTCGCGCCTTCAGGACGCGTTCGAGCAGCTTCGGCGCTTCACCGCGGACACGTCGCACGAGCTGCGCACGCCGCTGACCGCCATGCGAAGCATCGGGGAGGTGGCGCTACAGGGGTCGGCGAACGCAGCGGAGTACCGGGAGGTGATTGGAAGCATGCTCGAAGGGGTCGAGCGGCTCACCCGCCTGGTGGAGTAGCTGCTAACGCTCACCCGTGGAGAATCGGGGCGGATCTCGCTTACCAGCGCTCTGGTCGACTTGAGTGACCTGACTGCGACTGTGTCGGAGGGCCCGCACGTTCTCGCGGAGGAAAAGGGTCGAACGGCCTGACTTCCGCCAAGGCGACTCCAAAGCTCGGCGCATCCGTGAAAGCCTAGGTCGTGCTCGGCAGCAGGATCCGCGTCGGCCGCCCTTAGGGCCCCGATCCCTCAGAAGATGCCGAGGCCGCGCGCCCCGCGACCACCGCGATCACGAGCAAGGCCAGGTGACGATGGTGCGATCGCGTGCCGTCACGTTCGATCGGCGGCTGTGGAGGGTCCCACGAACTCGCTCGCGACATCGTCCTTCATCGCGCAGCACTGGTCGAGCGCCGCCCGTGCAGCAGGGCGAACACCGAGGGCACGAAGACCAGGGTCGCGACGGTAGCGCACAGCAGGCCGCCGATCACGGCCCGCCCGAGCGGCGCGTTCTGCTCGCCGCCTTCACCAAGCCCGAGCGCCATCGGCACCATGCCGATGATCATGGCGAGGGCGGTCATGAGGACCGGGCGGAAGCGGGTGTAGCCCGCCTCGATGGCCGCCTCTCGCGCGTCGCCGTGATGGGTCAGCCGCTCTTTGGCGAAGGCCACCACGAGGATGCTGTTGGCCGTCGCGACCCCCATGCACATGATGGCGCCCATCAACGCCGGCACGCTGAGCGTCGTGTGGGTAACAAAGAGGAAGACGACGATGCCGACCAGCGCGGCGGGCAGTGCGGTGATGATGATGAAGGGATCGAGCCATGACTGGAAGGTCACGACGATCAGCAGATACACCAGGACGACGGCACCGGCAAGCCCGGCCAGGAGGCCGACGTAGGAGGTCCGCATCGTCTCGAGCTGCCCACGAATCGCGATGAAGCTCCCGCGCGGCAGGGCCTGTCGATTCGCGTCGACGATGCGCGTGACGTCGCGGCCGACGGCGCCCAGGTCGCGGCCCTGGACTCCGCCGTAGATGTCCACCACCCGACGGATATTGTAGTGAGAGACCACCGCCATCTCGCTCGAGCGCGTGACCGATGCGACGTCGGCGAGAATCCCCGGACGCGTCGCGGCCGGCCCGGTGATGGGAATGTTCTGGAGGGCGTCAAGAGACTGGAGATCGTACTGCGGCGCCTGCGCGACGAGCTGGTAGTTGACGCCATTCTGCCAGTTCAGGAAGAACATCGGCGTGGTCTGGAAGCTGCCGCTCAGCGAGATCAGCAGGCTGCTTGCGACGTCCCGCATGGTAAAGCCGCCGCCGGCCGCCTTCGTGCGGTCGACGGCCACTTTGAACGCGGGATAATCGAAGGCCTGCTGGATCCGCAGGTCGACGAGGCCCGGCACCTTACGAAGCTGGGCCAGGATCCGGTCCGCCAGCTGGCGGTTGCCCTCGATGTCCGCCCCCTCGAGCTGAACGTCAATCGGCGCCGGCAGGCCGAAGTTCAGGATCTGCGTGACGATATCCGCCGGCACGAAGTAGAAGGTGGTCCCGGGGAAGGCGTGAGGCAAGGTCTCACGCAGCTCTCTGACATAGTCGGCCGTAGGACCGTGATTCGCCTTGAGGGTGACCAGTATGTCGGCGTCGCCGGCGCCGATGGTGCCGGACGTGTTGCGTATGTAATTGAGCGCCGCGTAGGGCAGCCCGATGTTGTCGAGGATGTTGTCCATCTCCTGCTGCGGAATCACCCGGCGAATGGAGGCCTCGACGAGGTCGGCCAGCTGCGCCGTGTCCTCGATCCGCGTGCCGGTCTTCGCCCGCACGTGGAGCATGAACTGGCCGCTGTCAGTGCTCGGGAAGAAGTCCTGACCGAGGAAGGACACCAGCACGGAGGCCGAGAGACAGATCAGGAGGAACACCGGAACGAAGAGGTACCGCCGGTCGACCAGCGTGGCGAGCAGGCCGTGGTATGTCGCACGAACCCGCTCGAAGCCTCGCTCGAACGCGCGCTGGAAGCGCGTGACCGGGTTGCGGGTCGGATGGCCGCTCAGCTCCTTCGCCTTCACCAGGTACATGGCCAGGGTCGGCACGAGCGTGCGCGACAGTACGTACGACGCGAGCATGGCGAAGACCACCGCTTCGGCCAGCGGCACGAAGAGGTAGCGGGCAACGCCGCCCAGGAAGAACATCGGCAAGAAGACGATGCATATGGCGAGCGTCGAGACCAATGCGGGCACGGCAATCTGTGCGGCGCCTTTCAGAATGCCGTCATGCAGGTCCTGTCCTTCTTCCAGATGACGCTCCATGTTCTCGATGGTGACGGTGGCATCATCCACCAGGATGCCGACCGCGAGGGCCAATCCGCCGAGCGTCATGATGTTGATGGTCTCGCCGAGAAGGCTCAGGCCGATGATCGACGTGAGGATGGACAGCGGAATGGAGACGGCGATGATGAGCGTGCTGCGCCAGCTGCCGAGAAACAGCAGGATCATCAGGGCCGTGAGGCATGCGGCGATGACGGCTTCGCGGATCACGCCGCTCACGGCGGCCCTGACGAAAGCGGACTGATCCGCGAGGGGCTGGATCTTCAACTCGGGCGGAAGCGTCGCCGCGATGCGGGGGAGCATGTTGCGTACCCCGTTGACCACATCGAGCGTGGAAGCTTCCCCCGCCTTCACGATGGATATCAGCACGCCGCGGCGGCCGTCCTGACGGACAATGTTCGTCTGCGGTGAGAAACCCGCGCTCACATCAGCGACGTCTCGAATATAGATGGTCGAGGGGCCAACGACCTTTATCGGAAGGTCGTTCAGCTCGGCAACGGTCATCGGGCTGCCATTGTGGAGGATGTCGTACTCGAACTGACCAATCTTCGCCGTGCCGGAAGGGAAGATGACGTTCTGCGCGGCCAACGCGCCGATGACATCTGCGGCGGACAGTCCCTTGGACTGCAGCAGCCGCGGGATCAGGCTGACGTTGATCTGGCTCTGCTTGCCGCCATACGGAATCGGGATCGAGGTGCCCGGGATCGTCGCGAGCTGCGTTCCCACGAAGTTCACGCCGATGTCGTTCAGCTGCTGCTCGGAGAGGCCCTGGCCGGAGAGGCCGAGCTGGAGGACCGACACGTCCGAGGCGGTGTAGTTGAGGATCAGCGGTGGCACCGTGCCTGCGGGGAGCTGGCGCAGAATAGCCTGGGAGACGGCCGTCACCTCTGCGTTGGCGATCGCGACGTTCGCATTCGGGTGCAGGAAGATCTTGACGACCGCGATGCCGTTGACCGTCGTCGACTCGATGTGCTCGACGTTGTCGACGGTTCTCGTGAGCTGTCGCTCGAAGACGGTTGTCAGCCGGCCTTCCAGTTCTTGAGGATTCAGGCCGGTGAAGGTCCATGCGACGGCGATCACCGGGATGTTGATGCTCGGGAAGATGTCGGTGGGCGTGCGCAGGATGACGAGCGGGCTCATCATGAGAATCAGGAGCGCCAGGACGATGAACGTATAGGGGCGACTGAGCGCGACTCTGACGATCCACATATCTCAGCCGTGCGATCGGCCTTCGTCGCTGGCCGTGGCGGCCGGGCAACCCAGATCGAGGCATGTGGTGATGAGTCCCGTGCCGGGCATCAGCGCTCTCGGCAAATCGTGCTGCTTCTAGCCGGGTCGGAGACCCCTGGGTAAGCGACGGCACCCACAGGGTGCATCTGGCCGAGCGCGAGTGCTCGACCGTGCGCGTCACGAATAGCTACAGCAGGAGGAACGAAGACTCGCTGACAGCCGCGTCGTGTCTCGGGCGTCAACGTACTCGTCGCGATATCAACACCCATTACCAGTCCGACTCCGATAGTCTCCTGCGCGTAATAGACCCGCAGCAAGCGAAAGCACGGGCAGCGAACACGCTGTCGTGGACAAGACTGTTCTCACCGTGAACCTCCCCGAATTCCGGACTGCTCACCTTGGGACTGCGTCCGGCGGGTGCCGGGTCTCTTACGCACCGTCTTTTTCGCAGGAACGCGACACTCAGGTCGAGCGAGCGGAAAACGGTCGGCGGGACAGCTCAGCCGCAGTAGGCTGGCCAAGCGAGGCGACCTCCGCGGTCAGCAAGCGCAGACGAAGCACGACGGAAGGCGTCACTAGACGAAGCCAGGATATCAGCAGCACGCGGAGTCGCGAGGGCCGAGTCGGCGTACTTGCCATCTTTCTCACCTTTTCTCCGGCATCACCCAATCACCGCCGGAGGTATCGTGATCGCGGTCTCCTGTCCCGGAGTGTAGTGCTCGTTCGGCGCCACGGCGGCGCGCCCAAATGCGGGATCAGCGAGCCGAAGTCCGTGGTGCATCGGACGCTGCGCCGACTGCGTACGCGCTCACAACCGCAAGATCTTCATGGGTATCCTTCCATTCGCACGGCTCAGTCGAGTGGAGCGGACACGACCTTCCAGTCGTTGCCTCGCAGGAGGATCACCTCGGCCATCGGACGGCCTCCGGTCAAGCCGGGCTTGGCGCTCACCGCGCGGTACCCGGGACTGGCTTTCAGCGCGTCCGCGGTGACTGCGTCGAGCGAGCGCTTCGCTCCGGCCATCGCGGCTTTCTGGCTTTGAGCCGCCGCGAGGTCTCCGCCGTCGGCAATGGTCTCGACCCTGGCGATCATGCCCACGCTGAAGTCTACGATGACCTCCGAGAAGGTACCGTCGGGCTTGAGCGTGTACACGGAGAGTTGCAACGTGCCGTCCTCGAGCTCGTACTTGGCCGAGAGCGGGGTTCCCTCGGTCGAGCTCAAGACAAGTCCGCTCTCGAGGGGTAACCAGGCCCCCGCTAGCTCCCGGGCGAGGGCGTCACGCTCGATGGCGGAGTCCGGTTGGGCAGGGGCGGGGAACGAGATCAGTGACAGGACGGTGCAAGTGGCGACAACGGCGATGCTGACGATGTATCGCATCAGGCGGGCCTCCTGCGTGTGGTGATCTAGCTGCATGCCGGGCATGATGCGGCCGGGTCGGCCGCGCGCCACTGACGAGTTCCTGACATTCGTGTCAGGTGCGACGGTCTCGAGGCACCGCTATACTCGTGACGCGATGCGGATATTGGTGGTGGAGGACGAGAAGAAGGTGGCGAAGGCAGTCCGCGAAGGCCTCGAGGCGGAGCGCTACGACGTGCACGTCGCGTCGACGGGGGAGGAGGGCTTCTTCCTCGTCAACCATGAGGCGTTCGATCTCGTCGTGCTCGATCTGATGCTGCCGCGTCGGGACGGGCTCGAGGTCCTGACGACACTACGTAAGCGTGGGCTCCAGACACCCGTGCTGATCCTCACCGCGAGAGACACGGTCGACGACCGCGTGCACGGGCTGGACAGCGGCGCAGATGACTACCTGGTCAAGCCGTTCGCCTTTCCGGAGCTGCTCGCGCGGATCCGGGCACTGCTTCGGCGGGACCGGTCGGAGCACAGTCTGAAGCTCCAGCAGGGCGATCTCGAGATGGACGTCGTGACGCGGAGGGTCAGGCGGGCGGGGCAGGCGGTGGAGTTGACGGTGAAGGAATTCGAAGTCCTGGAGTATCTGCTGCGGCATCGGGAATGTGTGGTCTCGCGTGAGATGCTCTCGCGGGACGTCTGGCAAGTCACCGCCCGCGCGACGCCGCTCGACAACGTGATCGACGTGACGATCGCCCGACTGCGCCGCAAGATCGACGACAGATTCGGGCATAAGCTGCTCCATACGGTGCGCGGCGTCGGGTTCGTGCTGGGCGGCGAGCGGCGATGAGGTTCAGGACGCCGAGCGTTCGCGCCCGTCTCACTCTCTGGCACGCGGGTGTGATGGCGCTGATCATCTGTCTGTTCTCGGTGGGGATCTTTGTCTTCGTAAGGGCGCGACTATACGCCACCCTGGACGACCAGATTCGCGGTGACCTGGCGTCGATCGGGAAGGTGTACCGTGAGGAGCCGGTGGATCTCCCCGAGCTCGATCAACGGATGGGCATCTCGCTCTTCGAGGTCGTGGACGGGGACAAGGTCGTGTACCAGACGGCTGGCTGGCCGCCGGCCGGCGCCTACCGCATCGGGTCAACCGATGTGGGTGCGCTCCGGATCACGGTGGCCCGGGATGAGAGGCCTCTGCGCCAGACCCTCTGGACCCTCACGATGATTCTCACGATGGGGGCTCCAGGCGCCACCGCTCTGGCGGTCATGGGGGGCTACTTTCTCGCGGGACGCCTTCTCGCGCCAGTCGGCGCCATGGCGGCGACGGCGCGGAGGATCAGCGCGGAATCGCTCGCCCAGCGGCTACCGGTCGTAAATCCCCGGGATGAGTTCGGACAATTGGCGCGGGTGTTCAACGATACGCTCTCGCGTCTTCAGGACGCGTTCGAGCAGCTTCGGCGCTTCACGGCGGACGCGTCGCATGAGCTACGGACGCCGCTGACCGCGATGCGGAGCGTAGGGGAGGTCGCGCTGCAACGGTCGACGAGCACGGCGGAATACCGGGAGGTTATCGGGAGCATGCTCGAGGAGGTCGACCGGCTCACCCGCCTGGTGGAGAACCTGCTGACGCTCACACGCGGGGAATCGGGGCGGGTCGTGGTGGGCCGCGATGTGGTCGACCTGGATGAGCTGGCGGCGAACGTGTCGGACAGCCTGCACGTCCTCGCCGAGGAGAAGCGTCAGAGCTTGGAGGTCGAGACCGCTTCGCACATCAAGGCACGGTGCGACGCGGCAATCCTTCGCCAGGGCCTCATCAATGTGCTGCACAACGCGATCAAATATACGCCGGGCGGGGGAGCGATCCGCATGGTGGTGAAGCTCGCGGCCTCTGGCGAGGCCATGATCGAGGTGCACGATACGGGCCCCGGAATCCCGGCGGCGGACCGTCAGCGGATCTTCGAGCGGTTCTACCGCGTCGATGGGGCCCGCACGAGGGAGGCCGGGGGAGTGGGGCTGGGTCTGGCGATCGCGCGCTGGGCCGTCGAGGCGAATGGCGGTCGTATCGAGGTCGAGAGCGAGGCGGGAGGAGGAGCCCTCTTTCGGATCGTCCTGCCTCTCGCCGAGCGAGCCGGCCGTCCTGGTGTCGAGGCGGACCCTCGGACCCTGACGGTTCCCTGACAGGAACGTCAGGATTTGGAGTTCTGGGCCCCAAGTATACTCGCGCGCATGATGGTGCCCCCTTTGAGCCCGGGAGGTAGTCATGGCCGGTAAGACCCCCAGAACGATCGCGGGAAACAGGAAAGAGATCGCGGCGTCACTCTTCAGACTCGGGGCGACCTCGTACGGCGGCCCGGCCATCATGGGTGTCATGCAGGCCGAGTTGCAGGAGCGACGGCAATGGGTGTCAAAGGATCGCTTCCTCGAAGGACTCGCGGTGGCGAACATGCTGCCGGGGGCAACCGCGACTCAGCTCGGCATCTTTCTCGGATATGCGCGCGGCGGCTGGTGGGGCGGGGTGCTGGGGGGAATCTGCTTCGTCCTGCCAGCCTTCTTCATCATGCTCGCCCTGACTGTCGTCTATGCGAGGCTCAACGTGACGCCGGTGGCCCGCGGAGCTCTCTACGGGCTCGGTCCGGTCGTTCTCGGCCTCTACGCGGTCGCCGTGTACCGTCTCGGGAGGGCCGCCGCGACCACCGTGGCGGAGGTGGCGATCGGCGTGCTGGCGGCGGCGGCCTCGATCGGGACGCCACTCGGCATCGTGGCCATCCTGGTCCTGGCCGGCATCGCGGGGCTGTTTCTCTTTCAGCCGGCAAGGCCAGGAGCATTCGCAGCGACCCTCTCGTCAGCGCTCGCTTTTGCCGTCCTGACAGCCGTGTGGTGGTTGCCGAAGGGGCTGTCCGTCTTGCCGGGAGGCAACCCCCATCCGGGGAGTCTGTGGGACATCGGGATGTACTTCCTGAAGGTCGGGGCGTTCACGATCGGGGGCGGCCTGGCCATGATCGCGTTCATCCAGGACCAGGTCGTCGGGCAGTTCGGCTGGCTGACGCCGCGCGAGTTCGTCGACGGCCTCGCGCTCGGCCAGCTCACGCCCGGCCCGGTTCTCATGATCGCGGCGTACGTCGGGTACAAGACAGCCGGCAGCGCCGGCGCCGCGGTGGCCGCCGGTGCGGCGTTTCTGCCGTCCTTCGTCATCATGCTCGGCATTCTCCCCGTGCTCGACCGCGTCCGGAAGCTCGCGTGGGTGAGGGCCGTGATGAAGGGAATGGCTCCCGCGGTGATCGGGGTCCTTGCCGTGTCACTGTTCCGCCTCGCGCCGGCTGCGCTTCCGGACCCGCTCGCCGTCGCCATTCTGTCAGCGACCCTTCTCGCGCTCGCGGTCTTCCAGATCGGTGCCTTCAAGCTCATGTTCGTCGGCGCCATGGTGGGGGTCGTGCGAAGTTGCCTGCCGTCGGTGCGCGGAGCCCAGGCGGTACGACAGCTGATCGGCTGACCCTCCTTCGCAACAGGCACAAGCTCGATGTAACAGCCGATGCGGCGAACTTCTTGACACGCTGAAACAGGGGGCGTACACCTGCAACAGGTGATGCGATGGCTTCTTGGCTCATGCTGATGGTGAGTCTTCCCCCCAATCCATCGAGCCTGCGCGTGCGCGTATGGCGGAAGCTGCGCACGTTGGGAGCGGTGGCCCTGAGGCCCTCCGTCTACCTTTTGCCGCCCACGCCGGACAACTTCGAGCGCTTTCAGTGGCTCGGTCAGGAAGTCGTGAAGGATGGGGGCGAGGCCACTTTTGTCAGCGTGGACCAGATCGAAAGCATGAAGCGGTCGGAGGTCGTCCGGCTATTTCAGCAGGCGCGTGACCAGGACTACCGGCTCCTAGCCGAACGTTACCGGAAGATCGCTCGGGGCCTCGACCGGAAGACCCCACCGCGCACCAGGGCGCGTCGCGACGAGGAGCTCGCTCGGCTGGCCCGAGAGCTCGACCGGATCCGAGAGATCGATTTCTTCGATGCCTCGGGGCACCAGGAGGTTAAGCGCTTCAAGGAGACGATCGAGATGCGGCTTCATCCGCGGGCGGCGGGCGCGACGAGTGAACCAGACATTCCACCAGGGTCGCTCCGTGGACGACGGTGGGTGACTCGCCCGAGACCTCACGTGGATCGGGTCGCATCGGCATGGCTCATCAAGCGGTTCATCGACCCCGAGGCCGACTTCGTCTTTGCCTCCCCGAAGGAGTTCCCCGTCGACGCGGTACCCTTCGACGCGGCGGGCGTGGAATTCGGCCATCAAGGAGAGGATTGCACCTTCGAAACGCTGCTCCGCCGGTGCGGCCTGGAGGACCAGCGACTCGCGCAGCTGGCCGAGATCGTTCATGAGATTGATCTCCGGGACCAGAAGTTTGCGCGTGACGAGGCGCGGGGCATCGATCTGGCCCTTCGGGGACTCCTGGCGACATTCAAGGACGACCAGGAGGTCCTGACCCACGGGATGACGCTCTTCGATGGTCTGTACGCGGCATTGAACGACCGACCGTAATCTCGAGAGAAGGGACGCCAATGGATCCGGCTACTACCGCTCCCCGCGTTCGAATCCGCGACCTGGTCCTGTACTACCTGCGGCTCGGGACGCTTGGGTTCGGTGGCCCCGTCGCGCTCTGCGGACAAATGGAGCGCGAGCTGGTCCAGGACCGGAAGTGGGTGACGAAGGAGGAGATGCGCGAAGCCATCGCCGTGTGCCAGTCACTCCCCG
>Ga0070697_100004567_pt1 | contig 10631 bp, 8 predicted proteins | sample KBSK1501metaG_FD_65475 | JGI IMG/M metagenome (GOLD analysis project Ga0070697, IMG submission 65475) | Corn, switchgrass and miscanthus rhizosphere microbial communities from Kellogg Biological Station, Michigan, USA - KBS K1-50-1 metaG | ecosystem: Host-associated > Plants > Roots >... | reverse complement strand
ACAGGTTCACGGGCGCTCCGACCTGCTCGATCTCGCCGAGCCGCATCACGACGACCCGGTCGGACATGCTCATGGCCTCTTCCTGGTCGTGGGTCACGTAGACGAAGGTTCCTTTCAGCTCGCGGTGGATGTCCTTGAGCTCGACCTGTAGCTCGCGACGGATCTTGAGGTCCAGCGCCGAAAGCGGCTCGTCGAAGAGCAGCACCCGCGGACGGTTCACGATCGCGCGCGCGAGGGCGATGCGCTGCGCCTGGCCGCCCGACAGGGTCTCGACCTTCCTGCGCTCGAACCCCGGCAGGCGGACGAGCTCGAGGGCGTCGTTCACCCGACGCTCGATCTCGGCCTTGGCCACTCGGGCGAGCCGCAGCCCGAAGGCGACGTTCTCCGCGACGTCCAGGTGCGGGAAGAGCGTGACCCGCTGGAAGACCATGTTGATCGGCCGCTTGTTCGGAGGGACCGAGGTGATGTCTGTACCGTCCAGAACGATCCGCCCGTGGTCGGGGAACTCGAACCCGCCGATCATCCGAAGGAGCGTCGTCTTCCCGCACCCGCTCGGACCGAGCAGGCTCACGAACTCACCGGTCGCGATCTCGAGCGAGAAGTCCTTCACCGCCGGCGTGCCGTCGAACACCTTGGACACGTCCTCGATCCGCAAGGTCGCCGATGGTCGCTCCATCACATGCACCGTCACTTCACTGCTGCAGGTCCACGACGAACCGGCGGACGCCCACGATGAACACGAGCGACCCGGCGAGCAGCAACGTCGAGATCGCGTTGATCGAAGGGTCGACGGCCTGCCTGACCCGCGAGTAGATCAGCAGCGGCAGAGTGTTCTGGGAGCCCACCGTGAAGAACGTGATCAGCACCTCGTCCCAGGACAACGAGAACACGACGAGCCCTCCGGCGATCAACGCGGGTGCGATGATCGGCAGGGTCACCTTGCGGAACGTCGTGAACGAGCCGGCGCCCAGATCCCGGGCGGTCTCCTCCAGCAGGGGATCGAAGCGAAGTAACCGGTTGCTCGCGACCAGGAAGAAGTACGGCAAGGTATAGATCACGTGCCCGACGGCCACGGTTCCCAAAGAGAGATCGGTATGGGTCCGGATGAACAGCGACAGGAGCCCGATCCCAAGGAAGAGCCCCGGCAACGCCGCGGGCACGAGCAGTACCGAGCGGAGCGCTTCGCGGGCGCGGAACGAGTAGCGGGTCACCGCGATCGCCGCGAGGGTGCCGATCACGCCGACGATCGCGACGGTGGCGACCGCCACCTTCAGGCTCGCGGCGATCGCACTTCGGTAGTCCGGTGAGGCGAACACTTCCTCGTACCATCGCGTCGACCAGCCACTGAACGGAAAGGTCAGCGACGCCGTTCGGTTGAATGAGAACAGCACGACCATCAGCACCGGCGCGAACAGGAACGCGAAGACGAAGGCCGTGTAGAGCAGCAGCCCCCAACTGCGCCGTCTGCGTCTCATCGTCCCTTGTACCGCTGTGATTGGGCCACCGCGACGTACACGGTCACGAAGACCACCATCATCAGGAACGAGATCGCGGCGCCTCCCGGCTGGTTGCCGAAGGCCACGAATTGGTCCGTGATGATCGTCGCGAGGGTCGTCCCCTGCTTGCCACCGAGCAGCGCCGGGGTGATGTAGTCCCCCGACGTCAGCACGAAGATGTACGCGAAGGCCGACACCAACCCCGGGGTCGTGAGCGGGAGGACCACCTTCGTGAAGCTCTGGAACGCGCTCGCCCCGAGGTCGCGCCCGTTCTCGAGCAGGTCGTCGGGGATGCTCTGCATCGAGGACGCGAGGATCAAGATCGTGAACGGCAGGAACACGTTCACGAACGCGATCAGCACAGCCCATTTGCTGAAGAGCAGGAACGACACGGGCGAGTCGATGAGCCCGACGGCTTTCAGCGCGGTATTGATGACGCCCTTCTGCCCGAAGATCGTGTACCACGCGTACAGACGCACCAGGTAGCTCGTGAATAACGAGGCGACGACGAGGAAGAGGGCAAGGTTCCTCGCCCGTTTGAGGCGGAACGTGATGAAGAACGCGGCCGGGTACCCCAAGATCAGGCACACCGAGGCGGTGGCGGCCGCCATCGCGAACGTGCGCACGGCGATCGTGCGGTAGACGGGGTCCGACAGGGCGCTGGAGTAGTTCGCGAGGGTGAACGAGTACCGGAGCTGGCCGTATCCGAGCGATACGACGAAGCTCTGCAGCAACAGGAGCAGCAGCGGGATCAAGAGCGCCCCACCGATCACGAGGAGCGCGGGGCCGGCCAGCAAGAGCATCGAGCGCCGGCGACGCTTGGCCGCCAGCGCGCTCGGCGCCGGTGCGAGAACCTCGGTGCTCACTCAGGCTGCCTTGACACCCTCCCAGGCCTTGACCCAGTCCTGGTAGTTCGCGAAGCCGCTCGGCGTCTGCGCGGGGATGGCCTCGAGCGGCGCCGAGGTCGTGAGCAGGCTCTCGATGTCGTCGTAGGGGTACAGCGCCCTCGTCGCCTCGTCCATCAGCGGCAGCGCGTCGGGAACGACGGCCGCCTGGACCAAGTAGGCCGCCTCCGCGGCCTGCGCCTCGGGCGTGAAGACCTCGTCGATGAACGCGTACGCCGTATCCGCGTTCTGAGCTTCGGCCGGGATCATGTACGCGTCGCAGAACGTCGCGGAGCCCTCTTCGGGCACCGTGTGCTTGACCGCATCGTCGCCCTTGTCCGCAGCGAAGCTGTTCACGGCGGCCCATCCGGGGGTGCCGGCCACGATCTCACCGGAGGCAAGCAGATCACCCATGTTCCCGTAGGAGGGCATGATCAGGCGCGCGTTCGCCTTCATCTGCTTCCAGAAGTCCATGATCTGCGCGATCTGGTCCGGCGTGTACAAGCTGTCCGCTTTGAAGATCCCCAACACGTGCGCGCCGATCACGACCGTGGAGACCGGATCGTCGGTGATGCCGAACTTGTCCTTGAACTCCGGCTTCAGCAGGTCTCGGTAACTCGCGGGGGCGTCGATCACATCGGATTGGTAGTTGATGCCCTGGATCCCCCACGTGAAGGGGAACGCGTACTGCTTACCGTCCACGTTGAACCACTTGGCGGCCTCGCCGGTCTTGAAGATGTCGTATGCCTTCTGGAAGTTGGGAACGCGCGACAGGTCGAGCTCTTCCGGGATCCCGAGCTGGATGTAGAGCGGCGCCCACCCCGCTTCGTAGGTGCTGAGGTTGTAGTTGCCCCTCCCTCCCCCCGTGGTGAACTTCGCCGTGATGTCGTCGTGGGTGGCGATATAGCTCGCCTTCAACGACACGTCGTTGGACGTCAGCCACTCCTTGATCGGCTTGACGGGCAGGTCGTATCCCTGCCAGCTGTAGAAGTCGAGCGTGGTCCCCGAGATGTCCGGGGTGCCGCCTGCCGACGGGCCACCCGTCGGGCCCGTGCTTCCGCCCGAGTTGCTACTGCTGCACGCATCCAGCAGCGCCGGGAGACCGCCGACGGCGAGCGCGGCCACGCCGGCATGCCGCAAGAGCTCGCGTCGGGTGAACCTGATCGATGGGGCTTCCGGACGTTTCCTCATCGCTTCCTCCCTCTCTACCCGTTACGACTCGTTCTCGCCGAGCGCGTCAGGGGGCGCGCGCTCCACCTCCGACGACGTCTTCCGCGGTCTGCAGCGTGTCGAACCGCAGACGGACCGCGTCGGAGCGATACTGAACCTCGAACGCTTCGATCACGTCGTCGCTCCCGTCGTACACGGCGCCAGAGGCCCGGAGGAGCGGCGCCCCGGCCGCGACCCGGAGTTGTTCCGATCGGACGGTGCTGCAGGGCACGACCTGCACGGTCGTCTCGGCGCGCCTCGGGACCACGCCTGCGGCGTCTTCCAGATAGCGATACAGCGAGCCCCGGGGAAGGTGGGCGTGTTCGAGTCCCGGGAACCGATCGGCGGGCAAGCACGATCGCAGGACCGCAGCGGGCTCACCGTCGATGACGGTCAACCGCTCGATCACGACCACTTCTCCCGCGTGACCGACGACATCGGCGATCTCGCTGGGCGTCGGCATGCGCTTCTGGGCGAGGACGATGACGTCCACCTGGGCACCGCGCGCCCGGAGGCTTTCGCTGAATGAGGTGAGGACCGACACCCGCTCGGTCCTCGGTGGTTCCCGCAAGAACGTCCCGCTTCCGGGCCGCCGGTAGAGGACGCCTTCCTTGACGAGATCGAGGATCGCCTGGCGGATCGGAGATAGGGAGACCCCATAGCGGGCCGCCAGCTGGCGCTCCGGCGGGAATGGTTTGCCGGGCGCGACCTCTCCCCGCTCGATCATCTCGATCAGGAGGGCACGGATCTGAAAATGGAGCGGCACCGGGAGGCGTCGGTCGATCCTCCGAGGCGCGCCAACGGCGTGCATCAGATCGGAGGTCTCCTCGTGACCGGTCCCCCCATGACGGGGCGGGACGTTACGACGTTATGAACTTTGGGTCAATCCGGATCGGAGCGGAGGAGGTGAGCGTCGGCGGCCGTAGAGTCCTCGATCGTGGCAGGGGAAACGGGGACGTCGGCGGGTCCGATCCGCGTGGGATTCATCGGGGCGGGCAGCGTCCTGTGGGCGTACCTGCAGATGCTCGACCGGCTCGTCCCTCGTGGTCTGGCCCAGGAAGGCCCGATCTGCGCCCGGCGCCGGGAGACCTGGGATCGTATCCGTGCCCGCAGGCCAGGAGCACGGCTCGTCGCCGATCCGATGGAGGTCCTGCAGGCTGACGTCGCGGTGGTTGCCATCCTGACGTCGGCCGCGAGTCACGCGGAGCTCGCTCGATCGGCACTGGAGCACGGGAAGCACGTCCTGGTCGAGAAGCCGCTCGCGGCCTCGCGCGAGGAGGGTGCCGCCCTCGCTGAGCTCGCTCGCGAACGTCGCCTTCATCTGGTCGCTGCGCCCTTCGTGCATCTGGCTCCGACGTTCCGTGCTCTGTGGACGGAGATCACGGAGGGGGCCATCGGACGCGTCCACACGGCGAGAGGGCTGTACGGCGTCGCGCCGCCCGATTGGAACACCTGGATGGTCGAGGTCGGGCCGCTCGCCGACCTCGGGATCTACAACCTGAAGAGCCTCACGTGCTTGCTCGGTCCGATCGCCGAGGTCATCGCGGCCCAGACCAGCGCGACATCGACGCGGTCGGGGACCGGGACACCCGTCGCGGACGGCGCTCGTGACGTGATCCACCTCATCGCGCGACACGAGCGAGGAGCGCTCTCATCCGTGACCGCGGGCTGGGAGATCCATGGGTACCGGCGTCCTGCCCTCGAGCTCTACGGGACGCAAGGCACTGCGAACCTTGCCGGCGACGACTGGGATCCGCGTGGCTATCAGATCTTCCGAGCGTCGGAGGCGTCATGGCGAGACGTCGAACCCCTCGATCCCACGTGGTTGTGGACGGACGGGCTCCGCGACCTCGTCGCTGCGCTGCTGGAGGGGAGGGCTCCACTCGGGAACATCGAGCAGGACCTTCACCTCCTCGAGGTGGTGGACGTGGCACGAACGGCCGCGTCGGAGCGCGCTGCGATGCCGGTCATCTCTAGGTTCGACCCCGTCGATCTCCGACTCCGGGCGGATGAGATCCCCCGCGGTCATATCCACGACCACACCCGGTCACCCGAGGAGCAGCGCTAGAGCTAGCTAGCCCACATGACATTCTCTCCAGGGTCTAGACGAAGAACTCCTTGAGCGCGGGGGTGATCACCTCGGGTGCGACGTCGTGCGACTGACCCTCGAGCGAGCGGATCTCGCCGTTCGGGAGCGCCTTCGCCAGGGCCTCGGCGGTCTCGTGCATGAACGGGAAGCTCGCGCCGCCGACGAGCACGAGCGTCGGTGCGGCGACCAGCTCGGCTCGGTCGACCGGCACCGAATAGTCCCCCATCACCCTGGCGTCGTAGGCCAGCGTGTGGGCCAGGGCCTCGGTCGCTCCCCACCAGGGTTGCGATCGAGCCTGCGCGACGAACTCTGCGGGCATGCCGACGACGTCCGCCATGAAGAACTCGACCGCATCGCCGCGGCGACCTTCTGAGACCAATCGCTCGAACGTTTCGGCGGTGTCGCTCGGAGGGCGCATCGCCGGGTCGATGATGTACGGAGGTTCCCACAGCGCGAGCCTCGTCATCTCGACCCCGGCCGCCGCTGCTTCCAGAACGAGTGCGGCACCGGATGAGGTGCCGTAGACGAACGCCGATCCGCCGGCCGCGCCGATCACGGCCTCCAGATCTTCGACCTCACGCTGTACCGCGTACGAGGGCGTATCGCCGCTCGGCCCTCGTCCTCGGCGGTCGTAGTTGAACACCGTGAGCCCGCCGGCCAGCAGGGCGCCCACGGGTGCATTCGACGAGCGATCGACCGAGCCACCCGACACCAGGATGACCGCCGGCCCCTCGCCCGACCGGTCGTATCCGATCTGGGTGCCGTCTTTCGAGGTTGCGAACTCGACGTCCATGCCGATCCTCCTTGCTCGTGAGCCGTCACTCCGCGGGTCGGTAGGTCGTGATCAACACACCTGTGGTCGAGGTCTTCGAATCGGTCAACTCGAGCGGGCGTCGCGGGTTGCCGTCGCGGAACAGCCGCGCCCCACTGCCGAGCACCACCGGGTGGATCATCAAACGGTACTCATCGATCAGGTCCTCCCCCATCAGCGTCTGCACGAGGTCTCCACTTCCGAACAGATGCAGGTCTCCGCCGGACTCGGACTTCAACCGGCGAACGCCTTCGGTGAGGTCGCCGGCGATCAACATGGAGTTGCTCCACCCGAGGGGTTCGCTCAACGTTCGAGAGGCGACGTATTTCGGCAAGGTGTTGAGCGGATCCGCGACGGTCCGCTCCTCGATGGGCGCCGTGGGCCAGTAAGCGGCGAAGATCTCCCAGGTCCTGCGCCCCAGGAGGAACCCGCCGGCTTCGGTCAAGCCGGTGGTGACGGCTTCCGCGAACACCTCGTCGAAGTACGGTTGCTGCCACCCGCCGTGCTCGAAGCCGCCGCTGCGATCCTCGTCCTGGCCGCCGGGAGCCTGCATCACCCCGTCCAAGGTGATGAACTCGTTGACGATGAGTTTGCGCATCTCCCGTCCCTTCGCTGATCGGCTTCGCCGAGTGTCCGCTTCATATCATCAGACGATGATCCGGCGGGAAACTCATCGCGTCGGTGACCGTTCGTCGAGATGAGAATCTTCAAATGAAGCTCTCATCGGATCTGCGACTTGATGCTCCACCGTCCCGTCAGAGGCCGCTTGCGGGCGGATCCGCACGGGAGGGGAGCTCATGACAGGGACTCTGGGTGGTGTGGTTGCGGCGCGCCGAACGCGGGGACGCTTCCGCGCGATGCTCGCAGCCGGACTCGTGGTCGGTCTGGTAGGTGTGGGCACCTCACAGGCGTCCACTCCTGCGGCGAGCAGCGTGACCGTACCTACCGGTGTCGGCCAGACCGTCGTGGACACGTGGACGGGATCGATCCCGCCGGGCTCGAACGCCACGAGCGACTGCTCGCTGGTCGCCAACACCCCGGTCGTCGACCAGCACCTCGTCACCGTGAACGTCCCCGCCGGCGCGTACGACGCGGTGCAGGCCACCTTCACCTTCAACGTCTCATGGGACGGCACATCCGGCAACGACGAGATCCTCACGGTCGTCGACGCCGACGGGAACGTCGTCGGGTCGAGTGACACCGGCCAGCCGAGCGAGACCGTGCGCGCCTCGAACCTCACGGCCGGCCAGTACACGGTCATCGCCTGCGGGTTCCTCAGCGGGCCAGCGCCGCAGGATTACACCGGAACGCTCACCGTCCAGACGGTCGCCCCTCCGCCTCCTGCGCCACCGCTGCCGACCTCCTCCAACGGGATCACGTTCGACCACGCGAACCTGAACGATCCGGTGCGCATGGTGGGTGAGCCGGACATCGTGATCGACAACCATGGGGGGGCCTACGTCAGCGGCCCTGGCGGAAGCACCACGCAGACCTCGTGGTTCTGGAGGTCCGACGACAAGGGCATCCAGTGGCACCTGATCGGGTGCCCCGCCAAGTCGAACTGCCAGAACGGGGGCGGGGACACCGAGATCGCGATCGCCGACAACCGCGATGTGTTCGCATCCGACCTCCAGACGCTCCAGTGCAACAGCACCTTCCGCTCCTACGACGAAGGCAAGACCTTCGTCCCGGGCCAGGGCTGCTTCCCTGAGACCGACCGCCAGTGGATGGCCGTCTACGATCCGAACGGCAGGGCGAAGGATCGGCGCATCTACCTCGGTGCGAACCACGTAGGTCTCAGCGGCTGCTACGTCCTGGTCTCCACCGACAACGGCGTCACGTACCTACCGCCCGACCCGACGAACAATCCCGAAGGCAACATCGGTGGGAGCTGCATCGGACGCTTCACCGTCGACCCGAGCAACGGGCAGATCTTCGTCCCCGTGTCCGGAGGAACACGCACGTCGACGGACGGCGGCGTGACCTGGACGAAGCTCCCAGGTCCCGGCGCCGTGGGCAACTTCTTCGCCCCCCTCGTCCTCGACACCGCCGGCAACCTGTGGCAGGCCTGGACGGACACACAGAAGGCTTACGTTTCCTACTCCTTGGACCGCGGACAGTCGTGGCACAGTCCGATCCAAGTCAGCCATCCAGGCCTCGCCCAAACCGACTTCGTGTGGCTCACGGTGGGCGACCCGGGCCGCGTTGCCGTCGTCTTCTACGGCACCACGGACACCGAGCGGGATCCAAGCGTGCCGACGTACGGGGGCCCCAACGCCCTGTGGCACGCCTACGCGTCGATCAGCACGAACGCGCTCGCGCCGGACCCGACGTTCACCCAGGTGCAAGCGACCGAGCACGTCATGCACCGAGGTGCCATCTGCAACGGCGGTTTCCCCGGTTGCCTCGAGCACAACTCCGATCGCTCGATGGCCGACTTCTTCATGGTGGACAAGGACCCGCAGGGCAGGATCTACATCGCTTACAACGAGAACAGCGATCTGTCCGAGGTCACGCCCGGCCAGTTCATCGGCAAGCCCATCAATGCGGTGATCCGCCTCCGCACGGGCCCCAGCATGTTCGCCTCTCAGGGGAACCTGCTGCCCGACCCCACGCCGGCGAACGTCGCGATCGGCTCGGTCTCGCTGAACGGGTCAGGTCTGTCCGTGAGCGGGACCCATGGCTTGCCGCCGGGGAACTGGACCACCGACCCCGTCGGCGATGCGCGTTTCCCGGTCTGGCTCCCCAACGGGCAGCCGGGACCGAACCACCCGGCCTTGGACATCGCGGAGGCCTCGGCCGGCGATGACGGGACCAACCTCACGTTCAAGCTCACGATGGGCGACCTCTCCGCCGCCGCGTTGGCCGAGGCAGCCACGGCTGGGGGGACGCCCTCCTGGATGGTCACGTGGTGGCAGGGCATGGGGGGGATCGGTCCCTCGACCATGGATCCACCGTTCTACTCCCACTGGTACGTGAAGTGGAAGGGCGGTTCGGTCTTCGAGTACGGGAGGGTGAGCAGCATCGACGCCCCGGCGTTGGGAGCCCCGACACCCAAGTTCCTCACCTACACGCCCTCGGGGACAGCTACAGGAAGCGTGAACGGCAACCAGGTGACGATCAGCGTGCCCTTGGCCAGCCTCGGTGGGCTCGCCGTGGGCGACAAGATCGACCACGTCGCCGCCTACGGGATGATCGAGCACGCCGACGTGACCCTGAACGACTGGGCGGACCAGGCGAAGACGTTCTCGTACCGGATCGGAACGCCGGTTGCCAAACAGCATCTCGCCGACGGCTACGTCCAGGTCTCGCTGGATCCGAACTTCAGCAGCCCGACATTAGCGACGCTGAACCCGGCCAACAACACGTGGACAGCGCAACTCGCGGGGGCCCCCGTATCAGGCACCATCTACGCCCGGCAGATCCTGTCGAAGGACCTGTACACGCCGGTGTGGGACGACGTGCAGGCTGGCCCGGTCGCCCAGCGCAGCTTCAGCTTCCCCGCCGCGATCACGATCGATAAGAGCACGTATCCAGATGCCACCCAAACGGTGGCCCACCTGGGACAGCCCGTGACCTTCCGGATCACGGTGATGAACACGGGCCAGACGGACGCCACGGGACTGAGGGTCGTGGACACGTTTACCAAGAACGCGGGCTACGTGTCGTTCACCTCGATCTCCGGTTCCTGGAGTTGCTCCCCGAAGGCCAAGGGCGGCGTCACGTGCACGTTGAGCGGCACGCTGGCGCATGGCGCGTCGGCCATCGTGCAGATCGTGCTCAAACCCACCGCGAAGGGAACGTTCACGAATAGTGCGTGCGAATCCGGTCCCATCGGTGATACGCAGGACTGCGACTCGGTCACCCTGACGGTCCTGCCGACCTGACCCGAGCGGGTGGGACGCGCCGGCGACCTACTGACGGATGATGACCGGCGTGCCGAGCGGCAGATCGCGCATGGTCTTCAGGTCTGCGTTGTAGACGCGGACGCACCCGTGCGACACGGCCTGGCCCTTGTTGCTCTCGAACGGCGTTCCGTGCATAGCCATCCGGCCGCCGCCGGGCCAGTCGCTGATGACCGGCGAGAACCCCGACAGGCCGTACGCCAGGATCCCGTACGGACCGTTCGGATCGGCCTGGGG
>Ga0070697_100004565_pt1 | contig 10633 bp, 9 predicted proteins | sample KBSK1501metaG_FD_65475 | JGI IMG/M metagenome (GOLD analysis project Ga0070697, IMG submission 65475) | Corn, switchgrass and miscanthus rhizosphere microbial communities from Kellogg Biological Station, Michigan, USA - KBS K1-50-1 metaG | ecosystem: Host-associated > Plants > Roots >... | reverse complement strand
GCTGGAGCTGGGAGGTGAAGGACGGTCGGCCGCGGCGCGCGAATCGGATGGGGACACGCGGGCGCGCGTCCTCGAAGTCACGGGCCGCCGCGCCTGGACCGCGGCGTGGGATCACGCCGTCCGCCGCGCCGGGGCCCGCGTCGCCGACGCGCTGGATGCCGAGATCACACGGACCGCGCGGCAGGTGCGCCTGCCGCGCCGCCGCCTGCGCCGGCATCTGCTCAGTAATGCGGAGAAGCGCGCGATTGTCGCGCGGTTGGGAACCGGCGGCGGCCCGTTCGTCGCCGCACTCGACGAGCTGGAAGCGGCCGCCGCACGCGCCGGCGACGCGACCGTGCTCGAGAAGGACGCGCACGCCACGTGGCAGGACGCGCTGCGCACGGTGGCGCGACGGTTGGAAGCCGCGTGGCTCGCCCTCGAGACCGAAGTGGACGCCGAGCGTGAGCGCTGGAATCCGGAGATCGAGGCGCTCGCCACCTGGCGGCCCGCGCTGTGGCCGATCTTCGTCCTCTGGATTCCGCTCACCACGCTCCTGGTCTGGCTTGGCCTGATCCTCGGCGGCTACGTCTCGGCTCCCGCGTGGCTCGCGTCGCGACTGGGCTTCTAGCGCTGACGTTGTTCGGGGGCCTACCGGCCTCCGCACAGCTTCGCGTCGTCGAAGTGCCGGTCGGCGGACGGGCCGGTCTCGATTCGCTCGCCCGCCTCGGCTTCGAAGTCGCGGACGTACGGTCGATCGGCGGCACGTTGCGGGCGGTCATTGTCGTGTCGCCGGAGACGGAAACGCAGCTCGGCCGGCACGGCTTCAGAGTTGCGGCGCCGAGCATTGCGCGCGTGATCACGGGCGCGGCGGCCGACACGTTCCGCATGTACCATTCGTTCGACAAACCGGGCGACGGCATTCGCGCGACGCTCACCGCCTGGGCCGCCGCCGATACCCAGATTCATCTCGATTCGGTGGGCGCGTCGTACGAAGGCCGGCCGATTCTCGCCGTCAAGATCGGACCGCCGGGCGACGCGCCCAACCGGCCCAACGTGCTGTTCATGGGAACGCACCACGCGCGCGAGTGGATTTCGACCGCCGTGGCGATGAAGCTGATTCGGTGGCTCGCCGATTCCGGCGCCGCGTTGACCAGCTCGCACGACGTGTGGGTGATGCCGGTCGAAAATCCGGACGGCTACCAGTACACGTTCACAGTCGACCGACTCTGGCGAAAGAATCGGCGCCCCAATGCCGACGGCAGCGTCGGCGTGGATCCGAACCGCAACTACCCCGCCTTCTGGGGCGTCGATGAAGTCGGTTCGAGCAGCATTCAGAACGCCGAGACGTATCGCGGCACGAGCCCCGGCTCGGAGCCAGAGACCCAGGCGGTCATAGCGTTTCATGCCGCGCACCCGCCGGTGGTCTCCGTGTCGTATCACAGCTACACCGGGCTCATCCTCTTTCCCTGGGGATTTCGCGCCGGCGCCTTGCCGCCCGACCTGCCGCGCTTTCAGGCGCTCGCCGGCACCGATGTCGTTCCCGCGGTCACCGACAGCGTGCCCGAATCGACGCTCGATCATTATCACCCCGGCCCCGGCTGGAATCTCTACACGACAAACGGCGAATACACCGATTGGGCATACCGCACGTATGGCACGATCGCGTTCACGGCGGAGCTGACGAGCGGCTGCTGTGTCGACAGCACGTACTACGGCTTTGTATTCCCGGACGACAGCGCGATGGTCGAACGCGTATTCCGGGACAATTTGCCATTTGCGCGCGCGTTGATCGTCGCATCGGGCGACTTGGCGCACGCTCCGGGGGTGACGGGCGCCGTGCCCGCGCCGGAGCGATTCTTGTCGCTGTGGCCGGACACGTGGTTGAGCCTCGATGCGGCCGCAGTCCAGCCGCAGCTGACGCTGCGGACCGGAACCGGCGCGCTGGTCCCTCGCGGCGCACAGACCGATTCGCTCAGTCGCGGCACGCTCCGCACGGTGTGGCGCTCCGATCTCCACCTCGACGCCGTCGGCGCGGTGCGCGTCGATGGCACGCCGATCAGCGCCGAGCTGATCTCGCTCGCGGGTGCCGAGCCGCTCGATGCGGGGTGGCGCGGCTGGCGGCAAGACACGGCGCACGTGGCGGGCCAACACTCTTGGTGGATTTCTGGGACCGACACGCTGACGTCGCCCGTCGTCGATCTGCGCGGCCGGACCCAGGTGTGGCTGCATCTGTGGACCCGGCACTACGGCTCGTCGTTCACGCCGACCCACCGCGGCATCATTCAGTTCTCGGCAGACTCCGGCGCGACCTGGAGTGACGTCGCCATGATCGTCGGCGACGGGCCGAGCTGGTATCCACTGCGCGTTGATCTGCCGCAGGCCCAGGGCCGGCGTGGTGCGCGGGTGCGTTTCATCGCTAAGGACTTCACGTGGTGGGTGGATGCCGTCGGGTTCGCGACCGATGCCAGCACGGCGTTCCTGCAGCTCGCCGCCACCGCGGGGGCAGAAGTATCCGAGAACCCGGTCCGGAGCAATCAGGTCGTGATTTCGTGGCCCGCCGCGACCGGCAACGCTACGTTGGCGGTGTTCAGCTTTCTCGGAGAGCGGTTGTATCAGACCACGGTGCCGGCGCTGACGAACGAATATGTTTGGGACCTCACCATTGGTGGAGGAGCGCGGCGCGTGGTGAATGGCGCGTACATCATCGTCGTAGACGTAGACGGGCACCACTACCGGCGGCGCCTGTTCGTGGCGCGTCCAACCCCGTGAGCGCGGTCGGCGTCGGCGTCGATCTGGTCGAGGTTTCGCGCGCGCGCTCGATGCTCGCGGACAAGGGCGCGCACGTGTTCGATCGCCTCCTCACGCCGGCCGAAGCGGAGTACTGTCGCTCCCGGCCCGACCCCGCCGAGCACGTCGCGGTCCGGCTGGCCGCCAAGGAGGCCGTCTACAAGGCGCTGCAGGGGAGTGACGCGGCACGCGGCATCGGGTGGCGCGACATCGAGGTGACCCGCGCGGCCGACGGTCGTCCGGACGTCTCGCTCACCGGGCTCGCCGACCGGCGCGCGAAGGAGCTACGGGTGAAACGGGTGCTGCTGTCCCTCTCCCATACGCACGAGGCCGCGGTCGCAATCGCAGTCCTATCAACAGATTGAAATTCCGACAAAATTACTCTAGTATTTGTCGTGCGGTTGTCCAAAACTCTCCTCTTGATCAGCGCCTGCCTTGCTCAGCCACTCGCGGGGCAGGCGAATGACTCTCTGGCCCTGGCGCGGCGCGTGGTTGCGGCCGCGTCCCTTGCAGCCAAGGAGTACGCCCTCGGCGTAGTCCCGGCCGGGGGACAGATCACCCAGCCCGAGGAAGTGGACGAGGCCAAGCTCTTCATCCAGCAGGCCCAATTCGACGTCCCGGGGCTGCCACTGCCGGCCCGGGCAAAATCTCAGCACGCGCTGGCCCACATCGCGCAGCTGCTCGACGCGCTGGCGCCCCCCGATTCAATCAATCGCGCCACCGACAGTCTGGTGGCGCTTATCACGGCAGCCGCCGGTGGGCCCAAGGTGGTGGAACCGTTGCCCGCCCGGCCACCGTCGCTCGAGCGCGGTGCGGTCGTTTACCGCGAGCAGTGCACGCCATGTCACGGGGAATCGGGACGCGGTGACGGACCGAAGGCGAAATCGCTGAAGGGCCCACCGCCGGCGAACCTCGCGGATCCGGCGGTGATGGGCAACAAGTCGCTGCTCGACATCTTCCGGCGGATCGCGGTCGGTACGCCGGGGACCGCCATGCCGGAGTTCGCTGAAGACCTTTCGGCGGAAGACCGCTGGGCGGTCGCGTCGTACGTCGCCGCGATGCAGTACGGCGGATCGGCGACGGCCGCCATCTTCGCCGCGGTGCGGCACCAGATCGATTCCGCGCTCGCGCGGCGCTCGGACAAGATCGCGGTCGACGCGTACATGACGTTCGAGCAGGTCGAGACGGCGATTCGGGCGAAGAACGGTGGGCTCGCGAGCGAGCTGGAAGGCAACTTCGCGTGGCTGCGCACGCGCGTGGCGAAAGCGGACGACGCGGAGCGGAACACGATTCGCGAGCGCCTGCTGGCCGGCCTCGAGCGTGCGGAGCGCGTCGTCGCCGATCGGCCGTCGGGGATGAGTCTTTTCGTGGCCTCGTTCTTCCTGCTCGTCCGCGAAGGGTTCGAAGCGATCCTCATCGTCGCCGCGCTGATGACGTTCCTCGCGAAGGCGGGAGCGTCGGAGCGCCGGCGCGAGGTGGCCCGCGGTGCCTGGGCGGCGGTGGGGGCGAGCGTCATTACCTGGGTGCTGGTCGAGCTGCTGGTTCAGGTGACGCCGGGGCAACGTGAGACGATCGAGGGCGTCACGATGCTGCTCGCCGCTGCCGTCCTCTTCTACGTGAGCTACTGGCTTCTCTCCAAGATCGAAGCCGACAAGTGGACCGCCTTCGTGCGCGGCAAGATGCAGAGCGCGCTGTCCTCCGGCTCCGGCCTGGCGCTGAGTGCGGTCGCGTTCCTCGCCGTGTATCGCGAGGGGTTCGAGACGATCCTGTTCTATAAGGCGCTGTTCACGTCGGCGGGCGCGAGCACCGTACCGGTCGTCGGCGGCATCGCGGCCGGCGCAATCGGACTCGTGGCCATCTATCTGCTCGTCAATCAGCTGGGACTGCGCGTGGCGATGAAGCCGTTCTTCGCGGTGACTGGCGTGATGCTCTACTACATGGCGTTCGTGTTCGCGGGGAAGGGCATCGCGGAGCTGCAAGGCGCGGCGATCCTTCCGTTGACCGTGATCGAAGGCGCGCCGCGCATTCCGGTGTTCGGCATCTACCCGACCGTGGAGTCGTTGATCGTACAGGGACTGCTGCTCGTACTGGCGATTGTCGCCGCGATCTGGGCGATGCGGTCCAAGGCCAAGCCGTCAGGCACTGCTGCGGAGCGGGACCTGCTTCGGTCGCAGTGATTCCGGCAGCGGCTGCGGGCCCGACGGGACGCGCCACTTGAGGATCAGCAATACCCCAACCACAACGAGCAGCACGCTCATCCCCTGCGCCAGCGTAAACATCCCCAGCTTGCGGTCGTCCTTTGCACGCACGAGCTCGACCAGAAACCGTTCGACGCCGGCAAACGCGAGGTAGCAGGCGAATAGCCAGCCGATCGCATGACCGTGGTCCCGGCGCCGCCACAGCCACCAGAACACGAGCAGCATCGCGATCGTCTCGTAGATCTGGGTTGGATGCACCGCGACCAGCGTACTCGGGTCGGTCAGCGCGGGAAAATGGACTCCCATCCGCTGCAGCTCCCCGACGGTCGTCGGCGGCAACCCGTTCGGAAACTTCATCGCCCACGGCAAGTTGGTGGGGATGCCGTAATCGTCGTTCACGAGAAAGCACCCGACGCGTCCCAGCGCATAGCCGAGGGCCAGTGGCGCCGCGCAGATCTCCGCGGTGAATCGTGCGGGCACGCGCCGCCGCCACCCGTTCAGGAGAATGCCGGCCGTCGCGCCGAGGAAGCCGCCGTACCAGACGAATCCCCCGCGGCGGAAGAGCATGTTCGCGTCGTGCGTGAGCAGCACGTACCACAGCTTGGCGCCGACCAAACCGCCGATGACGCCGGCGATGATGATGTCGGCGGCGTAGTCTTCGTCGAGCCCGCGCGCGCGCAGGTCGAGCTGAATCGCCCACCCCGCCATCAAGAACGCCACCATCATCATCAGCCCGTAGCCGGTGAGCTCCAGTGGCCCGAGGTGGAGCGTGAACGGATAGACGGTCATCGTGAGTCCGTGGTGCGTGGTGCGTGGTGCGTGGGTTCGTCGACCTCGAGTCCCGGGAGTGGCAGGTCAGCGCGGGCGTCGAGCGTCCAGTCGCTGCGCTCACCGAGGCGCAGCCGGTGCCAGCCGGCGCGCGCGATCATCGCGGCGTTGTCGGCGTTGAGGCGCGGACTCGCCACGGCGACGCGAGCGACTCCCTTCAGGCGCTCCGCCGCGCGCGCCGTGAGCGCGCGACTGCAAGCGACGCCGCCGCCGAGCACCGCCGTCGCATAGCCGGTCGCTCGGACGGCACGCTCCAGCTTCGTCACGAGCACGTCGAGCACGGCGTCCTGAAACCCGCGGGCGAGATGGGCGCGATCGCGCTCCAGGTCGTCCGAGGCCCGCACGGCATGGAGCACCGCGGTCTTCAATCCGGAAAACGAGAACTCGAATCCGTCCGCGATCATCGGACGCGGGAAGCTGAAGCGGGTCGGATCGCCGTCGCGCGCCAACCTCTCGATCTCGGGGCCGCCCGGATACGCGAGGCCGAGGAGCGTCGCCACCTTGTCGAACGCCTCGCCTGCGGCGTCATCACGGGTCTCGCCGAGCAGGCGGTACCGGCCCCAGGCGGGCACGTCGAGCAGCAACGTGTGGCCGCCGGACACGAGCAGCGCCACGAACGGCGGCGCGAGATCGCGATCCTCGATCGCCGGCGCGAACAGGTGCCCTTCCATATGGTGCACGCCGATCAGGGCGCGATCGCCGGCAAAGGCGAACGACTTGGCGTAGACGACGCCGACGAGCAACGCGCCGGCCAGGCCGGGCCCAGCGGTTACGGCGACCGCGTCGATGGCGGAGGGCGCGAGGCCTGCCTCCGCGAGCGCCCGATCGACGACCGCTGGGAGCGCCGCGAGATGCGCTCGGCTCGCCAGCTCGGGGACGACGCCGCCGAAAACCTTGTGGATGTCCTGGGAGAGAATGACGAGGCTCGCCAGCTCGCCGTTCACGAGCACGGCGGCCGAAGTCTCGTCACACGACGTCTCGATGCCGAGGACTGCGTCAGCCACGACGGGTTGCAGGGGGCGGGGGACCGCGACGCCGCAGCGTGACCGAGTCGGGAATGGCGCGGGCGGTGATGCCGCGCGGCGCGATGACGGTGATTCTGGCGACGCCCCCACTCGTGCCCGTGATGTGCGCGACGACGCGCAGCGAATCGCGCGTGATCGCCTGGACCCGCTCTTCGGGGCCGCGGATGTTGACTGAGACGCGCGACGGCGTGACGATGAAGCTCGTGATCGCCCCCCCACCGCTTTCCACCGGAATCCCGGCGAACGAACGCTCCGCAATGCGGCCCATGTCGCCCGTGACGGTCACCTGCTTGGGCGAGAGCCGCACGATGCCGAGCGGCATCGTATCGATCGGCACATTGCGCGTGAACTCACCCGAGACGTTGGTGATCTCCATCGGCACCGTGGTCACAGAGTCGATCGCTGTGAGACTCTTCTCGGGACCGACGAGCCGCACCGTGGTCGGCGTCATCGAAAGCCCGCCGTGCAGCACCTGTCCGGAATCGGGCGTCACACTCACGAGCGAGACGATCTTCACTTCCTTGCGCGCGACGCTGTCGAGGGCCAGGGTGATCTCGCTGGGCCGGACTTCCATCACGCGGACGTCGGCGCCTTTGGGAAGCGCGAGCTCCACTTCGTCCGGGTCGAGCCGGATCGAATACGTGGACGAGGTCAACGTGTCGGGGACGCGGCGCGTGATGTCCCCCGCCAGCGAGCGCAGCTTGAGGATCTGGCTGCCCTTACCGGAAATTTGCACGCGGACTTTCGGCGGCTTATGGACCAGCGCGCGCCCGGGCGGCAGCAGCACGGTGAGCGTTACGTCGAAGCTCGTCGTGACCGGCTGCTGCAGCTGCACAGCGACGTAGAGCATCAGCGCGAGAAACAGCGCCGCGCCCTTGATCGGCCAGTTCCGGGTGATCAGCTGCCACAGGCTACCTTTCATTAAGCAGCCGCCGGATCAGCATCTCGTTGACCGGCTCCTCCCAGTTGGCAGCGCCGATGACACGCTTCACGATCATCCCATCGCGATCGATCAGGTAACTCTCAGGCACTCCGAAAATGTCGTACGCCTGCCGGATTGCGCCACTGGGATCATGCAGGATGTCAAAGGTGAGACCCAGGTTGGTCGCAAACGCCATGATGCCCTTTTGATCCTCCGACCCCTCCAGATGAAATGGGTCGCCATCCACACTCACTGCGGCAATCCGGAAGTCGGTGCCCGCGAGCTTCTTGTACAGCTTTTCCATCGAAGGCATCTCGGCGCGGCACGGCATGCACCACGTGGCCCAGATGTTGACCAGGACAACCTTGCCGCGATAGGCGGCGAGTGAGCTCGGCTTGTTCGCGCGCAGATCGGTGGCGGCGAACCCCGGCGCGTTGGACCCGATTTCGACGGGGTTGAGCTGCGGCCTAAGCTTGATGGCCAGAGCCACGCCGAACACGGCCGTGGTCACGAGGCTGGCGATCAGCGTCCACTGTTGCCGGTTCGTCATACCGTCACCATGCAGCGCCGGCGCAGCTCCTGAACCTCACGTCCAGGATCGGCGCTCGCGAAGATGGCGTGGCCCGCCACGAACGTGTCGGCGCCGGCCTGGTGTGCCGCGGCAATCGTTTGCTTCGTGATTCCCCCATCGACTTCCAAGAAAAAACGTCCGTGGTGCGTGGTGCGTAGTGCGTGGGCTCGCTGGATTTTTTCCGTCGACCCCGGAAGGTAGCTCTGGCCGCCAAAGCCGGGGTTCACGGTCATGATCAGCAGCAGATCGAGATCGCGTACGACTTCTTCCGCATGCGCGAGCGGCGTGCTCGGATTCAAGGCTAACCCGGCCATCATCCCGTGCTTTTTCACACTCTCCAGGTGCCGTTGGGCGTGAATCGTGGCCTCTGGATGAAACGTGAACACCGACGCGCCGGCTCCGGCAAACGATTCGATGTATTGCTCGGGTTCGACGACCATGAGATGCACGTCGATCGGCTTGTCCGTCAGCTTCCGCAGCGTCTCGATCATGTTGGCGCCGAACGTGATGTTGGGGACGAACCGCCCGTCCATGACGTCCACATGCAGCCAGTCGGCTCCGGCGTCCAGGACGCTCTCCACCTGATCCGTCAGGCGCGCCAGATCGGCGGAGAGCACGCTGGGTGCGATGCGGATGCCGTTCGGCGTCATTGCGGACTCCGCGCCACGACGATGTCCACCACGGTACCCGGTGCGGCGAGCGTCCCGGCTGCCGGCCGTTGGCCCACGACCGTGCCGGGCGACGCGTCGGCGGTGCGGCGCCGGGTCACCGTGCCGAGTTGCAGTCCTTCCGTTTCGAGTCTGGTGCGCGCATCGCCCGACGCCATGCCGAGGAGATCGGGAATCGAAATGGTCGGCGCGCCGCGACTGACGACGATCGCCAGCCCGCTGCCCGGCGCCAGCGCGGTTCCCGCCGGCGGCCGCGTCAGCATCGCGAGCCCCGTTGGTGCGGCCGCCTGCACCGACTCCACCTGGCTCACGACAAGTCCCGCGGCGGCGACGAGCGATTGCGCGAGCGTCGCGTCGAGACCGGAGACATCCGGAACCGGGATCTTGGGCGGGCCGGCGCTCGACACGAGGGTGACCTTCGTTCCTTCCGGCGCGGTGACGCCGGGCGGTGGATCCTGCCAGATGACGATGCCGGCGGGCGCGGTGGGGTGCGGCTCCGCCCCGCCTTCGGTGACCTGCAGCTTCGATCTCTGTATCTCCGCCTGCGCTTCGGGAACCGTAAGTCCCAACACGCGCGGCACCGCCTGGTGGCCGGGCAGGATCGGCGCGGGGAAAATGATGAGGTAGGCGGTGAGGTAGCCCGCGAGCACCATCCCGAAGCCGACGCCCAACCACCTCCAGAATTTCGGGGTGATCTTGACGTCCTGAAACGACTCGAAGCGGCGCCGGATGCGCATCAGCTCACTCGCACCAGCCGCGCCGCGTACGCGCCGTCGATGCCGTGTCGCTGCGGGAGCGTCTGGAAGTCACCAGCCTCCGTGAGCAGCTCGGCGGGAAGCGACGCGTCACCGTGCGGCGCCCGCGCGAATTCCGGGTTCTTGGTCAAGAAACCTTCCACGATGCGTTCATTCTCCTCGGGTTCGAGCGAGCACGTTGCGTAGATGAGCAGCCCGCTGAAGCGAACGAGCGGTGCCGCAGCCGCCAGCAGTCTCGCCTGACGCGACGCAGCACGCGCAAAAACTCCGGGGTCGAGCCGCCACCGCGCATCGGGGTGGCGCCGCATGGTGCCGGTTGCGCTGCACGGCGCGTCCACCAGGACCGCATCGACGCCGCCCGGACCTATCGGCGCCGCCTCAAGATCGGCGGCGACGCAATGAATTTCCACTCCCGCGCGCCGTGTCGTGTCGGCGAGCCGACCCATCCGCTCGTGGCGTGCATCACCCGCGAAAACCCGCGCTCCGCGGGCCTCGAGGGCAACGGCCTTCCCACCGGGTGCGGCGCAGGCGTCGTACACCTGAGCGCCTGGCGGGATCGCGGCAAAACGCGCCACGAGAGTATGCGCCGGGTCTTGCACGATGAACGCGCCTTCGCTGTAGCCTGGAAGATCTTTGGCTATCGGGTATCGGCTATCCGCTATCGGGTAAAGGCGGATCCCGGCGCCAAACGGTGCTTCGGTGGCTTCAACCCCCGCTTCACGAAATCGCAGCAGCAGCGTGGCCTGATTCCAACGGGCGGGCTGGAGAATCAGTTCAGGCTTTGTGTCGTTCCATTCGATCAGGCGCGCGGTCTCATCCGAACCGAATCGTGATTTCCAACGATCGACGAGCCAGTCAGGGTGGGTTTGGCTGTTACCCGATAGCCGATAGCCGGTAGCC
>Ga0070697_100004563_pt1 | contig 10635 bp, 8 predicted proteins | sample KBSK1501metaG_FD_65475 | JGI IMG/M metagenome (GOLD analysis project Ga0070697, IMG submission 65475) | Corn, switchgrass and miscanthus rhizosphere microbial communities from Kellogg Biological Station, Michigan, USA - KBS K1-50-1 metaG | ecosystem: Host-associated > Plants > Roots >... | reverse complement strand
CTCGCTCTCCGTCAAATTGGCCGCGCTCATCCTTATTGGTCTCTGCCTGCGCGAGACTAAAGGCCAGATCGGTACCGTCTGGAAAGTTCGTGCCGATTTTCGCGCGCATCAACAAGTCGCGGATGCGCTCAGGATCGCTTTCAGCCAATCCCCAAATACTGAGCAACGTTGTTTTTCTGACGACGTCGGCGTGCGCGTCTTGTCGCGCCTTCCCGCGGATCGCTTTGTTCGTTCCGCTTTCGCGCCCGCTTCTGCCTGGCAAGATGCCGCTGTTTTTGAATCGTACTTGGAAGAGAACCACGTCACCTATCTTGTCTTCACGCGAATCGAAGACTCGTTGCCACCGAAGTTTTTTCCGCAATTAGGGAGCAGCGCGCAAGTTAAGTCCGAAAAGTCCCAGCTCATCGCGTTCGCATCTTCACCCTTCGCGTCCGATGTGTGGTTGTATCGTTTACCGGACCGCACGCTAAACGAAAAGGCGCGTTAACCTTGCAAAGCCGCTTGGGCCGCAGCCAGACGTGCAATCGGAATTCGGAATGGACTACAGCTCACATAATCCAAGCCGAGACGGTGACAGAATTTTACGCTGGCCGGTTCGCCGCCATGTTCGCCGCAGATTCCCAATTTAATTTTCGGTCGCGTCTTGCGTCCTAAATCGCGCGTTATTTCCATAAGCCGGCCGACGCCGTTTTGGTCGATGGAAGCGAATGGATTCGCATCGACGATATCCAGCTCTGCGTAAGCGGGGAGGAAACTGGCGGAATCGTCACGGCTCATTCCCAGGGTCGTTTGCGTGAGATCGTTCGTGCCGAAGCTGAAAAATTGTGCGTCGCGCGCGATTTCGTCGGCCACGAGGGCGGCGCGCGGAATTTCGATCATTGTTCCGACCAGATAATTGAACCTCGCTTTCTTCTGCTTGGCCACCTCCTCGGCCACGCGATTGACGATGTCGATCTGAAGCTTCAGTTCGCGCGGAAAACCGACCAGCGGAATCATGATTTCGGGACGCACCTTTATTCCTTGTCGTTGCACTTCGGCTGCTGCTTCGAAAATGGCGCGCGCCTGCATCTCAGAAATCTCCGGGTAAACAATTCCGAGCCGGCAACCGCGATGGCCGAGCATCGGATTGAATTCGTGCAACTCATGGACACGGCGCGCAATTTGTTCGACCGGCACGTCAAGTTTGTTGGCCAACTCGGATTGCGCCGCGTGATCGTGCGGGAGAAATTCGTGCAGCGGGGGATCGAGAAAGCGGATCGTGGCCGGCAGTCCCTTTAATTCTGTAAAAATCCCGACGAAATCTTCGCGCTGGTAGGGAAGCAGTTTGGCCAGCGCGTTGGCCCGGTCTGCTTTGCTGCCCGCCAGAATCATCTCCCGCATCGCGTCGATTCGGTTGCCCTCGAAAAACATATGCTCGGTCCGGCAAAGCCCGATTCCTTCCGCGCCAAAGGCAATGGCGTTTGCCACCTGGTCCGGCGTATCGGCATTTGTTCGAATGCCGAGCGTGCGGACTTCATCCGCCCATTTCATCAGCTTGGCGTATCGCTGATAGGTCGCGCTCTTTTTCGGATCGAGCGAACGTTCCACCAGCACCTGAACAATCTCGGAAGGCGCGGTCGGAACTTCACCGGCAAAAACTTCGCCCGCCGTTCCGTCGATCGAAATGTAGTCGCCTTGTTTCAGCGTCACGCCGCTGGCGGTCAATGTGCGCTTTTGATAATCGATCTGGATCCCGGTCGCGCCGCACACGCAAACTTTGCCCATTTGCCGCGCGACCAATGCGGCATGCGATGAAACGCCGCCGCGGGACGTGAGGATTCCCTCCGCCGCGATCATGCCACGCAAATCTTCCGGAGAAGTCTCGATGCGCGCCAGCACGACCTTTTCGCCCTTGGCCGATCGCGCGACCGCTTCCTCCGCGCTGAAAACGACATGACCGGAGGCCGCCCCCGGGCCGGCCGGCAAACCGCTTCCGATTTTTTTTGCTTTGCTGGCTGATTGTCGATCAAAGATCGGCGCGAGGAGATGCGCGAGCGAGTCGGCCGGGATGCGTTTTACCGCGTCGCGTTTCGAAATTAGTTTTTCGCCGACCATGTCGACTGCGATGCGCACGGCCGCGAGACCGGTTCGTTTGCCGTTGCGCGTTTGCAAAATATAGAGCCGCCCTTCCTCGACTGTGAATTCGAGGTCCTGCATGTCCTTAAAATGTTTCTCCAAGAGATCGCGAACTTTCAAGAGCGCTTTGTGCGCGGCCGGCATTTCCTTGGCCAGATCGGCAATGGGATGCGGCGTGCGCACACCCGCGACTACGTCCTCACCTTGCGCGTTGATCAGGTATTCACCGTAGAAAACTTTTTCGCCGCTGGCCGGATCGCGCGTGAAGGCCACGCCGGTTGCGCTTGTCTCGCCCATATTGCCGAAAACCATCACCTGCACATTCACTGCCGTGCCCCAGTCATGCGGAATGCCGTACTTGCGGCGATATACAATTGCGCGGTCGTTCATCCACGAACCGAAGACCGCGCTAATCGAGCCCCAAAGCTGTTCCTGCGGTTCTTGGGGGAACGATTTTCCAGTCCGCTCTTTGATCAAGGCTTTGAAGCGTTTCACCAGCTCCTTCAAATCGGGCACGCTTAATTTCACGTCCGGGAAATCGTGTTTGCCGTAACGCTCATCTTTTAAATGTTCGATCGCGGCCTCGAACGGTTCGTGATCTTCGCCCGGCCGTTTTTGCACACCCATGACGACGTCGCCGTACATTTGCAGAAAGCGGCGATACGAATCCCAGGCAAACCGCGCGTTGTTTGTTTTCTTGGCCACGATCTCAACGACTTCGTCGTTCATGCCCAGGTTCAGGATCGTGTCCATCATTCCCGGCATCGAATCGCGCGCGCCGGACCGAACCGAAACAAGCAGCGGCCGCTCTTTGTCCCCGAATTTCTTCCCGACCGATTTCTCGACTTTGGCGAGAGCGGCTGCGACCTGCCCCTTCAACTGGGGTGGGTAAGTGCGTTTGTGCTCGTAAAAATAAGTGCAGACTTCGGTCGTGAGCGTGAAACCGGGCGGAACCGGCAGACCGATGCGCGTCATTTCGGCGAGGTTCGCGCCTTTGCCGCCCAGCAACGGCTTCATCTTTCCGTTGCCGTCGGCGTGACCGTCGCCGAAGTAATAAACGTACTTGTGCGATTTCGACTTCGCTCCTGAAGCTTTCTTTTTGGCAATTTTCTTCTTAGCCATGCGAAGCGGGCAAGCTAGTTCCGCCGTTTGAGGTGTCAACGTCGCACAAAATCGTGGTGGATCGGCCGCTCCGCGGGCGATGCTAAGTACCATGCGACTTCGTCGCCACTTTTAATATCGGTCCGAGCCGGACTGGCGATAAGGGACTGCTCGATCCACCTATTGCGTGAGTCGATGCCGCTGCCTCTACAGAAGACTAAAATCGCAGGTGGCGAGTCTAGTTACTGCGCAACCGCCCGATCAGGGCGCTCGGCACCGTCGAGAACTTCACCGATGGCCGCTGTAAATTCTTCCACTCCGGTGCTAGGCACAATGATCGTGTTGCGTCGGCCGTGGGCTTCCTCGGTGATGCGCAGGAATTTCCCACGATCGTTCTCCCGGAACTCGACGTGGAAATGCTTCCGCTCGATTTGCAGCTCCCGCGCCTCGATGATGTTGTCCATTTTCTGCAAACCGTGCAGTCTATGGGTGTCAAGTGGCAAAATGGAAGCGCAAAATCGCTCTTTCGGCCGACTTCTGCTGCGCTTTGCGTTAAAAGCTAGCTGTGCCTCCCACGACTCTTGATTCGTGGTGCATCGGCCAGGGCGAAATCAATCTGGCGTTTGAACTGATCAACACGTGAAACGAACACGCGTACTTCGTTGCCGACTGCGAATCGTTTGCGTGACCGCCGGCCGATCAGACGGTGACGCGCACCCTCGAAGACGTAGAAGTCGTCGGCCAGCGACGAAACGTGAATGAGGCCGCTGGTAAGAACATCGGGCAGCTCGACAACTAACCCGTAGTTCCGGACGTCGACAATCGTGGCGCGAAAGACCTGTGGATTGCGCGTGTCGAGTTGTTGCTGAAAGAACTCGAGTTTCTTCATGCGCACGGCGTCGATCTCGGCTTCGGCCGCGTTGCGCTCGGTGCTTGAAATGTGTTCGGCGATGGAAGAGATCGAGCCCATGTCGGTGCCGGCGCGGCGTTTTTCGTTCCGTTCGGCCAGTCCGCGATGCACGACGAGATCGGCATACCGCCGGATCGGACTGGTGAAATGCAGGTAATTTGTTTTCGCTAATCCGTAATGCCCGAGCGGCGTCGGCGCGTAACGCGCGCGTTTCAGGCTCTTGAGCAATCCGATTTTGAGCGCTTGTTCTTCCGGTTTGCCGCGAAGCGAAGCAAGAAAGCGCTGTAACTCGTTGCGGTGTGTCAGGTCGCCGACTTTGTAATTATGGCTAAGCACCAGTTCGCGATACTCGGCGAGCTTCTCGGGGTCGGGGTTTTCATGGACGCGATAAACTGTCGGGATCTGGCGGTGTCGCATCTCTTGCGCGACCGCTTCATTGGCCGCGAGCATGAATTCCTCGATGAGTTGATGCGACTCGTCGTTCTCGACGCGCTCCAGTTTCACGGGCTTGCCGTTAAGATCGACATGGACTTTAACCTCCGGAAAATCGAGATCGAGCGAGCCATGTTCGAAACGCTTGCGGCGCAGCAACGACGCGAGTTTCCACGCCTCATGCAATCGCTCGCCCAACTCATTCTTGGGAGGATTTTGCAGACATTCGTAGGCTTGTTTGTAGGTGAGTCGATGCGCGCTGTGAATGACGCTGCGGGCAAAGCGCACGTTTTTCGCGCGGCCATTCTTGTCGAACTGGATGAAGACCGAATGGGTGAGTCGATCGACGCCAGGATTGAGACTGCAAACGCCGTTGCTCAATTGCTCGGGCAACATCGGAATAACGCGATCGGGCAGATAAACACTGTTCCCGCGGTTACGCGCTTCGCGATCAAGCGCGCCGCCGGGTTGCACGTAGGCTGCGACGTCGGCGATGTGCACGCCGAGTTGCCACCCTTGATTGTCGATCTTGTCCACATTGATCGCGTCGTCGAAATCGCGCGCGTCATCGGGATCGACTGTGACGATAAATTGCTTGCGTAAATCTTCGCGGCCTTCGAGCGTCCGCGCCTCGACGCGCGTCGGAATTCCGCTGACTTCATCGAGAACATTTCGCGGAAATTCAGTGGGCAGATTGAATTTCCGAATGATCGACAGCATATCGACACCGGGGGCCGAGGCGGGCCCGAGCAGCTCGATGATGTCGCCTTCCGGATTAACGTGCCGTGATTCCCACGGTTCCAAACGGACCACGACCTTGTCGCCGCGTGTCGGCGGTTTCGGCAATTTTGTGCGCGGCGGAACTTGGACGTAAACATTGTGAACGAAGCGCGGATCGTCCGGCACGACGTAGTAAAAATTTTTCGAGTCCTGGAGCGTCCCGACGATGGTGTCGCGAGCGCGCTCCAAGATTCGGATGACGCGTCCGTCCGGAAGAGTATGTCGATCTTTCCCGCGCCTTGGAGGTTTGTCGCGCGAGATGCGCACAACCACGCGATCGCCGTGCATCCCAGTGCCAATGTTTTCCGCTGCGATAAAGACATTTGTTTGCCCGGCCTTGTCCGTATCGAGGAAGGCGAAGCCAGCTTGGTTGATCGACAATGTGCCGGTGACGAGATCGGCTTCGGCAGGCGGAACGTAGCGGTTCTTGCGAATGCGCGCGATCTCGCCGGAATGCTCGAGGTCGCGCAGTGTGTTTCTGAGCACGACGCGCTCGGTGCTTGACAACTTGAGCTTGCGCGCAATCTCGATCTGATCGAGCGGCCGATAATCGCGGGCTGCGAGGAGCTCGAGAATCTGTTCTCGAATCTTACGTCCGTTTTTTGTCATGTGAGCGAAACCATAGTGTTAGATGTGATTGTCGATCTAACGAAATCGAATTGAAGGTTCAGAGATGAAACTAGCGATTATTCGCAGCGGCGCGATCACGGCAATGGCAATCGCGTTGTCCACATTCGCTGCTGGAGGAGGAGGAAAGATGAAAATCACAAGCGCGGCTTTTCCAGAAGGCGGGAACATTCCATCTAAATTTACCTGTGACGGTGCGAACGTGAACCCGTCTCTCCATATAGAGCAGGTTCCCGCGCCAGCGAAAAGTCTCGCCCTGATCGTAGACGATCCGGATGCACCCGGTGGATTGTTCATTCATTGGCTTGTTTGGGCTATCGACCCGAAGACAACCGACATTGCCGAGAACGGCGTGCCGCCAAATGCGGTGCAGGGTAAAAATGGCTTTGGCAAATCAGGCTATGGCGGGCCGTGTCCGCCGTCCGGCACGCATCGTTACTACTTTAGAGTTTACGCGCTCGATCAAACACTGAATTTATCGGCCGGAGCAAACCGCGGCGAACTAGATGGCCGGATGAAGGGACACATCGTCGGGCAAGCCGAATTGATGGGCCGTTATTCCAAGCAAAAATAGCAATGGAGGGCGCCGCGCTGTCGGTGCCGTGATATTTGGGACACGACGGCGCTTGTCCCTCCAATGTTTTCGAATAATCGCGCGTCTGCGATAGTCTAAACCCTTATGGTTGAGAGACCTTGGAAAATCGCCGGCCGCGTGGTCGATCTTTCGCCGCGCGGCATGATCATGGGCGTGTTGAACGTCACGCCAGATTCGTTTTCAGACGGAGGCGAGTTTTTCTCCGTGGAAAAAGCAGTCGCGCACGGCCTGCGCATGGCGGCAGAGGGCGCACAAATTGTCGATGTTGGCGGCGAATCGACTCGACCCGGCGCGGAGCCGGTTTCGGTTGATGAAGAATTGCGCCGTGTTATTCCAGTCATCAAAGAATTACGCGGAAACGCTAACTTTATCGGCCAGCACCCTCACCTCAATCCTAGCAACGCTCCGCCCGGGGTTCGCGACCTCGGGGCGGACGCGTCAGCGCCGAGTAAGGGTGAAAAATTCATTTCGATCGACACGTCGAAATGCGAAGTGGCCGCGGCGGCGCTCGAGGCGGGCGCTTCGATTGTTAATGACGTAACGGGCGGACGAGGCGATAGAGATATGATGTCGCTCGTAGCAAAACGAAACGCCGGTTTCATCATCATGCACATGCAGGGAGATCCGCGCACCATGCAGAATGAGCCGCGCTATGTCGATGTTGTCAGCGAAGTGGCCGTTTTTTTTAGACAACAGTACGAGCGCGCCCTAGACTGCGGGCTTGATCCCATGGCTATGGCGTTTGATCCGGGAATTGGTTTCGGCAAAACGCCGGCGCACAATCTCGCGCTCCTCGGAAATATCGAACGCCTTCGGGTGCACGATCGGCCTCTCGTCGTGGGCGTTTCCCGCAAGTCTTTTCTCGGAAAGTTGATCGGCTCCGCCGAGATGGGCGATCGACTCGCACCGACAGTTGCCTTCACGTCATTGCTTCGCGGCCGAGGTGCGGACATTTTTCGCGTGCACGATGTGAAAGAAAATGTGGAGGCGTTGCGCGTAGCCGACGCGATCCTGGAGCAGTAAGATGTTGCAACAAGTTCTTTATCTTTGGCTGAAAAGCTGGCGCAGCATCTTCGAGATCATTCTGCTCAGTGTCGTCATTTATTATGGTTATCTCTATTTCCGCGGAACGCGCGGCGCCAAAGTTTTGACCGGCCTGGCCATCGTTTTCCTGACCCTGACCTTGATCTCGACTTTGCTCAACCTGGTCGTGATCGGCTGGATCGTACGAAGTTTCTCCGTCTTTCTGGCTGTCGCGCTGGTCGTAATTTTCCAACCGGAGCTGCGCCGTGCGCTGGCCGAGCTTGGCGGCCATCCAATTTTTTCGCTGACCAGCGAAAAGCGCGAAACCGTTCACGATCTGGCGGAAGCGGTCACGCAACTGGCCAATAAACAATTCGGCGCGCTCATCGCGATCGAACGCGATACGTCCATTCGTGTTTACGAGGAAACCGGCGTGGCCATGGATGCGGATTTTTCGGTGGAACTAATGCTCACTATTTTTCACCCAAAGGCGGCGTTGCATGACGGCGGCGTGGTTGTGCGCAATGGCCGGGTGGCGGCGGCAGCCTGCATCTTTCCGGTGAGTCAACGCGAAACACTCGATCGCAGTCTTGGACTGCGTCATCGCGCGGGTCTCGGCATTACCGAAGAATCGGACGCGGTGGCGGTAATTGTTTCGGAAGAGACCGGCAGTATTTCCATTTGTCATCGTCGGCGAATTGAGCGCAATTTCACGCCGGAGACGTTTCGGCAGCGGATCGCCGAAATCTTGCTCCACGGCAACTATGAAGAGACTACTCCTGAAAAACTGGCGGGCGAAGTTGATCTCCGTGCTCCTCGCGACAACGCTTTGGTACCTGATCAAAAAGAACGTCGCGACGACCCCCTCGCCGTCTGAAGGCAGCTCCAGCCCCGTGGCAACGGAAAGGCGCTGAACCTTTCTAGCGAAGAAAGCGCGCGAGATTTTCTTCCTCCCAGCGACGCGCCCGCCCGTAGCTGCGAAACTTGCGTTCGCGCCGATTGAATTCGTCGGTATGAATGCGTCGTCGACCACGGGAGGCGACTTCATCGGGCACGACGGAGTGCAACATTTCGTGATAGAGCACGTATTGCAGAAACCAAAGCGGGACGAATGGTTGATCGAGCAACGGATTGATGCGAATGACGCGGTCCTCTTCCTGAATGGTCCCAAAAGTAAAATAATTTTTCGGACGATGTTTCCGGCGGCGACCCCACATCACTTTGTAACCGCGGAGGCGACCACGGAAATAGCGTTGATTTAACCGCTCAAAAATTGCGCGCAGATCAAAATATCTTCCTTCATGCCGCAAATTGAGCTGGCTCTGCATTGGCAGCCTTAAATGAGCCAGTTTGCGTTTCGTTTTCTTCGCGGCCATGACTTTAAACCCCAGGAAATCTGAATGAGTGGAAGAGCATTTTAGTAGGCTTAGACGGCCTGACAAGTGAGGTCGTTTATTTATTTATTCTAGGTACATAACAGTCTGTAAGTCAATGACTTATGTCCAGACGAGCTCCCAGCGGAAGCGGAACAACCTAACCTTGTCCGCCCCTGCATTTTAGGCGGCCATTGTCGATCTTATCCGGCTAGTAGACCCTGCCCGGAAGAGCCATTTACGAAGTGGAAAACGTGATTATAATTGAGCGAATTCGCGGCCTTGTTCGGGGTTTTTCCCAAGGGTAAGGCGGCGTCCGAGATGACTCCGTTTCTCCGAAAATTACTGGGCCAAAACTGGCTGCTCGTCGCGGTCATGATTGCGCTCGCGATTTTTGGCGTGGTTGCAATCTATAGCGCAACTTATATGCGTGAAGATCCGGTCTCGGCGGAATTCTGGCGCAAGCAGGCCAACTGGGTGGTGGTCGGTTTCTTCACCTTCATGATCACCAGTCTGATCGATTACCATTGGATCCGCTGGGGCGCGTTACCGATGTATCTCGCCGGTATCGTCTTCTTGATCCTGACAAAGTTTATCGGCCAGCGCGTTTACGGCGCGCGCAGTTGGCTTCATATCGGTCCTCTCAATTTTCAACCGGCCCAGCTCGCCGTCGTCGCCGGGATCATGGTTCTCGCTTTGTTTCTCAGTCAATTTCGCCAGATGCACCCGATGCTGCGCGTTTTGCTTTGCGGCGCAATTGTTGGTGCTCCGTGTCTTTTGATCTTGATGCAGCCGGACCTGGGCGAATGCATCATTTGGGTTCCGGTATTGTTCGCGCTTTTTTTCGTGGGCGGGATCCCATTGCGCTACCTGATCTGCATTCTCTTGATCGCGGTGGCGTTTATTCCGATCGCTTATGTGGGACTAAAGCCTTATCAACAGGAACGTATCACGGCATTCCTTCATCCCGATGTCGATAAGCAAGGCGCGTCGTGGGCGATCAATCAATCACTCATTGCCATCGGTTCGGGCGGCTGGTCGGGCAAAGGTTTCAAAGCGCCGAATACGCAGATCGAACTCGGCTTTCTCCCCGCCACCGCCGTGCACAACGACTACATTTTCTCCGCGATCGGCGAGCAATGGGGCTTTGTCGGAGGAATGTTTCTTATCGGTGCCTTTTCTTTGCTCCTGCTCACGTGTCTTTTCGTGGCCTTCTTTGCCGGCGACCAATTTGGTCTGCTCCTCGTGGTCGGAATCAGCGCGCTCATTTTCACGCACATTTTCCAGAACATCGGTATGACCATATCGATCTTGCCCATCACCGGCGTGCCCCTGCCACTCGTCAGCTATAGCGGTTCGTTTGCTCTCATGATCATGTTCGCGCTTGGAATCGTGAACAGCGTTTGGGTCCATCGCAAATTCGCGATCGATTTGTAAGGCTTGTCCTGAGCGAAGTCGAACGGATCGACATTGTTGGCTGCTCGCGCGTCATTGAGATAGAGGTAGCGGAACATAGACTTTCAGTCTGTGTCTCCAGCGAAGTTGCCCTTCGCTGAATCAGTAACAGCGGCCAGAAATGTCCGCTGGGCGCACAGGCCATAGGCCTATGTTCCGCGCTTTGCAGCCTCCTGCGCGTCAAAAGCGCTTCGGCGGCGACGCGAGCGAAGCGGCCAAAATTT
>Ga0070697_100004561_pt1 | contig 10640 bp, 10 predicted proteins | sample KBSK1501metaG_FD_65475 | JGI IMG/M metagenome (GOLD analysis project Ga0070697, IMG submission 65475) | Corn, switchgrass and miscanthus rhizosphere microbial communities from Kellogg Biological Station, Michigan, USA - KBS K1-50-1 metaG | ecosystem: Host-associated > Plants > Roots >... | reverse complement strand
CCGGTTTCGGCATTGATTCATGCCGCAACGATGGTCGCGGCCGGAGTTTATCTGCTCGTCCGCGTCGCTTTTCTCATTCAGGCATCGCAGACCGCGCTTCTTGTCATCGCCTGGATTGGAACCACCACCGCGTTGCTCGGCGCGTTGATTGCGACGCAGCAATCCGACATCAAACGAATCCTCGCTTACTCAACGATTTCCCAACTTGGTTACATGGTCATCGCAGTCGGCCTCGCCTCCAACGAAGCGGCGATGTTTCACCTTTTCACACACGCATTTTTCAAAGCGCTCCTCTTCCTCGCCGCCGGCTCCATCATTGTCAGCCTTCACCACGAACAGAACATTTGGAAAATGGGCGGCCTCGCCCAAAAACTGAAAATTACATTCGCCACGTTTGCGGTCGGCGCGCTCGCATTGATCGGTTGCCCTCCATTCAGTGGGTTTTTTAGTAAAGACGCGATCCTCGCCCTCGCCTATCAACGCAACAGGCCGATCTTTGTCATCGGCCTAACGACTGCGTTTCTGACGGCGTTCTACGTTTCACGCGCGGTGATCGTTGCCTTTTTCGGAAAACCGCGCAGCGATGTCGCCCGCGCCGGCAAAGAATCACCGTTGGTAATGATTGTTCCGTTGCTCGTTCTGGCGCTATTCGCACTCGTCGCCGGGTTGGAGACCGTCGCGCGAAATTTTCTCGTCGTGCCGCATGAAAAGGAAACCGTTTTCACGGTTCCTGCGCTCGCGCTGGTCGCACTGATTCTAGGCGTTGGCATCGCTCTCTGCCTTTATCGCAACCGCGAGCGCGATCCGCTGCATATCGATCTTGTGCAACGTCGTTTTTACATCGACGAATTTTACGATTGGCTGATCAACCGAACGCAGGAACTTCTCGCCCGGGTCGCAGCGTTCTTCGATCGCTGGATCGTTGACGCCGGCGCTGTCCGCGGTGCAAGCGGTGGCACATTTGGTTTCGGCGCGCTGTTGCGATTGTTTCAGGTCGGCAATCTGCAGGCCTACGCATTTCTTTTCGGGTTGGGAATCGTCGCGCTGATTTATTTCACTCTCTTCAGATAGCCCACGAAACACACAAATGACGCTAAAAGAAGAAACAGAACTGATTTATAGGGGCGAAAGCTACGCCATCATCGGGGCATGTTTTGCCGTTTACAAGGACAAGGGGCGCGGCTTTCACGAACCGATTTACCACGAGTGCCTCGAGATTGAATTTGAATTCCAAAGAATCCCGTTTGTGTCAAAGCCCCCGCGGACGTTGCAATATCGTGGCCGTACCCTTCAGCAGGCATTTTATCCAGACTTCACTTGCTACGAAAAAATCATTCTAGAAATCAAAGCCGTGTCTTTGCTGTGCGACGAACACCGCGCTCAAGTTCTCAATTATCTTAGCGCAGCCGGCTGCCAACTAGGCCTGCTCGTAAACTTCGGCCATTACCCAAGAATCGAATACGAGCGTCTCCTGCCAAGGAAACATGAACCCGTCGATTTCCATCTTTGAAATTTTTGCGCCTTTTCGTGTGTTTAGTGGGCAAGTAAATCTCTTCGCTTTCCGCTAATGCTGCTCTTTCTTGTTCTCTGCCCGCTCGCAGCCGCGATTTTGATCATCGCCGGCTCGCCCGCGCGACTGACTGCCCTGGTCGCGGCGATTTCGAACCTGTTTGTTGTTCTCGTTATTCTCGCCCGCTTCGATCGAATTGCAGCCGGTTTCCAATTTGTCAGCTCGTTTCTCGTTTCCGCGGACTGGCAAATTCATTTCGCGTTCGGCGTCGATGGTTTGAGTCTGCTCATGCTTCTCCTCGCCACCATTGTCACTGTCGCCGCGGTTTGGTTCACGGGTAAGATCGACAAGTACGAACGCGCGTTCTACGCGTGTCTCCTTTTCATTTCCGGCGGCGCGATCGGCGCCTTCGCATCAATCGATTTGTTTTTCTTCTACGCCTTTCACGAGCTCGCATTGATCCCGACATTTCTGCTGATCGGAATCTGGGGGACCGGCAATCGCAGCGTCGCAGCGTGGAAGATCACAATTTATCTGACGCTCGGCAGTTTTGTTCTGCTGATCGGGCTGATTCTTCTTTATCAAAGTGTGCCGGCGACGGCGCGAACCTTCGACATTCGAGAATTGCAGGCCGCGATTACCTCGCATCCCATCGCGGCTCCGGAACAGCGCCACATTTATCTTTTACTGCTGATCGGCTTCGGCGTTCTCATCTCGCTCTTTCCATTTCATTCCTGGGCGCCCGAAGCTTACGCATCAGCACCCGCGCCCGCGGCCATGCTCCACGCCGGCGTCTTAAAAAAATTCGGGCTCTACGGTTTGCTGCGATTGGCGATCCCGATGCTGCCCAATGGCACCCATTATTGGATGTATCTCCTCGTCATCCTACTACTCGGCAACATCATCTACATCGGACTCGTCACCATCGCGCAGAAGCAGCTCGATTGGATGCTCGGTTACTCAAGCGTGATGCACATGGGCTACATTTTTCTCGGCATCGCGAGCGCCAACATCCTTGGAACAATTGGCGCCGCCGCACTCATTTTCGCGCACGGACTTTCCATCGCGTTACTTTTTGCCGTTGCCGGTCAAATTCGAAACCGCACCGGCACTTTGCAGTTCGACGATCTCGGCGGTCTGGCCAAAGTGATGCCGTTTGCCGGCCTTGCCTTCGGCTTTGCTGTATTTGCCACAATTGGCCTACCCGGTTTCGCGAATTTCGCGTCGGAGATCATGATTTTCTTCGGCGCGATTCGAAACGGATGGGAGATGCAACGCTTCCACATTTTTCAAATCGCGACGGTACTTGCGCTTTGGGGGGTGGTGATCTCGACCGTTTACATGTTGCGCGCTTATCGCTCGACCTTCATGGGCACAATGAATGAGCGATGGGGAAAGCTTGTTGATCTGGGCGCTGGTCTGCGAATTCCCGTCGCGTTGCTGATCGCGGGTTTGATCTGGTTCGGGTTCTTCCCGCAAACGCTCGTGCGAATGGTCACGCCGACGTTTCGAACTTATTTCACCGCGACCAAATGATCGCGATCCGCGCGCCATATCTCGAGATCGCGGTGCTTGTGCTCGGCATGGCGATCCTGATCTTCGAAACCTTCGCCGCCAAGATCGACAAGAAAATCTTTGCTTACGCCGGGATTGTTGGGCTCGCGGCCGTGCTAATCGCCAGTTTCTTTTTGTCCCCGGAGTCGTCGGCTCACCAGACAAATGGTTTTTGGAATTTTTACACCGCGGACCCGTTGTCGATCTTCTTCAAACGATTTTCGCTCGTAACCACGATCGTTGTGCTCGTAATGATGATCGATTACGCGCCGGTTTTGCGGAGCGTGGCCGGTCACGCCTCGAACCTCGGCGAATTTTTCTCGCTGCCGCTCCTAACCTGCGCGGGTCTGATGTATCTGGTCTCGGCAATCGATTTCATTTTTATTTTCGTTTCGCTCGAGCTCGTTACCATTTCATTTTTCGTGCTCGTCAGTTTTCCGAGGAGAAATCCAATCGCGCTCGAAGCAGGGGTAAAATATCTTATTCTCGGCGCGCTCTCGACCGCATTTCTGGTTTATGGAATCACCTGGATCTTCGGCGTGACCGGCGAAACCAATCTGGAACGAATCGCAGCGGCGTTTTCCAGCGGCAAGATCGACAATCAGGCGGCAATGTTCGGCGCGGTGTTGGTGCTGGTCGGCCTCGGATTCAAAATCGCGGCCGTCCCGTTTCAAATCTGGGTGCCGGATGTTTATCAAGGCGCGCCGACACCGGTGACCGCATTTCTTTCCGTCGGATCGAAAGCCGCCGGGTTCGTCGTTCTTCTGCGCGTGCTCCAGCCGTTTCTAATGCTACCGAACATGCAACGTCTCATCGTGTTGATCGCGCTACTCACGGTGGTGTATGGAAATCTGGCCGCTCTGCCGCAAAACAATCTCAAACGTCTGCTCGGCTACTCCAGCATCGCCCACGCGGGTTATTTGCTGATTGGTGTCGCCTGCTTCGATGGCCGCGCGGTCACTTTTTATCTCGCGGCCTATCTGCTGATGACTTTGTTGAGCTTCGCGATCTTGATCATTGTTGCGCAACAAACCGGCGAAGAGATTTCTCATTTCGATGGCTTGGCGAAACGCGCGCCATTCCTCGCGTTCGCGATGCTCGTGGCGATGGCGTCGCTTGCCGGTCTCCCATTTACCGCCGGCTTTTTCGGTAAGTTCTTCATCTTCGTAAGCGCGGTCGCACAAAAACAAACCGCGCTGGTGGCGGTTGGAATCGTTACGGTGGCGTGCGGATTCTACTATTATCTGAAAGTCGTTCGCGCGATGTATTGGCAGCCAAGCGCGAACAACAATGCAATCGCAGTGAGCAGTCTCTCACGGGCAGTGATCATCTTATTGATCGTCGCCACCGTTTGGCTGGGCGTTTATCCGCAGCCGATCTTAAATGCATTAAAGCATTGACCACGGATTACGCGGATATCGCGGATCAGAAAACAAAGCAGGATTCTGGTCAGGAAAGCAGGAAAACAGGAATTCAGCAGAGGAAGTTTCCTGGATTCATGGTTTCCAAATTCCTCTTATCCGTCTAAATCAGCGTAATCAGCGGTTCTCTCTCTTCTGATCCGTTAAATCCGCTGCCTGCCCGCCGGGGCGGGTAATCTGCGGTTCCGAATCAGTCGCTCAGCTCGACGTTCCAGTAGGCGAGATCGACAAAGTGCCGCCAGCTCTCATGCTGCGGCGCCGTGAAAGTGACATGCAAGAACGGCCGCCACTTCGGTCGCTTCGGTTTGCGAATCAGCGTCATCTGCGCTTCCTGCGGAAGACGGTTGCCTTTGCGCGTGTTACACGGAATGCACGAGCAAACTACGTTTTCCCAAGTCGTTGTCCCACCGCGATCCCGTGGCACTACGTGATCGAGATTCAAATCATTACGATCAAAAGCGCCGCCGCAGTATTGGCAGGTGTTCTTGTCCCGCTCGAAAACGTTGTGGCGCGTAAACTTCACTTCCTTTTTCGGCAGCCGATCAAAAAAGAGCAGCACGATCACGCGCGGCACCCGGATCTTCCACGAAATCGTTTGGACGAGTTCGTGATCGGGCGCGTCCGTCGAAAAATCGCGCCAGCTTTCGAAATCGTGCGTCAGGAAATTATTCGCGTCGTCCGCGGAGACGACATGCGCGTGTCCGGCATAGACGAGCGAGAACGCACGTCGCGCCGTGCAGATGTTCACCGCCTGCCAGAGACGATTCAGCACCAAAACCTGACTATTTAACAACGAGTGCAATCTTTCTATTAGCCTCGGTTACTACGCTTTCAGCGAAATTATCGCGAAAGTGCGCGACACTATCACCCGCGTTTTCCCTTGTCAACGAAGGCGGACATCTCGCCGCCTGCTTGCAGAAACCCCGGGAACCTGACATGATCGCGATCAAATGCGGTGTTTCTCACCGTCCCTCCCAGTAAAGCTCCGGATTAGGCGCCAAAAAGGCGTATTATTTTACGTCCTTTGGACGTCTACTTCTCGTTAGACGTTCAAGAGGTCTTATGGATCACACAACAGCTTTAGCCGAGTTACTTTCGCAATACGGTTTTCGCCAGCACACACTCATTCGCAACCAAATCGGGCATTTACAGCTCGTCGGGTTACTCCAAAACGCACCGGTGGACATTCTACTCGACACCGGCGCCGCTAGTACGGTCGTCGATCTCTCCTATTGTCGCGCCAAGGGCATTCCAACACGCGACACTGGCCGCCTCGGAGGTGGGGCCGGCGGCATCACGTTAGCAATACATGCCTTGGACGGTGCGACGCTATCACTAGATGGTTACCCTCTTCGCAGCGATGGTATCTACGCTGTCGATCTTACCCACGTGAACGAAGGACTTGTGACGAAAGGAGCGTCTCGTGTGCACGGCGTGCTCGGGGCGGATGTTCTCACCTATCACCGAGCGGTCGTTGATTACGCCACGATGTCTCTGTTTTTGCATCACCCGAACGTCTAACCAGTCGATGAAGCCAACGTCCCCATTGCGATGCAACTTCCGTCTGTTTGCCACGACACCCTGCCGTGGCTTATCTTTTTCTCGTTAGATCGTGAACGCACCAAGTTTTGATTGCAGTCCGCAGCAGAATTCCACACCGCCATGACACATTCTCTCCAACTTCGTTTCGCGATAGCGCTCGTCGTGTTCGCAATCTCATCTCTAAGCCGCGGAGCAGATTCCACGGTGCAGGCTAACGATGAGAAGCCCATTCGCGCCTTAATTGCAGCATCCGGCGAGGCTTTCGCCAAGCTCGACGCCCATGCCTTTTCTATGGTCTTCCACGAAGATGCTGATTTCACAAACGTCTGGGGAATGACCGCGCATGGACGGAAAGCGATCGAAGAGTTTCACCGGCCACTCCTGGAAGGCGACGGGGCCGGTCCTATCCCGTCATTTAAGCATGCTCAGCTCAAGGTGCTGGACACGAGAATCCGGTTTCTGCGCCCGGATGTAGCGTCTGTGGATGCGACCTGGACCCAGACTGGAGCGGTGCAAAACGGCCGGGACATGGGATTTCGCAAAGGTCTGCTCATGCTCATCGCGACAAAGCAGGGCGACGATTGGGGTATCGCAGTCATGCACAACATGGATTTACCTGTGACGAAGTGAGGCATCTAACCAGGCGATGCAGCAGCACCAGAGATCAGATGTCAGAGATCAGCTTCGGAATGTCACTCGTCCTGGCGGCTTGTCCGCAGGAGTTGCGTAAGCGAAAGCCGTGGCTGAGCTCGCTCTCGTTAGGCCATCTCCACCCAGTGCAATGAACATCATCAATGCAAAACCTTGCCAACTAATACATCTATGAACAAACGTTACTTCGCACTATCGCTACTCATCGCTAGCCTCTTTTTTGGTAGCCGATCTGCAATTGCCGAAACCCCCGAGCACGCTGAAAAATCGGCAAAAGTCGCCGCTGCAGACGCTCTGGCGCGCCTCCAAGCTGGCAACCAGCGCTTTATCGCTGGCAAGCTTCAGCATCCGCATCAGGATTCCAAGCGCCGAGCGGAATTGGCGACCGGCCAGCGGCCGTTCGCGATTGTCCTCGGATGCGCCGATTCCCGCACTTCGCCGGAGGTACTCTTCGACCAAGGTTTGGGCGATTTATTCGTTGTTCGCGTCGCGGGCAACATTCTCGACGATCACGTTCTCGCCAGCATCGAGTATGCAGTCGACCATTTGGGCGCTCAGCTCATTATCGTTCTGGGTCACCAGCGCTGCGGGGCGGTTCAGGCTGCCAAGGAAACTCTCGACTCTCAGGCTGAAGCGCCAGTGCACATCAATTCGCTCGTTACCGCCATACAGCCCGCAGTGGAGGCTACTCGCGGTGCCGACGTGGAAGCCACCGTCAAAGCGAATGTTGAGAATGTGGTCCAGAGCTTGCGCTCCTCCGAACCCGTCCTCAAGAAGGAAGTTGAGGCCGGAGCGATTACCGTGGTAGGCGCCTATTACAACTTGGACACTGGCGCCGTGGCTTTTACCAAGGAAAAGAAAGACTAGATATACGTCCGAATGGCCTAACCAAGAGATACAGCGATGGGGAAGTTGAGGGTGAGAGTTGAGTGTTGAGAAAGGGTGGCTGATCTTGTTCTCGTTAGGCCTCAACCCACCGCGTAATGAAAACCATCATTCTAGTGTCACTCCTGGCCGTGTTATGCACAACGGCATACGGACAAGACCCGGTGAAAACATCGCCCCAATATTACAAAGTGCTGCTGGAAAACGATCAGGTGCGCGTACTCGAATACCGCCTCAAAGCGGGAGAAAAGGAGCCAATGCATTCGCATCCGGCCGGCGTCGTACATGTCCTCAGCGGCGCCAAACTTAAGTTTAGTTATCCGGATGGCAGGACTGAAGAGAGAGCTGCTGACACCGGAGAGACTATTTGGCGTGATCCGACAACACACGCGGAATGTCGGCGATACCGAAGCCCATGCCATAGCGATTGACCTGAAAACTCCTGGCCAACATTAACGCGACGCTTGCGGCCTAACCGGGCGATGCGGCTAACGGCTCGTAAGAAAGTAAAAAGTAGAGCTTAGAATAGAGCGAATGGATGAGCGACATAGAAAGTAAAGCTGCGATGGAAGCAGCGAGCGAATGTGGGCAGTGAGCGAGTTTCAAAGTAGAAAGTGTTACAAATGTCCACATCTACTCGCGTTCGATTGCTTAGAGGAAGCGGGTTGCTGCTTTTGTTGCTCGGGATCGTGCATTTGATAGCAACGCCCCACATCGCGGCCCTCATTCGACATACCGTCTCCACGAGTGCGGCCGACAATCTCATTCCGCCTATGCTTCTGAATCATATTTTGGTCGGGCTGTTACTGCTTCCGCTCGGCTTTCTGACTTTTTATGCCGCGCCGCATTCGGCTCATTGGGCGCAAGTGATCGTTCGGACAACGGCTCTCACCGTTGCAACACTCCCTCTGACGCTGCTTTGGCTTATGGGCGTACGCTATTTCGACGCGCCGCTGTTCGTTGTCGGTTTCTTCCTGGTAGTTGCCGCGTCGGTGACGTTGCTGATGGCTGCGTTTACCAAACCCCGCACAACCGGTTCCGCCGAGACCGCGCGTAGCTAACAACAACTATCGTCGCGTCGGCCTGGCCGAGCTACGCGCCGCAGCCCGCTTCATGAAGTTGCCGGGTAGCCGCTTTTCGTCGTCGGGGACGGCGCCGGCGGCGTCGCCAAGATGCTCCTCCTCAGCGGGAAGGAATTGTTTAAACCGGTTTTTGTCGATCGCTTTCATGAACGCTTCGTGCGCTGTGACCGTTCCGTTTTCCAACAGCGCAAAAATCGCGTCGTCCATGAATTGCATCCCCTGCGCTTTACCAGAAACGATCACGTCCTGAAGTTTCTGGGTTGCTCCTTCGCGAATGATCGCGGAGACAGCGGCGTTTGCGACCAGGATTTCATTGACCGCGATGCGGCCGGAGCCGTCCGCTTTTTTCAAGAGCAATTGCGCGAGAACGCCGCGCAACGAATTGGCCAGCATCGCGCGCGCTTGCGGTTGACGCAGCGCTGGAAAAACGTCGACCATTCGATCGACGGTTTTGCGCGCATTGTTGGTGTGGAGCGTTCCGAAAACGAGCAAGCCGGTTTCGGCGGCGGTAAGCGCAAGCGAGATTGTTTCCAGATCGCGCATTTCACCGACAAGAACGAGGTCCGCGTCTTCGCGCAACGCCGCTTTCAGCGCGACCGGAAACGATTCGCAATCACCAGGGATCTCGCGCTGCGTAATGATGCTGCGCTTGTTGTCGTGCACGAACTCAATCGGTTCCTCGATCGTGACGATGTGCCGCGAAAAATTGTCGTTGATGTAACCAATCAGCGCCGCCAGCGTCGTCGATTTGCCGGAACCGGTTGGGCCGGTGACAAGGACCAATCCGCCACGCAAACGCGCAAACTCTTCGGCGACGATGGGAATGCCAAGTTCTTCCAGCGTTGCGATTTTCGTCGGAATCAAGCGAAACACCGCGCCATAGCCGTGCGTCTGCTTTAAATAATTGCATCGAAACCGGGATGCCGCGTCCATCTCGTAGGCGAAATCGAGGTCGCCGCGGTCTTCGAGAATTTTCCAGTTCCGCTCGCCACAAACCTCGCTCAACATCGACATCGTCTCGTCGTGCGTCAGTGGCGTCTCTCGAATCGGCGCGACGTCGCCGTGCTTGCGCATCTTTGGAGGTTGACCTTCGCCGATGTGCAAATCCGAGCCGCCTTGATCGACAATGACGCGAAGAAATTGATCCAGGGAAGCCATGGCTAAATGACAAATGACAAATGACGAATGACGAAACAATGACAAAACTCGAATGCCAAAAAGAGATGTCGATCTTGCTTTCGGATTTTGGGCTTCGTCATTCCTTCGAAATTCGTCATTCCAATCATTCCTGCTTCGTCATTTCGCGAGCCGCGTTCGCATTTCGCGTTTTTGATCGGCGCGCGCGAAGGCCTCCTCGGCGCTGATCAAACCACGGCTGCAAAGATCGAGAAGCGCGTCGTCCATCAGCTGCATGCCTTGTTTCTTTCCGGTCTGAATTATTCCCGGGAGCATGAAGGTCTTGGCTTCGCGGATTACGTTGGCGACTGCCGGAGTGTTTGTAAGTATTTCGAGCGCCAGCACACGTTCCTTGCCGTCGGGCCGCGGAACCAATTGCTGACTAATGACACCGCGCAACGATTCGCTGACCATGATGCGAATCTGCTCCTGTTGACCGGGCGGAAACACATCGAGTAACCGATCGAGCGTGCGCGAGGCGTTACTAGTGTGCAGTGTTCCCAAGACCAAATGGCCGGTCTCGGCAGCGGTAATGGCGAGCGAAATCGTTTCCAAATCGCGCATTTCGCCGATCATGATGACATCGGGATCCTCGCGGAGCGCGCCGCGCAACGCCGCCGCGAACGAGCGCGTATGCGTGTGCACTTCCCGTTGGGTGATGTGGCAGCCCTTCGGTTCCAAAACATACTCGATCGGATCTTCGAGGGTGATGATGTGCTCGCGCCGCTCAATGTTCGCTTGCTCGACCAACGCCGCGAGCGTGGTCGATTTTCCACTGCCGACTGAGCCGGTGACGAGAATCAGTCCGTTTTGATAACG
>Ga0070697_100004559_pt1 | contig 10643 bp, 11 predicted proteins | sample KBSK1501metaG_FD_65475 | JGI IMG/M metagenome (GOLD analysis project Ga0070697, IMG submission 65475) | Corn, switchgrass and miscanthus rhizosphere microbial communities from Kellogg Biological Station, Michigan, USA - KBS K1-50-1 metaG | ecosystem: Host-associated > Plants > Roots >... | reverse complement strand
CCCGCTGTTTCTCCTCGGCCGCGTCGTCGGCACGCCTGAGTGGTGGGTGTCTCGCTACAACGTCATCGTTTATGCGGCGGGCCTGGTTCTCTTGTACAGGCTGCTGCGCGATCGATTGGACCGCGACATATTGCTCGCGTTCTTGTTGCTGCTCGGCACCACCGCGATGGTCCCCGGCTCGCTAACTGGTTTCGGTGCTGAGCCCTTCACAGTCATGGCGACAGCAACAGGTCTCGCGGCATGGTCGTCCGGCCGGTGGAAGACCGCAACAGCTTTGCTCGCACTGGGAGTCGCCAACGTGCCGGCGAGCATCGTCGGCGTTGCGCTCGCCATGGGTTGGTGGGCGTGGCGCTACAAGCGCGTTCGGGCGCTTGAGCCGCTCATTCTCGGCGCGGGCCTGTGGTTGCTCGAGAACCTGGTGCGCCGTAAATCGGCTCTCGTAACCGGGTACGAGAACGACCACGGCTTTCGAACCCTCCTTCCCTACTCGGGCCTTGCGGGCTTCAGCTATCCGATCTTCTTCGGCGTGGTGTCACTGCTGTTGTCGTTCGGCAAAGGACTGCTCTTCTTCGCGTCTGGGCTTGTGCTGGCGTTCGGCCGTGGCCTGGAGGCGCTGCGATCCGTCAGCGAGGTCCTGGTGTTGTGGTTTCTCTATCTCGCAGGCCTGGTGCTCGGGTACGGCTCCTGGTGGGCGTGGTACGGCGGATTCACGTGGGGCCCGCGCTTTCTCGTCTTCGCTTCGTTGCCGGCGTCGCTCCTGCTCGCGGCCCAGGTCCGCCGTCCGGCTCGGCAGCTCATCGCACTCACAATCGTGGTCGCGGCGCTTGTGCTGTCAGTGTGGGTCGGCATCGATGGCCAGGTGTTCGGGCGCTTCGCCCAAGATCCGTGCTCGGCCAACCACTACTCGCTCGAATCGTTGTGCTGGTACGTCCCCGAGTTCAGCGTGCTATGGACGCCGTTCGTGTTTGGCGCGCACGCGCCGTGGTGGGGCTTCGTGCTCATCTCGTATGCGGTCGGGGTTTCGGCCTACGTCGCCAATCCTCTTATCAGAGGCTGGGCAAGCGCTCTTTATCGAGACGGCACGCTTGCGTGGTCAGCCTATCGACGTCGACCGAGCTGGAGACTGTGATCCCCAGAGCTGCTGCGCCCGAACGCCCAATCCATGTACGACGGCGGTGAACGCGTCTCGCTGCTCGAGACGATCCTCGCCGAATTTCGCAGCAAGGTCGGCCCGGAAAGCCGGGATGTATGCGGAGCCGCCAGTCAGGAGCACGCGGTCAACATCTCGAGGTTCGATCGATGCCGCATCGAGCGCTCGCTCGATCGCCTCGCGGACAATGTCCAGCTCGGGTCGGATCATTGCCTCGAACGCTGAGCGGTGCACAGGCAGGCGGAGATTCAGTGGAGCAAACTGCAGCTCTGTCTCATCTGAGCTCGACAGCGCGATCTTCGCCGCCTCGATCGCCTTGTAAAAGTCGTACGCGTGTCCTTCGTAGAGCAGCGCGTGAACCACCTCGGCCGGCTTGCCACCGATCCTCGCCAGAATGGCGGGAATGCCGGGATCGGCCATCAAGAGCCGGACCGAGCTTGCGGTGCGCAGCTCGTTGAACAGCCAGCTGGGCAGCCCGTCCAGACCCAGAGCCGGCCCAATGTAAGTCTCGAACAGGACCCCGTCCAGCATCTCGCCGCCGATCGCCACGCCGGTCGTGCTGGCGATGCGCGGCTCTCCGGCGCGCGAATCCATAACGGCGACATCAAAGGTTCCGCCGCCGAAGTCGACCGCGATCTCGACCCCGTGGTGCGAGGGTTCTCCGATGACCGCGGCGGTCGGCTCCGGAAGAAAGGCCACCTCGTCGAAGCCGGCCTCGAGTCCCGCACGCTCCAGGCGCCTGAATGCCTCCGCGTCGGAGGCCGCGCGATCGCTCGGGTCGGCGCCCGCAAACACGACGGGATGGCCGACCACCACGCGCCGCGGCGCCACGCCGACCGATTTGTCGGCCTCATCCTTCAGTCGTCGCATCACGACTGCGACCAGCGAGCCGACCGTGAAGTCCGTTGCCCATGAGTTGGTGCCGGCAAAGCCGAGCTTTGCGAGCTCATGCTTCACTCCCGACAGCAAACGGGCGTCGTTGCAGCCACCGCCTTTGCGGTACTGGCGGCAGTCGGTGTCCCAGCCGTAAGGGGCCAGAGAGCAGTTCCAGCAGTCGGTCTTCTCATGACCGGACTTGAGAAACGTCCTCACGGCCTCGTCGCCAGCCGCGCGACCTCCGCTTCGGTGTAGGTACACGAAAGAAGGCAGGGTCATCGCGGATGCCGATGGTCCGAGCGGGACTACCTCCACCCGGTCCGGGTACGCGACTGCGATAGCGCTGTTGCTCGTCCCGAAATCGATGCCGCAGCCTACCGGCGTGGCGCTCGAATTCACCACGGAACTATATCCCCGAGGCGACCGCTGCTAGCTCAGGACGATGGGCGGCGCCGAATCATACTGGTGGTCCGCCCGCCGAGGAATGAACATCCGTCGAGCCACACTGGCTGCGCGTGGGATCGAACCGTTCGCGCATCGGGTGACGACAGCCAGCTGATCCGGGCCCTCAAGTCATGTGCGCTGTAAGGCTTGCCGGACTATGACAATCCCGCATTAGGATCGCGTGCCTCAGCATGACGCTCAGAACCGGTGTCGAAGAATCGGGTGAGATAGTCACTTGGCTCTAACTGACTAGTCCGAATTAGAGAAAACGCCTCAGTGCCATTGCGAAGGCTTTCCGTTTTGAGGTCGAAGGCTTGCGCCAAGCCTAGGTATTCGAAGCCGCTGGTGCCTGCATACTCGTGCCCCTCGGCTTCCGCCAGCTCGATGGCTTCCTCGAATGACCCAGAGCGCCACAGAGTAATTCGTTCCTCGAAGTCCGGCTGGTCGCCGAGCCTGAAAATGCAACGGACGCTAAACCACCGCATGGTTCCCACGGGGCATTCAGTATCTGCCCAATTTCACAGCAAAGGCCGACTTGATTGGACGCCTTGGGACGTTTGGGACATTTCAAAACGTCCCGAAACGCCGTTGGAACGTTCCGATGTTTGTCTTGGCCACGACGAGTCAAATTGCAGAGGAGATGACCAGGCGCCGGCAGCAGTCCGGTCATAAGTGTCCGTCAATGTGGGCGGTGATGGACCACAGACAGCTTTGACAGACGCACTGCGGCTCATTACCTGATCCTTGCGCAGAGCGTTTGGCGACGGACTGACCCGGGAACACTCCTCCAGATGGTTGTTGTCCGCCCGCCCCAGGCCGAAGATCTACCGCGAGAACCCGAATTGCGCGCGATGGCGAAGTCCGCGTTTCTGTCCGGACACGGCCACCTGTTCAGCGAGGATGAGAAAGCGCTGATCCTCGCCACCGACCGGGACAACATCTATCGATTCAGTTGGCAACCATTACCGATAGCCAGGATGATGATGTTGGCGGTGGACGGACCGAAAATCGTTGGCGCGATAACCGTGCACCGGCACCCCACTGCCTCCATGTACGGCGTCGTCGAGCCGATGAACGTTCACCCCGACTACCAGCGACAGGGGGTCGGAACCCAGCTGTGGACGGCTATCGCTGCTCAGGCCAAGCGGCTCGGCGATCGAGGTATGCAGGTTTGGGCGCTCGATGGCAACGCGATTGCCGTCAACTTCTACTCAAAACGGCTCCGACTTCGGGTTGTCGGGACCGGCGAGTGGTGGCTTGGCGATCACCGTGAACCGCGACCGGATTCCAACTGGACTCTAGTGACCAACAATGACTGAACAGCGCGAGGTGCGAGCGTACTCGGTGGACCGAGCTCAGGAAGCTACTGGACCCTCTGGTAGCCAGTGAAGTTCAACACGTTCTCGGCCGGCACGAAGTCGAAGCCGTCATAGACGAGTCCGGTAATTTCCCCGTCGGGTAGAAGTGCCCATGCGACGAGGGGACGTGCGCGTTCCCCGGTGATATTGGCGACCCACCCCGCGGCCTGCGTGATGGTTGTGGGTCTCAGGATCTCGCTCTTGCGCTTTACATATGGCATGCCGGTTCTTGCCTCCGCGGAAAGGAGTGCCAGTCCAGAAACGGCCCGGGCTGGCACTTGACCTTGAGAATCACTTCTCGCTCTTCGCCATGGCGTCGGAAATTTTCGTAGCCAGCTCTTCGCCGACTTGAAGCATCTCGTCCAGTCCCCTGCGTAGCTTCTTGAGGTTGTCCATGCCTATCCCGCGCGGACTGAACGACCTGAGCTCGCGGGTAAGTTGGTTGACCTTGGTGGCCAGCTCATCGATGGTGTGGGCTTCTTGGGCGTCCTTGTTGCGGTTGAGAATGTCGCGGAAGCCTACCTCGGGAGCCTGCAGGTATTGCTCGACCACCCTGTCGGGAATCCGAGCCGTGTCGCCGAGTTCGTGACGGAACTGGACGAGCTCTTGGCTAATGCCGCGCTTGCGAGCCTTCGCCTTCGCGAGCAGCCTGTTCTTGACCTGTTTCGTCCCGCCGAGTTTGTCGACCAGCGTTGGGCGCTTTTTCGCGATCATGGTCGCGACCTCATCTGACCGTAGCGCGGCGGTGAAGCCGAGCTTGTCGGTCGCGATGTCGCGCATTACTTCTGGCCCCATCTGCAGCACTCGCAGGCGGTCCTTGTAGGTACCGAGCTCCATCCCAAGCTGTTTCGCGAGGTCGGCGTCGCTCATGTGGCCGTTCTTTTCCCTGATCTCCTGTATGGCCCTCAGTTCATCGGCCACCTGCCAACCCTTGAACTGCGTGTGGATGTTGAACATCGTGATGACCTCGTCCTTGGGGTCCATTTTGTTCACGATGACGGCCGGCAGCTCCTTGATGCCTTCGAGCTTCGCACTGGTGGCCCGCCGCTCACCCTCAATCAGCCTGTACTGGCCTTTGCTGTAAGGGGATACGATCACAGGCTGGAAGACGCCGTGCGTGCGGATGCTGGAGCGCAGCGATTCCAGACTCTCAGGCGTGAACTCTGCTTCCGCGCGAGGATTCTGGTCGTTGTTGATGATCTTGTCTGTGTTGATCCATTCGAGCTTGCGCTCGTGAGTCATCGGCGCTTCGGACATGTCAATTCTCGTCCTTCAACTAACCCCAATACCGCCCTCTTTGAGGTCGGGCGCATAACCTTTATTCCATCGAGGTCTGACTCCCCAGTCAGCTTTGCCCCGTCACCTCCAAACCGTCTGAATCGTCGGATGGCGGGACTCCGTTGATCAGGTACTTGCCGTTCAGCGCGTAGGTGTTCGGCCCGACCTTGACGATGGTCGGTTCGCGTACCGCGATTGCCACCACGCTTCGCACTGGATCGGCTGCGTCGGTGCGGAAGCCATTTGCAGCCAACCGCCTCCAAATCTCTCGAGCGTGGAGGCCCTCCGGCTCGCGCTCGAGGACTCGGATCATCGCGTCTGACCAGGCCAGGCCGGTCAGTGGACCGGGTGTCCAGGAGGTTCGGTCTGAGGGATCGTCCGCTTCGCCGTCAACCAGCTTGACGTCCTCCGGGACCCGACCAAACTCTGCGGTGAAAAGCTCCTCAGCAGATCGCCGTCTGCGGCGGACAGCTTCGAGCTCGTCGTGGAGCTCCTTCAGTTGGGTTCGAAGCCGTTCCTCTTGCAGGCCATAGCTAAGGATTCGTCGTTCTAGCTGCGCCTTGAATTCGGCGTCAAACCCGGGCGCATGCTCCTCAGCCATCACAGCGAGTGTACGACGCGGCGGTTATCTTGTCAACAACAGCTAGCTACATGTATACCGATCGATTTATCTCAGTTGATGACCTGTCCGTTCAGTTGCAGGCTTGCAAGCTGCGGCACCGCCCGAACGGCCAGTCTGCAATAGGCGCCAACCGACTCGACGCCAATACTCCGCACGCCAACCGCCTGGGCTGCCGCGAGCGTGGAGCCCGATCCCGCGAATGTGTCAAGGAGGACGCCCTTCCCGAAAGGAAGTAAGGCATGGACCGCCTGTCGCAAAAACGCTTGTGGCTTAAGACTCGGGTGTGGTGCAATGGCGCGTTCCGATGGCGGGGCCGGGCTTGATCGAATGACATCGCCAAAGGGACGGTCTTTGCTCGGACGTCGGAGCGCGCCCGCGTTCCACTTCCTCAGGTTGTCGCTAATCCGACCATCCAACGGTTTCCGGAACAGCAGCCACGGTTCCCACATGGAGCGCGGAATGACTGACAGGTCGGCGAACTTCCTCCTCGGGTCCTTCGGGCGGTCGCCGCCACGCATTGTCTGCACGAGCCGAACCACTTCGCCTCGGCGCTCCAGCCCTGCTCGATACAACGCTTCCGAAATGACAAAGGAAAGAAGCGGGTTAGTCGCCACCATAACGTGCGCGCCGGGAACGAGCACCCTCAACAACCCCATCCCCCACTTACTGAAGAACTTCTCGATGTCCTCGACTTGGCGTGCGCTGAGGGTCGTGAAGCGCGGGAGAGGCATACGGATGTAACCGTCCTCAAGTTGGGGCGGCAACCGCCATACCCCGCCCTCCCCACCGTTCCGCAACTTGCGGAGCTCGTGGCGGCTGTACTCGACCAGCCCATAAGGCGGGTCGGTCAGGCAGGCGTGAATTGTGTTGGGTCTCCGCTCATGCAGCCAGTCCAAACAGTCGGCGCGATAAAGAGTTGCGCGACCGTAAGTGAATGTTGGCTTCATTGCGCTCCCGGGTGGCGGGCAACGTTACCTTACCGCCACGGCATAACACTTGCGGTTCCGGAGATAGCAAGTCGATCCCTGGATCCTTCTGTCGTCATGGCGGTCATCGATTCAAGCCAACGGCCCCTTGGTCTTGAGGCGGTTGCTCAAGATGGCGCGGGTTCGTCGACTTGGCGTCGATTTCGGCCACTTCAGCTTGTCGGATGGAGGTCGTGTCCGGAAGCGCCACTGGGATCAGCCCCGGTTGGCCATTCGACTCACCATCCGAGCTCTGCTCCTGTCACTAGAGCTTGGGCTTCCAAGCAGAGGGCACGTTGTCCGAGTACGTCCAGGTCCCATCGTCGTTCACGGTGATCTGGATGTCCCCAACCTTGAGCAGAGATACGGTGTGTTCCGAGTACTGACGATACAGCGGAGTTGCATCGTGCTCTTCGTCCTCAACGGAAGTGATCGTGAGCCATGGCGACATCTCTTTGACTGACAGCTGGTGATAGCCCGAACGTCTTCCGTGGTGCGATGCTTTAAGGATCGAAATGCCCTTCATGTCGACATAGGGCCAAATTGCTGGCCACGTCTCGTCGGCTGTTGCGTCCCCGCCTAGGACGATCCTTGTCCTGCGCGGATAACCGTGCGTAAGGCAGAGAATCATGCTGGCTGGATTCGAGTCCTCTGCCTCTACTGCGTCGTCAACTAGGGCGTCCGTTGGCGCCCAGAGTTCCACGCCATCTTCCGTCCAGTAGTGACCTTCGGAGCCTTTATTCATCAGCAACGACTTCGGTGATCCAGATCCGTCCCGGATGCTGCGGTATGTGTCCCAGTCCCTCTTGTCGTATCGACCACTCCAGTCTGGGTGAGCCGAGTCCGCCAGGTTGAAGTCGTGCGGACCTATGTGCCACATGTTGAGAATCGACTTCCGCGTGTCCTGCATGTGGAGGCGATACAGGCCGGTCAGGTGGTCCATGTCTGGGTGCGTCACGATGAATCTGAAGACGTCCGTATTGGATCCAAGACGAGTGTCGTAATAGGCCAGGGGGTCGGTGAGTTGCTCCTCTACTTTACGGAGGCGCTCTGTTAATAGGGCCACATCCGACATTCCCTGAGCTTTCCTCAAGAGGAATTCATTGCTGGCTCGGTAGGATGCGAGCACCTCAGCTCGGGTCGTGTCGTCCAGAATCTTGAGGTTGTCGATATCGATCATGGCAACGCGCCCTGAGGGGAACTCGACAATCGTGCAGTCGCCGATACCCACGTTCAAAAAGTGAACCTTCAAAGGCACTGCTATTTATCAGTCTTTGCGAGGTACGAAACGAACACCTCAGCGCCGTACAGACGATAGAACTTGAGGTAGCGGTAGTACATCCCGGCGCCTACGACAATCGCAGCTGCCGCCCAGAGAGCCCACCAAGGCCACGATCCATTCACAGGCCACCCCAGGAACCGGACAGCGACAAGGGCGCCAGCGATTAGGAGCGCGAAACATGCGTTCCGTGCGAAGCCGTACAGGTTGAGGAATGTCGCAAGTCGCCCCGCAACTTCAGGATCGGATTTGACCCGCGCCCAGCAAAACAGGAAAAGCGCGCGACCGCGGCTGGTCACACCCTCGGCCGCAGCTTTTTGGATCACCTGCGAAACAGTGTCAGGAGGCAGGGCGATGAAATAACCCGGAACGAGGTGCCGCGCCAAGTGGGTCGGCTTCTCCGTTGAAAGGAGAAGCTCCTCGGAGACGCCGAGGCCTCGTCGGGTCAGACGTGACTGCAGAAGGTACTCGGCCAAGTGACTAACCAAATGACCTACGAGGTATGCCGCTATTACAAACAAGGTAGTTAAGTACAGCGTCGGTGCCGGCCCGCCAAGAATCCTTGCTCCGTTGATCGAGTAGTCAACCGCCACGAGCACGAGGAAACCGGATACGAGGTATCCGAATGTGTCATAAACGTTAAAAGGAATCTTCACGCCACTCTTCGTCAGGAATGCAGTTAACCGTGCACCGAGTGCTCATTGGGCGAGACCGGGGTTTGCTGCGAGATGGTACTAGGACCGCAGATTTTCGATTTAGTATCACCGTCGTGCTGCGCGGGCAGCACGTTTGTCTTGAGAAGAAGCCCGCACCGCAGCGACCGCGCGATGCCCTCGCGCTATTGGGATGAGGCTGCAATCTTTGTTGCGTATGGAGCCGATGCAATAGTCGCTCCACGCCTTCCTCTAGGTCGCGGCGAACGCTCGTACCTGGCGGATCCCGTCCTGCTCTTGTCGTAGGTAAGTCCTAGGACTGATGCGGGGTCGACCCGATCTCGGTTTGAGTCAGCCATTTTCGCCAAGTCGGCACTCAAGCCGAAAACGAGCTGACGTAGCCCTCTAGATCGGGATAGATACTGCGCTTCGTCAGCCCAAATCTGCCCAGCATCCGGGCCAGTGCGCCCTTCTTGGCCCCCGGAATCTGGAACATGACCAGATTTGGCGGGTACTTCTTGGGACGACCGCGGTACTCGCCGTTTAGATAATTGTCGACTACGGTCTGTATCGCCCGAACCTTGAAGCTGCCCCGAGGATCAAATCCGACAACTCCATAGGGATCGTTCAAGTTTGGCTTTCTACCACCAACAGTGGGGTTGGCTACCAAGAACTGGCCTCGTTGGCTAATGATTCTGCGCCCGATTGGAGGAGGGGTCCATATGGCGTAAGGAGCGGACGTCGGGTCGAGGCGGAAGCTGACCTGTGCCGAGACTACCTTGGCGCCCGTGTCACGTATGAGAATCACTGCGCCATCGACAGCCGGCGAGTTCACATACACCACGCTGGCTGCAGCTCACGCGATGGAGCGGCGCATGACCGGCGAGAAGATTCGCGATGCGTACCGATATGCGACTCAGCGCGGCGAGATGGTCGGCCAGGTGCCGGGCGGCTATGTCCGAAACCCTGACGGCTCGATCTCGATCGACGAGGACGTTGCTCCGACGATCCGTCGCATCTTCGAGATGTACGCGACAGGGCGCTTCACGGCTCGAGACCTGGCGCGACGCTTCAACGCCGAAGGCGTACCGAAGCTGCCGCGGTCACGCGGCGCCGACTGGCATTGGCACAGCATCGCCGAGATCTTGCGAAACGTCGCCTACGCGGGGGTGGCCTTCTCGGAAAGCCGACGCCGAGGCGGTCATGGAAGACCGATCCCAGCATCCTGGCCGGCGCTTATCAGCGAGGGCCTGTTTAGCGCTGTCCAAGCCGTCGCACAGCGACGCATCGGGCGTGGTGGACGGCGAACACCCGGCGCGAAAGAGTTCCCGTATGCATTCAAAGGCCTGCTCAGGTGCTCATGCGGCGAACGCCTACATGGCGCAGGCAAAGCCAACCGGAACAAGGGCGTCTACTACGCCTGCCGCCACGGCAGGGAGAAGCTGGTCGCCTGCTCTGAGCGCTGGGTGCGGGAAGACGAAATCACTCCGTGGGCTCGTGCCCTGCTGGTCGAGCTCGAGAGGTTGCAGCCCGCCGACTTCGCACACCGTATCGACCAGATGAGCCCGAACCCGATTACAGACTCGCAGGGTGCCATCGACTCGATCAACAGGAGCCTCGACCGGCTCAACCAGCTGTTCCTCTGGGGTCACTGGGACGAAGCCAAGTACCGCGCGGAGCGAGGACGCCTCGAGGGCATGCGGAAGGACCTGCTGGAAGCGGCCGTGCCAGAGAGGATGGATCCGAAGCTCACGGGCCTCGTTGAGGCCTGGGACACCGGAGACGGCATCGTTCGGCGCGAGCTGCTCGCGACGCTTTTCTCCGACATCCACGTCAGCCAAGGGGCTGTCGTCGGTTATAGCCCCAGCCCACAACGACAGATACAGGTCATGCGTTTACTCGAGACAGTGCGCCGAAAACTGTCTGTCAACGTGGGCGGTGATGGATTCGAACCAACGGCCTCCTCGGTGTAAGCGAGGCGCTCTGCCAATTGAGCTAACCGCCCGTAGCGGATGCTC
>Ga0070697_100004552_pt1 | contig 10655 bp, 9 predicted proteins | sample KBSK1501metaG_FD_65475 | JGI IMG/M metagenome (GOLD analysis project Ga0070697, IMG submission 65475) | Corn, switchgrass and miscanthus rhizosphere microbial communities from Kellogg Biological Station, Michigan, USA - KBS K1-50-1 metaG | ecosystem: Host-associated > Plants > Roots >... | reverse complement strand
GCTGGCCCTGTTCTTCAAGATCTTCGTGGTGAGCGCCGGCATTCTGGTCATCATGTCCTCGATCGATTTCGTGGGCCGGTTTCGGTTCTTTAAAGCCGAATACTACTTCCTGGTCATGATGACCGTGCTGGCGATGATGTTCATGGCGTCCGCGAACGATTTGCTGTCCGTGTTTGTGACGCTGGAGTTCGCCAGCTTCGGCTTCTATGTGTTAGTGCCCTACCTGCGCGAGGATCTCCGGTCCAGCGAGGCAGGGCTGAAGTTTTTCATTCTGGGGGTCTTCGCCGCCGCCATGCTGGTCTTTGGCATCAGCCTGGTCTATGGCGAGACGGGACAGTTGATCTTCTCAGAGATGGCCGAGGCACCGATCGATCTCACTCCCGGCCTTGCGGTCGGCTGGACCCTCATCATCGCGGCATTGGGGTTCAAGATCGGCGCGGCTCCGCTGCATTCGTGGATTCCCGACACCTACCACGGCGCACCGACCCCGGTCACCGCCTTCCTCTCGATCGCGCCGAAGGGCGCGGCATTCGCCATTTTGTTGCGCATGCTCTTCTCGACCTTGCCAGGATTCAAACCCGAGTGGGTGTGGCTGATGATTGGCACAGCCATCCTGTCCATGCTGTACGGCAATATCGTGGCGATCGCGCAGCGGAACATCAAACGGTTGCTGGCGTATTCGGGAATCGCCCAGATCGGGACCATCTTGATCGGCATGGCGGCCGGCACGCGGCAAGGCGCCGACTCGGTCCTGTTCTATCTCCTCACGTATCTGTTCGCGAACCTGGGGGCGTTCGCCGTCGTCATCGCCTTCAGTCAATCGACCAACAGCGATGAAATTGAAGACTACAGCGGGCTCAATCGCCGGTCGCCCTTTCTCGCATTCTCGATGCTGGTCTTTCTGCTCTCTCTCGCCGGTGTTCCGCCCCTGGCCGGCTTCATCGGCAAGCTGTATGTGTTCGTGGCCGCCATTCACGAAGGCCTCTACACCCTCATTACCGTCGGTCTGATCAGCATCATCATTTCGATGTATTACTACCTCATCGTCGTGAAGAACATGTACATCAACGAGCCGGCGGATCCTGCGCCTATTTTTGTTCCCGGCCCGCTGAAAGCCGTGATCTTCATCAGCCTCGCCGGTACAGTCATCCTGGGAGTTTGGCCGCAGCCCTTCATGGCCTTCGCGGTCGGCGCCACCGGGATCTTTTCTCACCTGGGGCCGACCTCGCTCGTATCAGTGCTTCCTTTCTGATCCTGAAAAAAAGCTGAAAAAAGGGGACACTCCGGTTTTTAACCCACTGATTCACATTGGTCGGGACGGCTAAAACGAAAACCGGAATGTCCCCTTTTCTCATAAAAGGCGCGCTGATATTGACTCCAACCCCCCTTTTGAACTACGATGTTTCACTAAACATCGAAAGGCTACTATTAAAAGGCTACTTAGAGGAGGAGGTTTATGAACATCACTTCAATCGGACGTCTGGTATTGTTCGTCGCCGTGTTCGCATTCGCCGGGTACATGACCAATCCGGTATCGGCTGAAGAGCCGAAGATCGACAAAAAAAAGGTCGTTAAAACGGCGGGGCCTGCTGGACAACCGGGCGGCGGCATTCAGAGCACGAAAGCCTCGGGCGCCAGCAAGGTCGCGAAGGACCGGGTCTGCAGCGGCGTCACGCCGAAGATTAAGAAAGTCTCTCCCGATGAAGGCAAGACCGGGGATAAGATCACGCTGACCGGCGAGAACTTTGGCAGCGCGGGCTGCATAAGCGGCGTCTCGTTCGGGCCGGGAAGCCCCGCGAAATTTACGCAGGTCAATGACGGAACGGTGACCACCGTCGTCCCAGGCGGGAAGCGGGGGATCGCACTGCTGAGCCTGACGAATTCAGGCGGAGAAGATTCCAAGCCCTTTCTGCGAAAGTAGGTCTCGCTCTTTTTGTGGAGAATCATCTGCGCCGTCCCGCAGCGGGCGGCGCAGCGTCTCTTCTCTGTCTCTCCCGGTATTCACGTATAATGCCGACACGGCAATGACTCCGATGCTCCAGTGAGGACAGCACCGCGTGCCTAGCGAGCAGGTCTCCGCCCAGTATATTCAGGACGAGGCCGCGCTGAGGGAGCTGTCCGAGAGGCTCCGAGACAGCGATCGGCTGGCGCTCGACACTGAGTTCATGGGAGAAGATACCTTTGCGCCGCGCCTCGAAATCATCCAGGTGGCGACGGACGATCTTATCGCGATTGTCGATCGCAGGGCGGTGCCGACTCTCGATCGATTTCTGGATCTGCTCACCGACCCCAGAATTCTAAAGATCGTGCATGCGGGACGGCAGGACCTCGAGATTTTCTCGGTCGAGGCCGGCGCGACGCTGACGCCTGTTTTCGATACGCAATTAGCCGCCGCGATGGTTGGCTATGGGACACAGATCGGCTATGCCCAGCTTGTCCAGCAAGTCGTAGGTGTCTCGTTGGAAAAAACGGAAACATTCACCAACTGGGCGCAACGGCCGCTGACCGCCAAGCAGGTTGAATATGCTCTTGAAGACGTCCGCTACCTATTCGCGCTTCATGCCCACCTCCACGAGCGGCTGAAAACTCTCGGGCGATTGGAATGGGCAGAGGAGGAGTTCCGGCGTTTACAGGCGGTCTCCGGGGAAGAGGCGCGCGCGCCGCAGTTACGGTATCAGCGGATTCGGGGATGGGAGAGCCTGAGACCGCGCGCACGGGGAGTACTGCGCGAGTTGGCGGTCTGGCGCGAGCAGGAAGCCCAAAAGCGCGACCGCCCTCGTGGGAGGATCTTGCGGGATGACATCCTTCTCGAGATTGCGCGACGGGGACCGACCACGCTCGAGGGACTCAGCAGCCTGCGCGGAGTGCAGCCGTCGCAGGTCGACAAATACGGAGAGTCGCTGGTCCGGGCGGTCCAGCGCGGCTTGTCGGTTCCCGAGCGGGAATTGCCGAGTGCCGAGAAGCGAAAACGCATGGATCCGGAATCCGCGGGGCTCGCGGATCTCTTGGGAACCGCGTTGAAGGTTCGCGCGGTGGAAGCGTCGATCTCGCCGCAACTCCTTGCCTCTTCGGCCGACCTCGAAGTCTTCGCGCTCGAGCGCGGGCGCGGGGCAGCCGAGAACCTGCCGATTCTTCAAGGCTGGCGTCGCGCGCTGGCGGGCGCGCACTTACTTCAGGTCATGGACGGAAAACTCACCGTCGGTTACGATCCTGAGACCGGCCAGGTGAAACTGTTTGAGCGGTAACGTGAAAGCAAGGCATTCTAGCTTCCCGGTTTCCGGGTAATCATAAACAATCCGTCGCGCAGGGTGAGCAAAACGGCGGTGACGCGCGGATCGGACACCACCGTCCGGTTGAGCTCTTGAATGGCTGCGGTGGAAGGATCCTGCGAGCCTGTCTTGAGGACTTCACCGCTCCAGAGAACGTTATCGATGAGGATCACCCCTTGGGGGGACAGCAGCTCGAGCCCCCGGCGGTAATACGCGACATAATTGATCTTATCCGCATCGATGAAAATCACATCGAACGGACCGGCCAGAGTTGTGAGCGTCTCCAGCGCCGGGCCAATGCGGACCTCAATTTTTTTGCCGTGCGGGCTGCGGTCCCAAAAGGTGTGAGCCATCGAGGCGGCATCCCGGTCCACCTCGCAGGTGATGATTTTCCCCTCGTCGGGCAGCGCTTCGGCCATTGCGAGGGCGCTATAGCCGGTGAACGTGCCGATCTCCAGGACGCGTCGAGCACGGAGTGCCTGGACCATCACTTTCAAAAAGGCGGCCTCTAACGGGCCAACCAGCATTTGGGGCGCCTCCTGAGTCCGATAGGTCTCCTCGCGAATGAGACGGCATACCTCGGATTCCATAGCGGAGTGGGCGGAGGCGTAGTCTTCGATCTCTTTGGAAACGATCGGCTTCATGTCGTCAGCACCTCACGAGGATTGGTTCGGCCGGCGTCGCGGCATGACTACCATGACGCCGTCGCGCACGGGGGTCAACACGGCGTCCACCTGTGCATCGGACGCGAGCTCGTGGGCGAGCTTCTGAATCACCGCGCCTGATACGTCCCGCGTTGGCGTCGGGAGCACCATTTCGCTCGCTTGCATGTTATCCATTAATAGAACGCCGGTCGGAGACAGCAGCATCATTGCGTGATGATAGTAATGGGCGTAGTTGCAGGTATCGGCATCGATGAAGATCAGATCAAAGGGCCCGCCGAGCTGAGGCAGGATCTCCAACGCCGGGCCTGTACGTACATCGATCTTGTGCCCGTGAGGGTGGCGGCTGGCCCGTTTCCGAGCGAGCTCCGCGAGGCCGGCATTGATCTCGCAGGTGATCAGTTTGCCGCCTTCCGGCAGGCATTCCGCCATTGCGAGCGCGCTGGTTCCGTCGAAGGTGCCGATCTCCAGAACGCTTCGCGCGCGCACCTTCTGGACCATCATCTTCAGAAAGGCGATCTCCTTCATGGGTATTTTTCTTCTACACCGGTTCGAGCTCGATCGTGAAGTGTCGCAGGACCGCCGCCTGACGGAGCACGCGGAATCCTCGCAGGCTCTTCCTGAGCGCATAGACGTGCTCTGCGACCTCGCTGACATAGTCAATATGGCTTTGGGTATACGCGCGACGGGGAATGGCGATCCGGACGAGGTCCATCGGTGCCGGAATCTCTTCTCCGTTCTCGCATCGGCCGAACATGGCGCTTCCGATTTCGCCGGTGCGGATCCCGCCGTGCTCATAGATGGCGGAGCAAAGACTCTGAGCCGGGAATTGATGCGCGGGAATGTGAGACAGCAGCGCGCGGGCATCGATGTAGACGGCGTGCCCGCCGGGCGGCTGGATTATGGGGTACCCGATGGCCGACAGCCGTTCCGCCAGATACTCCACAGAGCGAATACGGTAGCGCAGATAGTCTTCGTCCAGGACCTCCCGCAGTCCCTGGGCGATCGCTTCGAGATCTCTCCCCGCAAGACCTCCATAAGTCGGAAAACCTTCGGTGAGGATCAAGAGATTGCGCGCTTCTTGGGCCCAACGCGCATCATTCATGGCCAGAAACCCGCCGATGTTCACCAGGCCGTCCTTCTTGGCGCTCATGGTGCAGCCGTCGGCGAGGCGAAACATCTCTTGCGCGATGTCGACGGGCCGTTTCTCCCCATAGCCGGGCTCGCGAAGTTTGATGAAATATGCGTTTTCTGCGAACCGGCAGGCGTCCAGAAACAGCGGGACGCCGTAGCGGTGGCACAAGGCACTGGTCGCTTTCAAATTCTGCATCGACACCGGCTGTCCCCCGCCGGAGTTGTTGGTCACCGTCAACATGCATAGCGGCACGCGACCCGGCGACATGTCTTTCAGAAGTGCTTCCAGCCGGGCGAGATCCATGTCGCCCTTGAAGGGATGCCGCGTTTGTGGCTGCAAGCCCTCGGGAATCACCAGGTCTACCGCAGACGCCCCGGTATGTTCCACGTTGGCGCGGGTCGTATCAAAGTGGGTGTTGTTGGGAATGGTCTTCCTTGCGCCGCCGACGATCGAGAACAGAATGCGCTCCGCCGCCCGGCCCTGGTGCGTGGGAATAATATGGGCGTACCCGGTGAGCTCCTTCACCGCAGCCTCAAAGCGGTAAAAGCTGTTGCTGCCGGCATAAGCGTTATCGCCGCGCATCATCGCCGCCCATTGCTCGGATGACATGGCTGCCGTGCCGCTGTCCGTCAGGAGGTCGATGAGAATGTCGTGTGCGCGGATCCCGAACATGTTGTAGCGCGCGTGTTTCAAAATGTGACGGCGCTCATCCGCCGTCGTCATTCGGATCGGCTCGACGACCTTGATCTTGAAGGGCTCAATGATGGTCTTAAACATACGACGGCGTCGCTTTAAGACGCTTGTAGCATGCGCCCCGCTACGCTCGCAACAACCGCCTGCAGGACCTGATGGCCGGCTGATTTAGATGGGCGGAAGACTGTGGAAGATGATGCGGGAAGGCTTAGCTGCTGACAGGTGTGGCGATGAGGGGGTCTTCATTGCGGGAAGAGGTCAAATGCGCAAGCGGGAGGCGCAGCGTCACCGTCGTTCCGCGACTCTCGCCTTCGCTGCTCATCGTGAAGCTTCCTCCCATCAACTCGATGAGCGCGCGTGAAATGGCCAAGCCGAGGCCGGTGCCGCCGGAGCGTCGCTTGTTATCACCCTCACCCTGGACGAAGGCTTTCCCCAGGCACTCGAGCATCTTTTCGGAGACGCCGATACCCGTATCGACGATGGTGATTTGACACCATTCGCTGTCAGGGGTGGCGCAAGCGCTCACGCGAACGCTTCCGGTGGGCGTAAACTTGATCGCATTGCCGATGAGATTCACCAATACTTGCTTGAGCCGTCGGGGATCGCCGCGCAGTTCGAGATTGGCGCCCTCCGGGGCGTGAAAGGTGAGCTGTAAGCTTTTCTGGAGCGCTTGCACGTTCATGAGCACACGCGCTTCTTCGAAGACGCCGGCTAGCCGGACCGTCTCGTTATCCACCGACATTTTTCCCGCTTCGATCTTGGCGATATCAAGCAAGTCGTTGATCAGCGTCAGGAGATGTTGGGCGCTGTCGAGGGCATGCTGCACAAACTCGTTGTGCTCCGCAGTATTGTTGTACAGGCCGTCCTTGATAAGATGGAGGAAGCCGATAATCGAATTCAGCGGAGTCCGCAGCTCGTGGCTTGTGTTCGTGAGAAAATTGCTCTTGAGGCGAGTCATCTCGAGAATCCCCTGATTCATCTGCTCGAGAGACCGTAGCGAGGCTTCCAGGTCCTGCGTCCGTTGCTGGACCTGAAACTCCAGATCCTGGTTCTGGGTCTCCAGTTTTCGAAATAGCCGTTGATTCTCAATCAAAAACGCGAATTGGCTTCCCAAGATCGACAGGATTTTGAGCTGCTCCAAGCTGATCTCACCGTGCAGCCGATCGCGAAGGAGTAAGCACACGCCGATAATGCTGCGGGCAGTGAGAAGAGGCATCATGGTGACTTGAAGGTGAGGATTGACCGTAGAGGCGTCTACGACGGCCGGACGGCCGGACTTGAGGGTCCAAGCGAACAGGCCCTCGCGGATCTGTTCCGCGCCGACTTCTTTCAACTCCATTTCCCACTCAACATTGTTGACCGCCCGTATCTGCATGTCGAACGAATCCGGCTGAACCAGATACAGGCCGGAATGCACCATGGGCAGCAGGTGATCAATCTCCTGCAGTAGCGATTTGTGAAGCCCCTGTTCGCGTGGGACGTCCCCCGCGCCGCTGCTGGCGTTGCTAAAACAATCGGGAAACGCGTCTAGTCGTTCAAACCACCATTGCACAGAAGCGGGGTAATTTTTGGCTACGGTCATGGAACTAGGACTCCAGAAATGCGACGGCCTCGTCAAAATGCTCCGCCATGCGTTGCATCACTTGTTCAAGATCGCCCAGGGTCAACCCGAGAGTGTTCCAGGTCGACTGATCAAGGAGCGGAATCTTGTTGTCGCCGCCCGAACCCATTCCTTTGGCGCGGCAGAGGATGTCGGCGAGGTGGATAACGCCGGCCTCTCGCTGATATTCCCGGGCCTCCGCTGGTTGGTGATGAAAGCGCACCATGGCGAGGACCTTGGGAGGAAGGTTCCATTGAGTCATCAGCAAGCCGCCAGTTTGATCATGGGTGAAGTGCAGGACTTCCTGCTCCGCCTGCCGCAGCAGTATGTCATTGCGTATCGCGAGGCTGCAGGCCTGCCGGAAGGGATCGCCGAAATACTCTTCATGGACCAGCTTGCCGATATCGTGAATCAAGCCGCCGACGAAGAATTCTTCCACCTGTTTCTCACCCAGATGCCGGGCGAGTTCCTTTGCTCCAAGAGCTGTCCCGACCGAATGTTTCCAGAATTCCGCGGGACGAAAGATATCGGAGCCCTGGGAGCGGAACAGGTTGATTACGGAACTGGAAAAAACCAGGTTGCGCAGGGCCTCAAACCCGATGATTCCGACCGCCCGGGAAATCGTCGTGACCTTTTGCGGGAAACCGTAGAACGGGGAATTGACGAGCCGGAGCAGTTTGGCCGTCAGGACTTGGTCCTTGGCAATCACGGCTTCAATGTCTTTGGCCGAAGTCTCGGGTTGGCTGACCAGCTCCGTGATCTTGTGCACGACCATCGGCAATGTCGGGAAGGTCCGGATCTTCGAAAGAACCCCTTCCCAGGAAACTTCTGTGGTGGCGGTCGAATTCATTTGTGCTCTTCCAGGAGTTGTTTCTTCACGATCGTGAGGATCTCCTTCATCATCGCATCGTCGCGCACGTCGCTGAACCGGTGATCGAGCGCCACGTTCGCCGCGGCCAGGGCAGGGATCTCGCGGAGGCGCGCCTCCACATCCTCCAACGACGGCTCGGCGCATCCTTCGGTGTCGACCTCGGAAACGCCCCAAGCTTTCATCATCTCGATATTCTTGTCGCTTAAGGCGGTGCCGGTTGGAAGTAACAGCTGCTTGCGAAAGGTATGCGCGTCCTTGGCCAGGATCATGCCGGGCTGGACGTGATCGATACTTAATCTTCCCATAATCGCCTTTGGCCCTTCGCGATCGACGGTTCGCTTGGGCTATTTATCGGCCAACCGCATGCGAAGCTTGAGACCTGAAGGCGGTCAGAATCTTGACAAAGCCGCGCCAAAGGGCTACATAAAAGACCTAGTGGTTTGGGCGAATAAAACTATTGCCTCCCTTCCGAAGGCTGATCCATCTAGGGCACAAGCATGAGCGAGTACGATCCTGACCGTTCGATTCTGGTTGTGGATGACGAGGAGGCGATTCGGTCCAGCCTCTCTCGGATGTTGCAGCGGGAAAACTATCACGTCGCGGTGGCGGCCAATCCGCGTGACGCCCTCGAGTTCCTCCAAGCCAGCCAATACGGCCTGGTCCTGACCGACGTCAAGATGTCGGGCGGCAGCGGCCTCGATCTGGTCCAGACCATAAAGCAGGTCTCCCCCAAGAGCCTCAGCATTGTCATGACCGGCTACGGCACCATTGAAATGGCGGTGCACGCCATGCGGGTGGGGGCCTTTGACTTCATTACGAAACCGTATGAGATCGAGCGCGTGCTCGTCGCCGTGAAGAACGGGTTCGAATGTCGGCGTCTTCAGGTGGAGAACGAAAGCCTGCGAAAGGCCGTGCGGCGGCAATATGGAGCCGACAACCTCCTGGGCAGCAGTCCCGCGATCCTCGAAGTCCAGCGTCTTATCGGGAAGGTCGCAAATACGGACAGTACCGTTCTGATCCTGGGCGAGAGCGGCAGTGGCAAGGAACTCGTGGCGTGCGCGCTGCACTATCAAAATCTCACCCGCACTGGCCCGTTCGTACCGGTCAATTGTGGCGCCATACCCGAAAACCTGTTGGAGAGCGAACTGTTCGGTCATGAACGGGGAGCGTTTACCGGTGCGATCGCGACCCGACCCGGACGATTCGAGCTCGCCCACAAGGGAACGCTGTTTCTCGATGAGGTCGGGGAATTAAGCCCTGCATTGCAGGTCAAGCTGCTCCGTGTGTTGCAGCAACGCTCGTTCGAGCGCGTCGGCGGCACCAAGACGATTTCCGTGGACGTGCGGGTCATTGCGGCCACCAACCGGGATTTGGAACAGGCGGTGGAGGATCGACGCTTCCGGGAAGATTTGTATTACCGGTTGAACGTGATTCCCATCGTCGTGCCGCCGCTTCGGGCACGGGTGGAGGATATTCCCTTTCTGGCGCAACATTTTCTCGACCGTGTCAATCGTGATAAAGGCACGGCCATCACCGGCCTGGCGCCGGCTGTCGTGGAGACCCTCGTCCGCTACCGCTGGCCGGGCAATGTGCGCGAGCTGGAAAATCTGATTGAACGGCTGGCGGTCCTTAAGAAGTCAGGGATGATTGAAACAGAAGATCTCCCCGCGCGGATTCTCTCCCCCAAGGATGCCATCTTACCTGAGCAGGATATTGTCTTTCCAACGGAGGGCATTGACCTTCCGGGCATCCTGGATGAATTCGAGCGCCAGCTCATCTCCAAGGCGCTGGACTTGAGCAATGGCGTCAAAAGCCGCGCGGCCCAGTTGCTTGGCCTCAATCGGACGACGCTCGTCGAAAAGATGAAGAAGAAGGCCATGATGACGCCTAAATCGATTGAACCTGTTCGCCTGTCTGAACGTTGACTTCACCCCGTCAAAGTTCTAGCCGTTTTCGTTCCTAATTCGCCGTAGGTCAAAGTCCCTACCCTCCAGCTGGTAGGGTCAGTGAGCGTCCCACCCCACGCCGAAACGGTCCATTTATTGCGTTTTCCTGACACGCATGTTCGTTACTAACACAGATAGGACACTTGCCGGCGTCATGCCGGTCAGAATAGACGGTGGCGGGGACGAGGCCGATGCCTGTTTTCGGGCCGTCAGAAAACAGAGTATTGTGCTGCTGTGCCTTGCGGGACTCCTGGCGATCGTGGCAAGCCCAGGCTGGAGCGCGGTGAGTCCGGTCCCATCGCTGGCGGAAACGCAAGCGGCTCATTGGCTCGAGCGCGCGCTACCGGATTCCGGCCCCGGTCTCGAGGAACTGCGGCAGGGCATTCAAAAATTTCACGAAAACGATTATCAGGCGGCCCTCGCGAGCTTCAACGAGGCCCGGCAGTTGGGCGCCGGCAGCCCCGTACAGGCAGCCGCTG
>Ga0070697_100004551_pt1 | contig 10660 bp, 11 predicted proteins | sample KBSK1501metaG_FD_65475 | JGI IMG/M metagenome (GOLD analysis project Ga0070697, IMG submission 65475) | Corn, switchgrass and miscanthus rhizosphere microbial communities from Kellogg Biological Station, Michigan, USA - KBS K1-50-1 metaG | ecosystem: Host-associated > Plants > Roots >... | reverse complement strand
ATCCCCGGGCCCGGAGCTATCCGAGCAGCCGATTGGGAGCAGCGCGATCGTCCCCGCCAGAACCAGCACGTACTTGCGCATCCTCTATATGCCTCGGCAGCAGTGTGGGAATGCAAGAGCCTCGCTCACTATGTGATGGGAGTCACCCAGGCGGCCGTCTCAAAGACCGCGCTCCACGCCGATGGCGATCCCGCCGCGAGACAACACGGGACTCGAATGAATCACGCTGGCGTCAAAGCGGAGGGTCATGCCGGTGCCGGCGTTGTAGCGAATGCCCGCCACGCCGGTGACCGTCTTGAGCGATCGCACCGTTCCGGCGACGAAGTAGCTCTCACGGCCCGCCGCCCCGAGCAACGCGAGCGTCGTGCGACGTGATACGGCGCGCGTGGCGCGCAGCGACACGGCGACATCGGTGCGCCGCGTTGGATTCCGCGAGATGAATCCTCTCATGGTCCACGACATCCGAGTCGTCTCGGTCGTGAGGTGTGGCATCCAGACGTCCACCGGTCCGACCGCGTAGTTCCAGCGGCGATAGCCGACTCCGGCCGAGACCCGACGCGCCACGAGAGCGCTGGCGTCTCCCTCCCAGGTGTTCTTCGGCGAAAACACCGGCTGGTGCGAGGTCCCGGCTTCGGCCGTGATCCAGAGCCGCGGCGTCGGATGGAGCACGGCTCCAACGCGTTCTGTTACGTCGGTTGCGCCAAAACGTCCTAGCATCTCCGCCGTCACCCAGCCCGCGTGCCCACGTGAAGAAGAGAGCGTGACCTGGGCGCCGAGCGTAGACCAGTTCTGACTGTTCTCCACCGCTTCGTACGAGCTCCAGGCGGAGAGGCGCACACTCTGTCCCAGACATGGCGCCGCGAGGCACAACGCGAGCAGTGCCGCCACACTCGGCTTGCCGAATCCCTTGCGCGTCATGTCGCCCCAGACGTGCACGCCCTTGAAAACGTTCGCGAACGCCTTCAGCCGCCACCACACCGTGCATTGGCGGTAGCCGAAATTCTCGAGCGATGCGAACAGCAGCAGCCGTAACAGATCGCCGAAGCGCCGATAGCGCCGGAAGCTCACTTCTTCGAGCACGACGGCCCAGATCGAGAGCAGCATGCCGTATCCCCATGCCACGAGGACGAACAGGAGCGCGAATGAGACATTCACGAGGCCGAACGCGAGTCCGAGCGCGGTAATCAGATAGCCAAGCAGCTCGACCACCGGCGCGAGCATTTCGCCGAACGCGTAGAACGGCATGGCGAGAAATCCGATCCGGCCGTAACGCGGGTTGCCGAGCATCGTCTTGTAATGCCACATCGCGGAGATGAGACCGCGATGCCAGCGCTCGCGCTGGCGCGAGAGCACCTTCGTCGACTCCGGCACCTCGGTCCACGCAACGGGATCGGGAATGAACGGCATCTCGTATTTGACCTTCTGGGCGCGGAGATAGCGGTGCAGCCGGACGACGAGGTCGAGATCCTCGACGATACTCGTCGTGCGATAGCCGCCGACCGCCATCACGTACTCCTTCCGAAACAGTCCGAACGCTCCCGAGATGATGAGATTGCCGCCCAGGCGGTTCCAGCCCAGCCGGCCGAACAGAAACGCGCGCAGGTACTCGACGACCTGAATGCCGGGGAGGATCCTGGCCGGCACGCGGGCATCGGTCACGCGACCGTCCTTGACGGTGCAGTCGTTGGCGACACGCACGGTGCCGCCGACCGCGGCGATCTGCCGCCCCAGCAGGAACGGGCGGGTGAGCCGCAGCAGCGCGTCGGGCTCGATCAGCGTATCGGCGTCGATCGCGATCACGAGTGGAAAGCGTGAGGCGTTGATCGCGGCATTCAGCGAGTCGGCCTTGCCGCCGTTCTCTTTGTCGAGCACGAGCAGTCGCGAACGTGAGCGGGAGCGGTACAAGGCGACGAGCGGCTTCGTCGCGATCGTCTCGGGATAGACACGCGGGATTTCATACAGATCAAAGGCGTGCCGCAGCCGCTCCATCGTGTCGTCTTTGGAGCCGTCGTTCACTACGACGACCTCGTAGTTGCGATACTCGAGCGTGAGCATCGCGGTGACGCTCGCCTCGATCGTCGCGCTTTCGTTGTACGCGGGGACCAGGATCGTGATGGGCGGCAGGGCGTCGCTCTGCATCAGCCGCTGGAAGTCCTCGTCTTCCGCGAGGCGCGTCTGCTCCCAGATCTCGGGTATCGAGAGAATCAGCAGCAGGGCATAAAAGGAGTTCAGGACGAGGAAATAGACGAGGATCGTCAGATCCGTCACTCCGACGACGTGGGTGAGCACGCTCACGTGGCGAACTCCGCCAGCGCCTGCGCCGGCAGGCCCAGCACCAGCTGCGCGGTCGCGCGCGCGAAGGGATCGGCGCCGACTTCGGCCTCGAGTAACGCGTTTCGGCCGGGCGCCGCGAACCGCATCAACGCCAGCGCCGCGCGCAACCGCACCCACCACACGTTGTCCTGGAGCGCCGCTTTCACGAGCGGCAGCGTGCTGGCGTCCGTGATCATGCCGAGCGAGCGCACGGCCTGCGCGCGCACCGCCCAGCCGTCGTCCGTCGCGAGCCGCTTCAGCGCCGCCACCGATTCGCGATGCGGGAAGCTGCCGAGCGCGCGCGCTGACTGGATGCGGACTTCAGGGTCGGCGTGATCGGCCAGCGCCGTCAGTCGTTCCCGCAACGCCGGCTCCCCGAGCCGCGCCGCAAACTCGGCCAGGCGGGGCAGCGCGGGATCATCGGCGCGGCGCAGCCGCTTCTGCAGGTGATCGACGACGACGGGACGCGACCGCAGCAGCATCGCGGCGTAGTAGGCCTGGACGGTCGGCGCGAGCTGGGGCAGGCGGTCGAGTGCCGTCAGCGTGAGCGCGGTGTTCTCCATCCGCTCGAGCGAGGCGACGGCGGCGACGTGCACGGCGGGATGCGGGTCGTTGATCAGCTTCGTCAAGCGTTCCACATCGTGCGGGGTGGCGGCGACGCTCAGGAACCGTGCGGTCTCGAGCCGCTTCCACCACCGTGCCGAGGTGCTGTTGGTGCGGACCAGCTTGGCCCACCAGTGGTGCTCGAGTGCCTGCGCGAGCTGGCGCCAGCGCTCCCCGGGCACGCGCGCCGACCATTTGACGAGTGCGTCGATCGCGAGCGGGACGGGCAGCCGCGACAGCCCCACCAGAACACCGGCGAGCGGTGTGGTCCCCGCCGCCCAGCGCCGCATCGACGCATCGATTGCTTCGCGGCGCGGATTGAGTCGCGTGCTGCGGCGCAGCCTGAACCAGCGGTTCAGGATGATCAGCACGATGAGCGCCGCGAGCAGAACCCCCTGGACGATGGCGACGACAGTGAGGAAGGCGCGCGCGTTCACCGGCCCACCCAGCGGCGAATCTTCTCGAGTGCCACGCGGAGGCTCATCGGTTTCACCATGTAGTCCATCGCGCCGGCCTCGAGCCCACGGAGCTGCTCCGTCTCACTGCCGTGGACCGTCGTGAAGACGACGCGAAACTTTCCCGGGCAGTGCTGCTGCAGCTCGTCGAAGATCGAATAGCCGTCGAGGGCGGGGAGATCGACGTCGAGCAGCAACAACGGCGGCTGCGGGCTCCCCTTCGTGTCCAGCTGCTTCAGCAGATCGAGCGCTTCACGACCGTTGCGAAAGTGCAGAAACCGATAGCCACGCGCCTCTAACCCGAACGTCAGCAGCTCAGCGAGGGCGGGATCGTCCTCCACGACAATTACCTCCGGGACCTCGCTGGCTTCGCGCATGTCGGAGGTTGGTGGAGGTGGGTGGAGGTTGGTGGGGGATGGTGGAGGTTGTAGAGGAGCGGGAGCAGCTGCCTGCTTGGTAAAGAGTGCCGCCGCCAGGCGGCGAACGTAGCCGCGGGCCGCCTTGCCGCGGTCGCCCGCGCCGTTCGCCGGCTGCGCCAGCCACGCCTTCGCGGCGTCCTCGAGCTCGCCCGCGACCACGGTGGCTTGGGGAAAACCGAATGACCCGGCCGAACCGCGCAAACGATGAGCGTCACGGCGCAGCTCTTCGATTGCGGCCGTGTCGTCTCCCGCGCCGATCAGCCGTTCAGCCAGCTCGGCGATCGCGCCCAGCTGGTCGCGGGCTCCGCGCAGGTATTCATCCCGGGCTCCAGGTGGCAGCCCGAAGTCGTCGACCTGGGCGTGGCTCACGGGGTCCAAGATATAGCTAGCTTCTGTTTCGACCTAATGACTGACGTTGGCGTAGGGCTTTGCGCCACCTGCAGATGGGTGCGAATCGCAACCAACCGGCGGGGGTCCGTCTTCTATCGGTGCCTGAGAGCCGAGACGGACCCCCGCTTTGTGCGCTACCCGCCGCTACCGGTGCTGAGCTGTCCCGGCTACGAACGGAGCCGGACTGACCCGCTTGCTGAATCCGAGCGCGATGACGACGAGCGCTAGCGTATCGCAGACTTCGGCGATGATGTGCGCGAACAGGAAATGCGTCAGGCCGGCGTGATAGGTGATGTACGACAGCTCGGCCACGACGAACAGGAGAAAGCCCTTGTTTTTGGTCTTTCGTGAAAGCCAGAAGCCCAGCAGGATGAGAATGCTGTGGATGATGATGAACGCCCAATGCGGCATGGCTTCCATGAAAGAGCCGAACGGAGGTGCGACGTCATCCATTGGTGTCCCTTGTGAAAGGCGCACCAACTTAATGAGTCCCGTTGGAGGGGGAGGCCCCTAGGACGCTCAGGCCGTCCCCCGGTCAGGCGGTCAAGCGAATTCCATGCCGAGCCTTGTTTAGGGCTCGGTTGTGCTCAGGTGTGACGCTTCTCACTTGCAGATTGCCCATCAGTCGCTCACTTTGGACCGCGCGCTCTATCTCCTTAGCCGAAAGGCTTTTGTGATTCAGCAGTTCGTTCTGAAGAACTTCGAGCGCATTCTCGTTTTTCTCCTCGTCGCGTCCCTGCTCGTGATCAATTCCCTGATCGAGCAGAAGTTCGCGTTTCTCAGCTTCTATTATCTCCCGATCATTCTTGCGGGGTTCTACGGCGGCCGTCGCTTTGCCGTGGTGTCCGGACTGTTCATCGCGTCGCTCGTCTTCTTCCTTCAGGCGACCGACGGGTTGGGCATGGAGCCCGGTTTTACGCAGGAAGCGATGCTCACGTTGGTTCCGTGGAGCGGCTTTCTGATTCTGACGGGCTACGTGGTAGGCGGACTGGCGGAGCAGCGGGCCGCGCGGCTGCTGGATTTGAAGAACGCCTATCTGGCGACGCTGGAGGTTCTCACCTACCACATTGAATCGGCCGAGAGCAATCAAGAAGGGCATTCGACGCGGGTCGCCGAGCTCGCCGCGGCGATGGGCGCCGAGTTGAAGCTGTCCGGCGACGAGCTCGAGAACCTGCGCATCGCCGCGCTGCTCCACGAGGTCGGCACGGCGGATCAGCGTTTGCTGAAGCTGCTATCGCGCTCCGTGACGGATGCATCGGTGACGGTCGCGCGCGCGCTGCGCGGGGCCGCCGAGATCATCGCCGAGTACTCGCATTACTATGAGATCGTCGGCGACGACTGGGATATCGAAGCGTTGCCGATGGCGGTCACCGTGAAAGTGCTGGCGGTGGCCGATGCGTTCGAGACGCTGCAGATCGCGACGCCGGTGCGGCCGGCGTTTACAAGGTGGAGCGCGCTGGAGGAAATCGAGAAGGGGGCAGGCCGCACGTTTGCGCGCGAGGCCGTGCGCGCATTGCGGGTCGTCGCCGGACGTCCCGAGGCGCTGCGCGCGAGCTAGTCACCCGATGGCGGCGGCGCGTTGCGCCCGCTCGCCAGACCACTCGCAACACCGACACCCAACGCCAGCATCGTTCCGACCCCCACGGCGGGCAGCAGCGTCGCCGGCAATAACGCGACCGCCGCAACCGTGCCCGCGATCAGCGGCGCGGACGGTTTCTGCACCGCGTCGACATACCGCAGGCGACGCCGCACGAAGTTTCTTGTGACGACGAACCCGCCGACGAGCGCCGCGGCGGCTACGGCAAGCCCCAGTGTTACGAACATGCTTGTCTCCTTGAGTACGGCCTCTACGCAACTTGCGTGGGTGGCGTTTCAGGCGCAATCGTGAGCGCGATGGCCAAAGGCCCCGAGTACAGCGACCCCACGGACGTGATCCGGCTGTTCCGCGTGGCAACGTGGTTCGGTCCGGCGTGTTTCATCATGCTCTCCTTTCTCTGGGGCTTCATGTGGAACAAGGGCTGGATCTCGGGTGGCGTCTTCGCGTTGCTGCTCATCCTCAACCTCCCCATCACGGTCGCCGGTGTTGTGGCGATCCACCGCTCGGTCGGCAGCGCCGCGGTTCTGCTGATGAGGACGATCAGAGCCGACTTCGATATCCCACCGCCTCCGACTTACCCACGCCAGGATGTTCTAATCGTGCAGGGGAAATATGAACAAGCGGCGGAGCTGTTTCGTGACCATCTCTGGGGCGAGCCGCACGACCATGAGGCTCGGCTGCAGCTCGCGCACTTGTTGGAAACACGTCTCAAGGGCGACGACGAAGCCGAGCGTCTGTATATCGAAGTGCGGGACGCACAGCCGCCCGCGAATCCGAAGGAGCAGCTTCGTGCGACCAACGGACTGATCGACTTGTACCGGCGAGTGGGGCGGACCGGGCGCCTAAAGGTGGAGCTGGCTCGCTTCGTCGATCGCTATCGCGGGACGGCGCTGGCCGCCGGCGCGGAGCGGGAGCTCAGAGAGCTGAAAGCTGCAGATCCTACCAGCGAATCGCCGCACTCCCCCACGTAAACCCCGAGCCGAACGCGGTGAGCACGAGGACGTCGCCCTTCTTGAGCCGCCCTTCCGCCAGCGCCTCGTCGAGCGCGATCGGGATCGAGGCGGCCGTCGTATTGCCGTACTTCTGGATGTTGCTGTAGACCTGATCGTCCCGGAGCCCTGAGGCTTTCTGGACCATCTCGATGATGCGCAGGTTGGCTTGATGGGGAACGAGCAGCGTGACGTCGGCGGGGGAGAGGCGGTTGCGCTGCAGCGCGATGGCCACGGACTCGGGCATCTTGGTGGACGCGAACTTGAAGACATCGCGTCCCTCCATCACCGGACGGTGCAAGCCTTGCTCGAGCATGGCGACGCTGACGAACGGATCGTGCGCGAGTCCCGGACCGTCGACCCACAGCTTCTCGGCGTAGCGGCCGTCGGCGAAGATGTGGGTGGAAAGGACGCCGCGACCGTTGTCGGAGACCGGCCCCAGCACCGCCGCGCCCGCGCCGTCGCCGAACAGCACGGCGGTGTCACGGCCGCGCGTCGTCTTGTCGAGCCCGCGCGAGTGCACCTCGGCGCCGACCAACAGGATGCGCTTGTACTGCTCCGTGCGGATCCACGCGTCGGCAATCGAGAGTCCGTAGATGAAACCGCTGCATTGATTGCGCACGTCGACGGCGGGAATATCGGTGAGGCCGAGCTCGCGCTGCAGGAAGACTCCGTTGCCCGGCTCGAAGTGGTCGGGCGTGCAGGTGCAATAGATGATGCAATCGATGTCGCGCGCCGCGAGCCCCGCCTTCGCGAGCGCTTTCTCCGACGCGGCGCGCGCGAGCCCCACACCGGTCTCGCCCTTGCCCACCCAGTAGCGCGTCTTGATGCCGCTGCGCTGCACGATCCACTGGTCAGACGTGTCCATCATCTGCGCGAGATCGTCGTTGGTGACGAGTCGCGCCGGGACGTGAAAGCCCGTGGACAGAAATGCGGTGTGTGGCATGCGCGCTCTGGGTTGCGGGTGCCTAAGGAGGTACCAAGATTACCGCATGGACCTGACGGTGACTAGACAACAGTACGAAGCGGTGCGAAACGCAAAGCACTTGCCCGACGTGCTCAAGCAGGTGCTCGACAAAGCGAGCAAGCAGCCGAACGGCTATGTGCTGCATCTTACCTATGAAGAAGCGACGGCATTGAACGAGTTGTCTTCGTGGAATGTGCACACCGACGACGGCGGAAACGTGACGGCTGAATCGAAGGTCTTCGATGAGCTGGTGCGCGCAATCATGACTCACCCGGAGTTCTGATGAATCGAATCGTGTTAGTGCTATGCCTCACCCTTCCCGCTTCCCTCGTCCCACTTCCCGTATTCGCGCAGAGACGCGCCATCAGATTCGAGGACTACATCGCGCTGAAGGCCGTGAGCGATCCACAGCTGTCGCCCGACGGCAAATGGGTCGCGTACACGGTCGCGGCGCCCTCGCTCCAGGACAATCGCAACGTCTCGCGCGTGTGGGTCGTGGAGGTGGCAACGGGCCGGTCGCGCCAGGTGACGAACGGTCCCGGCTCCGACCGGCAGCCGCGCTGGTCGCCCGACGGCAAGACGCTGGCGTTCGTCTCGACGCGCGAGAATGGCGCCCAGGTCTGGCTGCTGCCGATCGCGGGCGGCGATGCCCGGAAGGTGTCGAGTCTCGCCGAAGGTGCCTCCGATCCGCTGTGGCTGCCGGACGGCTCCGGCCTGCTCGTCGTGAGCGACATCAAATGGCCGGCCAATCAGGAGATCGATCAACGCAACGGCCAGTATCCCACCGAGGCGAAGATCTGGACCGGCCTCATGTGGCGGCACTGGGATGATTTCCGCGCCGGCAAGCGGCAGCATCTGTTCCGGGTCGATGTCGCGACCGGCAAGGACACCGATCTGACGCCCGTCGATCACGACGTGCCGGCGATCGCCACGGGCGGCGATGGCGACGTGACGGTTTCGCCGGACGGCAAGGATATCCTCATCGCTATGCACAACGACTCGACGGTTGCCGACAATACGAATGTCGACATTTACGCCGTCGACGGGCCCGTGCTCCGACAGATCACCACTAGCTCCGGTGCAGACAACACGCCACGGTATTCGCCGGACAATCGGTGGGCCACGTATCTGTCGATGGAGCGCGCGGGATTCGAGGCTGATCGCATCCGGTTGATGATCGCGGACCGCCACGCGGGCCGGCCGGCGCCGGTCGATGCAACGGCTGGGTGGAATCTGTCGATCGGGTCGTACTCCTGGTGCCCGAACTCCAAGTGCGTCTATGCGGTCGTCGAAGAGCGCGGGCGCGACAACATCTATCGGATCGACGTCCCGGGATTCAAGCGCGCCCGCGTCGTCACAGGCGGCGTGAACACCGCCGTGCAGGTCGCGCCTGACAACAAGACGCTCGTCTATCTGCATCAGACCAACACGCAGCCGGCGGAGGTCTGGGTATCGGGCAAAGCGCTCACGCATCACAACGACTCGGCGCTCGCCACGCTCGATCTGCCGGCGCTCGAGGAATTCGGGTTCGTGGGTGCGCTGGGTGATTCAGTGTTCGGCTGGTTGCAGAAGCCGCCGGGTTTCGATCCCGCCCGGAGATACCCGCTCATCTATCTGATTCACGGCGGCCCGCAGGGTGCCTGGACCGACAGCTGGGGCCCGCGCTGGAACAATCAGATGTTCGCCGCGCGCGGCTTTGTCGTCGCGGAAGTGAACTTCCACGGCTCGACCGGCTACGGCCAGAAGTTTACGGACGCGATCTCACAGCATTGGGGCGACTATCCGTACGAAGACCTGATGAAAGGCGTCGATGCCGTCGCGCGCCTCTCCTACGTCGACTCGACGCGCATGGGCGCCGCCGGCGCGTCGTATGGCGGCTACATGATCTACTGGATCGCGGGGCACACGAACCGGTTCAAGGTCCTCGTATCGCACGACGGCGTGTTCAACACCGTGAGCATGGCCGGCAGCACCGAGGAGCTGTGGTTCACCGACTGGGAGTTTGGCGGACCGGTCTACCAAAACCGCGCGCTGTATGAAAAGTGGTCGCCGTTGAACCATGTAACCGATTGGAAGACACCGCTGTTGGTTGTTCACAGCCAACTCGATTATCGTGTGGACCTGTCGGAGGGCTATCAGGCGTTCACGGCAGCCAAGCGGATGGGTATCGATTCCAAGTTCCTGTACTTCCCCGACGAAGGACATTGGGTCCTGCGGCCCCGCAATCGCCGCATCTGGTGGGGCACGGTCCTCGACTGGCTGGAGGTGCACCTGAATGAAAGACCTCACCCGTAGCACCCTGCTGGCGGTGCCGCTGGCACTGTTGATCTATACGACCGTGTTGCCGCACCACCGGACGCCCGCCTGGGATATGCTCGACGCGTTCACGCTCGCGTTCTGCTTCACGTATGTCGGTCACTGGGTAGAGGTCGTGCTGCTCAAGATTTCGGGAATCGAGACGCCGACGGGCAAGTTCATCCGCGTCCTTGGATGGTTTGCGGGAGGCCTGTGGTGTTACGTCGTCGGGCGCTGGCTGCTGGTGCTCTATGGCAGGAACACCAGTGAGCTACCGAGTCTCGTCTGGGGTGGTTTCTTCTTCGTGGGGCTCGAGTTCGTCGTGCACGCATTAATGCAGGCGTCGGGAAAACCGAACTTCTATAGCGGCCAACCGCGGGAATCCGCGAGGACGTCAGTCCGCTAGACTGGACGCGCGGTCTCCTCGGCGCTCGGATCGAGCGGTTTTTTCAGTCCCTCGAGGAGATAACCCGCCGCCACGCCGCCCACGACCATCAGCAGGCCGAGCCAGCCGAGTCCGGTGAGGCGTTGGCTGAAGAGCAGCAGCGCCAGCAGCGATCCCACGACCGGTTCGATTGTCGCCGCGACTGAGGCGGGCGCGGCTTCGATGCGCTTCATCGCTCCAAAGAACA
>Ga0070697_100004550_pt1 | contig 10662 bp, 9 predicted proteins | sample KBSK1501metaG_FD_65475 | JGI IMG/M metagenome (GOLD analysis project Ga0070697, IMG submission 65475) | Corn, switchgrass and miscanthus rhizosphere microbial communities from Kellogg Biological Station, Michigan, USA - KBS K1-50-1 metaG | ecosystem: Host-associated > Plants > Roots >... | reverse complement strand
CGGTGTTCATGGAGGCGCTCTCGCCCACGATGGAGGAGGGGCGCCTCGTCAAGTGGCACAAGCGCGAGGGCGACGCGGTGAAAGCGGGAGAGACGCTCGCCGAGGTCGAGACCGACAAGGCGATCATGGATCTGCAGGCGCGCGCGGATGGAACCCTGCGGCAGGTGTCGGTGGCGGAAGGGCAAACCGTGCCGGTGGGGAAAGAGATCGCGGTCATCGTCGCCGCCGGCGAGGCCGTAGGCGCAATCTCGGTTTCCGCTCCCTCGCCCCCCGCGCCCCCCTCTCCCCTTCCCCGTTCCCCCGCCGCACCTCCGGCCGCATCCCCGGCCGTTGCTGCGCCCGCGGACGCTACACGCGTGAAGGCGTCCCCCTTGGCGAAGCGCATGGCGAAGGAAGCCGGCGTGGACCTGAAGCTGCTGACGGGCTCGGGACCGGGTGGCCGGGTGGTAAGGAAGGATCTCGAGGGCGTGGGGCGTGGGGATGTGGGGCGTGGGGCCGCTCCCACCCCAGCGGCGCCGCTGCCTGTCGCCGAGCCCATCGCCCCACGCCCGACCTACGCCCCGGGGGCGGCGGCGGGCGGTGGCGTGGCCTACGAGGACGTCCCCCTGACCCAGATCCGGAAAACGATCGCCAAACGCCTCGCCGCGTCGCTCGGTCCCGTGCCGCACTACTTCCTCACGACCGAAGTCGACATGGAGCGCGCCGCCGAGGCGCGCGAGGGGTTGAACCGGGACCTCGGGGACGAGGGCCGGATCTCGTTCAACGACATCGTCGTCAAGGCCGCGGCGCTGGCCCTCACCCGGCACCGCGCCTGCAACGCGTGGTTCCAGGACGATCACATCCGCTACTGGAACGAGGTGCACGTCGGCGTGGCCGTGGCGGTGGAGGACGGCCTCATCACGCCGGTGATCCGCCATGCCGACCGGAAGAGCCTGCGTGAAATCGGCCGGGAGGCGTACGATCTCGCGCAACGCGCCCGTAACCGGCGGCTCAGGCCCGAGGAGTACACCGGGTCGACGTTCTCCGTTTCGAACCTCGGCATGTTGGACATCGATCAGTTCACCGCGGTGATCAACCCGCCGGAGGCCGCGATCCTCGCCGTCGGATCCGTCGCGCAGAAGCCCGTCGTGGTGGACGGCGCGATCGTGGCCCGGCGGCGCATGCGCGTCACGCTGAGCTGTGACCACCGGGTGATCGACGGAGCGACGGGGGCGGCGTTCCTGAAGACGCTGAAACAGATGCTGGAGAATCCGCTGGCGATGCTCCTCTGAATGCGGAGTGCGGAGTGCGGAATGCGGAATGTCAGCGCGAGGGTCGAGCCCCGAAATCGCGGTTCGACGGCATTCCGGCAAACTCCGCATTCCGCATTCCGAATTCCGCATTAGGAAGGGGAATGCCTTGGCAACCCAATTTGACGTAATCATCCTGGGCGGCGGCCCTGCGGGCTATGTCGCCGCCATCCGCGCTGCGCAGCTCGGCCTGGCGACCGCGCTGGTCGAGAAGGAGAAGCTGGGCGGGGTTTGTGTGAACATCGGCTGCATCCCCACCAAGGCGCTGTTGCATTCGGCCTACATCGCCAAACTGCTGCGCGAGGCGAAGGAGTTCGGCATCGAGGCGGGCGCCGTCAAGACGGACTACGGCGTCGCCATGCAGCGCTCCCGCCGGGTGAGCGACCAGAATTCAAAGGGCGTCGAGTTCCTGATGAAGAAAAACAAGGTGACGGTCGTGAAGGGCACGGGTGTGCTCCAGCCCGGAAAGAAGCTGAAGATCGGGAGCGACGGGTACGAGGCCCGGAAGGCCGTGATCATCGCGACGGGCTCCCGCGTGAAGGGGCTGCCGCAGGTCGGCCTCGAGATCAACAAGACCACCGTGATCTCCTCCGACGAGGCGCTGTTCCTGGAGCAGGCACCGGGGTCCATGGCCGTCATCGGCGCCGGAGCGGTGGGGATGGAGTTCGCCGACATCTTCCACGCCTTCGGGACGAAGGTGACGCTGATCGAGGTCCTGCCGCGCATCCTGCCGCTCGAGGACGCCGAAGCCTCGGACGTCCTGACGAAGAGCTACAAGAAGCGGGGCATCGAAGTGCTCGCCGGGGCGAAGGTGACGAAGGCGAACGTCGGTAAGGACCGGGTCGCCCTGGACGTCGAGGCCAACGGCGCCAAGCAGAAGGTGGAGGCCGCGGTCGTCCTGATGGCGGCCGGCCGCGCCGTCAACACCGAGAACATCGGCCTCAAGGAAGCCGGCGTGCAGCTCAACGACCGCGGCTTCATCAAGGTCGACCAGAACCTCCAGACGACCGCGCCGGGAGTCTACGCGATCGGCGACGTAGCCGGCCCGCCGATGCTCGCCCACAAGGGATCCCGCGAAGGGGTCTGCGTCGCCGAGCTCGTCGCGGGCCACAAGCCGCACGCCATCAAGTACGACAACGTGCCGAGCGTGACCTACTGCCACCCGGAGGTCGCGAGCATCGGCCTCACCGAGGAACAGTGCAAGGAGAAGAAGCTCGACTACGTCGCCGGCCGCTTCCCCTTCTCCGCGAACGGGCGCGCCCGCGGCACCGGCGAGATCGAGGGGTTCGTGAAGATCCTTCGCGACAAACGCTACGGGGAGATCCTGGGCGCGCACATCGTCGGGGACCACGCCTCGGAGCTGATCCACGAGCTCACCGTGGCCCGCGAAAACGAGTACACGGTGGAGGAGGTTGAGCTCGCCATCCACGCGCACCCCACGATGTCGGAAGCCGTCGCCGAAGCGGCCCTCGACTCCCTCGGCCGAGTGATCCACATGTGACCGCTCCCCCGTCCGAGAAGGACCCGCTGGCCATCGGGCTGGGCGCCCTGGGGGCGGGCGCGGGGCTCGGTGGAGGGTGCATCCTCCTCATGCTCCTCGTGGTGCGCGCCCTGCAGCGGGTCGAGCTGCGCCGCTACGGGGGTGCCGTCTCGGACACCTCCCTCGAGCCCCTCGTCGCCTTGTTCGCCGCCGTCGGTATCGCCGTGTTCTTCGGGTGGCGACGCAGCAGGGCGCTCGAGAACATCTGGCAACGCGGCGTGATCTGCGCGCTCGCCGCGTTCGGCGCGATCATCCTGGCGTTCCTGGCGATCCCCTTCTGGCACTTCCTCGGCTTTCCCGGCCTGGCCATGCTGCTGCTCACGAGCCTGGCCCTCGGCGTCGCGGGGAGCGCGTGGTCCGTGCGCGGGAGCGGCGAATGAGCGCGCGCGTCATGCAGGTCGTGCGCGCTGGCGTCGTCCCGTACGCCGAAGCGCTCGCCTGGCAGCGCGCCCTCGCCCAGGCGCGTCTCGAGGGCCGGCTCCCGCGGGACGTCCTCCTGCTGCTCGAGCACCCCCCCGTGCTCACGCTGGGCCGGACCGCCCGCGAGACCCACCTCCTCCGGCCCGAGGGGATCGACGTGTTCGAAGTGGAGCGGGGTGGCGACGTCACCTACCACGGCCCCGGCCAGCTCGTGGGCTATCCCATTCTCGACCTCGCCGGGTACCGCAAGGACCTGCACTGGTACCTGCGCACGCTCGAGCAGGCGCTGATTGACGCGCTGGCGGAGCTCGGGATCGCGGGTATGCGCAACCCCGGCCACACCGGCGTGTGGACCCGCCGGGGGGGAGAGGAGGGGGAGGGGGGGGAGGGAGGCGTCCGCAAGATCGCGAGCATCGGGGTGCACGTGAAGCAGTGGGTCACCTGGCATGGCTTCGCCCTCAACGTGACCACGGACCTCGCCCAGTTCGGCCGCATCGTGGCGTGCGGGATTTCGGGGGTCATGATGACGTCGGTCGCAGGCGAAGGGGGAAAGGGGAAGGGGGAAGGGTCGCTGTGGGAACAGGCGCTGGCGGCGGTGGTCCGGGGATTCGAAGGGGCGTTCGGGGTTACGGCAGAACTCGTCGAGGAAAGGCGTCTAGGAGAGGCGTCGAGGGAGTACGTCCAGGAAAGGCTTCCCTAGACGCCTTTCATGGCTCAAGACCGCCTGCCGCCCGGCCAAGTCGTCACCACGAAGTGGCCGGTCCTCCATTACGGCGACGTCCCGCGGGTCGACACCCGAGGGTGGACGTTCGCCGTGTCCGGGGCGGTGGACCGCCCGTTCACCGTGAGCTACGAAGAACTGCTCGCGTTGGCGCGCAAGACCGTGCGCTGCGACATGCACTGCGTGACGCGCTGGAGCCGGCTCGACAACACGTTCGAGGGAGTTGCGGTGCAGTTGCTGCTCGAGCGGGCGGGCGTACGGCCCGACGCGCGGTACTGCCTCGTCCTCGCGGAGCAGGGATTCACGACGAACCTGCCGCTCACCGACCTGGACCGCCCGGACAACCTGATCGCCCTGAAGCATGACGGGGAGTGGCTCACGTCGGAGCACGGCTGGCCCGCGCGTCTGCTCGTGCCGCACCTCTACCTCTGGAAGAGCGCCAAGTGGGTGCGCGGCCTCGAGCTCCTGGAACAGGACATGCCCGGTTTTTGGGAGCAGAACGGGTACCATATGCGGGGCGACCCGTGGTTGGAGGAGCGGTACGGGGGGCGGGGCTTAACCCAGCATGAGATAAATCGGCTGAGAAACCTGAGCAAGAAAGGCGTCTAGCAGGAAGACGTCGAGGAGAGGCGTCAAGGAAAGACGTCGAGGGAAGACGTCCACGGTTTTCCTTGACGACGTTCCTCGACGCCTCACCTAGACGCCTTTGGATCCCAGGAGTTCGTAGAACCTCCGGAAGACGCGGATCCCCTCCCAGAGCTGTTTCAGGTCCAGCTTCTCGTTCGGGGCGTGCAGCCGGTCGTCGGGCAGGCCGATGCCCGTGAGGACGACCGGCGCGCCGCTCTTCCCCAGCGCCGGCACGACGGGGATCGAGCCGCCGGCCCGCACGGCGACGGTCCCCCGGCCCACGACCTCCCGAAACGCGCGGTCCAGGAGGCGGAACGCCGGATGGTCGACCGGGACGACCGCCGGGTCGGCGCCGTGGAGGAAGCGGACGCTCGCCTGCACGTGTCGTGGGGCGAGTCGCTTCACCGCCGCCGCGAGCTGCCGCTCCACGGTCTTCAGCTTCTGATTGGGAACGAGCCGCAGGCTCACCTTGGCCGTCGCCTCGGCGGGGATCACGGTCTTGGCCCCTTCTCCGGTGAAGCCTCCCAGGACGCCGTGGATCTCGAACGTGGGCAGGGCCCACAGCCGCTCGAGCACGGAGTACTGCTTCAGCCCCGCGAGGGCCTTCGCCTGCACGCGCTGCTTCAGGAACTGGGTCTCACTGAAGGGCAGGCGCCTCCAGGTGGCGAGCTCCGCCCTGGTAGGACGCTTCACGGCGGCATAGAGCCCCGGAATGTTGATCTTGCCGTCCGGCCCCTTCAGGCGGCCCAGCAGGCGGAGCAGCTCCTCGTGCGCGTTCGGCGCCGCCCCGCCGAACTCTCCCGAGTGGAGGTCGGACTTCGCCGTGCGCACGGTGATCTCGGCATAACAGAGGCCGCGCAGCGCGGTGTAGACCGCCGGCCAGCGGGGAGCCACGTAGGCCATGTCGGCGATGAGGACGGCGTCCGCGCGGGTGCGCTCGGGCTCGCGTCGCAGCAGATCGAACAGCACCCGGCTCCCGTACTCCTCCTCGCCCTCGATGAGAAACCGGAAGTTCACGCGAGGGCGGCCGGCCGTCTCGATCGCCTTCAGCAGGCAGAAGACCTGCCCCTTGTCGTCGGCGGCGCCGCGCGCGAACAGCCTGCCGTCGCGCACGCTCGGCTGGAAGGGCGGCGTGGTCCATTCGTCGAGCGGATCGGGCGGCTGAACGTCGTAGTGCCCGTAGAGGAGCAGCGTCGGCGCGCCGGGCACCTCGGGCCCGACTCCCCACACAACGGGATGCGTGCCGCTCGCGAGGAACTGCACCTCGCGGCACCCCAGTCGCCGCAACTCCGCCGCGACCCACTCCGCGGCGGCGCGGCAGTCGGCGCTATGCGCGGGGAGCGTCGAGATCGACGGGATGCGCAGAAAGTCGGTGAGCTGTTGCAGCAGGCGATCTGTGTCCATGGCGCGAAGAATCTAGACGTCGACACCTCAAGACGTCTAGACGCCCGCTAACACGTGTCGCCGTCCCGACGTCCGGGCGTCTCGCAACGCGCCGCTAGCCAGCGATGCGGCGGCGGATAGATTCTCCGCCATGCGCACGACCGCCGAGTACGAGCTGTTCCCCGACGCGCCGAGCGAGCGGGCCCTGGCACGCGCGCGCTGGCTGGCTCGGGAAGGACGCGTGACCGAGGCGGCGGACGCTTATCGCGCGGTGCTGGCCTCGCACCCCTTGCTCAAGCCCTGCTGGGCGGAGTATTTCGAGCTGCTGCGGCGCGGCGGGCGCGCGGCCGACGCGCTGCGGGTGGCCGAAGGCGCGGCGGCGCAGTTCGGCGAATCGGCGTTCGCACTCACGCTGAAGGGCGCCGCCCTGACGGAGCTCGGGCGCTACCGCGAGGCGCTCGCCGTGCTGGACCGGGCGGTCGAATCGGACCCCGACCTCGCGCTCGTCTGGCACGAGCTGGGGTACGCGGCGTATCGCCTGGGCGACCGCAACCGCGCCCTCCTGGCGCTCGACCGCGCCTTCGCGCTCGAGCCCCACACCGAGACGCTGCGGCTGCGGGGCCGCATCCTGCGGGACGCGGGGCGCTACCAGGCAGCCGAGGTGGCGTTCGAGGGCGCCGCCCAGGCCGCGGAGCACGGCGAGCAGCGGGAGGAGGCGGAGCGCGAGATCGCGACCACGCGGCGCTACGTCTTTTACGCGCCGCGGCGCCCGGACCAGCTGAGCCCGGCGGAGCGCTGGTTCGCCGACACGGGAACGGTGGTGCTGACCCCCGACACGGGGCCCGTCGCCCCGAGCGACGCCGTGCTGGTCAAGGCGTTCTTCGAGGTGGCCCGTGACTCCGGCTGGCGCTTCGGCCAGGTCGTAGCCCTCGGGCCGCCGCTCCCCGCGTGGGAGGAGCTGGCACGCTCGCTGGACGCCCCCCTCGTCGCCCGCACCGCGTTCGATCCGGAGGCGACTCCGCTCGTCGTGGCGCAGCGCCCGCTCAGCGCCGACGCAAGCTGGGCCCAGCTCGGCGCCGCCGTGCGGCAGCGCGGCTCCGGACTCACCTTCGTCCTGGAGCACCCCGCCGAGGATCCCGCGGAGACCGGCGCCGACGTGATCGGCGTCCTCACCGACGCCGGCGAGCGCCGCCTCCGCATGCCCAACCCCGCGCACGCGATGTCCGAGGCACAGCACCCGGCGGCCCGGTGCGCCGGCCGCCGGCTTCACCCCGCCTGACCGCTTCCCGGAGGTGCTCGTGAGCGCTACTCCCGCCCGCGCCACGATGTCGGGCAGGGCCATCGTGGAGAGTCAGTTCGAGCGCGCGGCCGACCTCATCAACCTCGAGAGCTACATGCGGCGCATCCTGATGGCGCCGTTCCGCGAGGTGCAGGTCGAGGTGCCGGTCCGGATGGACGACGGCCGCATCGAGGTGTTCACGGGGTACCGCATCCAGCACAACGGCGCGCGTGGCCCCTGCAAAGGGGGAATCCGGTACCACCCCGAGGCGGACCACGACGAAGTGCTGGGCCTCGCCACCATCATGACATGGAAGACGGCGCTCATGGACATCCCGTTCGGCGGGGCGAAGGGGGGCGTCACCGTCGATCCCAAGCGGCTCTCGAAGCTCGAGTTGGAGCGGCTCACCCGCCGCTTCACCCAGCGCATTTCCATCGTGCTCGGTCCCTACCGCGACATCCCGGCTCCGGACGTCAACACCAATGCGCAGGTGATGGCATGGATCCTCGACGAATACTCGAGCCGCCACGGCTACACCCCCGCCGCGGTCACCGGCAAGCCGGTGTCGCTCGGTGGCTCGCTCGGGCGCGAAGAGGCAACGGGCCGCGGCGTGATGTACGTGATGGCGGAATATGCCGGCGACTTCGGCGTCCCCCTCAAGGGCAGCCGCGTCGTGATTCAGGGGTTCGGGAACGTGGGGAGCCATCTCGCACGCCTCCTCGTCGCCGAAGCCGGCGCGAGGGTGCTCGCCGTGAGCGACGTGAGCGGCGGGGTCGTGAACGAGGCGGGGCTCGACATCCCCGGACTGCTCGCGCACGCCGCGGCGGGACGGCCGGTCCGCGAGTGGCCGGGAGGCCGGGCCATCTCCAACGACGAACTGTGGAGCGTCCCGTGCGATTGGCTCGTCCCGGCGGCGTTGGGCGGCGTGATCACCAGGGAGCACAACGCGCGGCGCCTCGACTGCAAGGTGGTGGTCGAGGGCGCCAACGAGCCGACCACCCCCACGGCCGACCGGATCCTCGAGGAACGAGGGATTGCCGTCGTCCCGGACTTCCTCGCGAACGCGGGCGGCGTGACGGTGAGCTACTACGAGTGGTCGCAGAACCTGCAGCAGTACCGCTGGTCGCATGAGCGGGTCAATCAGGAGCTGAAGGCGACGATCACGAAGGCGTACGCGGCGGTGCGCGACCTGGCGAAGGCGAAGGGCGCGACGCTGCGCACGGCCGCGTACGCGATCGCGCTGCAGCGGGTGGCGGACGCGGAGCGGCTACGGGGGAACTAGTCCTCCCCCGGCACCCCCGGTCGCGAGTACAGCGCCTTGTAAGGATCGCGGTCCGGCTGCGTGAAGACCCGGACCTGGATGGCGCGGATCGTCTCCGCGAGGTCGGCGTTGTTTTGCAGGTAAATCGCATCGAACAGGTTCAGGTTCATGCGGTACAGGCGCTGGGCGATCACGACCGCGTTGTTGAGCGTCGCGTCCGCGAACCGGCGCCAGTCGTAGGTCTCGAGCCCCTGCCCCACCGGACCCGTCAGCTGCCCGCGCGCCCAGCCGAACAGGGTCGCCCGCGCGTGCTCCAGCGGCGGACCGCCCAGCGCCCCGGCATACGCCGAATCGAGGCGGCGGGCCAGCTCAGACCAGAGCACGTCGAGCGTGCGCTCGTCGCGCCAGCGCGCCGCAGCCCGCCTCCCATCCAGCGTGTCGCCGCGCGCGCGGAAGAACGCCTCCGCGCCGCGATACCCCACGAAGCTCGCGAAGCTCTCGTTGAACGGCGTCTGACTCTTCACGTAGAGCGTGTTGTGGGCGAGCTCGTGGATCACCGTGGCCACCAGTTCCATCGTGTCACGGCCCACCGCGTTCGAGAGGAGCGGGTCGCTGAAGTATCCCAGCGTCGAGAACGCGGCCGCGGGGCGGAGGTAGGTGTCGTAGCCCTCGCGCTCCAGATCCGCCGCGGCGCGGCGCGCCCGCTCGGCGCTGAAGTACCCCTTGTACGGCACGGCGCCCACGATCGGGAACCGCCAGGTGTAGGCGCGCAGCTGGTCACGCCGACTGGCAGAGAGCACGAGCAGCAGGGTGTCGCGGCCGGTATCCACGTAGGTCGTGTACGTGTCCCCGACCGACAGGCGCAGCGCGTCTGCGGCGTAAGCCCGCGCCGCCAGCACGAGCGCCAACCGGTGGCGCAGCTCCGGCGCGGTCCGAGCGTCCGCCACGAGCGGCGCGATGGGACGTCGCCTGAAGAGGATACGCGCCTCCTCCACCCCCGCCCGCGCCACGTAGCGCACGTCCTCGCTCAAGAGCAACGCCAGCACCAGCAGGACCGGCACGCCGATCAGCAGCCAGGCGGCCATCCGCCGGGCCAGCCGCCCCCAGCGCGGCGGGTGCCGTTCCGTCAGGGTGTCCATCGCAACCCGAAGCGGTGGCGACCGCCGTCCGGCGCGTCGTAGCCCTGGTAGGCGTAGTCGAGGTGCAGGCGGCCCAACTCCACCCCGCCGCCCACGGTGGCGGGCGACGCGTCGCTCGGCGCCGAATGGCCGGTCGCACCCACCCGCGCCACGAGGCCGACCCCGCGCGCCACCACGCCAGCCTCGACGCCCGCGACGAGCACCGCCGCGTGGCCCTCGGGCCACTGTCCCTCGACGGTGGTGAGCAGCCGGAACGTCCCCTGGGGATCGACGTAGTTCATCGTGAACCCCGCTCGGGTGCGGCGCGGTAGCCACGCCCCGCCGCTGCGGTCGCCGCCCCCGCTCTGGACGCTCGCGCCGAGCGCCATGATGTCGAAGACGGCGATCGTGACGCCGACGTCGCCAGCCCAGGCATGCGCGGTGGAGCCGCCGGCCTCCTGGCGGAGGTACTTGGCGGACCCGCCGAGCGCAATCATCCCCGAGCGGAACACTAGCGACGAGACGCCGAGCAGGTCGGTCGCCGACCCCGCGCTGTACTCGAGCGCCGCGGCGCCCGCGCCCCAGTTGAGCCGGCCCAGCCGCAACGCCAGGGCCGCCGAGGAAAAAGTCGAGCCCGCGAGATAGCGCTCGTAGGAGCCCTCGACGGCAAGATGGCGAATCGTGGCGATCCCGGCCGGGTTCGCGAACACGGCGCCGGCGTCCCCCACGAGCGCCGCCCCCGCCCCACCCAGCCCCGCCGACCGGGTGGAAGCCGGGAGCAGGACGAGCGGGCTGGCTTCGGCCTGCGCGGTGAGCGACGTGACGACAACGGCGTGAATGACAACGACGTCGAGGAGATTCGTCAAGGAAAAGCGTCGAGGAAAACCGTCACGCATGTTTACGATTCCCCTCGACGCCTCTCCTCGACGCTTCTCCTCGACGTAGTTGGCATTACTTGATCCGGATCACATTGAGCCGCGGCGCGAGCGCGTCCGGGAGCGCGAAGCCCCGGCCGTCGCTGAAG
>Ga0070697_100004548_pt1 | contig 10665 bp, 10 predicted proteins | sample KBSK1501metaG_FD_65475 | JGI IMG/M metagenome (GOLD analysis project Ga0070697, IMG submission 65475) | Corn, switchgrass and miscanthus rhizosphere microbial communities from Kellogg Biological Station, Michigan, USA - KBS K1-50-1 metaG | ecosystem: Host-associated > Plants > Roots >... | reverse complement strand
CTGGTCTGCTGAAGTTTAATTCTGCTGCTGAGAAGGCTGCCAAGGCTGGGTCAAACGACAACGGAACACAGCGGGATGCGGAGGAGCACTGGAGCGGTGCCGGAGGCCAGAGGTAAGCACAATTGTCAACGTGCCAAACGTCGGGCCCGCGCGGCGTAGTGCGTCATTCTGTTGACTTCGGCCTTAGTGTCATAGCAATGACACAAGTCATCTCTTGCCAACAATTGGTACCTCAGATCCTTCCCGAAACCATTGCCGCATAAATGCAACCTGATCCGGGGCGTTGGTGTCGCCGTCCGTTCGAATAGCAGCATCGTCAGATGGCAAGAGGTTTGCTTAAACCAGGGGTGGCATGCTCGCCCCGGGGCTGAGAACGCCTCGTATCATTTTTCGGCGATTTCGCTCAAGTTTACGTCACCAGGATCAGTGAGAGGGGAAAAACATCCATGCGTAAAGGTTTCAACTATCCGCTTACACCAAAAGGCAAGTCGACTCTGAATCCACCTCCGCCCTGGTATTACTCTTCAGACTTCCTCAACATTGAATTTTGGTCGGACCCCTCTGCCGTAGCGGCTCTGCTGCCTCCCGGGCTCGATCCCGATCGCTCCGCGAATGGTCACACCAATGCTCTTTTCTATGACTGGCAGTTCAGCGGGAACGACGAAGAGTATCTTGACCCGGCCCGCTATCAGTATCGCGAGTTTTTCATCCTCGTAGATGCGTTATACCAGGGCAAGCCGATCGTTTATTGTCCCTATATTTTGGTGGAGAACGACGCGGCACTCGCCCACGGTTGGACGCAGGGCTATCCCAAGCGAATTGGCCAAGTATTCCAGACTAGGTATTACGCCGCGACGGGAAAGGCGGGGCCTGCTCTCGCACCGGGATCGAAGTTCGCCGGGTCCCTAACATCAAGCGGGCAACGGCTGGCTGAGGCTATTGTTACGCTGAGAGAACCGGTAATCGACATGTCGCTGTTGAAGCAGAAGCCCGTCATCAATCTGCTTCACTGTCCGCGTCTTGCAGCTGACAAGCAGGACCAGCCTGCCGTTCACGAGCTTGTCGAGAACGTTCCTCACGACGTGAAGATCGAGCAAGCATGGATAGGAGAGGGTTCCCTGACACTGCCGGTCTGCAGAGGCGAAGAACTGTCCGACCTGGCGCCCATCCGTTCCGGCAAAGGCATACGGGCTTCTATGGCATACGTCGTGGATGATCTCAAAACTCTGAAGGAGTTGAGCAAGTAGTGCCCAAAGGCGGCGTAGTTTCTCGATCGGCGAGGCTCAAGTGTAAATGTCCTGGCTTTCGAAACAGATTTTATTTTTGCACCGTATGCGCATGATTGCATTTGTCGATTTGCTGCTCGCCAGCAGCGTTCTAGGCCAGACTGTGCCTGCTTCGCCTGAGCACCCATGGCATGGCTCTGCTGAATTCAGTATGAAGGGAGACACCGGGAGAGTAGGCGACTCGCGGTTCGCCGTAGATCAGTCCAAGACGTACTCCTTGTCGGAACTGATTGACCTGGCGGAAGCCCACAACCCTGCGACTCGCACCGCCTGGGAGCGTGCTCGCTCTCAGGCGGCGGCTTTGGGGATTACTCGAAGTGAGTTGTACCCGACCCTAGCCGCTGCGGCACTTTCCCAAACCGAAAGTGGCCAGGCTTTCTTGGGGAACCGGTTCTTTGGTCAGACCACTCAGACTTTTGAATTGGCACTCGACCTGAATTACACCGTCTTCGACTTCGGCGCCCGCTCGGGACGAATCGATGCCGCACGTGCACGACTTCTCTCAGCGAATTTCGCGTTCAATGACACTCACCGGACCGTGATCAATCTAGTGCAGCAGGCATTCTACCGATTGTTGAGTGCGATTGGGCAGGAGGATGCCGCAAGAGCAAGCCTGTCCAATGCTAAAGCCGTGGAAAACGCAGCCGAAGAGCGGCTGACGAATGGTCTCGCCACCTTGCCGGACCTGCTGGAAGCGCGCAGCGCCACCGCCCAGGCGGAATATGACCTGCAGGCTGTGGTGGGGGCGGAAGAGATCGCTCGCGGCGATCTCGCAACTGCCGTCGGAACATCAGCGAGTGTGGCAATCAAGGTTCAACCGCTCGACCAATTGCCAACTCCTGACTCGATCGGTGAGACGGCGGAACAAGCGATCAATCGAGCATTCGCGCAGCGGCCCGACCTCATGCAACAGGCAGCAGAAATACGAGCCGCCAATGCGACACTCAAAGAAGCCCGAGCCGCATACTACCCTTCCCTGGGCCTCAATGTTAGCCCAGCTGTGCCGTCGCTCTATGCCATCCAGCGGCCATTTGATTGGTCGCATACGGCGGACTTGACCGGCCGCGTGAGTTTCAATCTCAAATGGACAGTGTTTGATGGCGGCGCACGAAAAAGCCGAGCGGCTCAGGCGCAGGCTGACATCCACGCGGCGGAAGCACAAACCAATCTGAAAAAGAACCAGATCGCCGACGAAGTGTGGACAGCTTACTCGAATTTGAATACCGCGTTTCGTCAGCACAGGACAGCCATCGCTCTGCTTGAAGCCGCTAGCCAGTCTTACAATGCGGCTCTCGAATCGTACAAATACGGCCTACGCAACCTTCTCGATGTAACCGCCGCTCAACGCTCGCTGGCACAAGCCCGATCTGCAGACGTCTTCGCGCGTACCCAAGTGCTCACGGCAGTGGCGGATCTGGCTTTCGCGACAGGGGACTCGATTCAAGCCAACAAGGAAAGGGCTCAGCACCCATGAACGCTCAGGACTATCGAATTCTCCGCCGTGCGGCGGGCCTCGCTCCTCTGTTGCTCACTGGCTGCGGGAGGGCTCCGGCGTTTGATGTCTTGGGTTCGTTTTTCCCCGCCTGGCTGGTTTGTTTTGCAGTCGCCATTCTGCTCGCCGTCCTATGTCGAGCACTATTGCAACCTCGTGTCGAGATTGCTTTCCCGATATTGGTGTACCCGAGCCTGACAGCGATATTCACCTTCGCCTTGTGGCTCGCACTTTTCCGCTGACATGAGGGATGACACTGCCGTGAATACACAAAACCGCAAAATTATTGGACTCTGGATCAGTATCGGTATCGTGGCCTGCGCCGTAGTAGTGGGATCCGTTGTGCTCTACCGCACGAATTACTATCCTCGGACCGATGATGCCGAAATCTTTGCAAACTTCATCGGAATAGCGCCACAGGTCGATGGCCCTCTTCTTCGTTTGAATGTGAAAGACAATCAGATTGTCAAAACGGGCGATCTGCTCTACGAGATCGATGAACGCCCTTATCAGTATGCATTGGAAAACGCCCTTTCGGAGCAGGCTGCTCTTGAAGGGCAAATCGCAGATGAACAGCGCAGAATAGCGGCCTTAGCAAGCGCTGTCTCTGTTGCGCAGGAGAATATCCATAGCGCCGAGGCAGAAGTCACAGACGCCGAGCGGGGTGTCGGCCGAGCGCGCGCCGAATGGACATATGCGAACAACAACTTGCATCGACTCGAGCCACTGCTGGCGAAGCAGTTTGTCACCGTGGACCAGGTGGACAAAGCCAGAAGTTCCGAAACCGCAATGGCAGAAGCTCAAAGGCAGGCTGAATCGCAACTGACTCTGTCGCAGGCAAAGCTGAAATCGACTTTGGCGCAACATGAGCAGGCGAGGCATGCGGTCACAACGCTTGAGCCGCTCATCAATCAGCGGGAGGCAAAAGCTGCTGCGGTGAAGAACGCCCAGTATCGGCTGAACAACTGCCGAGTCTACGCACCCTTCGATGGCATCGTCACCAATCTCACTATCTCAGAAGGCGCTTATGCCCATGTAGGACAGGAAATGTTTACCTTGATCGACGCCCGCACCTGGTGGGCGATTGGTAATTTCCGCGAAGGCCTGCTCGGACGTATCGCGCCTGGGATGAAGGCCGATGTCTATGTAATGTCCAGGCCAAACCTACGCTTCTCAGCAATTGTGGATAGCATCGGGTTCGGCGTCACCCCGGACCCGGATCGGATTGGCCATTTAAGCCCCGGCCTTCCCGATGTTCAGCGCACTCTGAATTGGGTGCACCTGGCATCACGCTACCCGGTTCGAGTACGCGTTGAAAATCCAACAGCTGACTTGTTTCGAGTTGGAGAGTCCGCCGTAGTCACGATACGGGGCGACTGAGAATGGCAACCATTGCCCAGACCCTGCCTCGCCCATTTTCTGCGTTGACCTGGCTACGCGCATTCCTCCAAGAGGAACTCGCTCCCTACCCGGGCAGGACAGCTATGGTTGCGCGGATGACCATTGCGGCCACTCTCATCATGATTATCGGAATGACTTTCCGCATTCCGTACACGTGGCAGGGCGCCATTTATGCACTGATAGTTTCTCGTGAAAATACTCGAGCCACACTGAAGTCCGCGGCAACAATATTCCTGGTTACCGGTATCGGGGCGATATATTTCTTGACAAGCGTCCGGTTGGTTATCAATGTTCCCCTGCTTCACTTTCTTTGGGTAATCGGGACTCTGTTTCTCGCTTTCTATGCTGTGAGTGCGCTGACGAATTACACCGCAGCAGTGGCCTTCATCAACCTGAATGCCCTTGCTGTTCCCTTGTGGGATCGGCATGTGCCAGCCGAAGTCAATGTGGAAGACACTTTTTGGTTGTGTCTGGCAGTGTTGGTGGCGGTAGTAGTTACTGGGGCGGTAGAACTGGCATTTCTGCGGGTGCGGCCGGGAGATGAAGTCATTTTGCCCATCAGTGACCGATTGTTGGCAGTGACGAATCTGTTGACTTGCTACGCAGAGGGGCGGGCTGCAGATCCGGCTACGCAAAAACAAATCCTGCGGCTTGAAACGCTTGGGACATCATTATTGCGCCGCAGCTTGCGGCGCTCGAACTATTCGTCCGAGTACTCCGTCGCGATGGGCGGTGTTACAGCTCTCGTTGGAAGGCTGGTTGATCTCGCCGCCACTCTGACGCACCTCGGGTTCGAAGCTTCCGCCAGCGATCAAAAACGACTCCGGAACCTGGCCTCAGCTCTCGTGAGTATTCGAGACGATTTGGTGAACCGCAGGATTCCCGGCCCACTCCAGTTCAACACTGATGAAGAAACTGCAGGTGTGCCACTGCTACGTGAAATTGAGCACACTGTCAGCCTCATTCCCCGGGCATTTGCGGCGTCGCGATCCATTCCCGACTATTTATCACTGGTAGACGACATCCAGCGGCCGTCACTTCTCGCCTCAGACGCATTCGTTAACCCTGATCATCTTCGTTTCGCCCTCAAAGGCTGCCTGGCCGCCAGCATTTGCTATGTGATCTACAACGCCATTGAATGGCCCGGCATCAGCACAGCGGTCACAACATGCTTGCTGACGGCACTGTCCACGATCGGTTCATCCCACCAGAAGCAGATCCTTCGAATCCTCGGCGCAGTGTTTGGCGGATTTGTTCTTGGGATGGGGTCGCAGATTTTCATTCTGCCGCATCTCGATTCCATAGGTGGTTTTGTGCTCCTTTTCGTGGCCGTCACCGCCTTTAGTGCCTGGTTCATGACCACGAGCCCCCGCTTATCGTACTTCGGCATACAGGTCGTAGTGGCTTTTTACTTGATCAATGTGAGCGAATTCAAAATGCAGACCTCACTCGAGGTGGCGAGAGACCGCGTCGTCGGCATCTTGCTCGGACTGTTCGCAATGTGGTTGATATTTGACAAATTGTGGGGTGTGCCTGCAGCACGCGAGCTGAAGGAGACCTTCATTTCCAATCTCCGGCTGCTCGCCCAGTTTGCAAGAGAACCAGGCTCAAAGGACCTGAAAGCCGCAACGGCACGAAGATTTGCTCTGGGCGAGACCATCAATACCAATCTCGACAAGGTAAGGGCTCTCGCAGACGGTGTTCTCTTGGAGTTCGGGCATTCCCGCCCGCGGAATCTCGCATTGCGAAGCTTGATCCGTCGAGCACAGCCTCAAATGCGAGTCCTTTTCATCATGCAAATCGCCGAATGGAAATATCGGGCGCAACTGCCTGGTTTTGAGCTGCCGGAAGCCATCGCTGTGCAGCAGCGCGAGTTCGATGACCGACTCGCTGAATCGCTGGACGCGATGGCTGCGCGGATGGAAGGACGATCCACAGGCTCGCAAGAGAAATTGCAAGAGGCACGCGCCCGACTGGAACGGACAATTCAAGCTTACCGTCCGAAAGGAAATTCAGAGGGGCGCTTTGACGCGTTACTTCTGCTCGGCCGCAAAATCGAATCTTCGATCCTGTCCCTCACTAACGAGATCTAAATGGAGAAGGTGCATCATGCGATTGCGGTCAGGAAGCCACGCTGGCTGATCTTGGTGCTCGTGACATTCGCCACAGGTGTTACTTCCGGGCTCGGCGGACTGGCGCTCGCCTTATTGTTACGCATAGTCCAGCACGTTGCCTACGGTCACGGCCCGCACACGATGGCGGGGCAGCAAACCTTTCTGCAGGAAGTTACGGCCGCTTCGGACTTGCGGCGCTTCCTAGCGCTCTGTTCGTGTGGCGCAGTTGCTGGGATCGGCTGGTGGTTGCTCTATCGTTTTGGTACTCCGTTGGTATCTATCCGCCAGGCGGTTCGAAAAGGCGGCCGCATGCCTTTTTGGGCTACGCTGACACACGCCATTCTTCAGATCGTGACCGTAGGACTGGGTTCGCCGCTCGGCCGGGAGGTCGCACCACGTGAACTGGGCGCCACATTGGCCGCGAAGCTCTCCGCTCGCGCCAATCTGACGCCTGAATGCACCCGGATCATGATTGCATGCGGCGCTGGAGCAGGTTTGGCTGCCGTCTACAATGTCCCTCTCGGTGGAACGCTTTTTACTCTCGAGGTGTTATTAGGGACCTTTAGCCTTTCTGCTTCTGTGGCAGCGCTTGCAACGTGCGTAATCGCAACTTTGGTTGCGTGGCTGGGCCTGGGCCATGGGCTGCAATACTCACTCCCACCGGTCGCAGTTTCCCCTTCCATCATCGTTTGGTCGCTGCTCGTGGGACCGGTGATTGGGGCAGCGGCCTACCTATTTGTACGGGTGACTGATGCGGCCCGCGCGAGTGCCCCTAGAGACTGGCGTCTAGCTATGTGGTGCGCTCTGGTCTTTCCAATCATCGGCCTGCTCGCGATTCAATTTCCGCAACTACTCGGGAATGGAAAGGGACTGGCGCAGGCAGGATTTGATAATGAAGTTGGTCTCGCACTTGCGGCAACACTACTGCTGCTCAGGGTTATCGTTTTAGTTGCCTCGCTCCGCGCAGGTGCAGAAGGTGGCTTGCTCACGCCGGGCCTGAGCATCGGCGCATTGCTTGGGATCATCCTTGGTAGCTTCTGGAATCACATTTGGCCCATACAGTCCTTAGCGGGGTTCGCCATCATCGGCGGCGCCGCGTTCTTGGCGTCGTCGATGAAAATGCCTCTCACGGCTATCGTGCTCACAGTTGAATTCATGGGTATTGGCCAAGAGTTCCTAGTTCCACTTTCGCTCGCGGTCGCGGGTTCTGTGTCGATCTTCCACCTCTGTCGTGCTTATGCAGATCAGCTGATGCGAGCGCCAGCGGCGATACGGAATCAGGAGCGCACGCCCGAACCGCTGCCCGCGGGAGACTGATCGCCGGTGCGCATGGAGGATTGCAGCCGGATGCTGCGGACAACTCTCGAACGCCCGTTGACGCGAAGACTGAGCATGAATAGGAAGATCACGATGTTGGTGACAAGCACAGCACACTTGAGCCAGCTTGGGTGACGCAGCATCCAGTACAACTCCGGTGGCAAATATAAGGCCGTGGACAATAGCGAGCACCATTGTGCCCACTCTCGCTCTCGCCAAAGGCCGTATGCCTCGGTCGACCTCACCGATGCGTAAGCCAAAGTGCCTAGAGCCAGCACCCACAGATTGCGATCACTGGAGTGGCTCGCTAGCTCAAAAAAGAGATTCGAGAGCTTCCCTTCGGGACTGACGTGAAGCACCTGGGCGACGCGCTCGGCAACATCGTCGAGATTTTTGTGCATGAGATGAAACAGTCCGCAACCGAGCAGTAAGACGATCGCTGCCTTTGTCACTTCGAATATGGCGACTGTGCGGAGGGCGACCGATGTCTTACTAAAGTGAGGTCGATCTAACGCATGGCGTTCCATAGTCTCCGAAACCTTGGACTGTACCCATGACGACGCTATTCTGCATAGGACGAACCCCGATGGGTTTCTGTAGCATGGAGGTTTGCATTTAGCATCCACCGACACTAGGAAATCTACTCATGGGCACAGCAGGATGCGGTCATCGCGGAGCAGTGGTGCGGCGCCAGACGCCAAAACTATCTAACGCTTGCTTGATCCCGGCGGAAAGTTCTTGAACATCTTGGCTACGCCTTTGTCGAGATTCTTTTCATTCTTCTCGGCTTTGTCGGAGAGCACACTTTCGGTGCTCCCCCGCCAAATCAGCTGCTTCGTCTTCCCGTCGTACATGTCGATGACCAACGTGCCTTCCTGGTAATCCTGCTCGGTTGCGGTTGACTCGCCGAAGCCGCCAAACCCGCGCCATCCCCAACCACCACCGAAGCCGTCGTAAAACGTTTGGAGCGTCCGCTGCGTTTGGCTCGTCTTGATTGCCACAATGGCAATGTCTCCGCTGTCCGCAACTTGTGCTAGTCCCTTGGCCTCCAGCTAGGCATTCACCGCGTTTTTTATGCGTGAATCCCACAGAGAAGCGCCAGGCTTGATTTCCTGCCAGGAGTATGTTTTGTATCGAGCGAAATTCGCCTGGTGATCAAAGTCGGTCTGGACGTGCTGAGCGAAGCCTGCTGTCGACGTGACGAGAAAAACCGCAGCGCACACCGTAATGAATCGTAGGATTTTCATATCAGTCTACTTTTCCTTTCTGGACGTTCGCACTCCAAATAGTCGGCAGCCAACTACAGCCCTTCTTCAAGGCTCTTGTTAACCAGAACTTTGACATCGACCCGGCGGTTGAGTTCACGGCCTTCGGCGTTGCTATTGCTGGCCAGCGGATGCGTGCTGCCATAGCCGACGGGAATAAGAATGCGCCGCATTGGGATGTTCTGAACCTCATAGAAATAACGGGCGACAGCGGCAGCGCGTTCCTCGCTTAGCTTCTGATCCGTTTTGCTGCCCAGTGTGTTCGAAGCGTATCCCGAGATCTCGATCAAATACGCGTGAAATGACTTCGCGAGTTTCGCGAGATCGGCAAGAGCCGGTTTGGCGTCCTCTATCAGGATCGCTGAACCTCGGGCAAAGAAAACATCGTTCTCCGATTCAATCTTGTAGTCATCCAACTCCGAGACGCGTTGATCGACAGCTGCGATCGCAGCCGCGTCCGCCAGTCCAACTACGCCAGCCGCTTCGCCCTGCAAGGTGGCCTGATCTGCTGAATTCTGGGCCTGATCGGCGGAACTTTGTGCAACCTCGGCTGCAGTTGCAGCCTGGTTGGCGGTCGACTGGGCATTCTGGGCGGCCGCCTTATTGGCCAGCACTTGTTGTTGTTGGGCTACTTCGATAGCGAAGTCGTCCGGCGTGAACCAGATCTTGCTGGCTTCCAGCTGTCCGTTGGAATTAGCTACGCCCTCAGCCTCGATCGTCAAGCCCGGAAGCAAGGCAGTGACATCCATGTCGGTATCACGGTAAAAGGGAAGTTTATGGTTTTTCCGCTCGATCTGGGTTGCATCGCCGATGCTCACCGTGATCACCTCATGCGACTTCTTGTCGCGCACGCGCACCAGATCTCCATCCCGAGACAGAATCAAGCCCGACATTTTGGCCTTCTCGCCCGGTGTAAGTTGACGTGTTTTGCCGGTGGCAGCAAATGCGGAGCTTGTGATCAGGACGGTAGCAACTGCACAAAGGAGCGCACTGAGCTTTGATATACGGGCAAGTTTCACTGTAATCCTCCAAGAACTTCTTGTTTCGATTCTTTACTTACGTTCGAGGACGGATGTGCACGACTCATGCCAATCGGCTGGTCGCTGAAGCTGTTGGTAAGCGATTGAGACTTAAGCGGCACAAAGGAATACTTCGGGAGCGCGAGGGTCATCTGCTGTCGAAAGCCTGGCAGTGTCAATTTCGTGTGACGCATTCGCGCGTCATTTCTATTGCCCGCGCGTCTGCTGTGGTTTTCGTAGGGACACCTTCTTGGCCTTCCTGTGCTAGACCGAAAGCTACTAGCAGGACGCACCACCACTACTCCGCAAATCTCCTGATCGCTCATGATTGTTGCTTCACCTTGCTCAATCTCAGTTTCGCCGTGCGCGTTTCAGAAGCGGTCACGCCGATTTTCGTACTGCCAGTGGAAATGCCAGCACCTTGCCACGTTCGGCTGGGGGGACCCACTTTGAAACCTTGCGAAGGCTTTGCGGTATGTAGAACTCGATTATCTTTGCCATATGTCCTCCGAAGTACTTCATTGCTCCGACAACATGAGAAAAGCACGCCATTGGCCAAAGTGGCGCTTGACAGAGTCAACACGGGCGAACGGAATTGAGAGCCGTTGCAGTGATTGCACTGCACCACTTCATGTCGTAGATCGTGCTCGCTGAGCGTTCCATTCTGGCGAACATGAATTTGGTCAAACTTCGCTGGAGTTGCAGTCGGAAAATCCTGCCCATCTTTTCATGAACGCACGCCAAAGAAGTGGTCCGCACCAGATCTGCGAA
>Ga0070697_100004545_pt1 | contig 10671 bp, 12 predicted proteins | sample KBSK1501metaG_FD_65475 | JGI IMG/M metagenome (GOLD analysis project Ga0070697, IMG submission 65475) | Corn, switchgrass and miscanthus rhizosphere microbial communities from Kellogg Biological Station, Michigan, USA - KBS K1-50-1 metaG | ecosystem: Host-associated > Plants > Roots >... | reverse complement strand
ACCGGGCTCAGTTCGCTGCCGCCGATGTGCGCGATACGCTTGCATCCGATTTCCGCCAGATGGCGAGTAGCCAGCGCGCCAACCTCTTCGTCATTGACGCCGATGAAATGCGATGCAAGTCCCGTGAAACTGCGGTCGATCAAAATGTACGGGATGCCCGCTTCTTCCACGCGGCGAAACATTTCGACGGTCCATTGCGTTGACGCCACCAGCAGCACATCCACGCGCCGCGCAATCAATTGTTCGACTGCCTGTTTTTCCAGCTTGGGATCTTGCTCCGACGAAGTTGTTACCAGCGTGTAGCCGGTTCCCTGCAACGCGGATGACATGCCACGCACGATTTCGGAAAAAAACGAATTCAGAAGATCCGGTACGACGAAACCCAGCATGTTTGTGCGCCCGGTCACCAGGGCGCGCGCCGCGAGATTCGGGCGATAATTCATTTCCCTGCAGCGCTTCAGCACGCGTTGTTTTGTTTCTTGACTGATGTCGGAGTGGTCGCGAAGAGCTTTTGAAACGGTGATTACGGAGACGCCCAGGTCTCGCGCAATATCTTTTAACCTGACAGCCATAGAGTAGTTTACCACGTAAGGCTGTTATGTAGGGGCGCAGCACGCTGGCCCCAGGTTGCCCGGATGATTGATGCGTCAGACGATTGACGCAAACCAATTTTCGCGGCGGCGATCCCTATTCAGCCGCGATTTCCGTCCAGGGATATGCCTTCATGTCGCGCAGTTCGGATTTTTGCCAGGCCAATTCGGGGTGCGCGGCCAGATGCTGAGCGGCATTGAAATCGCGGCCACAAGCGTGGCCCGCGGCGGCGGTAAAAGAAAGCTTCGCAGCCATCGTTGCGTCGGTGGCTTTGTTTTGTACCGCGCCTGCGGTTCCATAGGCTGGTTGCCATGCGCCCATGCCGCGCGGCGAGAGCTCAACGTGACCGCACAAGGTGCGTTCGCTAGGTTCGGTTTTTCCGGTGAGCGGATCGACGTGATCGGCCAGGAATCTTTGCGCTGCGGCGACGTCGATTTTCCCCTTATTCTCCCGCATCAATTGTTCCCAGCGTTTGTGGCGCGCATTTCCACTTAACGCCGGATTTTTCAGGTCGAAGTTGGTTTCTTCCGCCGCCAACTTGGGGCTGATCGGGAAATTTGATCCCACAAAATAGCCGTCGGTCTTGCGCTCCAGCGTAACGTTCTTCAAACCCAGTTCGAGACTGGCGATTTCGTTTTCCCTGGTATCCGCGATCAGCCAATCGTTGGCGTAACCGCCGTTGTTGCCTTCCTTGAAAATTTTCGCCACATCGTCGATCGATGCGGAGTACTGCATGGCCTTGCGAGCGCGAACGAATTCTGGAATGCCGTTGAAGTCGTAGCCGGAAAATCCGGTGATAGTCGTTTCCGTAATGACGATGCCCGCCGCGTTCACGCCGAAGTCATCGCCGCTGTGAATCAGTCCCGGCAAGCCATCCATCACGAAGCGATAGCCTTTGGCGGGCTTAATGTCGAACGCGATGGTCCAGCGCGAACCATCCATGTAGCCGGTCCAATCGTTATGCGCGATGACGATTTTTCCGTCCTTGGTATAGGTTCCCGTCGCCACAAACGCGCTGCAATGGTCCGGGGCGGTGACCGTCGCCGGCGACTTGATGTTGTGATCCTTGTCGTATTGCCCGACGTAGTAGCTCCATTCTTCGGCTGCGTTCATGACCACTACGTCCCAGAGATCAAGTTTGACGCCGTGAGCCTGCAGACCATCCGCGATTCCTTGCATCTCGTCGCGGTATTCCTGTTCGATGTGCGGCCACATTACGTTTTGCGCAGCGTCACGGTAGAAATTCCAGTCCTTGCCGGTATCATGCGTCAACTCAAGCAAGAAAACTTTTTGCAAGTCGGCGATTTCAGGAGCAAGCAGATAGCCGTGCTGATAACCGACCTGCGCGGGCGAACCGGAAAGGTGAACGACCGTCCAACCGCTGACCGGAGGTTTGCGCGAAGAGCCGGCGAGCATTGCTTCCGATGGCGGAGTGGCCACCGCCGGCTGCGTGCTGCGGGACAGCGCAACCGCCGTGGAACAAATTGCGATCAGCAAGAGAGCGAGAGAAAAAGCACGACGCATGAATGCCTCCGTGAAGGGAAAGGAAAAAATACCTCGCGTAGCCGGATTTTACAAGCCAGTGTCCGGCGAGTTGTAGCATTAGGGTTGGCGCGACGTCCCATGAATGGCTTCGAGATTTTCTTTTGCCAGTGCGTTGCCAGGATCGAGTTGCAGCGCCCGATTCAAATGCATGATGGCTTTTTGTGTGTCGCCAAGTTCGCCATATGCTGCGCCGAGATTGGCTTCGGCTCCGGCATCGTCGGGCTTAAGCTTGACGGCGATCGCCAGTTCCTCGACCGCGGCGGGGAAATTTCCCGCCATAGCTTGTGCGATTCCCAGATTGTAGTGAGCGTCAAAATATTCGGGACGGGCGTTTACTGCGGCGGCGAGGCGTGCGATGGCTTCGGGTATGCGATGCGACGCCAGCAACGCGCCGCCCAAAGCATTTTCCACCGTGGCATCCCCGGGCCGCAGTGTTAAAGCTTGCTGGTATTGTTCCACCGCTTCTTGCGTCGCGCCACGCAATTGCAACATCGCCGCCAGATTATAGTGCGCCTCAAAATCGCCGGGGTTATTTTCGATGTGATGGCGCGCCAGGGCCTCCTGCAGCGTCATTCGCGGATCGCGCATGCCGCCGGCTGAAGCTGCGGCAAGAACCTGCAGCCACAGATGGGCCATTTCGTCCACGGCGCGATTTCCGCCGCGAACTCTCTGCGGCGGATGGTTGGGATTGGAAATGTTGTCGCTGGAGTTGTCGTAGCGATAGTGCATCACAATAGTTGTGCCGCGAGGCAGCGGTTCAGGCTGCGCGAGACGAAATACCGCTTGCCAGTTCAAGTTCCAACGCGGGATGTGAATCAGTGTTTTCTCGGTGCCGTCGGGAAATCGGGCCAGCGCAAGCATGTCGCGGCAAAGATAATGGGCGTGAGGATAGATCGCGAGGAGTTGTGCGTCTTCCGGAAGGGTAAATTGATCGGTCACCAGAAAATTGCTGTCGCCGGCGGGAATGTCCAGCGCGCGATCGTTGTCCAGTTGCATTAAGACGGGGAATTTTGTGGCCGGCTCGTTGGTGAAATAAATACCAATGCTGGGCTGAATGGATTCTGTTTTGCCGGAAGGCTGCAGATGCGCGTTCAGAACAAGATCGTTGCCCGGATCGAGCCGCAGAGCCAGTCCGGGCGGCTCGACGATGGGCGGGCTGCCCGGCTTCCAGAAAAGAAAATGCCCATCCGGGTCGAAGGACTCGGATTCGATCTGCAGCTCCATGCCGGGGAAGCCGCTACCAGGCGATTTTTCTTCGCGGCGAGCGGACTGCGAGCGATCCACCAGAAGATTTGCGTGATGCACGAGCCGCTTTTCGCCGGGATGAATTTCAATCGCTCTTATGAAGCGCGACGAATTCAACGGCGCGCGAAAAATAAAATTCCAATAGACGTCACTGCCGCTTGCGGGAACTTCAAATGGTGCACTCGCCTTCAGCACCAGATCGGGCGTTCCCAATTGCCATCCAGAAATAAATTTTGGTGCAGGCGGAATTTCGTCGCGATTGCCTTCCTGCGTTCCATCGGCCACCCACTTCTGGAGCAGCGCTATTTCATCGCTGGAAAGATGTGAATCGTCTTCGAGCCGCAAGCCGTCTTGCGACGGCAGCCACGGAGGCATCAGGCGCTTGCTGGTAACGTCGGCGATCTGGCGCGCGTGCGACTTTACGTCGCCGTAGGTTATGAGCGGAAACGGTCCCGCTTCTCCCGCGTGATGGCAAGGCGCACAGGAGCGGAAAACGATTGGCGCAATATCATGCGAAAATGTAACCCGACTCGGAGTTTGCGGCGAAGCTGGTTTCCGCCCGGCAAACGATACGGCGACGAACGAAGAAAATAATATTGTTGCGGTGAGAAATCCTGCGCGAGTTTGCCTGATCGAAGAACAATTCATTTCAGGTCGGAGATATAACAGCCGACGGCATCGGCATGATCTGGAACCGTGGCATTGCCGCCGAGCGTGTTGCGAATCGAGTCCTCAAGCTCGTGCGTCGTGGGCGCCGAACGCGAACGCCCGAAATCCTCATACCAGTTATCGATTCTGCCGTGATAGATGAGCTTGCCCGCCGCATCAAATACGGCGCTTTCCGGAGTGATGGTCGCGTGCGAGCGCTTTACCAGTTCTCGATGAACATCACGCAGCGCAGGAATCGTCAAATGGAACCCTTCATCGTGCGCGCGAATGCGAACGGCTGTTTCGCTGGCGTCCGGATAAACCAGCCAAAAATCTGCTTTGCCATGAAATGTTTCATGCAGCTTCTGAATCGCCGGCGCGTAGCGATTGGAAATTGGGCAATCGGTGCGAACAAAGAGCAGTACAACAACTCTTCCCCGGGATGACTTGAAAGGATCAAAGGTTTTGCCGTCCAGGTTCTCTGCGGATGCGCTTTGCGCTGTTTGTGGAACACGCAGTGGCGCACCAAATCCACAAAACAAAAATATAACGCAAATAAGTTTGAGCACCGGTATTTGCGAGAGGTGCATGGCTGCGGGAAAGCCCTGTACAAGCAACCCCAATTCTACACGCTTCCCACTAACAGGCCGATTGCAGTTTGCGCTCGGGCAATCCCATTCCCTACTTCGTCGGATGGCGCAGTTTAACCAGAGCCGCCACGTTCGCTAGATGCAAGACTTAGCCTACCTGTACCGAGTGACAGGTTTTGGTGGAGCACAAATTCGGTCTACACGTGCCGGCGAGGCGGCCTTGAAAATAAAATAAAGGATGGACGCGGAGGCGCACTGCTATGAAACGTCTTAACTATTTTATAATTACGTTTTCAATTTTATTTACTGGTGCACTGCTCGCTACCCGGCCGGTATTTGCTTCGCATGAGGCAAAAGGCACCAGCGTGCTTACCGGTGTCGTGATTGGACCTAACGACAAACCGGCTGCCCATGCCGCAGTCAGTTATCAATCCTCGGGCGGAAATGCTGCGCACGCGGTGCATACGGATGCGCATGGGCGGTTCACGATCAGCAAACTGCCGGCGGACAATTACGATTTGCGCGCGTCCGCGAACGGAATTTTCTCCGAGTGGGAGAAGAACGTGACCATCCACATCGGACAAACCCGCTCTGTTACCCTGCACCTGGTCTACGCGAAACAAATGCCCAAGGTCGCCATGTCCGCCAGCAAGCACAACTGACAAGAGCAACTGACTTTGACGCATCGACTAATTTCGGCGTACGAGTTACTCCTGTAATAGCTCCGACAGGTCGTGCAGATCGGTCGCTGACACATCGGAAATTGCGCAGAACTCCATTCCGTGCGCACGCGAATAATTCCATTGATAGCCATTGCGCGTTCCGGTTGCGGAATTCGCCGATTCATTCGGTGATTCCGGCCACACAAACACATTGATGAAGTGTTTCCGCCTGCCGTACACCAGTACAGCGATGCTGCGACCGTTCAGAACATCGAGCCGCCCGCCAACCAGCGGAAATCCATTCTCCGCAAAGTCGCGCACGGGAGGAACGTAATTCAGTTTGCCGGCAAACCACGGTTTCACGGTGTGCTGATCCGTCGAAGTGACATCCGTCAAATGGCCCGGTTGTAAAGAACGAATGTGGGCGTCAATGACTTCGGTCAACGCAGCTTGCTGAACTTGCTCGACTCCAGATCTTCCCGACAGAAGCCTCCCGGCGCCGAAGTAGGTAATCACAAACAAAAGTACAATGGCCGCGCTGGCCGCAATCCACCGAAAAATGGGAACCCACGACCATTGATAATCCGAGTCCGATTTGGTGTTGGCGATTTGGCGTTCGATTTTCTTCACTAGTCCTGCCGGCGCCCGTTCATACAATTTCGCCGCGCGCAGCGAAGCACGCAAGGATTCCTGTTCTTCCAATTGCGCAATACACGGCGAACACGACTCCAGGTGCCGCTCGAATTCTTCCGCGCGCAGAGGATCAAGCTCGCCATCCAGATATCCGTGCAGCAGCGCTTGCGAAACATCACACGTCACGGTGCACCTCCTTCCCGCCCGCATCGCGCCCGGCGGAAGGATTAAGGGCGCGCTTCAGGCCGTCCCGCGCTCTTGCCAACGTAGACATGACAGTGCCGATGGGAATCGAAGTGATGGTAGCAATCTCCTTGTAAGAACAGCCTTCGAGTTCGCGCAGCACCAAGACTTCGCGCGAACGTGCCGGCAAAGTTTCCAGCGCTTTCATCAATCGCTCTCTTTCACTAGAAGCCACCGCGGCTGCCTCCGGGGACTGGGTCGACTGTAGATGGATAGTTTCATCAAATTCGGTGGTCAAGTCGGTTCTGCGATTTTTCTCCAACCACGTGTAGCAGGCATTGCGGACAATCTGCAGCAGCCAGGCTCTTGCATCTACTCCGTGAAAACCTGCAATAAATCGAAATGCCCGTACCATCGCCTCCTGGGTCACGTCTTCGGCGTCCGCATGGCTGCGCAACAGCCACCGCGCCAAATTGAACGCGGCATCCTGATGCGGCATGACCATGCGTTCAAACCGCTGTCGATCAGCAGGCTCCAGCACGTACGGACTCCCTCTCTCCGGTATAAACCGGCTCGCTGGTCATTTTATTCCCATTATTTGGCCCATGCCTACCCAGTTTAGACAGTTTTTTGACCGGTTCGCCCTGACTCGTGACCATTGTACCGCCAGACCTTTGCCTCGGCGCTTGGGCTCCTCGATGTCGGATGCAGATTTTCCCTGGGGGCGCACAATAAAATGGAGGAGATGTGATTCAGTCGGGGCGGTTCGATTGCACCGGTCGAGGCGCGAGACTCATCTTTTCAGGTAGGAGAACCTTCATGGCAGAAAAACATGACTACCAGCGCTTCAAGCCGAACGAAATTGCCCGGTCATTTCCAGAGACCGCGGAGACGCTGCTGTTGGATACCTACCTAACCGACGAAGCGGCTGCGAGCGCGCGAGTCTTCCGCGTCTACCGCGAGACACCTCCGCATTATCACGCGGGCAGCGACGAGTATCTCTATGTTCTTTCGGGGAGAGGTACCTTCTGGATGGGCGACGCTTCCAATGGAGCCGAATTCAGTCCTGGCGACCTCCTCGTCTTTAAGCACAGGATCGTTCACGCTCTGCCCAGAATTCTTGAGGAACCGGTGGTTTTTCTCGCATTCGACACACCGAGACGCGACCCGAAGGACATCATCTTCGTCAACCCTGAGGACGGAACACCGGAGAGCTTTATGCGAAGAAAGGAAGCATGAAATTTGCACACTTAGTCTCGTTCGCGTGGCCCGCCAGGGTTGCCGTTGGAACCTTCGAAAAACCCGGCACTTATCCTCACTTCTGCTCGGTGCATCCGAAAATGGGCGTGCAAGTGGTTAAGTGAGGATGACAGCGGGTCGGCCAAAACTCAAGGTGCACCCGGCACTAGAAAACTCAGCCAACATTACATCTCGCCACAGTCCACATCACAGACTGAAGTCTGTGCCACTGAGGCTGCTGACCTTAGCGAGTTTGTTCGCGGCGTGAATGCGAGACACGAATTTCCTGTTTCGGGGCGTTCCAAAACACGCGTAGTACTATCTGCAACACGCTGATATACCTAAAGTTAGGTCCGATTTTCGCTTACTAGTAACTGGGTGCGCCGTACTAAGACCTGCGTACCCTGTCCTCTGGCTCCGACGGGCCATTCACAGAAATCGTCAATGCCAGTAACTTGTTACAACGGGTTGGGGGCCGCGCGGGGACAGCGGCTCCGCAAGGGGCCGTGTGCGAGCTACCCAACCCGCTTTTCAGAAGTACCTCATTTTCCAATCGCTTACAGATGAGCAAAATCGCAAAGTACCGTCAAGAGCCACTTGGCGAGCGAGTGGCGGAAAGGCATGAAGCTCGATGCGGCGGCCCTCGCGAGGAGTGCCGAGCTTGTCGAGAATTGGATGAAGGATTTTCGCTACGACCCTACCCCGGTTATACGGACGGCCCAGACGATCCCGCACCGCGCCGAATCCAGATGAGGTTGTTTTCAAAATCCAGATCCTCCGCATACACGCCTAGGATTTCGTTCACGTTGACCGCGATTGCAAGTTGACGCAATACACCGAGATCGCGTAACGTTCAGCGCGTTCGAGGTTTGGCGGTCGCACCCCGTAAGATCGGCCGTCACTGCCCGAAGAGTTGCGCCGCTGGAAATACCACGCAATGAAAACGGTGCTGGCTTATTCTATCTGGGAGCAGTCAGGTGCACATTACTGGCAGCCGAGAAATTACCATGCGAGTCCCGGCTAACATCTATGCTGATATCCGCCTCGACTGCGTGCGATTTTCTGTTTCGCGGCGCTCAAACTATCGATCCTGGCGGACTTTCCGTTGAGTGGAATTGCCGGTGGTCAGCGTAAATCGAGTCGTCTTGGGTTGGCAATCGTCGTCCTCGGTGTGCTCGTGCGAATCGCTGTTGTGGTTCTTCCCGGCAATCAGCTCCGAGCGTCGTGGAGCGGAGGCGGCGATGCCCCACGGTATGTTCTGTTAGCAGAAAACTTGTTGAGCGGAAAAGGGTTTACGAACTCGTTGCAACCTACGGCGCTTCGCGCCCCCGGATATCCCGCGCTGTTAGCGGCATTGATGTCGCTCTTCGATGATAAATACGTGCTCGCCATTCGGTGGATCCAATTTGGGCTGGGCCTCGGCACCGTTTTATTGTGTTCTCGCGCGAGCGCTCTTGCTTTTGGCGAAAGGGCCGGACGCGCAACTCTGGTCATAGGGCTCTTCTTTCCCACCTTGCTCTTTGTGACGGCAGAAGTGCTGACCGAGTGTATCGGCACGTTCCTGGCGGCCCTATTTTTGTACCTCCTAACCAAAGAAATACAAGGTCCCCGGATGACGACGCTTGCCGCAATGGGGGTTGTTACCGGCGTGGCCGCACTATTCCGCTTCAATATGGCTGGACTGGGTTTCGTCGGCCTTTCCGTGGCTTGCCTTGCGAAGTGCGCACGTCCCATATGGCAAAGAGTATTGGTGTTCTCGCTCTTCTCTGGAATCGCTATTTCTCCGTGGCTGATTCGAAATCAGATCGCGTTTCACGGGGAAGTTCTCTATTCCACCCTGAGCGGGCACGACGCTGTTGAGGGGGTCCTCACGCCCCAAGGACGAGCCTTGCCGGGTGACAACGAGAAAATCAAAGCCGCGGAAGGCTGGCTATTGAGCGATGTCGAAACGAATGCTCCATCACGTTTGCAGCTCCCTTCGGAAGCTGAACTCAATCAGAAGGCGTGGAGAGCCGCACGGGGCCTCTGGAAGGAATGGCGCTGGCGACTATTGCCACTGGCGTTTGTGAAATTGTCCTATTTCTGGTTGAGCCTCGATCAGATGCTCTGGACTCAGTCCTTCCCTCTCCGCCAGAGGATATTTCGGTGGGGAGGCGTGCTATTTTACTGGGTCCTTCTGAGCTTCGGAATAGTCGGGTGGTTTCGAACCCGTCGATCTGCCCCCGTGCTTGCACGTGCGTTTTTTCTCTATGCCGTCTTGCTGACGGCGCTGCACTTGCCGTTCCCGATGATCACGCGACTTCGGATCCCGTTCATGGACCCCTTAATCGCAATTCTGGGAGGAGGGTTCTATCGGTCAAGGCCTTAAGGTGGTAGGGCCGTGTGCGAGCTACCCAACCCGCTTTTGTTCCTCCCGGCCGTTGGTTCACTCAAGTTAACGCGCTCTTTGGCAAGTGCCTCGGAAAAACCGACGGCGATGCGCATGCATCGGATTAGGCTGCGGGCCAATCGAGCATGTTTGGAATCAACGACTTACGAGGAGTTAAAAAGGCGGGTTGGAACCGGACTGGAGTCTTTTCCCGACACCTGAGGGTGAACGCCTTGGTGGTGGCTGGAGGCTCCTGCCGCGGAGATATTGTCGTTGCCTTGGTGTTAGCCGCCGCCCTGCTTCAGCCCGCGGTCCTCCACTCGTCTCCCAATTCGTCCGCCGCCAGATCGGGGGGAGATAGCCGTAGAATCTCCGACGCGTTTGCCGGGTACGTGCGCGCGACCGACGCCCGAAATAATTCCGAACTGCGGCGCGGCAAGGACTTGCTGTGGGTGGACTCGCTGCCCGAGGCGGCGCAAAAAAAGGCGTACAGCGATTTGGGCCGCGGCGAAATTCAGCTGGAGCAGCGAACGACACGGGAATCGGGCCGCGAGATTCAGTGCCCGGAGTGCATGATTCATCACTGGGAAGGGCTGGTGTTCATTCCCGGAGCGCGACTAGACGACGTTTTGCGTGTTCTGGAGGATTACAACCATCACGCGGAGTATTACGCTCCCGACGTAGCGCGCTCGCAAATCGAGGAGCGCGATGGCGATCACTTTCGAGTTTTCCTAAGGTTCCGCCGGCAAAAAGTGATTACCGTGGTGCTGAATACGGAGCACGAAATCAATTACTACCGCGATTCAGCCTCGGGCGCGCACAGCCGCAGCAGCGCCACGCACGTGGCGGAAGTCGAAAATCCCGGCAAGGCCAAGGAGCGGGAAAAACCGCGCGAGGAGGACAACGGTTTTCTGTGGGGCATGGAAACATGGTGGCGCATGGAGGAAAAAGATAACGGCGTGTACGT